>Ga0157326_1000075_pt1 | contig 9641 bp, 12 predicted proteins | sample MOy2old250510_FD_105391 | JGI IMG/M metagenome (GOLD analysis project Ga0157326, IMG submission 105391) | Arabidopsis rhizosphere microbial communities from North Carolina - M.Oy.2.old.250510 | ecosystem: Host-associated > Plants > Roots > Rhizosphere | place: USA: North Carolina | collected... | reverse complement strand
CTGCCGCCATGCCATCCGAACCGGCTCCGAAACCAAGTGATCCTGCGGCTTCCGAGGCTTCGAAGCAGCCTAATTAACTACCGGAACAAGAGACATTGCATCGCACTGCGCAAAACTGTAAGAAGTCCGAGCCTGTTTCGGGGGGAAACAAGCCTGAACGTGATTGGATCGTTCGAGCCACTCTCTTTTTTTAATTCACTTCCGGAGAATTCGATCATGAAGAAGATCGTTGCCCTTTCGCTTATCGCTGCTGCCTCGCTGACCCTTGCTGCTTGCAAGAAGGAAACGACGGTTGTCGAGAACAACACCGTTGTCGTCGACAACACCGCCGATGCGATGGCTGACACCAACGCCGCGATGGTTGACTCGAACGCGGCTGCTCCGGCGGACAACGCTTCGAACGCGATGTAATCGCGCTGGCGGCCGCTTCGGCGGCCGCTGCGAAAGATTGAAGGCCGCGTCCTCTGGGCGCGGCCTTTTTTCTGTGCCTGAAAGCGAAGAGATCAGCGGAAGATCGGCTGATTCACCACGGCCTCCTCGGCCGAGCAGCTCTGCGCCGATGGTGGCGCGCCAATCTTGCGCAACGCTGCCAGCTCGCCGCGCGCCGCGAGCACCGCGTCCTGATAAGGAGGCTCGGTCCGAACCACCGCCAGCGTCGAGGCCGCAACCATACGCCCTGCCTCGGCAGCACTCATATTATGAACCCCGCAAACCACCCGGCTCTCACCATAAGCGCGGCCGCGCGCAAGGATCGGCCCCGCCCGATCATCGACCAACTCCGCCAGCACCAGCGCCCAGGTCCATCCCTTGGCGGCATGGCCGGAGGGGTAGTCGTAGCTCACCGACATCTCGTCGGTCTGCGGCTCGCATGTTTCGCCCGAATCGAGCAGGAAGGGACGCCTCTTCTTGTAGAAGCTCTTGAGCAAGTTGGTCTGGCGCGATGCGTCGCGTGACGCTTTTTCGAGCAGCGAAGCGGTCCGCGGCGCATTGGCCGGGCTCAGATTGATCCGCGTCGCGCAGCTGAAGTCGCGCATCATCGAAGCGACGTCGCTCGGCACGTCGTTGACCGCCATGTCCCAGCGCGCAGTGCCCTTCAGTGTCCGGGTAAGCTTGAATATCTCTCGATCGGCGACACCGCGAGGCTCCTGCGGGATCGGCGCCGGCAGCACGACGTCGATAAGCGTGAGATAGCCTTCGGGCAAAAAGCCCGTTCCCTCGGGGCCCGCCGCCGCCATGCCCGCCGCGCCGATCAGCGCCATCACGGCTGCAGCCCTATACTTGCTCCGCATCGCGATCCTCGTCAGGAAACCGGCCATGCATCCGTGTCATGACCGCGTTCAATTGTCGTAATAGCCGCCGTAGCGCTTGTTCTGGCCATAGCCATAACCATAGTCGTCGGCGACGAGGCCGGCGCTGTAGCGGTTGAGCACGGTGCCGATGCATGGCGCCGGGCTCAGCAGCCGGAAGCTGTCGCGGATCTGCTTGCGGGTGGTCACCCCATCCTCGATGATCATCAGATAGGCGTCGATCTTCTGGCTGATCACCACCGCGTCGTCATTGGCGAAGACCGGCGGCAGATCGCACAGGCACAGCGTTCCCTCGGGCAGCTGGCGCATTGCCGCAATCAGCGAGTCCATCCGATTCGACGCGACCAGTTCGTCCGACGCGGCGGCGTTGGGAAAGCTGGGGAAGATCGTCAGCTGCTCGTTTGGGATAGTCCGCGCCACCGCGCCCAGGTCGCTGATCGTGCCGTCCAGGAAATGCGACAGGCCGACATCGCCCTTCAGCTTGAAGTTCCGTGCGATCGTCGATCGGCGCAGGTCGAAATCGAACAGATAGGTGTGCAGATCGGGCGTCCGCGCCAGCGCGGCGGCGAGGTTCGAGGCGACGAAGCTCTTGCCAACCTTCGGCGTTGGCGAGGTGACGCCGATGATCCGCCAACCGCGTGCGCGGGCGATCCGCAGAATCTGTGCGCGCAGCAGGGTGAAGGGCCGCGAGCGGATGTCCTTGCTGTCGAAGCCGTAAATTCCCGTCTCGCGCAGCTTCTCGAAAGCCGTTGCGCGATCGGCATCCGCCGGCACGGAAAGGCCGGGCGTATCGCGTTGGGGGGAATCGAAGCTCACGCGGCCGCGGCCTTGCGTCGGCTGAACAGGCCTTTCCTGCGCTTCTTGCGCTTTCCCGTGCCGCGCCCCGCCTTGAGCGTCGGAATGACCACCAGCGGGCCAACGCCCAGCATCCCCTGCAGCGCGGCAGCGCCCCGGATTGGACGGCGCAGCAGCTCGACCAGAAGAGCAAGCCCAAGGCCCAGCGCCACGCCAACCGCAACGCCGCCGATCACCAGCAGTCCGCGGTTCGGCGAATTGGGTTCGTCGGGCAGGGTCGGCGGATCGACCAGGACCAGCCGCTCGCCGCGCTGCTCGGCATCCATCTTCTGGGCGGCTTCAGCGGCGAGCAGGTTACCCGAGATGCGCTCGTAATTGCCGCGAAGACCGTCAGCCTTCGCTTCGAGCTGGCGAATGCTGCCCTCGATCAGCGGAGCACCGCTCTGCGCCGCCACCGCAGCACTGGCGCGCGACATGTCGACCGATTTCGCACCTGACAGGGTGGCGATAGTACGGTTGTTGGCGGCAATCTGCGCGCTGATCGCGGGGTTCGCGCGTGGGCTGACATTAGCCTTGGCCGCGGCGCGCGCCTCGGTGAGCTTCTGCTTGGCGGCGATCACGTCGGGATGATTGTCCGAATAAAGCGACTGCGCGGCAGCGAGAGCCGATTCGGCCGAGTTCACCCGATCGTCGGCATTGGTGCTGTTGCTGCTCAGCCGCCCCTGCAGCTCGGTGTTCTCGCGCTGGAGCTGGGCGATCTGGACGTCATAGTTGGATGTTGACGGAATGAAGCCACCCACCCGCGACAGCGCCAGACCGTTGCGCGCCTTGATGTCCTGAATCCTGGCCTCGATCTCGCTGATCTGTCCCTGGATCTGGCTTGCCTGACCGCGCAGGAAACCGACAGTCGCGTCTGCCTGCGCCGACAATTGCGAGCTGTCGAGCTTGAGCAGCTTTTCGGTGAACTGCTGCGTCACCGCCTGCGCCTTGCCGGGGTCCGAATAAGTGAAGGATATCGAGAAAGCGATCGTACTCGATCCGCTCCGGCTGGCGGCCATCCGGTCGATTTCGGCGGTGACCGGGGTGATCGCGGTCGCATCGCGCATCTTCTCGATGATCGCCGATAACGAACTCTTGCGCCGTTCGGCCGGGTAGAGATCATTTGCCTGGATCAGCTCGATGAGCCCGGGACGGCTCAATATCTGTTGCTTGATGCGGGCGATCCGCTGGTCGATCAGGTCGGTCACCGACGCTGCGGCGATCGCCTCGGGCAGTTCCTTGGATTCGACCACGACGGTGGCGGAGGACTGGTAGAGCGCAGGCAGGCCGTAAGCGAGACCGAGGCCGGTCAGCGCGCACACGGCGAACGGGATGATCACGAACCAGCGTCGCTGGTAGAGAATCTGCGGCAGGTAACCGAGCAGGCCGTCGGCCAGCTCTACATCGGTCGCGACCGGATCGATCGCCTCATTCATCGCGCGCCCGGCAATGCCACGGTCATGTAGATTTCGCCGCCGAGATCGGTCCTGATCGATGGGCCGCCAAAGACGTCGCGATAGCGCCCTTCGGTGCCAAAAATGATCTGCCGGCTGGCGCGCCATTCGAAGCCCGCATGCGCGCTGACATATTCCCGCGTGCCGAACATCGCCGCCTGTGCTTCGCTGCGCGTATAGCTGGCGCCCGCCGCGAAGCCGAGCCGCTCGCTGAGCTTGCGGCTGTAATTGGCTCCAAGCTGGGTGCGCTGGACCGTGCCGCCGAGGCCGGAAGCGCTGACCGAACGTCCGCCGAAGAAGCAGAAATCGTCGCGCGTGCCCTTGTGGCAAAGGCTGGCATTACCGGAGAAGCCCTTGCTGGTCCGGTCAGATAGAGGTGCCGGAACGCTCAGGTCGCTGAACGAGACGCCCGCCGACGCATCGAAGGTCCAGGTCGCGCTGAGTTTCGTCGAGAAGGTGACCCGCGGCTCCATGATCAGCGTGCTGAGCCCGGCCTGGTCAGGATAGTCGATCCGATACACCGATCCGCTGATGCCGATCTTGGTGCGCTCGTTGACCGCGTGCTGCCAGCCGACGCGTCCGCCGATATTGTTCGAATCCGAGCCCAGACCATTGCGGTAGCGGGTCGCGGTGTAACCGCCATCGGCGGAGATCATATCCTTCGGCGTCAGGTGATACTGCCAGCCGCCGCTGGCCGCGTAGGTGTCCGCCCGCTGGCGCAGGCCGATCAGGTTGACGTCGGTCTCGTCGATCGGCGAACCGGTCACCTCGTCGTCGCCCTGGCCGATCACCTCGCTGTCGTAACGCAGCGCGGCAAAGACGGCCAGCTTTGGCGTCACGCGCTGCTGCAGGTTCGCCTCGGCCCCATATTGATCGGACTTGCCATAGGTTTCGAGATAGGCGGTGCGGGTGAAATGACCCTCCACCGATATCTCGCCCTTCTCGGTGCGCTTGGTCAGCTTCGGCGCAATCGAGGATTCGACATAAGGGCTGGCAAGGTCATTGCCCGTCGACAGGAAAGGATTGAGATCATAGCCGAGCCGGGTCGACAGATCGACCGACGCCTCGATCGGCGCGGCGGCGGATGGCGTGGCCCCTAGCAGCCCGGCCAACACCGTCAGCGGCAGTCTGTGGCGCGAAGCGAGCCGCACGATCACGGCACCACCACCGTATCGCCGCTCTGCAGCTCTATGATCGCCCCCTGGAGATCGGCATTGGATGGATTCCCCTTCATCGCGGTATCGAGCCTGACATCGATAACCTGGATTTGCGCCCCGTTCTTCCGATAGATCTTCACCCGGCTGAGATCGGCGAACTCGGTTGGCCCGCCCGCGACGCTGACCGCCTCCAGAATGTTCATATAATGGCCCGGCGTGAACGATCCTGGCGCCCGAACCTTGCCCGCGACCGAAAAGCTGAGCCCGGTCGGATTCTTGACCGACACGGTCACGCGGGGAACCGAGTTGCGATATTGGTCCGCCAGCCCCTTGACGATCACGCCCTCGAGATCGGTCGGCAGCTTGTTGAGCGCGTCGATCCGCCCGATCAGCGGGAAGGAGACGCTACCGTCGGGCAGCACCTTGAGCACCCGCTGAAGCCGCTCATCACCCCAGACGTAGATCTCGATCTCGTCGCCCGGATTGATCCGATAGGGCTTGAGCGGGGACGCGACGGGCTGCGCGGCTGCGGGCGCGGCCGGAACGAAAAATGCGGGCGACGTCATCGCGCCCGCCATCGCCAGCATCGCTGCCCTGATCATCCCCCTTTTACGCATTACAGCCCCGTCATGTCGCGGATCGAACGCCCCTGCATGACCAGCCGGTTGGATATGATCCCCCGGCATGATCGCTCGATCGTAATTCGCTTCCCACAATTGCCTTAAAAAAGCGTCGCGCGAAACAGAAAAAGCCAACACAAACCGTCACTTTGCATAAGCTAACAATTGGGTGGGAGCGCGGCGCAAAGCTTGCCGCGGCATTACGGACCTTTGCCCGAACGCATTGGCTTTTCTCGGCAGATCATAGCTCGATAATAGAGCGATGGTGCGGGCGGGGGGACTCGAACCCCCACAGGTCTCGCGACCTTACGGATTTTCATACCACTTCGGCTTTCGCCGCCGGGCCGGACCAGCCGAGCCGTTCGTGGTCTGGACTATCCCTTCGCCCTATCCGCCACCGTCCTCAGAAAAGAGGGGGCGGACGTAGGCGCTGCCCGTCTAGTCTCTACACCTTCCGCCGGATCGGTCCGGCGGCTTGGCTCGGGATCACCAGGAAAAAGGCTTCCCCGAATTTGAGCAGTTCTGCATCGTCGGTTTCCCGGCGAGCACTCGATGATGGGTTCAAGTCCGTTGCGTCTACCAATTTCGCCACGCCCGCAGCGTCGCAGCCGGCTGCATAGAGGCTGATTGGTCGAGGTGGAAGCGCTTTGCACCGCAACCGCGCGAATCGCCTCCGCCATGCAACAGCCGTTTCTCACACGTTGAGACGGATCCGCATCTCCTTGCCGGGCTTGAAATAGGGCACCCTTTTTGCCGAAACCGGCACAGTATCGCCAGTTCTAGGATTACGACCGACCCGAGCACTACGGCTACGGGTAGAAAAGGCGCCGAAACCACGAAGTTCGACCCGTCCGCCTTCTGCGAGGCGTTTTGTAATCGCGTCAAACAAAGTCGAAACGATCTTTTCGACTTCTTTGGGCGAAAGATCGGGATTGTCCTGCGACAGCAATTGTACCAACTCGGATCTGATCACAAAGCCACCCCCTTTTATGTCATCGCCAAGCCCGTAAATGCATTGCCCGCATATTTGGCTCAATCTTCGACGGTGGCCGACCCCATTAGGCCCCATCGACACCTATGTAGCGATAAAAGCGCCGTTAAATCAATCGGAGTCAAGGGCACGCGTAAGGCGAACCATGGCTGCCGTTCAGCCTTGCGACAGGACGATCGCCACAATAGACGCTGGAGATGTTCGTGGAGCCATCTGATCGGCTCCCCCTCGAAAGGAGTCCCGATGTCGTACCGCCTCGTTCTTGCCTCGATCGCCGCCGTATCGCTGGCTGCACCGGCCGTCGCCGCGCCGCTGCCAAAACCGGCGCTGTTCGGCGTCTGCGCCGCATGCCACAAGGTCGACAAGGGCGCGCCGAACACGATGGGACCCAATCTTTTCGGTATCGGCAACACCAAGGCCGGCGAGGTTCCCGGTTTCGCCTTTTCCCCAGCCATGAAGAATTCGAAGATCAAATGGACCCGCGCCAACCTGGTGGCCTTCATCCAGGAGCCGCAGAAGACCGTGCCGGGAACCCGCATGCCCTTCGGCGGCCTGAAGAACCCCAAGGCGGCGGAAGCGATCGCCGATTACATCCTGTCGCTGAAATAGTCCGTTCCGGAGAGGCGGCTAAGCCGCCTCTCGTCAGAAATCGACACCCTCGTCGTCGTCGCTGTCGGTTTCACCCAGCCTGTCTTCTTCATCGTCATGCATCGGTTCTCCGGCGAAGGCGCCGTTGTCGATCAGACCCGAGCTGACCATCTGGTTCATCGTATCGACCAGGTCCGGAACGTCATCCGGCATTACCGAGCTGCGGTCGGGCGAGCCGCCATGTTGGCTCTCCTCGGACAGATCGGTACCGACAAGCAACGCATCATCGGCGATATCCTGAGCCTGGTCGGCATCCCGCTGCTCGTCATTGTCGAGCTCGGGGGCAATGTCGTCATTCGGGGTGCGGGACATGGGAGAAGCCTTCCTTCGAGAGGGACCCGCTCAACGGATCGCACCCCCCGGCTGTTCCCGCCATTTTCGATCGACCCTTCCGGCGGCGACTGCGCGACCGGATATAATTTCAACGCATGGGGGCACGAGCCTGACCACGCGCGCTGGCGCCTGGGGGCGAGTCAGCCTTCACGATTGCGGTGAGTGGGGCGGCCTGTGCGGGAACGGCGCTCGGTGGCCGGCGGGAGCGCCGGGCACCTCGGGATTTTCCTAAACGTGGTGGATGGGGCTGGATTCGAAGCAGCGTACGCTTGCACGGGCAGATTTACAGTCTGCTGCCTTTAACCACTCGGCCACCCATCCAGAGGCGCCAAAAGCGAGGCGGCTCAATGGCCAATCGAAACCGGCCTGTCAACGCCAAGCGGCGCGAAAAAGAACATCGGTGCCCATGCTTGCCTCAAAGGGCCCGTGGTGGTTAAGGCAAGACATGCGTAAAGGCCATCGCCCATCCCAGTCCGTCTCCGGCCGTCCCCGTTTCTGGGGCCGGCACGCCGTGTTCGCGGCCCTCGCCAATCCGAACCGCGTCGTCCGCAAGATGTGGGGCACGCGCGAGGCGCTCACGCCGCTCAATCTTCCCTCGGACCTTCCCGTCGTCTTTGCCGATGTCGCCGATCTCGGCCGGCTGGTTCCACATGACGCACCGCATCAGGGCATGGTGATCGAAGTCGATCCGCTGCCCGACATCTGGCTGGGCGACATGCTGGAAGAAGCTCAGGGCAATCGCCGTCCGCTGGTGGTGCTCGACCAGGTTACCGATCCGCACAATGTCGGCGCGGTGCTGCGCTCGGCGGCGGCGTTCGACGCGATCGGCATCATCACCCAGGATCGCAACGCGCCCCCCGAATCGGGCGCGCTCGCGCGCTCGGCATCGGGTGCGCTCGAGGTGGTGCCATGGGTTCGCGTGGTCAATCTCGCCCGCGCGCTCGACGAAATCGCGGAGGCGGGCTTCTGGCGGGTCGGCCTGACCGGTCATGCCAAGGGCACGCTCGCCGAGGTGATGGGCGAGCAGCGCATCGCCATAGTGCTGGGGGCGGAGGGCGAAGGGATGCGCCAGAACACCGAAGCGCATTGCGATGAACTAGCGAAGCTGCCGATCAGCCCGAAGGTCGAAAGCCTGAATATCTCGAACGCCGCAGCGATCGCGCTGTACGCGATCAGCGCACGGTAAGATTTGCCGCGAGGTTGTGGCAATGCCTGTGGCGGCCCCGGCCTGCGCCGGGGCGACGCACATCTTAATCTTCCGGCGCGATGATAACCGTCAGGCCATCGAGATCATCGGACATCACCAGCTGGCACGACAGGCGCGAACGCTCGTCGCGGTGGTCGCTGCTGTCGAGCAGGTCATTCTCGTCGTCGCTCATCTCGGGCAGCACGCCCGTGAAGGCCGGATCGACGAAGACATGGCAGGTTGCGCAGGAGCAGCAGCCGCCGCAAAGTGCGAGCAACTCGTCAATTCCGTTGTCGCGAATGATTTCCATCACCGACAGACCCGCCTCGGCCTCCAGAACGGATTCTTCACCCTCACGCGTGACGACGACCAATTTGGGCATTAGCGATCCCCCAATAACTTCTCGGATTTCGCGGCGCTATGTCGCGCGCAGAGCCGTAAATCAAGTCCAGGAACCGAAATGAGTCTCTCCGCCGAACAAATTCGTAACGGCCTCGATGCGCTGGCCAATATCGAGCCCGCCTTTGCCAAAGGGGTCGCCACGATCGGTTACCCGCCCCCGCGCATTCGCGAGCGTGGCTATCGGACTTTGCTGCGAACGATCGTCGGCCAGCAGGTGAGCGTCGCCGCGGCCAACTCGATCTGGGCCAAGCTCGAGGCGATGGTCGGCGCGGGGCTGGCGCCAGAAGCGGTGGCGGTGGCTCCCGACGAATTGCTGCGCCAGGCCGGGCTGTCCCGCCAGAAGGCCAGCTATGCCAAGAGCCTCGCCGAGCATGTCGCCAGCGGCGATATCGACTTTGCGAGACTGCCGGCCGATACCGAGGAGGCCATCGCGCAGATGACGGCGATCAAGGGGATCGGGCGCTGGTCCGCCGAAATCTACCTGCTCTTCGCCGAAGGACGCGGCGATGTCTGGCCCGCGGGCGACCTTGCCGTGCAGATCGAGGTCGGCAGGATGCTTGGCCTGCCTGACCGACCGACCGAACGGGAAACCCGGCAGCTGGCCGAACCGTGGAGCCCGCACCGGGGCGCGGCCGCCATCTTCACCTGGCACAGCTATTCGGCTCGACTGTCGGCGGGGAAGGTGGGCAAGATCCCGGTCTGATAGGCG
>Ga0157326_1000073_pt1 | contig 9742 bp, 8 predicted proteins | sample MOy2old250510_FD_105391 | JGI IMG/M metagenome (GOLD analysis project Ga0157326, IMG submission 105391) | Arabidopsis rhizosphere microbial communities from North Carolina - M.Oy.2.old.250510 | ecosystem: Host-associated > Plants > Roots > Rhizosphere | place: USA: North Carolina | collected... | reverse complement strand
GACTTCGCTCAGGCTGAACCCCTTGCTGTCGAGAAAGGCGAACGTCTCCGCCACCGGCAGAGGTTCCGAAATGCCGGTGGACTCGATGAACAGATAATCGAAGCGGTCTTGCCGTGCGAGATCGCTAATCTGTTCGAGCAGGTCGGCCCGCAAGGTGCAGCAGATGCAACCATTGCTCATTTCGACAAGCTCGTCTTCCCCCCGCCGCAAGGTCGACTGGCGCTGAACGTCGTCAGAGTCGATGTTGATCTCGCTCATGTCGTTAACGATGACGGCCACTCGCATCCCCTGTCGGTTGCGCAGCAGATGGTTCAGCAAAGTCGTTTTGCCCGCTCCCAGAAACCCCGAGAGCACCGTGACCGGCAATCGCTTCAGCGCCGTGTTTGTCATCGCTTCAGGCAATGGTCGCCCCGGAAGCAAGATCGCCTTTTGCATCCAGCTTGATCAGATAGCCTTCGTACAGGTCCACCACCACACTCCCCGCATCGGCCGCGTCCCCCCACAATTCCTGCGTGGTGAACTCCACATGATAGCTGGGCTGATGAACAGCGGTGCGATCGCCATGTCCGATCGTATCGGGAAATGGCCATGTCTGGGTAGAGCGATGGAGGATTGTCCCTCGCTTGCCCCGACAGTAGCCCGGCACGCGAATATGACCGTGTACATGTTCGTCCCGAACCATGACCATGTCACCGACTTCATAAGGCGCCGAATTGGGCCGTGCCGGTGCCGGCCGGCCGGTCGACGTGTATGGCCGGGCCAATTCAAAGGGCCAAGCCAGAGCTTCGTCCAGTTCTTTCTGAGTTATATATCCCAGACCGACCAGCAAAGATGCCGTGGCCGTGTTGATGCGGTCATAATAAGGCGAAGAAAAATAGTGGCGTGGGCTCATCCGCTCGATTGCATGGCGTAATTCATCGATGCTGAACGCGTCCATCATCGCCGCCGCGGTGGCAAGGGTGTAGGCGAGATGCTCCCAGTCTTCGTGGAACACGGGTTTGTAGCTTATACTGTTGGCAACATGCGGTACCTTGCCAAAGCCCTGCCTGCCGCCGAGATCGTGTATTCCGTCCATGATTACTCTCCCGAATAGTGGCTCAGACCTTGGCAAGCCGTGGCCGGGCGACGCCGATCAGGACGTCCTTGGTGACGAGAGCCGCAAGCTCCTCTTCTGTCATATCCTCTGTGCCCTCGGGCCTGACAGGTAGCACCATGTAACGCGACTCGGCCGTCGTATCCCAGACCTTCACGGCGACCGATTCCGGCAGATCCTCGCCCAGTTCACGCAGGACGGTACGCCCCTCACGAACAAGGCGTGCGCGATATTCGAAGCTTTTATACCATTCGGGCGGAATACCGAGCACTGGCCACGCGGTACAGGAACACAGGCTGCATACGATCACATTCTGGAGCGTCGGTGTATTCTCCAGCGCAACGATATACTCGCCTTGTGGTCCAGTGTAGCCGAATTGCTCGCAAGCAGCGGTCCCGTCCTTCAGCAGAAGCTCACGGAACTCGGGATCCACCCAAGCTCGAGCCACGACGCGCGCGCCGTTCGCGGGATCCCACTTGTTTTCCATATTCTCGACCATAGCTTCGATGAAGCCTTCGGGAATGAAGTTCTTGTCCTTCATAACCTTCAAGAGAGCGAATGCGCGGTCTCTTGATGACGCCTCTGTCGATGGTCTGCCAATGTCTGCCATGATAGCCTCCTAAAGTTCATGCATCCGACGTGGTTTCTTGTCAGGGCGAACGTCTCACGTACCGAGCGCCGCACTGATCCCCCGATGATCGCTTGAGGCGGGATCAGAGCGAAGGGTGCCTGCGATGCCAGTTTGTCGCGTTCTGGTAGCCCCAGCCGGCCCTAAATAGCAGATCTTCGCGAAAGTCGGGGGCGATAAACTGGAAGGTGATGGGCGCGCCATTCCCGGCAACGCCGCCCGGCAGGGTGATCGTCGGGTTGCCCGACATATTGAACGGCGCGGTATAGCGTAGCATATCTGAAAGCTCAGCGGGGTCTTTGCAAATCGTCGCCCATTGCGCGGCTGTAGGGACGACTCGGGCGAGCGTCGGCGCAACAACCAGGTCGACCGATTGGAATAGGCGACGCAAGCGACCCGTGAAGTCGGCGCGGTGCAGCAGGAGTTTTTGATAATCGGTCGCGCTGAGACTTCGGCCGAGATCGATCAATCCCGCCAGGTTAGTGCTATATTCGTTCCGCCGAGCCGGGAAGCTGGCTTCATGGGCAACCGCGGCCTCGATCGAACACAGCGACGGCCAATCCGCGATCATCTGTCGCGTTTCGGGAAAACGGATTTCCTGAATATGGGCGCCCTGCTCCGCGGCGATTGTCAGGACCTCGCGCAGTACATCGCACACTTCGCCTTGAACGTCGCCAAATGCCCACCGGGTGTCTACTCCGATGCGTAAGCCCCCAAATCCCTGAGTCATGATATTGAGATAGTCGGGGACGTGCAGCGAGGCCGCAGTGGGATCGTGCCGGTCGGCGCCGGCAATCGCGGCCAGTATGGCGGCGGCGTCGGCCGCCGAACGGGCGATTGGTCCGATATGATCCAGGGAAGCAGCAAGCTCACACGCGCCGAAGCGGCTCACGCGACCCCAAGTCGGTTTTACGCCAGTGGCGCCGTTCGCCGCGCATGGGAAGCGGATGGAACCTCCGGTGTCGGTGCCAATTGTGCCAAAAGCCAGCCCCGCCGCCGTTGCCACGCCCGGTCCGCTGGATGATACGCCTGACCAGAGTTCGGCGTCCCATGGGTTGGCAGGAGCGACGCCCGTCAGGCAATGGTCGGCAAAGGCTCCTTCAGTCTGCTGCAATTTCCCCAGAATGACCGCGCCGGCCTCCCGCAATCGGGTAATCACCGTGGCGTCGGTGGTAGCCATGAAATCACGCCGAATTGGCATTCCGTGGGTTGTGGGATAATCGACGGTCCAGAACAGATCTTTTACCGCAAGCGGAACCCCGTGCATGGGGCCGCGCACAACCGCGCCATCCAGCTCGTCGTCCGCCTTTTTCGCTGACGCCATGGCAGTGTCGGCCATCACGGTGACATAGCTTTTCAATCGAGAATCGACCGCTTCGATCCGTGCGAGCAACGCTGCGGTCACCGCCATCGATGTCATTTCCCGCGCCTGGATCTTCCGGCCAACTTCAAGCAGGTCGAGATAATGAACTTCGCGATCGGACATCGGCATTCCTCTCCACATTGTATATTTCTAGCCCCAGCCCACTGTTGGGACTTACCCTGCGAGCGGGATTCGTCTTTGCCGAGACGGCACGCAGGCGGATCCCTTCCGTGCCAGCTGGGCTATCATGATGAAAAAGCACTTCCAGCGCAATACGCATACGTATTGCGTATAACTGCTCCCGCGGTTTATCATCACTTGACGCAGGAACCGGATGCGCGCCGCCACTTAGGCACCAGATTGTTTGTGCCGCTCTTGCGGAACATGCCATACAAGAGCCACGCTGGAACACGGTCATTTTATGGAGCGCACATTGGATCGGGCGACCGCCTCAAGGATCAGAAGAGCAGCCAAGGGTGACGTCGGGAAGCTCGATGTCGACACCTGGACCGATGCGGCGCTCGCCCATTTGGGCGAGCATGGCATTGACGGGGTTCGCGTCGAGTTGCTCGCCAAACGGCTGAATGTCACCAAGGGCAGCTTCTACTGGCATTTCAAGGATCGTGACGCGCTGCTCGAGCAGATGCTGGAAAGATGGCGGCGCCGAGCAACGCTGATCCTGATACAACGCCTGGACAGCGACGTCGCTTCGCCCGCTGACCGTTTGCGCCAGCTGCTCAGGCTGCCGCTCAAGGGCGAGACCGCTATGCTTGCGGCGGCAGTGGAACTGGCGATTCGCCTATGGGGACGCTCTGACGAACGCGCGCGCAAGGCATTGGAGGAGATCGACGAACTTCGTCTCCAATATATCGCGCGGCTATTCGTCCAAGCGGGCACCCCGGAACAGGCCGCACGGGCGCATGCGATTCTCGCATATTCCTACCAGCGCGTCGCTGCCACGTTGGTGCCGCGGAACGCGGCAACGTTGATGCAGCAATGCGAAGACCTGATTATCGGGAAGATATAAGACGCATAAGCTCGTCGCTTTTGCCGCACGCGATAGCCCACATTTAAAAAAAGCTTTTCATCTCGTAATTTTCGCCATACGGTCTGGTATGGAAAAAATTGCAGGACGCGTTGGTTTATGAACGTGCAACACCTCATCGACTGGCAATTCGGGGCCATCGACCGACGCATTTTCTGGGATCCGGCCATTTACGAGCAGGAACTGGAGCGAGTATTCGGCCGGTCTTGGCTTTTCGTCGCGCATGAAAGCCAGGTCGAGACCCCCGGTAGTTTCGTGACAACCTATATGGGCCAGGATTCGGTCATCGTAACCAGGGGCGATGACGACCGAATTAATGTGTTCCTTAATTCCTGTCCGCATCGGGGAAACAAGGTGTGCTTTGCCGACAGTGGCAAGGGCAGGGCGTTCACATGCAATTATCACGGCTGGGCGTTCGACCTCGAGGGCGCGCTCAAAAAGATGCCGAAAATGGGCCTTTATAAGGCCACGCCAGGCTTCCGGATGGAGGATTGGGGTCTAAAGCGGGCTCGTGTCGAATCATACAAGGGGCTGGTGTTCGCGACATTCTGTGAAGAAACTCCCCCGCTTGGGGAATGGCTCGGCGATTTTCGTTGGTATCTCGATGCAGTTCTCGATGCGGAAGAGGGCGGCACCGAATTCCTCCCCGGGGGCGCCACCCGATCGGTAATGAATTGTAACTGGAAGTTCCCCGCCGACAATTTCGTGGGTGATATCTATCACGCCTTGTGGACTCATCTGGGCGGATCTGAACCTACGCTCGGCCGATATGGCGGCGTCATTGTCGATAACAAGGGAAGCTATCAGGTTTCGGTAAATGGCCACGGCTGGGAGTTTAACGACAGCTTCCTGGGCAATGCCGCAGCAATGGGCGACCGTGAGCTACTGACATATATGAAGGCGAGGCAGGAGAAGATCGTTGCGCGTCTGGGAGAGTTTCGCGCAAAGATGTGGGGTTCAGTCGCCTCTGCGACGATATTCCCGAACTTCGCCTTTCTTCCCGGCTATTTCACGTTCCGTACCTTTCAGCCGAAAGGCCCCACCACCACGGAGATACATGCCTGGACGCTTGTTCCGAAGAACATGCCCGAAGACATCAAGGACCGGTTCCGTCGAGGTTCGATGCGCACCTTTTCTCCTTCCGGACTTCTCGAGATGGACGATGGCGAGAACTGGGAACAGTCGACCAGCGCCAATGCCGGCTGGGTGACCCGCAACCAAAAACTATGTTACGCCATGGCGCCCAAGGAGGAGGTCGAACGTGACGACCTCCCGGGGATCGTCACTGCCGGTCAGCTTTCCGATGCCAATCAGCGCTTATTTTACAAGCGCTGGGCCGAAATGATGGACGCCGAGAGCTGGGCCGACATTCCATGCGCCCCATCCACAATGAAGATGAATGAGGCCGTGGAATGACGGCTGTTATGGATCGCAAGGCGGATTATTCGACCTTTCCGTCGCTGAACAAGCAACAGGCCCGCATGGCGGCCGCACAGCTTGTCGCGATGCGTGGCGAGGGACGCGCCGTTGAGGACGTCATCCTGGGCCGTGTCGAGCGCTTCTATCGGCGCGAAGCACGCCTGCTTGATGAAGAGCGCTATGGCGAATGGTATGAATTGCTGGCCGATGACCTCTTCTACTGGATGCCCATGAGGGAGAATCGCTATCGCCGCGATGAAAGGCAGGAGTTCGACCCGGACGCCATGGCTTTTTTCGACGAGAGCAAGGCGGACATCGCGGTTCGCATCGGCCGTCTCAGTTCCGGTCTGGCATGGACCGAAGACCCCGCTACCCGTCACGTCTTCAGCGTGACGAACGTGGAGGTATTCGAGACGCCGGTTTCCGGCGAGTTCGAGACGCACCATGTATTTTCGCAATACCGCAATCGTTCCGAACATGACGAATCCACGATCTGCGGGCGGAGGCGCGACCTGATCCGAGTAGTTGAAGGAGGATTTCAGATCGTCCGGCGCATGATTATATTACCGCAGTCGGTTCTTCTGGCCAAGAATCTCTCGGCCTTCTTCTGATGGAGAGGCTGAACGGAAGGCGTACCATTGTGACCGGTGCAGGCGCCGGCATCGGACGCGCGGTAGTCCGCCGCTTTCTGGCTGAAGGGGCGCGGGTCGTAGCGGTCGTGCGCAACGACGCCGATGTCGATTCCCTCGAACGGGAAGGTGCCATCGTGGTGGTGGGTGACGTAGCTCGCCACGAAACCGCGGAACGGGCCGTCGCTCTTGCCGACGAGCAGTTCGGCGGGCTCGACTGCTATGTCGCCAATGCCGGGCTGTGGGACTTTCATAAGCGCGTGGAGAAGCAATCGCCGCAAGAACTGGAACATGCCTTTCATGAGATCTTCGGCGCGAATTTTCTGGGTGCCTTATACGCAGCGCATGCGTCCCTGCAGGCGCTGCGCGACAGCCATGGCAGCATGATCGTCACTGGATCCAACGCCTGTTTTCTCGCGGGCGGAGGAGGGGCGCTTTATACCAGTTCTAAATTTGCCCTTCGCGGCTTGGTCATGCAGCTTGCCAAGGAATTCGCTCCGGACGTGCGCGTGAACGGTATCGCTCCGGGAGCGACGGACACGGGTATTTCCGGTCCGGTGGCATTGGGCCAGCATGAGCGGGAGATGAATTCGAACCCTGTGCGCCTCGCGACCATGGCAAGCCACATACCGCTAGGCAGGGTTTCCCAGCCTGACGAGCATACATCGCTCTACGTCCTGCTCGCTGCGCGAGAAGAAGCGCCCTACATGACTGGCGCAATGCTTGTGTCGGACGGTGGTCTGACGATTTCGGTTTAAAGAAGACAATGGCGGTGTTCGGCGGGATTGTCCGATTCGTCCCATGATGTTCGCCGGCAGTTTCCGGGACCTTTCGAGGGCTATTCGCCCCAGCACAACAGATTGGCCGCTGCGTCATGTCATCACATTTAACGGAGAAGGATATGGGCCAGCCGGCGTCAGGTTTGAAAACCGGACTCCCTGTCATCGCGACTCACCGCGATGATGGAACTATCATTCTTCAAAGCGCCATCGATCTAGCGCCGATTACGGGAACCATCCCGGGAAAGCTCGCTTATTGGGCGCATCACAAGCCCGACGCTGTTTTCTTGTCGGATCAGGAGCGGAGCATCAGCTATGCCCAAGCCGCCGGCGAAGCCCGCCGGATCTCGGGGGCTCTCCTCGCGCTTGCGCCTTTGATCGACCGGCCGATCATGATTCTGGGTGAGAACAGCATCAGTCACGCCATGGTCATGCTCGGTGCGACGGCAATCGGTATCCCGACCGCAATTGTTTCCCCGGCCTATGTCGGTCCCGCCGCGGCGCCATGGAACAAGCTTCTGCGCGTTATGGACCAAGTCGATCCCTGGTTGGTTCTCGCCGATGACGTGGAGTGCGCCGAACACGCGCTGGCAAGCATCGAGCGACCCATATTGATCCGGCCGCTAAAGGACTTGGAATGGCTAAAACAGCAGGAGCCTGCCAGTTCTTCCGCAATCGATATGGCCGCTGCGCGGGTGACGCCCGACACTGTCGCCAAGCTGCTGTTCACGTCGGGCTCCACCGGTTTTCCAAAGGCCGTCACAAACACGCAGCGCATGCTGGTTTCGAATATGGAAGCGATAGGGAAGGTATGGCCATTTCTCAACCAGCTGCCACCCGTGCTGGTGGATTGGTTACCCTGGAACCATACTTTCGGTGGAAATTGCTGTTTCCACATCACACTCTGGTTCGGCGGTCATATGCATATCGATAAGGGGCGCCCGACTGCGGCGCTGATGGATCGAAGCATCGCGGCTTTGCGGCAGTACCGGCCGACTGTCTATTTCAACGTGCCTATCGGATACGAACTGCTGCTGCCCGTTCTGGAAAAGGATGGAGAGTTCGCCAAGAATTTTTTCGGTAGTGTTGAATTCCTGTTCTCCGCGGGTGCCCCCATGATCGCATCCGTGCGGACGCGGCTTGAAGCCATTGGACTGGATATGACGGGCCGGTTGCCCAACATTGTAGGCGCTTGGGGATCGACCGAGACCGCGCCATTCGCCACCGTGCTCAGTTTTCCGACAGCGCATGCGTCAAATCTCGGCGTTCCCATTCCGGGGACGGCGATCAAGTTGGTGCCTGAGGGGGAACGCTACGAGTTACGCGTGCGCGGCCCCAACGTCATGCCGGGCTACTGGCGTGATGAAGCAGCGACAGCGGCGGCGTTTGATGAGGAAGGCTTTTATCGAATGGGAGACGCAGGCAGATTGGCCGACATGTCCGATCCTGCAGCCGGTATACTCTTCGAAGGCCGCGTCGCGGAAAATTTCAAGCTTTCTTCCGGCACGTTCGTGAACGTAGGGGCGCTACGTGCGCAGATCGTCAGCGGCTGCAATGGGCTCGTTTCCGATGTCGTAATCGCTGGCGAGGGCCACAATCAGTTGGGGCTGCTGATGTTCCTCAACGAAGCGGCCTGCCTCGAATTGCTGAATGAAGCAGATTCAGCGCCCTTTGATACCCATCCTGTCCTGCTCGACCGCATAGCGACGCTGCTGCGGCAGCATAACATGAAGGCGACAGGGGCAAGCTTCAAGATCGCGCGTTTCCTGATTGCGGCGGAACCTCCAAGCGCAGCGCATGAAGAGATTACGGAAAAAGGCTATATCAACCAACGCCGCCTGCTATCCCGCCGCAGCGCCCTGATCGAGCAGCTGTTTGACGACGGACATGTGCTGTGAAGAAGCAGCGCCATGACGGTAAGCCTGACGGCCGATACGGCAAGAAGAATCCGCAACCGTATGGTGATACATCAACCTTTTAAGCGGTGGCCATCTACGGAATTGCCGACGTTGCCACCATCACGGCCAAACCTGCACCGTTTAAGACAAGCTGCTCGGATCACCCTTCGCCAAAAAAAGATCGGTTTACTAGATTGGCATACGGTATCGTATTGACAGGCGCCAAGGGCGGTAACATGCTCAGTCGGAGCCATATACGAGGATGTCAGTGGAACACGATCTTGAACCGGGACGCGGCAAAAACGTAACGGCCTTCGGCCTGCAGACAAACTATCACGACATGGGTGGAACGGGCGCGCCAGTCATCCTGCTCCATGGGTCGGGACCAGGCGTATCGGCTTGGACAAACTGGAAACGCGTAATGCCCGCGCTGTCTCCCCAGTTTCGGCTCATCGCGCCCGACATGGCCGGGTTTGGCTATACCGAGCGAAATCCTGACCTTCATTATGACATGAAGCTCTGGGTAAAGCATCTTGTTGGTTTTCTCGACGCGCTTGGCCTGCAGAAAGTCAGTCTTGTCGGCAACAGTTTCGGCGGGTCGCTTACTCTGGCGGCAGCGGCACGCCATCCCGATCGTTTCGACCGGCTGGTGCTGATGGGCACGCCTTGCGACAAGTTCATAATGACTCCCGGCTTGCGGGCCGGCTGGTACTATACTCCCAGCCCCCAAAATATGCGCGCAACGATGGCGCACTTTCCTTATGATCCCTCCATCATAACCGATGAACTGGTCGAGGACCGGTATCAGGCCAGTCTGATACCGGGAAGCCAGGAGGGGTTGCGTAAGCTTCTGGTCGAGCCGAACGAGGATGGCGATACGCCGCTGTC
>Ga0157326_1000071_pt1 | contig 9945 bp, 10 predicted proteins | sample MOy2old250510_FD_105391 | JGI IMG/M metagenome (GOLD analysis project Ga0157326, IMG submission 105391) | Arabidopsis rhizosphere microbial communities from North Carolina - M.Oy.2.old.250510 | ecosystem: Host-associated > Plants > Roots > Rhizosphere | place: USA: North Carolina | collected... | reverse complement strand
GAAGTGGCAAAGATGATTTCAACTATCAAAGGCAACCCATTTTGATGGGGCAATCAAAATGATCAAATTCTGGTGAATGCCGCCAATATAATCGGACATCTAAGATTTAAATACTTTTATGAAGCCATGGCAGCATTCCAAGCGCCGTCAGTGCGCCTGTTTTAATTGCCTTGAAAGTTTAATCTATGAATTTGTGCGGTCTTTCTTTCTATGGAAAGAAAGACGGGCTTTCCCTTATAAGAGTTGAGTTTTTCGCTGGATGAGCACAAAGCCGATAATGGCCATAATCAACAAGGGCATCCAGGAAACAATGGCCAGGTAAGTCGGCTGGGAAAGCGCCCCACCCAAATCGATAAAGTAAAAACGCCCAAAGCTCTGGAACGAGTTGTTCAGCATGTAAAACACAAACAGCACAATGATGGCGTACAGAAAGCCCCGGTTGCTGCCTTGCCGGGGCGGCGTCAGGGACAGGGGAACCGCGCTGAGAATGATGATCAGGCAACTGAGCGGCCAGGTCAGCTTAGCCCAAAGGCGAAGGTAGGTGTTGTTTTTGACCTTTTTGCCCAGGGATTCCCGTTTTTGGATGACCGACCATAATTCCGAAAAGCTTTGTTGGTCCGAGTTGGCTTCAATACCCTGCTTTTTGCTTCGCATGGCCTCTTTCTGGTTGCTTTTCTCCGCCTGGCTCTTGATCATGTCCTGTAGTTTGAACTGATAGCTTTCCAGATGCCCTGCGGAGGACTGGTTTCTATCCTTGGCCACAATGTAGGCGTTCACGTTCTGAAGATCCCAGCCGTTTTCGGTATCCCAAACACCGGAGCGGGACTGGAAAATCTGCATCACATCCGGCTTGGACAGGTCGATAATGGTGCTGTCTCCCAGCTCGTTGCCTTCGTAGCGGCTTACGTAAATCATCTGGGTCAGGTTATGGAAGCGATCGTAGCTCTTGAACATGAAACTGTTGCCGTTGGCGGGCAATGTGCCGTTCTGAATGGCCTGATCCCGCAATTGGGAGGTTTTGACGTTGCACCACGGCACCACGTAATCGTTCAGCCAATAGGCCAAGCCGCTGCAAAACAATCCCAGCGCTACGGCGGGAACCATTAAGCGCCACAGGCTGATTCCGTTCATACGGAAGGCGATAATCTCAAAGCGGTTGTTCATCTGGTTAAAGACCATCAGTACCGCCAGAAAAGTGCTGGCGGGCAACATTAGCGCAACCGATCTCGGCAATTGCAAGCCCACCATGGTCAGCAGGGTGTTGAACGGAATGCCATACTTCTGCACTTCCTGAATGAACTTGAGCAGGGTGTCCGAAAAGAAGGCGATTAGCGTGAAAACGACGATGCCCAATAGGAAATAGTCGAACAGTTGCTTCAGAATGTAGCGGTCAACGAGCTTGGGGCTTAGGACAGACATGCGGTTACCAATCGTTTTTGAGGAATGCCGGGCTTGAGCGGGACACGAGGACGTCAGAACGCTTTGTCGCAGGCCGTTGCGTCCTTAGCGACGCAGCGCGTGAAACTTGCCCAGCGTAACAAGACTATGCTTATGATAAAATCAAATCGATTAAAAACAAAGTGCCTGACGGTAAAAGGCGTTTTTGCCCACTTCGTCTGGCATTCGGATTTGGTCAGGCGGTCGAGGGAAAATCGACCCAGCAAAATCGACTACATATAGAAGGAGCCCGCCCATGGGAAATGTATTGAATGTTACGGACGCCAGCTTTGAGCAGGAAGTAAAACAGGCCGATACCCCTGTATTGGTGGATTTCTGGGCGCCCTGGTGCGGGCCTTGCCGCGCGTTGGCCCCGGTTATTCACGAGTTGGCTTCCGAGTATGAAGGCAAGGTGAAAGTGGTGAAAGTCAACACCGATGACTGCCTACAAATTGCCCAGAATTACCACATCAGCGGTATTCCGACCCTGATTATCTTCAAGGGTGGCGAGCCGGTGGAGCAAATGGTAGGCAACCACAAAAAATCCACCCTCACCGAAGTGCTCAATAAGCACCTGAACAACTAGCTTTAGCCCTTCGGAGGGATCATCCATTTCTGCGAAAACGCGGCGCTTCGTTTGCAAGCGCTGCGTTTTTGTCTGCCTGGGCAAAAAAATATTGTTGGCATGAGGTGAGTTTTGAGATATGGCCAAAAATAGAGCTTAAAAAGCCCACATATGAAAAGGGAAAGCCTTATGCCTTGGCTTTCCCTGATGAATCACACGAAATTGGAGAAAAAAAGGAAGTCTGAAACCTGAATGGAATACAAAAGATGCTATTAAAGCTTTTCTCTGAGTCCACATTCGTATCATTCCCCTATGAATCAGGGGATAAACGTTTTATAAAGAAGCTGTTACAAAATAAACTTGGGGGAAATGGGCGATTTTACTGCTGGGTAGGACGCGGCGCGGGTTGCGGTTGGGCTGCGGGTTGCTGCATTTTTTGAATGTCCATCATGGCCTTAAAGCCGATATACACCAACGAGCACTTTTTGGCTGATGGCAGGTACAGGGCGCAGTCGGCGCCCAGACACAGCTCGTCCACGCTGGGGTTGCGAACGCTCAGTATCGGGCATACGGGGGTGCTGCTGGCCATCGACTCATACCTTTCTCTTCCTGCTGCCTTTTATTATGGAAGCGGCAAGGGGAAAGAAGCATCCATTAAACACAGGATTGCGCCGGTTCGGCTGGATCTTGCCTTGAATCGCTCAGGCTTCTTCCCGCAGAAAGCGATGCACCCACGAAAACAGGCTGGAAAGCTCAAACGGCTTGGGCAGGTATAAATCCGCGCCGGATTGCAACACCCGTTGCCGGTTATGCAATGAAGACGTGCATATAATACGAATGTCCGGATATTGCTGATGGATTTCCCCTGCCAGCACCAGCCCTGACTCCTGCTCATTCACCAGCGCATCCAGAATCACCAGGTTCAGGCTCTGGCGACCGCTCTTCTCATCCAGCGCCACCCGTGCGTCCTCAATGCTGCTGACCACTTCCGCCTCGTAGCCTTCCATTTCCAGCGTGGTTTTAAGAAGATACGCCAGCGCCGCATCGGTTTCCAGCACTAAAATGCCGGGTTTTTGCCGGTTTTGTTGCAGCGGGCCGCCCGCCAGCCGCAACCGATCGCTTTGCCAGCTACAGCCGGGCTTCATGCGCGCCAGCGACTTCATTTGCTGGGCGGCGGTAAACAGGGCCATAAAGGAATCAAACGGCTGGGTTTCGGTGGAGGCGATGCCGATACTCAGGCTGAGCAGCGGCACCCGGCGGCTGATGTTATCGGAAATCACCGACACCATATAGCCTTGCTTGCGGTCTTTGTCCGAATAAAAGTTGGGGGATGCGTTTTCAAATTGTCGGCACAGCATGGCCGATATTTTTTCGGCCTTATCCGGGGTTGTGACCACCACAAAGTGGTTCTCATCAGTGTGGCTGATGAAGTCGGGCATGATCATCAGTTGCAGCAGCAGGGCTGCAAAGGTTTTTAGCACCTGGTAAGAGGCTAGCTCCCCGTAAACTTCGCTATACACCTCAAAATGATCCAGCTCTATGCTGAGCAGGGCCAGGGGCTTATGCTGGTTCAGTCGGCGTTGCACCACTTTGTTGGTAAATTGCAGGCCCGGCAGCCGGGTGACTTCGTTGGCCGAAAAGTCCAGGTTTCGCCGCATATGCACCAGCAGTCGCACTTTGAACTCATCCATCGAGAGGTTGGGGCCTAAGATGTCATCGGCGCCCTGCACCAGGTACTGTATGCGTTTCTCCTCCTCGCTGCTGCTCTGCACCACCAGCACGGGGCGATATTTTACTACCAGTTCCCGCAGCCGGGCGCAATAGCCCAGCACATCATCGCCATTGGCTTCCAGGTCATCGGCGAAAAGACAGATTAAATCCGGCCATACGCTGTCTAGAACAGGTTGCAAGCTTTCCCCGTCCGCGCCAAGCCGTTCGGAGAACAATGCGGTCAGCATTGTTTCCGGGCTAAAGTCTTCCGTTAGGGTTTTCAGGGCGTCCTCGCCGGGGCTGCCCACGAAGAGAATCACCTGGAAGTCGCTCATTCGCCTTCCTCCGTGGCGTAAAGCTTCCGGCGGTGGGCGGCCTGCTTTTCAGGCGTGGCGGCAGGCAGAATCACCGAAAACGTGCTGCCTTTCCCCGGTGTGCTTTCAGCGAAAATTTGCCCGCCCATGGCGGTAGTCAGCGACTTGGTGATGTACAGACCCAGTCCGGTGCCTTCCACTTCTTGCTTGAGGGGGCTTTCCACCCGGTAGAACTTGGTGAAAATCTTGGGAAGCAGGTCTTCCGGTATGCCGCCGCCTTCGTCCCTTACCGAAATGCGGATTTGCGAATCATCGTTGGGCGCAAACTCCCCCAGCACGTATACAGCGCTGCTTGCCGGGGAATATTTCACCGCATTGTCCACTAGGTTAATCAGGATTTGCTCCAGCCTGTCCGCATCCGCCCATACTTCCAGATCCGCCGGTTTCACCTGAACTTCCAGATTGCGGGACACGCCGGTTTTGGCCTGGATTTTGGCCTGGATGCTATGCGCCACCTTGTCCAGCAACCGTTGAAGCGGGATGGGTCGGTAGCTCATTTCCACCCTGCTGGCCCCCAGCTTGGAAGCGGTCAGCAGGTTCTCCACCAATCGAATCAGTCGATCCGCCTGATCCTTGATGATGTTGATGAAACGTCGCTTTTCCTCGTCCGGCAACTGTGCGCCATAGCTCAGCAGCGTGTCCGCAAAACCCTTGATGCTGGTGAGCGGGGTGCGGAACTCGTGGCTGACGGTGCTCACAAAGTCGCTGTGCGCCTGGGTCAGCGTCGTGTCTTCCGAGAACGGGTCTACCAGGCAGAGCGTCCAGTGGTTTTGCAGCGGGCTGTGCTTGATTTTAATCCGCAACTCTTCGGCGCCGGAACTGCTTTCCACCAGTAAAAAGCCGCCATGAAAAGTGGCCCATTGCGGATTCAGCGGATCGCAAGCGCCCATGCACAAGGCGCAATCCGTTTTGGGCGGAAGCTTGAGGACATCCGCCAGCTTTTGTTGAAGCAGGCCGGAAGGCGCATAGCCGGATAACTCGCAGAAAGCGGCGTTGGTGTATTGAATCAGCCCCTCCCCGTCCACCGCCAGCGCGCCGGAAGTCAGTGTGTCGAGTAGAGCGTGGGCATCTGAATCAAGGGGGTGGCTTTGGCTCATGGGGTTGTTGCCTTGGGGTTTGCCTGTAATGCTTGCAATAATTGCTGTAAAATGCTGCCGGATGGGCCTTGCAAGAAGTAATCGACCACAAACGGGGTGAGAGCGCTTATCTCGGGGTTGATTTCAATCACGGTGGCCCCGGCCTCCTTTGCCGCTGCGGGGATACTGGCCGCAGGCTGCACCACGCCCGATGTCCCGGCAATCAGCATCACATCCGCCGAGCTGGCTTGCTCAAATGCGCGGTTCAGGATGATTTCCGGCAGCATTTTGCCGAACCACACCACATCGGGGCGCACATAAGAATTGCAGACCGGGCAATTCGGTGGGGAGGCATTTGGGTTTTCAAGCAACTCCAGGCTGACCGGATGGTTTTTTTCCAGGCACTTGTAACGGAAAATATTGCCGTGTAACTCTAGTACCTGTTGGCTGCCTGCCCGTTGGTGCAGGTTGTCGATGTTCTGGGTAATCAGCGTAAAGCGGTGGAACAGGGTTTCCATCTTCGCCAGCGCCATATGGCCAGGGTTGGGTTGCGCGTCCCAAACTTTATTGCGCCGAAAGTCGTACCAGTCCCACACCATTTGGGGATTGTTCAGAAAACCTTCCCGCGTGGCCAAGTCTTCCGCCCGGTAGTTGGCCCATAACCCGGTTTGGGTGTCCCGAAAGGTGGGAATCCCGCTTTCCTTGGAAACGCCTGCGCCCGTCAGCACCACAAAATTACCCTGACGACCAAGGCAGTCCTGAAGGGCCGCCAAGGCATTATCAAAACTGGAATCCGGCTGCATGGCTGATGCCTCTCTCTGTCAATCGCCAGCGTGTTTCTGAAAGCCCGAATCTAGCGAAGTTGCTTGCTGTTTTCCTTCAGCAGGGGGAAGCCCAGGGCTTCGCGTTGCTGCACATACTGTTTGGCCACTTGTTCCGCCAGTCGGCGAATACGCAGAATGTAATTGGTGCGCTCGTCCTTGCTGATCACGCCCCGAGCATCCAGCAGGTTAAAGGCGTGGGAGCATTTCAGCACGTAGTCGTAAGCGGGCAGTACCAGCTCATGCGATAAGGCGTTCTCCACTTCGCCCCGGTACAGGTCGAACAATTGCATCAGCGTTTGAGGATTGGATACTTCGAAGTTGTATTTTGATTGCTCTTTCTCGTTTTGCAGGTAGATATCGCCGTAAGTGAGCTGTTCGTTCCACTTCAGCTTGTAGACGCTGTCCACATCCTGCAAGTACATGGCGATTCGCTCGCAGCCGTAGGTGATTTCCACGGCCGTGGGGTGGATATCCAGGCCACCGGCCTGCTGGAAGTAGGTGAACTGGGTGATTTCCATCCCGTCCAGCCAGACTTCCCAGCCTACGCCCCAAGCGCCCAGCGTGGGAGATTCCCAGTTGTCTTCCACAAAGCGGATGTCATGGTCTTCAATTTTAATGCCCAGCACTTCCAGGCTTTTCAGGTACAAGTCCTGAATATTATCCGGCGAGGGCTTCATAATGACCTGGTACTGGAAGTAATGTTGCAGCCGGTTGGGGTTTTCGCCGTAACGGCCGTCGGTGGGACGGCGGCAGGGGTCTACGTTGCCCACGTTCCAGGGTTCCGGGCCAAGCACTCGCAGGAAAGTGGCTGGATTCATGGTGCTGGCGCCTTTTTCCAGGTCGTAAGGGAACTGGATGACGCAGCCCTGGGCGGCCCAGTACTGGTTCAGGTTTGCGATAACTTCTTGGAAGGTGAGTGCCATGGCGTTAAACTTTCTCTCGCACGGTAAAAGGGGACTGCCACCGGAGGGAGCCGGGACGTCAGGGCGCTTGCGCGGGATAAACCCGAATGGCCGCACCGCTGCGTGGCAATAGTGTAGCACAAGGGCAACCGGCAGGCGGCCTTTTTGTAAACCGGGCAGATTGCCTCGTTATACCTGGCTGGCCAGCTTTTGACCCGACTCAATCGGGAGCACCTCGTACACGTCCTCCTGGACGGTGGGTTGCAGGCGGCAGGCGGGCGTTTCCGGGTCATGCTCAAACAGGTGCAGCCAGTTGTGGCCCACTGCATGCCTCAATAGGCGACGCTTGGCTTCCATGGTCTCAATTGGGTACTCGTCATAGCCCATGACATAGAGAATCCGTACATGGTGGCGGGTGGGAATCAAATCACCCCAGTACACAAAGCCACCTTCAGTCGTGTCCAGGGTTAAAATCTGGTGATAGGGGGTGTGTCCGCCGGTGACTTGCAATTTAAGCCCCGGCAAAATTTCGGTTTCGGGTTCCGTTAAAAGCTGAAGCTGTCCGGCGGAAAGAAGAGGCTCCAGGTTTTCCTTTAAATAACTGGCCTTGCAACGCTCGTGCGGGCAAATGCCGTATTCCCATTCGCCTTTGTGGATCACGTAACGGGCGTTCTCAAAGGTGGGAACCACGGAACCATCTGGCAACGGGCGGGTTGCGCCGCCTGCATGATCGAAATGCAGGTGGGTGAACAGCACCTGGGTAATATCCCCGCTTTTAAGCCCTGCCGAAGCCATGGCGAGATCCACCGGCGTTTCGTAGGGGCCGCCGCATTCTTGCTGAATGCCGTAAATTTTTTGGAATTTCTCGGAAAACTTGGTGCCCATGCCCTCTTCCACGAAGATTTTTTCTTGTTTGTATTCAATCAGCAGGCAATTGGTGGCCAGTTGAATGCGGTTCTGATCGTCCGGCGGCATGAGCTTGTCCCACAGGATTTTCGGCACCACGCCGAACATGGCCCCGCCATCCAGGGCCAGATAGCCCAGGTTGAACACCGAGATTTTATAAGTCCCGAAATGAAACTGTAGCTTGGGCTGGATGGGTTGAACTGGCATGGGTGCGAACCTCCTCGTTCAGCAAATCTACCGCGTTGGTAATGATGCCGTCCACCCCCATATCCAGCAGCTTGGGAAACAGCTTTTTTTCTTCCGAACGGGTTTCGTGATATACCCAGGTAATGACGGGCATGGCTATTTGGTGTGCCAGCTCAACCATTTTGGGGCTAAGCGTGTCGTAACTGGGATGAATGGAATTGACCCCCACCCAGTTTTTTGCATATTGATTGACGAACCAATTCAGGAGAATCGGGTTATTTCGAACCAGATTGGGTAACGTAAAGTTGAGGCCGGTCTTGATTTTAGGGTCTAGTGCCTTGATTTTACGCAGGCTGCAGGGCGAAAAACTGATGACAGTGACCTGATCGTACAGGTTCTTTTCCCGAATCAGGCGGGCGGTTTTTTCTTCCAATTGGTGATGCCCGGTGCGCAGTAAGTCCGGCCTGGACACTTTCAATTCCACGTAAAAATGGGTGTTGGGCAATGTTGCCAGCGTGTTTTCCAGTTCCGGCACCGTCACGTTCTCAAACCGGGTCGGCGTTTTGTAAGTGCCGCCAGGGCCAAGCATTTTGTTGACGGTGTCTTCATGTCCTTTTTTATTGAGCCTGAGACTATCCAGTTCGTCCTGTGTCAGTGTATGGAATGGCTTTTGTTGGCCTGGCAATTGAAACACCCGCCCGGTTTCCAGATCATGATGAATCCATAAACTATCATTATGCCTGAGCGCGAAAATATCCGTTTCGTTGGAAGCGCCTTGTTGCGCGGCGGCCACGAATGCGGGAATGGTGTTTTCCGGTGCAATCCGCGTTGGATCTTGAACGGTGCGCGCCCCCCGATGGGCAATAATTTCTACTGGCCTGACAGGGGCCAGCTTTTTGCCGACAGTATTCATGCAAACTTTCCTTCTCCTCAACGGCTGGCAAATTGATTGCCGTTATGGATTGCGCAATCAAACGCCAAGCCAGGCAAGCTTTTGTAGTAAAAGCGCCTTTACTGAATTGGATCTGTAACGATGAAACCCTTACTTAATTATGAAACGTGTCAATATTGATCCCTCGTAAGGTCACATTATAAGGAACCTGTCGGAATTTGAATAGAGGATATTCAAGAAGTGTTTTGGCTAATTGTGGTGGGTTTTTGATGTTTGAAATAATCGCGAGCCTAATCGTTTTCATGGGGGTAGTGGTTAAAGCCCGCCCGAAGCCACCTGGTTGAACTTGGCGCGCAGCCCGTCAAACCGCAAGGCTTCTTCCCTGCTGTAATCCGTGTTTCGTACCACGGTTTGGGTGGAGGGATGGATCATGATGATGTTGTCGATATGAAGCTGCAAAAAGCTGTAAACCCTGGGGGTGCTGCTGCCTACCCGGTTAATCAGCCGGGCGTCGGTCACGGCCAGGAATCGGCGATCCGGGTCGTTCAGCAAATCGCTGATGCGCCTGTCTTCGCGCGCGTCTCGGGAAACATAGATAATGCCCAGCACCTCGTGATCCGGGGTCAGGATCACCACTTCAACGGGCATGGCGGCGTCCTTGCCGGAAATGCGTTTGGACGGTTGGGCGGCGTGATTGGGTTGACCGGCTGTCATCGTATTTCCTCTGGCGGTTAAATATTTCCGATAATCCGACTATCGGCGGCCAGGGGAAAAAATTGAATCGAATTTCAAAAATTAATTTCGGCGCTCGGTAATGTAGTCCACCAGGCTCAGCAAGGCTTGCCTTTCCGGGGAATCTGCCACAAAATCCAGCGATTGGCGGGCTTCAGCAATATAGCGATGGGCCAGTTGGCGGGTTTCCTCAATGGCCTGGCTTTGGGCCAATAAGCCTTGAATCCGGCCGATGGTTTCCTCTGCCGGGTTGGTAAACAGGGATTCTACATCGGCTTGCAGGGCTTGCCGCTCTGCTTCGTTTAAACGTTTGGAATCCAGCGCCAGTAGAATGGGCGCCG
>Ga0157326_1000070_pt1 | contig 9981 bp, 10 predicted proteins | sample MOy2old250510_FD_105391 | JGI IMG/M metagenome (GOLD analysis project Ga0157326, IMG submission 105391) | Arabidopsis rhizosphere microbial communities from North Carolina - M.Oy.2.old.250510 | ecosystem: Host-associated > Plants > Roots > Rhizosphere | place: USA: North Carolina | collected... | reverse complement strand
CCGACTGTGTCGACGAATCCTTCCGCATCCTCGAACGGATCCCCGGGGGCGCGAGGATACGGGCGGACCTCGCCGCCACCCGGACCCTGCCCCGGAAGGTGGCCACCCTCACGCCCGGCGCTGGGCAAAGCGCCTCCATTTGTGGCAGGACGGGCGCGCCATGCTGAAAGCGATCGAGGGAAATATGGCGCAAGCGGAGCCCGCTTCGCGCAAATATCGTTTCACCTCCAATGTGATCGCGACGATCATCCTGGGGGTCGACCTGATATGTCTGACGCTTGGCGCGCTGCTGGCCCCCGCTACCTATGAAGCGATCCTGGGCCCCCAACATTTCATCGAACAGCATGTCAACGTCGCGGTGATCGTCGGGGTCAACTTCTTCCTGATCCGGCTGTCGCGTGACAGCTATGCCCATCCGATGGGGCGCGGCGGCGACAGCGATCAGGGGGTCGCGTTCGAATTTCTCCTCGCTGCGCTGCTGGTCTTCGCGACGATCTGGCAACTCGGGCAGGCCAAGCCTTTCTCGACCGGCCTTGCGCTCTGCTATCTGGCGCTCACCGGGGGAATGTTGTTCGTCAGCCGCTTCGTCGTGCGCAAGCTCGTCTTCTATCTGGTCCAGTCCGGCTATATCGGCCAGCGTATCGTGATCTACGGCGCGGACGAGGGGAGTTCGGAGCGGGTGCTGCGACTGCTCGAACTCGAACGGCTGCCCTATGTAGCGGTGGTCGGCATCGCCGACGACCGCACCAAGCGGATCGAGCGCAAGGCCCCCTGGAGCGTCCCCTTCCTCGGCGGGCTCGAACCCCTGGTGGCGCGGATTTCCCAGGGAGATGTCGACATGGTGATCATCGCCCTTCCGATGATCGGCCAGGCTCGGCTCGACCAGATCACCGAAGCGCTGCAGCGGGTCTCGGTCGACATTTGCCTGATGCCGCGCGAGGCGCTCGATCTGTCGCAGCAATACAGCATGCGCTTCATCGGCTCGCTGCCGCTGTTCGCGCTGTGGCAGCGGCCGATGCGCGACTTCAACCGGATATTGAAGGCGGTCGAGGACCGGGTGCTGGCGCTGCTCGGGCTGGTCCTGCTGTCGCCGCTGCTGCTGCTGACGGCGCTGATCATCAAGCTGACCAGCCCTGGGCCGGTGCTGTTCCGTCAGCAGCGTTTCGGCTTCAACAACGTCAAGATCAGCGTGCTCAAATTCCGATCGATGCATGTCGATTGCCAGGATGTGGGCGGCGCCGAACGGACGACGCGCGGCGATCCCCGAGTGACGCCGTTCGGGCGGATCATCCGTCGACTGTCGATCGACGAGCTGCCCCAGCTATACAATGTGTTGACCGGTGAGATGTCGATTGTGGGGCCGCGTCCGCACGCCACGTTGATGATGGTCGGCGACAGCTATTATGTCGAGGCGGTACATGGCTATGCTGCACGCCACCGGGTCAAGCCGGGCATCACCGGCCTGGCACAGGTGCGGGGCCTGCGCGGCGAGATCAACACGATCGAACGCGCCAAGCGCCGGGTCGAATATGACATGTATTATATCGAGAACTGGTCGCTGCTGCTCGACCTGCGGATCATCCTGGAGACGATTTGGCGGCTGATCCGGGATCGGGATGTCTATTGAGGGGTGAAGCCGGACGCCTAAAGACCGGTATTCCAGTCGAAGCTGGAATCTCATTCCTCTTACGCGAGGAAGGCAGTGAGATCCCAGCTTCCGCTACGATGGCGTCCGCAGGAGAGGTTTACTTGGCGGCTTCCTTCTTCGCCTGCGATGCCTTGATCGCGGACTTGTCCGGCTCGAACCCCGGCTGGTACTCGATCTCGGCAGTGGATCGGGCGCGGGCGACCTGAGCCTTGCTCTCGGCGATCAGCTCGCGGCGGCGGACCATTTCCGCAGCCGCCTGACGACCTACCTGGCTTGGCGTCGGAGTCGCATCCCGGCCGACGATTACGCTGGCGACATATTGCCCGTTCGACGGCAGGACGAAGGGTTCGCCCGGCGGCAGCTTGTTGATTACCGCCGTGAGCTGCGGATCGAGCCGGCCGGTGTCTATCACACCCTTGCCCCGCGAAAAGGCGAGGCCGAGCTTTTGGACGCCCGCCGCGACATCGTCGAGCGAGTGCGCGTCCTTCAGCATCAGCAATTTCTTCACGTCCTTGGGTGCCTGAAACTGGATCTGGTCCAGCAGCAACCGTTCGCGCGCGCTGAACTGGGTAGGGTTGTCGGCGATATATTGGGTGATGTCGCGATCGTCGGGCAGTGGCACCGTCGCGGCGATCTTCTGGCCGAGCATGCTGACGAGAAGATTCTCCTCGAGCCGGCGCTGCTGAGCGACATATTCCGGGGTCTTGTCGAGACCCTGCTCGCGGGCTTTCTGGACGATCAGCTTGCGGTCGACGAGCCGCTGCAACACCTGACGGCGCAGCGTGTCGCGGTCAGCCGAGTCCGGGATCTGCGCGCCCTGCAGCTCGGCATTGAGCTCGGCCTGTGAAATCTCATCGCCATTTACGATAGCGACGATCTGACCCTTCGGCGTTTTCTGGCAGCCTGTGACGAGCAGGCCCGCGATGAGCGCGCCGCCTAAAAGTGCAGCTTTTACCTTCACTTCGTGTCCCCCGACCGCAAGTTAACCAACACAATCTTCCGAGTTGCTACATGATTGCCAGCCCCGACGACAAGCCTGTATGGCACCATTTCGGGTTGGAGGGCGCTGAATTGGAAACAATTTACGATTGGGTTACGGTCGCGATCTTCGCCGGATTGGTCGTACTGTTCCTGCAACGATCCAGCCGCGACGCACCTCCCCGCGATTCGATGCTGCAATATCTTGCCGCGTCGGCCGGTTGCGCGCTCGCCAATTATTTTGGCAACGAGGCGGTCGGCGGTCGCGGCGCGATCTATCACATGCTTGCTGCGGCAGTGCTCGGGGCAACGCTGGCCTATATCCATGTCGTGCTGAGGCCGTTGGACAAGGGGTAGGTCCGCCTATGCCCTGGGCAGCGGCGCCCCGGCCTCGCCGAACAGCACGCGCCGCGCGACCGGCGACAGCTGTTCCATCAGCTTCGGAATGAAGCGGTTCAGCACGATCATCGCGGTCTTGTCGTCCGGGGCCGCGGTCGAGATGCGGACGAGGACTCCGTCGGGGACGCGGCCCTTCAGATTTTCCTTCGCGACCGCCCAGTGCTGCGCCCACCAGCGTGTCGGAAAATCATTGCCGATGCGGGTCCAGTAGACCAGCTGCTCCTGGCGGCTGGTGCTGCGCGCATTGAGATAATGGCCGGGAATCGTCAGTCCGCCGCCGACGGCGAGCGGCATGAGGCGTTCGTGCATCAGTTCATAGCCCGCCGCCGGATAACAGGTTTCGGGCCGATGGACCTGCAACATGCCATCCTGCTTGCTGCTGTAAGCGACCAGGAACATGATAGGCAGCTGATCCGGCGCGGCATAGTAGCGGGTCAGTACGCGGCTGTAGAGCCGGTCGCGCAGCTCGTCCTCGGGCGGCAGGACCAGGCCGCCGTCCGACTGATATTCCCACGACCCGACCTTTTTAGGGAACAGCGGATCGAGCTTGCCGCGCGCAAGCATCTGGAACGGCGTCTCCGGCCGGCGCGAATTGGCGATGAGACCGGCCGTGCCGAGCAGACCGCCCGCGATCATCGTCCGCCGCGTCAGCAGCTTGTCGGGCGTTGCGTCGCCGCTCATGCTTCGGCCTTGCGTGCAAGCCGGCGGCGCAGCGGAGAGGCCAGCGCGTCGACCCCGAAGATGCCCAGCACCGAGAAGAGAAACATGGTGATGCCGGAAAAATTGTGGAGGAAGCCCTGCGCCGCCTCGTCGCCGAGATAATGGGTGATCAGGATCAGCGCGAGCACCCGGATGAAATTGGCCATGACGGCGACCGGAACGATAGCGAGCATCAATAGCGCGGCGTAGCGCCAATTCGCATTGTGCCGGATGTAGATGTAGAAAAGCCCGATAGCCGACAGGCTGATCAGCGAATTGAGGCCCGCGCAGGCGGCCGCGATCAGCAGCTGATACTGACCGATGATGATCGTCACGCCCGACCCGGCGATCGGATAGCCCAGCGCGTAGAGCAGGTCGATCGCGGCTTGGGATATGCCGATCTTGAGCGGCTGGGTGATCATCGTCACCACCGAATCGGGCGGCGGAAAGACGAAGACGACATAGAGGATGGGGAACCACATCGCGCGCAGCGGGGCGAAGCCGACCAGCCAATAGGCAGTGATCAGCAACAGCCCGTACATCGTGAAGCCCTCGACCTCGACGATGTTGATGATCCGGGTGGCGATGTAGACGGGGGCCACGACCAGAAAGGCGAGCACGGCGATCCGGGTGTCGCCGGGATGGGCCAGCGCGCGCACCTCGCTCCAGCGCCGACAGAACAGCCAGAGCGCCGTCGCCAGCACGATAGGGCCATGCGCGCCCTGTTCGGTCGACCAGCTCTCGGTCGCGACGCCGGCCATGGTCGGTAGCACCAGCACCAGCACGCCGATGGCCAGCAGCCAGTGGCGGACCAGCACATCGCGCAGCGGCAGCAGATCGGCCCAGCCATAGCGGCCCGCATCCCCGGCGATCTGCCGTCCCGTTATGTCCCCCCCATGATCGCTCAAAGGATTTACGCCACCTCGACCTTGATATGCAGATTGTCGCCCGTCGCCGACCAACAATAGCCGCTGTTCCGGGGCCGGCATAGCCGAAGGCGGTGCGGTGGAATAGCCGATATGGCCTGATATTACCGGTCACGGGAAAGGGCAGGCGGTGTTGCACTTGTTAACCTGGCCGGTTTTGAACTTGCTCCGAAATATGGTAACAGCCGCTGTGCGCGTTCGCGCGGGGGTGTATGGGGTAATTCTTCATGTTGAAGGAAGCTGTTGCGTCAAAAGCGGCCAAGTTGCTGATGACCTGTGTCTGTCCGGTCGCGGGCACCACGGCATTGAGCCTTGGCGTTCCACAGGTTCGGGATGCGGTGCACAAGGCCACCCAGCCGCGCCAATATGCCAAGCCCAAGACGCGGATCCGCGCGATGCCCGAGGAAGGTACCCAGATGGCGTCCGCGGAGACGCCCTGTCCAACGGTGACGCCATTCGCACTATCGAACCTTCCGACGGTCAGCCCGACGCCGAGCGCGCCGACCCCAATCCAGGTCGCCGAAGCGCCTCCGCCTGATCCTGGGGTGCCGCTGACTCCGAGGATCTTCGTACCCCCCGCCATAAGTCCGCCGCCCGGCGAGCAGCCGGGCGTACCCGAGCCATCGACCTGGGTTCAGCTGATGCTGGGCTTCGGACTGATCGGCGGCGTGGCGCGGGTGACCTATCGCAAGAACGGCACGCGGCCCGAGGGCGAGCGCGCGGCCTGACGGCCGAGTTTTGTTTAGCCCTCAAACACCGGGCGCAGGGGCCTCCGCCCTGCTTGGCTTCCTCGCAATAAGCTCGGGCGGCCGCCACGGCTCGCTTCGCGAGCCGATCTCCGCCTACGGACTGCCCCCGGCAGTTCGCGGACCGGCTCCGATCCTTGCGGGACGCTACGCGTCCCGACCCTCATTTCATCGTCGGTCCTTGCGTGGTCCGAAGAGACGAGAGCGTGCAGCGCATCGGAGCGAAGGCGAGGAAGCCAAGCGGGGCGAAGGCCCCGCCCTGCGTTTGATGGCCGGTCGTTAGACCGAACTAAAAAGGCCGTTCCCCGATCACATTGCCCCCCTCGCTGTAGCGGCACACCAGAAAGTCGTCCCGCGCCCCGCGTACTGCGGCGCAGCCAACGGCGCGCGAGGAGCGCCACATGAGCTGGGTATAATGCCCCACCTGCTCCAGATCGCCGCTGATGCTGTTGTTGGGAAAGATGCCGGGCTTGAAGTCCTTCTTCTCGTCGATCCAAAGGCCGATCATCGCTTCCGGCCCATAATAGCCGCTCGTGCCCGCCCATAGATTTTCGCCCTGCGGATCGGGATCCGCGGGGTTATCCTCCGAATGAATCAGATAGCCGACCTCGGCGAGGCGAAAGGCATAGGCCTGGGCATCGCGAGCGAGTTTCGCATCCCACTGCAGCGGAGCGATGCCAAGCGAGGCGCGCTCGCGGTTGTGACCGGCGAGCAGCCGCGCTTCTAGGTTGTTCTCGACGCCCGAAGCGCCCTGCGCGAAAGGAGCGGCAAGCGCTAGTGCAAGGGCGCCTGCCAGTTTGGTTACCTTGGTCCGCCCCAGCCCGAAAACCATGCCATCGCTCCACGAGATCCGATGGCCCGGATACTATGGACGATGACTTGCCCCTTTGTTGGGGAGATTGGTGACCAGAATATTCAGTATTTTCGTTCTGCAGCAGGTACAGGAAAGCCGCAATTTGCCGAAAGCTCGATCGATAGATTGACGCGGCGTTTACCAGCCGTCGTCGCATAGGCGGAATTCGTCTCGATCCTGGGGGGATGGACGGTGCTGCGGGCCGGACCTTCCGGCTCAGGGGCGGTGTTCCCAATCCCCGATTTTACCGCAGCTACCACGTCCTGCACGCCGTACCGGACTTTCACCGGTGCATTCCTCTCCTGCGAAGCCCCGCATTTTGCGGATGTCTCCTGCCGACGCAGCAGCGCAATCTAGCCCAGCGCAAGATGCCGTGCCAGCGGACTCTGGCGAAACGGGCGGCGGCAGCGGTTCGTCGCAGCATTATCCGCCGACTGTTGCAAGCGCGTCACGCTTTTGGGATCCGCTCGCGCGCTCAATCAAAAACGGGCATCGCGGTAGACCTGGCTGATGTCGCCGCCCCAGGACCCGTGATAGAGGTCGAGCAGCCGCTGGGCCGGAGTAATGCCGCTCGCTACGATCTCGCGCAGCGGCGCCAGATAGCCGCTTTCGTCATCGCCTGCGCCGTTGAGGCGCGCGCGCCCCTTGAGCCCCGATGCGGCGATGTCTAGAATGGTCTTGCCCAGCTGCTGGAAGTCGCGTCCGCGTGGCCCCACCGCCTTGAGGCCGAGCTTCGGCACTTCGGCGCGGATGCGGTGATGGTCTTCGATCGTCCAGTGTTTCACCTCGTCCCAGGCGGCCTCCATCGCATCGTCGTCATAAAGCAGCCCGACCCAGAAGGCGGGTAGCGCGCATATCCGGCTATGCGGTCCCCCATCGGCGCCGCGCATTTCGAGGAAGCTCTTCAGCCGGACCTCGGGAAAAGCGGTCGACAGGTGATCGGTCCAATCGGCGATCGTCGGTTTCTCACCCGGCAGCACCGACAGCTTGCCGTCGATGAAGTCCCGGAAGTTCAGGCCGGCGGCGTCGATATAGCCGTCGCGAAACACGAAATACATCGGCACGTCGAGCATGTAGTCGGCATAGCGTTCATAGCCGAAGCCGTCCTCGAACACGAAGGGCAGCATGCCGGTGCGGTGCGGATCGGTGTCGGTCCAGATATGGCTGCGATAGCTCAGATAGCCGTTGGGCTTGCCGTCGAGGAAGGGCGAGTTGGCAAACAGCGCGGTCGCGAGCGGCTGGAGCGCAAGGCTCAACCGGAATTTGCGGACCATGTCCGCTTCGCTCGAATAATCGAGATTGGTCTGGACCGTGCAGGTCCGCAGCATCATGTCGAGGCCCATCGTGCCGACGCGCGGCATGTGGCGCAGCATGAAATCGTAACGGCCCTTGGGCATGATCGGCAGCTCTTCGCGGCTCTTGTCGGGCCATAGACCCAGGCCGAGGAAGCCGATGCCCAGCCGCTCGCCGATCTCCTTCACCTGCTCGAGGTGCCGTCCGGTTTCGGCACAGGTCTGGTGGAGGTTGTCGAGCGGCGCACCGGACAGTTCGAACTGACCGGCGGGTTCCAGGCTGACATTGCCGTCGGGGCCGGCGAGCGCGATGATCTTGTCGCCTTCATAGACCGGTTCCCAGCCATATTTGGTCAGGCCGATCAGCAGCGCATGGATGCCGCCGCGCTCTTCATAGGATGGCGCGCGATGCGAATCCTCGAAGAACACGAACTTCTCATGCTCGGTACCGATCCGCCATTGCGACTTGGGTTTCTCACCCCCGGAGAAGACCGAAATCAGGTCTTCGCGGGACTCGATCGAGGGATCCTCGCCGTCGGCTGCCTTGCGCGTGCTCATCGCGCGCCCATAGCGAACCGATCGGTACGTGGCTAGAGGGAGCGTTCCAAATCTCATAAGCCGGGCTCTCCGCCATAGCGGCAAGAACCCAGGTTCGCACCGTCCTCCGCGCGGGCGAGGTACCTTAGCGCCAGTCGCCCGCCAGCCCCATCCACAGCGACACCGCCGCCGCCATCGCGGTGTCGGCGCGCAGGATGCGGGGGCCGAGCGACACCGCGGTCGCCTGCGGCACTGCCTTGATCGCGGCGCGCTCCTCCGGGGTGAAGCCGCCTTCGGGGCCGATCAGGATCGCGGCGGGGCCGGCCCTCACCACGCCGGCCATCGGTGCGCCGCCTTCCTCGTCGGCAAAGATCAGCGCGCGCTCCTCGGGCCAGGCCTTGAGCAGTTGCGCCAGCTTCACCGGTTCGTCGAGGATCGGCAACGCGGTGCGTTCGCATTGTTCGGCCGCTTCGATCATATGTGCGCGCAACCGGTCGAGATTGAGCCGATCGACGACCGTTCGCCGAGTGATCACCGGCTTCATCCGAGCGACGCCCAGCTCGCAGGCCTTTTCGACCATCCAGTCGATCCGGCCCTTCTTGATCGGCGCGGCGACGAGCCACAGGTCCGGCACCTCCTCGCGCTCGCGCATGCGCTCCGTAGCGCGAACAGCGACGGCCCGCTTGCCGACCTGTTCGATCTCGGCCCGCCATTCGCCGCTACGGTCGTCGAACAGCGCGATCTGGTCGCCCGTCTTCAGCCGCATCACGCCGCTCAGATAATGGGCCTGGCCGCCATCGATCGTCAGCGCCATCCCTTCGGACAGCAGCTGATCGATGAACAGGCGGGTGAGACTGGCGGGTGGGCAGGAAGGGGTTTGAACCATAGGACTTCCGAAGATGGGGCTTTTATCCTACCTGCCGCCCATGGCCGACGAAGTCGAGGAAATCGTACCCGATAGCGAGTTGCGGGGGCTGATGCGCCATCTGCCCGCGGCGTGGCGGCCCTATTGGCTGCTCGCGCGCTTTGACCGGCCGATCGGCGCGTGGCTGCTGTTCTGGCCGGGGGCCTGGGCAATCGCATTGGCGGGGCACGCCGCCGATCGCTGGGACCTGATTCTGTGGATGGGTCTCGGTGCGGTCGTGATGCGTGGCGCAGGCTGCGTCTATAACGACATCGTCGACCGAGATCTCGATCGAAGGGTGGCGCGTACCGCTGCCCGCCCTCTCGCCAGCGGAAGGATCGGCCTGAAAGCGGCCTGGACATGGCTCGGCCTGCTGTGCCTGTTTGGGTTGATCGTGCTTGTTCAGTTCAACCTGGCGGCGGCGATCACGGCGGTCGCCAGTGTCGGTGCGGTCGCTGCCTATCCCTTCATGAAACGCATAACATGGTGGCCGCAGGCCTGGCTCGGCATCGTCTTTTCCTGGGCCGCGCTGGTCGGCTGGCCGGCGGTCGCGGGCGGGTTCGAGCCCGCAATGTGGCTGCTGTTCGCAGGCTCGGTCTTCTGGGTGATCGGCTATGACACCATCTATGCGCTACAGGATATCGAGGATGATGCGCTGGCGGGGGTGAAGTCCTCGGCGCGAGCGCTCGGCCGTCATGCGCGCGGCGGCGTCGGCTTCTGCTATGTCGTCGCGATCGGTTGCTGGATCGCGGCGCTGTGGCAGCTGCGGCCACAGCTTCTCGGCCTCGCCGCGCTGCTCCCGGTCGGGTTCCACCTGGTCTGGCAGGTCGCCTCGCTTCGCGCCGACGATGCCGGCGACGCGCTGGCCAAATTCCGGTCGAATCGTTTTGCGGGCCTGTTGATGTTCCTCGCCTGCCTGGTGGTGGGAGCGACGGCCTGAACAAATAAGCCTTTAATCTTTGACCTTCGCGGTGACGATACCTAAGTCGCCTCCATGCT
>Ga0157326_1000069_pt1 | contig 9982 bp, 11 predicted proteins | sample MOy2old250510_FD_105391 | JGI IMG/M metagenome (GOLD analysis project Ga0157326, IMG submission 105391) | Arabidopsis rhizosphere microbial communities from North Carolina - M.Oy.2.old.250510 | ecosystem: Host-associated > Plants > Roots > Rhizosphere | place: USA: North Carolina | collected... | reverse complement strand
TACAAGGCGCGCGACATCGATTTCCAGAAGGCGCTGTCCGACGCGACCGGCAATGGCGCGATGACCGCCGACCAGGCCGCGCAGAACAATGTCGGATATCGCATCCCCCTGGAAACCTCGCTCGACGGCAACACCGTCGAACTGTCCACCGAACAGAACCAGTTCGCGCAGAACGCGATCCAGTACCGCACCACGCTTTCCTTCCTGGAAGGCCGGATCGGCACGGTCATGTCGGCGCTGAAGGGAGAATAAGGCATGGCCAACAATCTCTCGGTCTTCGATATCGCCGGCCGTGCGATGTCCGCACAGATGGTCCGGCTCAACACCTCGGCCTCGAACCTCGCCAATGCCGGTTCGGTCGCGGGCAGCAAGGCCGAAGCCTTCCGCGCGATCAAGCCGGTCTTCTCATCGGTTACCGACCGCCCCGGCGTCGCGACCGTGAAGGTCGACCAGGTGGTCGCCTCCAACATCGAACCCACCAAGCGCTACGACCCCAACCATCCCAAGGCCGACAAGGACGGCAATGTCTGGGAAGCCGGGGTCGATCAGGCGCAGGAGCTGGTCGAGATGATGGAGACCGCCCGCCAATACCAGAACAACGTCCAGGTCATGCAAACGGCCAAGACGCTCACCCTCGACACGCTGAGGCTCGGCAAATGACGATCAACACCGGAAACAGCTACCTGGACAGCCTGACGGGCAATCCGAAGGGTAGCGCCAACACGACGCCCAAACCCAATGGCGCGCTCGACCAGAGTTCGTTCCTGAAGCTGCTGACCACCCAGATGCAGACCCAGGATCCGTTCAACCCGGTCGATAACACCCAGATGGTTGCCCAGATGGCGCAATTCTCATCGACCACGGGGATCGCGGAGATGAACCAGTCGCTCAAGTCGATCATGTCGAGCCTGTCGGCATCGCGGGTCGGCGACGCGGCGAGCTGGATCGGCAAGTCGGCGCTGGTCGAGTCGAAGACTGCGACCGCGCTGCCGGACGGGGCCTATGCCGGCAACGTTACGGTGCCCGAGGATGCGACCCGGGTCGACATCAACCTCGTCGATTCGACGGGGAAGGTCGTCTACACCGGCTCCGCCAATAATGTCGCCGCTGGCGACGTTCCCTTTTACTGGGACGGCAAGGACAAGGACGGCGCCGCCGTTCCTGGACCGCTCACTATCTCGGTCTTCGCGAAAGACGCCGAAGCGCAGCCGATGGCCGTCGCCACATCGAGCTGGACCACCGTATCGGGCGTCCAGTCGCCCGCCAGCGGCGCCACCAAACTCGTGACGCCCCTGGGGAATATCGATCCCGCCGACGCGCTGCAGCTCTCCTGATTTTCCGCCTTTCCCCGATCTCTCTGTAAAGGAGCACCAAGACCATGTCCTTCTATACCGCACTTTCCGGCCTCAAGGCCTCGCAGAACGAACTCGCCGTCATCGCGAACAACGTCGCCAATGTCGGCACCACGGGCTTCAAGAAGAGCGCGTCGGAGTTCGGTGACATCGTCTCCTCGGCGCCGCTGCAGAGCGCGACCGTCGCCGGCCAGGGCACTCGCCTGCGCGGCATCGCGCAGCAGTTCACCCAGGGCGGCTTCGAGAATTCGGAGCGGTCGCTCGATCTCGCCGTCTCAGGCCAGGGTTTCTTCGTCACCCGCACCTCGAGCTCGAACTCGAATGTCGCTTATACCCGCAACGGTGCCTTCCGGGTCGACTCGGAACGTTATGTCGTCGACTCGGGCGGCGCTTATCTTCAGGTGCTGCCGACCGATTCCAAGGGCACCGTCACTGCCACGGGCCTGAACTCTACCCGCGCGCTACAGCTGCCGCTCACCTCGGGGACTTCGCGTTCGACCCAGTCGGTCGATCTCGCCGTCACCTTCCCGTCGGACGCGGACGTGCCGTCGGCACGCGCGGTCTACACCACCGCCAACCCCTATGCCTTCGACCGGTTCGATGCGAACAGCTACAACCAGTCGACCACCACCACGGTTTACGATGCGTCGGGCACCGCTTTCCCGATGACGACCTATTATATGCGCCAGAACATCCCGTCGGGCTCGACGACCGATACGACGTGGACCGCGCGAACCTTTGTCGGTGACGAGGAGATCAGCCACGACACCAGCGCGACGACCCAGCCCGCGCCGGTCACGCTGGTGTTCGATCAGTTCGGTACGATGACCGCGCCGACCGGCACGATGACCACCGGACAGGTGAGCCCGTCGGGCGCGACCGGGCCGATCGCTTATTCGCTGACCTATGGCGCCAACACCAAGATGTCGGCGGCGCCGTTCACGCTCACCAGCTTCACGCAGGACGGCTATGCCGCCGGTCAGCTCGACAACGTCTCGGTCGGCAATGACGGCCTTGTCGTCGCGACCTTCTCGAATGGCGACAGCCAGGCGCTCGGCAAGATCGTTCTCGCCACCTTCTCGAACCCGGAAGGTCTGCGCCAGCTCGGCGACAGCAAGTGGGGCGCGACCGGTATTTCGGGTGAGCCTCTGATCAGCGAAGCCGCCGCCAACGGCACCGGGCTCGTCCAGTCGGGCGCGCTGGAGCAGGCCAATGTCGACATCACCGAGGAACTCGTCGCGCTGATCCAGGCACAGCGCAACTTCTCGGCCAACGCCAAGGCGATCGAAGCAGCAAACACGATGACCCAGACGATCGTCAACCTGCGCAGCTGATCCTGAGGAACGAGGAAGCTAGGCCATGGACAAGCTGATCTACAGTTCGCTTTCGGCGATGCGGGCGGCGATGGCGCGTCAGACTACGACCGCCAACAACCTCGCCAACATCAACACTGCGGGTTTCCGCGCCGAAATGAGCTCGAGCACGGCCCTCTGGCTGAAAGGCGACGGTTTCGAGAGCCGCGCGACCAATTCGGGCGAGGTTGTCTCCGCCGACATGGCCGAGGGCACGGTGGCCGAAACCGGCCGCACGCTCGACGTCGCGCTGCAGGGCAAGGACAAGCTGCTCGCGGTGCAGAGCCGCGAAGGCGACGAAGCCTATACCCGTCGTGGCGACCTTCAGGTCAGCGACAGCGGGCTGCTGACCACCGGCGACGGCATGCCCGTCCTCGGCGATAGCGGGCCGATCACCTTGCCGGCCTATGACAAGCTGACCATCGCCTCCGACGGGACGATCTCGATCGTTCCCCAGGGTGGCGACCCCACCCAGATCCAGCAGGTCGACCGGCTCAAGCTGGTCGCCACCAACGGCACCGATATCGCCAAGGGCCTCGATGGCCTGTTCCGTGCCCGCAACGGGGGAGCACTCGCGGCCGATCCCGATGCGACCGTCCGTCAGGGCGCGCTCGAAGGGTCGAACGTCAATGTCTCGGCCACGCTGATCGACATGATCGAGGCGAGCCGGGACTGGGACATGCAGGTGAAGATGATGAGCGCGGCCCAGGACATCGACAAGGCGTCGACCGACCTGATGAGCCTTAACTGATATTTGGAACGGAGTAGCTTTCGATGAGCAACGCAGCATTGCACGTCGCCCGCACGGGCCTCGATGCCCAGAACATGCGCATGCAGGTGATCGCCAACAATCTGGCGAACGTGAACACCACCGGCTTCAAGCGCGACCGGGCCAGTTTCGAGACGCTCGCCTACCAGGCGATGACCGCCCCGGGCGCGGCCTCCTCGGAGTCGACCAAATACGCCACAGGCACCAATCTCGGCACGGGCGTGCAGATCAACGGCACCGCCAAGATCGACACGCAGGGCGGCATCCAGTCGACTGGCAACGCGCTCGACATGGCGATCGAGGGCGCCGGATATTTCCAGATGCAGCTGCCCGACGGCCGCATCGGCTATACCCGCGACGGCAATTTCAACCTGTCGTCGGACGGCACGATCGTGAACAGCGACGGCTATCAGCTTCAGCCGCAGATCCAGATCCCCGAAGGCGCGCAGAACATTACGATCGGCACCGACGGCACGGTCAGCGCGGCGATAGCGGGACAGGTCGAGGTGAGCGAGATCGGCAAGATCGAGCTGGCCCGCTTCATCAATCCGGCCGGTCTCCAGGCCGAGGGCAACAACATCCTGACCGAGACCGCCGCGTCGGGCCAGGCCCAGGTCGGCGCAGCGGGCGTCGATGGTCGCGGCAGCATCCGCCAGGCATCGCTCGAAGGCTCGAACGTCAACATCGTCGAGGAACTCGTCGATATGATCGAGACGCAGCGCGCCTATGAAGTGAACAGCAAGATGATCTCCTCCACCGACCAGATGCTGCAATATGTCAACCAGAACATCTAATCTCGACATGATGGCCTATGCCCTCAACGGCGTCATCGCGGTGCTCGTGCTCGGCGCGGCCTTCCAGCCCGCCGACGCAAAGAAGCCGCGCCATCGCGACCCGGAATATGCGCCGAGCTATTCGGCCGAGCCGATGGCGCCGGTCGCCAACGGCGCGATCTTCCAGGCGGCGAACGGCTATTCGGCCCTGACCAACGGCGCGCGCGCGGCGATGGTGGGCGACATCGTCACGATCTCGCTGGTGGAGCGCACCCAGGCGGCCAAGTCGAACAGTGCGTCGACCGACCGTAAGGGCGAGATCAGCCTCACGCCGCCGACAACAGGCCCCGCCTCATTCTTCAACCCGACCGATATCGGCGCGAGCGGCGGCAGCACCTTTGGCGGCAAGGGGGCGGCGGCCCAATCCAACCAGCTCAGTGGCGAGATCAGCGTGACGATCGCGCGCATCTATCCCAATGGGACGATGCTCGTGCGCGGCGAAAAGATGCTGACGCTCAACCGCGGCGACGAGAATATCGCCATCACCGGGATCATCCGCGCGGCGGATATCGGTCCGGATAATCGCGTCGCCTCCACCCGCGTCGCCGACGCCCGCATCACCTATTCGGGCAAGGGTGAGATCGCCCGGGGCTCGCGGCAGGGCTGGCTTAACCGTTTCTTCAGCATGTTGAGCCCATTCTAATTTAAGTTTTTTGAGGATGTGCCGTCCATGTATCGCGCGTTGATCACTTTCCTGTTCTGCCTGTCTGGCTTCGCCGTTTCCGGCGCGAGCCATGCCGAGCGGATCAAGGACATCGGAACCTTCCAGGGTCTGCGTGCGAACCAGCTCACCGGCTATGGCATCGTGGTGGGTCTCGCCGGCACCGGCGACGACAGCCTCGACTATTCGACTCTGGGCATGAAGGGGGTCGCATCGCGCTTTGGCCTGCAGCTTCCCGCCGGGGTCAATCCGGCGCTGAAGAACGCGGCTGCCGTGATGCTGACGGCCGAACTGCCCGCCTTCGCCAAGCCTGGCCAGCGGCTCGATGTTACCATCTCGGCGCTGGGCAAGGCGAAGTCGCTGCGCGGCGGCACGCTGATCATGGCGCCGCTGATCGGCGCCGATGGCCAGATATACGCGATGGCGCAGGGCAATCTCGCGGTCGGTGGTCTCGGTATCGACGCCGCCGACGGCTCCAAGCTTACGATCAATGTACCGACCGCCGGGCGAATCCCGGGCGGGGCGACCGTTGAGCGCAGCGTCGACTCGGGCTTCGCCAGCACCCCCCAGCTTCGCTTCGACCTTGCCGAAGCCGACCTCACCACGTCACAGCGTGTCGCCGCCGCGATCAACGGCCGTCTGGGCCCGATCGCGCGCTCGATCGACGCCACGACGATCACCGTCGATGCCGTCCCGGGCGCCGAAGCGCGCACCACGCTGATGAGCCGGATCGAAAATATCGACGTGGAGACCGCCGACGCCGCTGCGCGCGTCGTGGTCAACGCCCGCACCGGCACCGTCGTGATCAATGGCGCGGTCCGCATAGCGCCGGTCGCCGTTACCCATGGCAAGATGACCGTTCAGGTCGACGAGAAGCCACAGATCATCCAGCCCAACGCCTTTTCGAAGGGCGAGACCGCGGTTCAGCAGTCGAGCGCGATCAAGGTCGATCAGGAAGCGCGCCCGATGTTCGAGTTCAAGCCGGGCGCCTCGCTCGCCGAGATCGTCAAGGCGGTCAACGCGATCGGTGCTTCGCCGGCCGACCTGGTCGCGATCCTCGAAGCGCTCAAGCAGGCGGGTGCGATGAAGGCGGAGCTCGTGGTCCTATGATCGACGGCGTTTCCATCAAGACCGGCGCGCTCGCCGATCCGAAGGCGAGCGAGCTCGAACAGCTCAAGGCCGCGGCCAAGCAGTTCGAGGCGATCTTCACGCGCCAGATCATGAAGTCGATGCGCGACACCAAGCTGGCCGAAGACGACCTGTTCGGCAGCGACGCGACCGACCAGTTCCGCGAGATGCAGGATTCCAACCTTGCCGGCCAACTGGCCGACAAGGGCGCGATCGGTATCGCCGATCTGCTGGTCAAGCAGTTCCAGGCGCGCGTTGCCAACCCCGCCCCGGCAGCGGGTGTCCCGGCGACTGGCACCGGGGCGACCGCCGGCGATGCGGCTCCCAAGACTGATGGGACGCCCGGATGAGCGACCTTCTCGCCATTGGCCGTTCGGGGGTCATCGCCTATCGCGCGGCGCTGTCGACCGTGGGTGAGAATGTCTCGAATGCGGAAACCGAGGGCTATACCCGCCGCACCGTCAACTTCGGCGAATCGGCGGTCTCGACATCGAACAATTTCCAGTACCGCTCGTCGGCTGTGTTCGGCGGGGTGACCGTCGACAGCATTCAGCGCGTCTTCGACAATTACCGCTCCTCCTATGCGCGCTTCTCCAATTCGGAGGCTTCGCGCGCCGAGGCCAAGACGAGCTGGCTCGAAACCGCCGAAGCCGCGCTCGACGATTCGGACGTCGGGCTGGGCATGAAGATGAGTGGCGTTTTTACCTCGGCCGAGGCGCTTAGCGCCGATGTATCGAGCGACACCAATCGTCGCGCGGTGCTGTCCGCGCTGGGCGATGCGGTCAATCAGTTCAGCACCACCGCAAGCGCGCTCAAATCCGCGGCGGAAGGCGTTTCCACATCGGCGCAGAACACCGTCACCAAGCTCAACGCCGATCTCAAGACGCTCGCCCAGATCAATACGGGCCTTCGCCGGGCCAGCGCCGGATCGGCGGGGCAGGCGCTGTTGATGGATCAGCGCGACTCGCTGCTGAAGAGCATTTCCGATGCGGTCGGCATCGATGTACGGCTCGAAAATGACGGCCGCGCTGAAGTCCGGCTTATGGGGGACAGTTCGGCGGTGATGCTCGAGTCGGGCAGCCCCAGCGCAGGATTTGTCGGGCTGGTTCAGGCCAGCGACGGGCGTTTGTCGCTTGCGCTTTCGGGCCTCGGTCCGCAGATGATCATCGGTCCACAGTCGGGTGCGCTGGCGGGTCTGGTCGACGTCTCGAATATAATCGCCTCGCGTCGTGAGTCGCTCGACGGGCTGGCGGCCAATTTTTCGAGCGTGATCAATAGCTGGAACCAGGCCGGCATCGACGGCAACGGCGCGGCCGGGGCGGCGCTGGTCAACGGCACGACCGCCTCGACGCTGACTGTCGCAACGAGCGATCCGCTGAAGGTCGCCGCGGCATCGACCTCGGGCATCGCCAACGGCAATGCGCTCGCGCTGAAGGGCTACCGCAATTCGAGCGGCCCCGAGGCGCGCTGGGCGCTGATCGTGTCGTCCCATGCCCAGAACGTTTCCGCGGCGAAGGCCGAGGAGACCGCGACCGCGACCCAGCGCGACGGCGCTTTCCAGCAGCTCGATGAGATAACCGGCGTCGATCTCGACGTCGAGGCCGCCCAGCTGCTCCGTTTCCAGCAGGCCTATAGTGGCTCGGCGCGGATCATCCAGGTCGCCCGCGAGACGCTCCAGGAAATCATGGCCCTGTTCAACTAAAAGGACTTGATCGGTGATCACCGCAACCCGCTACCGCGCCTTGGCGGAAATCAACCGGCAGGCCAAGCTCGGCGCCGAAGTCGCCCGCGCGCAATCGGACATTTCGACCGGCAAGCGCATCGAGAAGCCCTCGGACGATCCGATCGCGTCGGCCCGCGTATCGGTCCTTCGCCGAGCGCAGGCCGATCAGGCGGTGTGGGCACGCAATATCCAGACCGCCAAGTCGGTTGCGGCCGAAGTCGATACCGCGCTTTCGGGGGTGTCCGACATCTTCAACCGGGTCAAGGAGCTCACCCTTGCCGGCGCGTCGGAATCGGTGTCGGCCAATGATCGCTCGGCGATGGTCCAGGAACTGACCTCGCTGCGAACCGCGCTCACCAATCTTTCGACGTCCACGACGCCGACAGGCCAGGCGCTATTCCCCACCGATGCGCCGCTGCTGGTCTCGACCTCCGCGACCCAGCGCTTGCCCGCGACCGCGCAGCGCTCGACGGTGTTCGAGGGCATTGCCTATGCGCATGGTACCGATACGCTCGACTGGGTGATCGGCACCGCGATCGACGCGATCGCGACCGACAATGTCGCCGCGCGGCGCACCGCCGCCGACGCCGCGCTTGCCGACGTCGACAAGGCGATCACCCATGTCACCAATCAATATGCCGCCCAGGGCGTGCGTGCGGCGCAGCTCGACAGCGCTGCGGAGACGGTCGAGAACGCGGCGATCTCACTGTCCGAGGAGCGTAGCACGCTCGAGGACACCGATGTCGCATCGACCGTGATGAGGCTCAATGCGAAGACGTTGAGCCTCCAGGCCGCGCAGATGGCGTTCGCCAAGGTCAATCGAAACACTTTGTTTGATTTTCTGAGTTAAGAGATTCTCACGACGGTTGGATAAAGCCTGTGCTTATTCTGCCGTTAACGTTGAGGGGGGAGGCGCGGAACCCGCGCAAATGTCCCGATATCGATATTCCCGTGGGAGTGTGCGTTCATGTTTGCAGGCATCGGCCTCGTCATCCTTCTCGCCATGGTGTTCGGCGGCTTCGCCTTCACCGGCGGTGATCTCGAGCCCATTCTCCATGCGATCCCGCACGAAATGCTGATCATCGGCGGCGCTGCGGTCGGCGCCATCGTCGCGGGCAATTCGATGAAGGAGCTCAAGGCCTTCGGCGGTGGCTTCGCCAAAGTCTTCAAGGGACCGAAGTATAACAAGAAGGACTTCCTCGACGTCATCTTCCTCGTTTCCACCCTGATGAAGAAGCTGCGCACCGAAGGCCCCGTCGCGCTCGAGCCACATATCGAGGATCCCAAGGCGTCCACCCTGTTCGCCGAATATCCCAAGCTCCTCAAGGACAGCACGCTGATCCATATGATCACCGACACGCTGCGCCTGGTCGTCATCTCGTCGGGCACGCTCGATCCGATGGCGGTCGAGGATGTCATGGATAACGCGCTCAAGACCCATCACCATGACGAGATCAAGCCCGCCGACATGATGCAGGGTCTGGCCGATGCGCTTCCCGCGCTCGGCATCGTCGCCGCCGTCCTCGGCGTGGTGAAGACAATGGGCTCGATCGACCAGCCGCCGGCGATCCTCGGCGCGATGATCGGTTCGGCACTCGTTGGAACCTTTCTCGGCATTCTGCTCGCCTATGGCATCGTCTCGCCCTTCGCGCAGCGTTGCCGCCAGGTGATCGAGGCCGACGCCGCGATCTACGGCGTGGTCAAGCAGATCATCATAGCGTCGCTCCACGGTCACCCGCTGCCGCTGGTGATCGAGGCCGCGCGCTCGGGCATCACCCATTCGAACCAGCCGGCCTTCGCCGACGTGTTCGACGGCATGCGCGGCCGCTAAATCCAGCTAGGCAGGAAGACACCGACCCATGGCGCAATCGCCTTCCAAGCGCGGCAAGAACGAGCCCGAACCGAGACCGATAATCATCAAGAAGATTATCGAGGCCGGTCATGGCGGCCATCATGGCGGCGCCTGGAAGGTGGCCTATGCCGATTTCGTGACCGCGATGATGGCGTTCTTCCTGCTGCTGTGGCTGCTCGGCGCGACCAACGAGAAGCAGCGCAAGGCGCTGGCCGACTATTTCGCCCCGACTTTGGTCGAGCTCAAGGAAAACAGCGCCGGCTCGAACGGCCTGCTCCACGGCGATTCGCTCACCGGCCAGGACAATTATCC
>Ga0157326_1000068_pt1 | contig 10055 bp, 8 predicted proteins | sample MOy2old250510_FD_105391 | JGI IMG/M metagenome (GOLD analysis project Ga0157326, IMG submission 105391) | Arabidopsis rhizosphere microbial communities from North Carolina - M.Oy.2.old.250510 | ecosystem: Host-associated > Plants > Roots > Rhizosphere | place: USA: North Carolina | collected... | reverse complement strand
GCGCCTTGCTCGTCATGCGCGCACATTGCAATCACGGCTTTTTCGAAGCGCGGATCGCCGATGCCGGGCATGGCGAGCAGATATTGTCCGCTAAGAGAGGCTGGCGCATCCATCGCCAGCTTTTATAGTCTCACCCCATGACGACGCAAAGCGGGGAAGTGCGGGCCGGGCTGCGGCGCGATGCCGGGTTGGCCGCGATGACGATAGTCATTCCCGCTTATGGCGTCACCACGATGCTCGCCGACGCCATCGACTCGGTTCTCGCGCAAGACCGGTCCGACTGGCGGGTGATCGTCGTCGATGATGGCGATGCACGAGTGGCCCCCCATGTCGCGCCCTATCTCGCCGATCCGCGCATAGCCTTCCTCCAGACCGACAATGGCGGCCTGCCGACCGCGCGCAACCGGGCGATCGCCGCGTCCTCGACACCCTATGTCGCGCTCCTCGACGGCGACGACATGCTCGAGCCCGATTTTGTCTCGTCGATGATCGCGGCGCTCGAGGCCTCGCCGAAGGCCGGGTTCGCGACTGGCGACGCCACCTTTTTCGGCGCCGACCGGGTCGGCGAACGCTTCTCATCCTATTGCGCGCAGGCGCTGCCCGCGACGCTCGAACGCGTGATCCGGCGGGAGTTCAACGTCTTCGGGCTCACTGCGATGCGCCGCGAAGCAATCGAGGGAATCGGCGGCTTCGACGCCAGCCTCAAATCATCCGAGGATCTCGACGCCTGGATCCGGCTGCTCGCGGCGGGCTGGGAGCTTGCCTATGTGCCGCGCCCTCTGGCGCGCTACCGCCGGCGCGAGGGGCAGATGTCGGGCAATGTGCCAGTGATGCTGCGCACTGCCTATGCCGTGATGGAAAAGACGCGCCGCGATCTCGCCGGCCGGCCCGAGGCGGTCGCGGCCGAGGCTATGTGCGTCGCGATCGAGCGCGATCTGGCGGTCGAGGAAGCCTTCCGCCGCATCGCCGCCGGGGACAACCAGCACGGGGTCGCCGAACTGGTCCGGCTTGGCGTAGGGAAACGCAGTCCGCGCTGGGGCTGGGCGCTGCGGCTGATGCGGACCGCCCCCTTCCTCGCGCCACTGTTGCTCAGGATCCGCGAGCGGGTTTAGGAGGGGCATCCCTGTCGCGGGGAGCGGCCGGGGCTCGCAATCCCGTCCCATGTCTGCAACATGGCGCGGCTATCATCGCCGACAGGCGCAAGAGACAGGAGATGCAGATGCCGATCAGCACCGGAGATTCCATTCCCGCCACGACCTTCAAGCTGATGACCGATGAGGGCCCCGTCGACGTCGGCAGCGACGCCTTGTTCGGCGACCGCACCGTCGTGCTTTTTTCCGTGCCCGGCGCATTCACCCCGACCTGTTCGGCCAAGCATCTGCCGGGTTTCGTGGCGAAGGCCGACGAGATCAAGGCGAAGGGCGTCGACGAGATCGTCTGTACCGCGGTCAATGACGCTTTCGTGATGGGCGCCTGGGGCAAGTCGGCGGGCGCCGACGGCAAGGTATCGATGCTCGCCGACGGGAATGGCGATTTCGTCAAGGCGATCGGCCTGACGATGGACGCCACTGGCGCGGGCCTGGGCATGCGCGGCCAGCGTTTCTCGATGATCGTCAAGAACGGCGTCGTCACCACCCTCAATGTCGAAGCGCCGCGCGACTATAATGTCAGCAGCGCCGAGCATCTGCTCGGCCAGCTGTGAGAGCGACGTACAGGGAGCCGTAATTGCCCTCTACCCAAAGTCTGAACATCGTCGGTCAGCTCGACGCGATCTACCAGCAATCGGTTTCCCGACTGCGCGCCGCGCTGACCCACTATATCCGTACCGGCGAACGGCCCGATCCCGCGATGCGCGACGACGGCGCCTTCGCCTATCCTGAAATCCGGTTGCGCTATGACGGCGCGCGCGATCCTGGCCCGCTCGGCCGCGCCTATGGCCGGCTCCAGGCGGTCGGGGACTATGCGATCGCGGTGACGCAGCCGGCGCTGTTCGCCGCGTATCTCGCCCAGCAGATCGACCTGCTCGTCGACGATTTCGGAGTGACGGTCGAGGCGGCGGTCAGCCGCACCGAGATACCCTATAATTATGTCCTCGACGCGGGCGACGATCTCGACCTCCGGGGGGCAGCGCCGGTCGATCTCGCGCGGATCTTCCCCTCGACCGAATTGTCGCACATTGGCGACGAGCTGGCCGACGGTCTGTGGGTGCAGGAGGAAGGCGCGGCCCGGCCGCTCGCGTTGTTCGATGCGCCGCGTGTCGATTTCAGCCTCGCGCGGCTGCGCCATTACACCGGCACACCGCCCGGTCACGTCCAAAACTATATCCTGTTCACCAACTATCACCGCTACGTCGACGAGTTCGTCCACTGGGCGATCGAACAGCTCGATGGCGACAGCCGCTACACGATGCTGAGCGGTGCGGGCGGGGTGGAAATCCGCACTGGCGATCCCGATCCCCGGCAGGCGATAGCCGACAGCGCGTGGCGCAAGCACCAGATGCCGGCTTATCACCTGTGCGCGCCAGACCGGTCGGGCATCACGCTGGTCAATATCGGCGTCGGCCCATCCAACGCCAAGACGATCACCGACCACCTGGCGGTGACGCGGCCCGCCGCCTGGCTGATGATCGGCCATTGCGGCGGGCTCAGGCCCAGCCAGCGGATCGGCGATTATGTGCTCGCCCATGCCTATCTGCGCGACGATCATGTCCTCGATGCGGTGCTGCCGCCCGAAATCCCGATCCCGGCGATCGCGGAAGTCCAGCAGGCGCTTACCCACGCCGCGGAGATCGTCTCGGGCGAGACCCGCGAGCAATTGAAGCTCAGGATGCGGACCGGCACTGTGGTCACCTCGGACGATCGCAACTGGGAACTGCGCTACACCGCCTCGGCGCTGCGGTTCAGCCAGAGCCGGGCGGTCGCCATCGACATGGAATCGGCGACGCTCGCGGCGCAGGGTTATCGCTTCCGCGTGCCCTATGGGACGCTGCTGTGCGTTTCGGACAAACCGATCCATGGCGAGATCAAGTTGCCCGGTCAGGCCAACCGCTTCTACGAGCGCGCGATCGCCGAGCATCTCCAGATCGGGATCGCGGCTGTCGGCTTGCTGCGGGGCGAAGGTTCACGCCTGCACAGCCGCAAATTGCGCGCCTTCGACGAGCCGCCGTTCCGGTAATCGGGTCAGTGCGAGCGCTGGCCCAGGCCAGCGAGCAGCAGCGCCAGCCGTGCGGGGATGCTTTCCAGCTTCGCCCCATGGCTCGCGGCCTGAAGATCCTCTGCGCGCAGGATCGCGGCGACCGATGCGCAGCGCTGACCGACATGGTCGAGCGCCTGGAGCTGGGTCATGTGGCGCGCGACGACCATGCTGTCGCTGATCAACGCGATCCCCAGCATATCGAGTTGCGCGCGTGCGGCATCGAGCTCGTCGGCGAGCATCGCGAGAAGGTCTTCCTGGCTGATCGCAATCATCGCATCCCCCACCCTGCTGTAAGTCGGTCAGGCCGCATCGGCGATGCGCCGGCATGTATCGAGAACCGCATCGGCAATCTGGTCGAGCGGCAGATCGCGGTCGATCGCCCCCGCGTCGCGTGCGGCGGCGGGCGCCTGATCGACCAGGCAGGTCAAAGAATTCTGCGAAATGCTATGGGCGCCGGTGGCGTGGAGCGCCTTGAGGCCGGCTACGCCGTCCGCGCCCATGCCGGTCAGGATCACGCCCACCGCATTGGCTCCGGCGGTCTTGGCGGCTGTGGCGAACAACAGGCTGGCCGAAGGACGGACGCCGTTGACCGGATTGGAATAGATCAGCCGTACCGAAGGATCGGGCCAGCGATCGAGCACGGCGTGGGTGGCGGGATCGGTGACGATCTGGATCTCGCCGCACTTGAGCGCGCGGCCGTCCTCGGCGGGTACGACCTTGGCATGGCACAGCGTTTTGAGCCGGCCGAGCAGCGGCGATACGAAATCGGGCTCGATCTGAAGATTGATTACCATGGGCGGGCAATCGGCCGGGAAGGCGGGCAGCAATTGCAACAGCGCGTCGACCCCGCCAGTCGATGCGCTCATCAGCACGACCTTGCCGTTCCAGTCATAGCCGGCCGGCTGAAGCGGCGTCGCAGGCGTTTGGCGGACCGGCGCATCCTTCGCGTAGCGCGCGAATCGGACATTGCCGTTGGCAGCGGCGATCACCAGCGCCGAAAGCTTCCCGGCGAACTCGTCGCGATTGGCCGAGCTGGGCTTCGGGAAGCAATCGACCGCGCCGCGCTCGAGGGCCCTGAAACTCGTTTCCGCGCCCTTCTGGGTCAGTGACGACAGCATGATGACCGGGGTGGGGCGGTCGCGCATGATCTCCTCGAGGAACTCCAGCCCGCCCATTCCCGGCATCTCGACGTCGAGGGTGACGACATTGGGGCGTTTCTCGACCATCAGCTTGCGCGCCTCGGCGGCGCTCGCCGCGGTTCCGACCACTTCTATGCCGGCGACCCGCTCGAAGATCGAGCCGAAGAAGGCGCGCATCGTGATCGAATCATCGACGATGAGAACACGGGCTTTAACGGTGGGACTCAAAGCGTATTTCCCGTTACAGCGCGGCGTGGCGAATGGCGGCTTCGAGCTGCGCCGGATCGAACGGCTTGACGATCCAGCCGTCGGCCCCAGCCTCCCGTGCCCGCGTCATCTTCTCCTCGGAACTCTCGGTCGACAGGACGAGGATCGGCAGGTCGTTGTGCGGCCCCTGCGCGCGCACGGTCTCGACCAGATCATAGCCATCCATACGGGGCATGTTGATGTCGGTGATCATCAGGTCCGGCCGTTCGTTCGCAGCCAGCCATTCCAGCGCAGCCACTCCGTCCTCGGCCTCGGCGACGTCGTAACCCTGCCGTGCGAGCGCATAGCGCAGCAGCATCCTTATGCTCGGCGAGTCATCAACCGTCAGAATCAACTTGGGCACGCGCGTTATCCCATTACAAGGGCCTCGCAGCCCGGGATCGTCGGTACGCCAGAACCCGTTAACACCCCGTTGCCTTCACGCCTTCGGAAGCCGATCGATGTCGATATTCGTCATTTTATTGGGCCGGCGGCACTCGTTTCCCGGTTCGCCGCCGGTTCAAACGCAAATCGAGCGGCTGACGGCGAAGGCCATGGAAAGGATATGCGGCGGCGATGAAGGCGCGACTGATCCGGTGATCGCGGTCGGGCGGCTTACTGTGCCAGAATTCACATTATTCCTATTCCGAAACGACTCATTCTCTATTTTTTGGTTGCGTCAGCCCACGCTGTGGGTAACTATCGAAAAAAGCAGGGCTTTTGGGCAGGGGGATCGGTGCGCATGGGCTCGGGCAAGCCGTGACGGCCAGACGAATTCTATATGTGGTGGACGATGAAGCCATTGTGCGCGCCTCGATCATCAGCCTTGTCCAGGCGCATGGCGACTTCGAATGTCGTGAATATCATAGCGGCGAAAGCTTCGTCGAAGCGATTGACGCTTTCGAGCCCGGCTGCGTCGTGCTCGATCTCCAGCTCGAAGGCCTCAGCGGCATGGCGGTGATGGAGGCCTTGTCGGGACGGATCGATCAGTTCCCCACTGTCGTCATCACGGGTTACGGCGATTTCACCGCAGCGGTGGGTGCATTTCAGGCCGGGGCGGTGGACTTTCTGTACAAGCCTTACGAGATGCGCCCGCTGCTCGATGCGATCGACCGGGCGTTCCATCTGCTCGAACATGGCGTCGAGCCGCCCGAGCTGGTGGCTGAGGCAAGGGCGCGATTCGACGGACTAAACGCCTTGGAGGCGCAGGTGATGGCAGGGCTCGTCGCCGGTCATACCAATCAGGATATTTCGGAGGCGATGGCGATCGAACCCCGCGCGGTCCAGGTTCATCGCGCCCGCGCCTTGGCCGCGATCGAGGCGCCTTCGGTTCTCGCCGCGATCCGCAAAGCCGCCATAGCTGGCTGGTTCGAACCCGATCCCGATACGCCCTAGGGGCTAACCCGGATCGTATATTCACGCGCTGCGAGGGCTGGGCCGTTCGTTTTATAAGATGTGCGCCGCAGGCGAAATCGCTGGTTTCCGGTTGCCTTGTCCCCAATCCGAGGCAGCCGGGCGCAATACCCAGCCGGCGCTACTGCCTGAGCGGCCGACAGGACCGGCGCGTTCCCAATCGCCGGTCCTGTCCCCCCTTTGCCAGGTCAGTAGCGTAATCTGATCCCGACATAGCCGGCCCGGCCAGGCTGTCCGAAACCCGCGGCGGTCTGGTAGCGCTCTCCGAACAGATTTTCGATCCGGCCGTAGAGCTCGATGGCGTCGGTGACGGGCATCGCGGCACGCAGATCGACCAGCACATAGTCGCCGAGCTGGGTGAAATGCCCCGGATCGTCGAAGCTGCGCGAGACATGGGTGATCGTAGCACCGGTGCTGAGACCGAAGGCCCAGCGATAGTCGCCGGTCACGTTCACGGTCTGGCGGGGACGGCGGGCGAGCTGCTTGCCGAAATTGGGATCGACCGGATTGCGGTTGACCGACTTGCTGTAGGTATAGTTGGCGGTGAACAGCAGATCGCGGGTCGGTGCGATGCGCAGTTCCACCTCGGCGCCGCGCGCCCGCGCCCGGGCTATATTGGCATAGGTGAACGTCCCCAGGTCGAAGTCGATCTGGTTGATGACCTTGCGCTGGAACCAGGTCGCGCGCACCTCGACGGCGTCGCCGATCAGCTGCTGGGTGATGCCGGCGTCCCAGCCTTTGGCTTCCTCTGGCCTCAGGCCGCGCGTGCCGAAGTCGCCATAGAGCTGGTAGAGCGACGGGGCCTTGAAGCCTTCGCCATAGCTGGCGCGGACGATCGTGGCGCCGGCATTGGGTGAATAAGCGATGTCGGCGCTCAGCGTCGTCGCGTCGCCGAACTGGCTGTGATCGTCATAGCGGATGCCCGCGCCGACAGTCAGCCCCTCGACCGGCTTGGCGTGGACGTCGAAATAGGCGCTGTCGAGATTGGCCTTGGCGCGCGCCAATATCACCGGGGGGCCAAAGAAGGCGCTCAACGTGCGCAGCTTCTCTTCCTGGTGTTCGACGCCAAAGATCGCCCGGGCAATGCCCAGGTTGGCGATACCCTGATATTCGAAGCGCATATTGCGCCCGCGCCCGTCGAAATTCTTCACGGGTATCGTGGCCGGATCATAGCTGTCGCGGTCTACCCGAGTAAAAGCGGCGGCGATTCGGTTCTCCAACCGGCCATCGAACAGCTCTGCGTTCAGGCCGGCATAGCCGACAATCTGCTGCTGGCGCTGATATTCGTCGGTGTCGCCGATCGAAAAGGTTGGCGGCGGGAAGCCGTCGAGGTCGACCTTGCTCTTCGTATAGAAGCCGCGCAGGTCGAGCGAGATGCCATCGGCCAGCTCGGTCGCGGTCTTCAGATACGTGCCGAACAGATGATAGCCGTCCTTCTCCGCGCCGCCTCCGGCGACCGAGATGCCGTCGGTGGTGAGGTAACCCGCGCCGGCGCTGATCGCGGTGGGACCGACCTTGCCGGTGACCGCGCCTGACAGGCGGCCGGTTTCGAAGCTGCCATATTCGGCAGTGGCGCGCAGCTGCAGATTATCGGTCGGCGCGCGGGTGATGATGTTGATCACGCCGCCGATCGCCTGGCTACCCCACAGCACCGACTGCGGCCCGCGCAAAATCTCGACCCGCTCGAGATTGTCGGTCAGCAGGTCGGCGAAATTGAAGCCGCCGCCGGGCGACGAGGGGTCGTTGATCTTCACGCCGTCGATCAGTGCCACCGTCTGCTCGCTCTGCGCGCCGCGGATGAAGATGCTGGTGATGGTGCCCAGCCCGCCATTGCGCTGAATCGTCACGCCGGGCATCGTGCGCAGCAGATCGGCGAGCGACGCCGTCTGGCGTTGTTCGATGGTGTCGATGCCGATCACGCTGATCGACTTGCCGACATCGGACAGCTTTTCTTCTGAACGGCTGGCGGTGACGACGATCATGTCGTCGCCCTCTTCGGCCGCGTCGGCCCAGGCTGGGGTGGACAGGACGGCGGGCAGTAGCGCCAGCGCCGGAATAAGGCATTTCGTAAACGTCCGCATGGATTTCCTCCCATGGTTCAAACCATCGGGGCCACGAACGGAAGAGAGATCCACCCCGCGCACGACCCCAGTCGAACGTCGTCACGCGAGGATGTTGCCTCGATCACGTGGTGCACCCCGCCCGCATGATGGAACGACCGCGACGGGCAGGTTTCCTGGCTCTCGGGTCTTCGCGCTTGTCCGGCCTTCCCAGATGCCGAAGCACCCAGTGACACTGATTGGACGATCGCTCACCGATCACAGTTGCGGGGGCAGCCTCGGCCTGCGGGACGATCCCGCTTCCGAATTCCCTTTTTCCCGTCTCCGGGAACCTGTCGCGCCGCGGCCTCTAGGCGCACACTTCATGTTTCGCAAGGTTTTCATTGCGGTGCAGCAACGAACCGGCGGTCATGCCCCGATTGTGTGCTAGTGCGTTTTATCTCGATATCGTCGGGGCTATGGACCCCGTGCGCGGTTGGATTACCGGGGGGCTTGCATGGGCCGGCAACGCCTTGAGGCGCATTGCAATAGGGCCATGACATTGCCGTCAAACGGGACTAAGACGGCGCGATAGGCGGAGGGGTTCGCCGCACTGGGGCATTCGGGGGGAAATTTGCGCACGTCGCTCTTCTCGGCAGCCGCCGTTTCGGCGCTGCTTTTCGCTATAGCATCAAACAGCGCGCTGGCGCAGGTCTCGCCGCCTGGTGGGGTCTCGCCGCAACTCGCCGCGCCGACGCGCGAGGAGATCGACCGGCGGCCGACGGCGCAGGCGCCGCGCTCCGCCCGGCTGACCGTCGATGGCGACATCGAACGCGCGCCCTGCGCGCTCGATTCCCCGGCCTATGCCGACGTCAAGGTGACGATCACCGAGGCGCAGTTCAACAATCTCCAGGGTATTAGCCCGGAAGAGCTGAAGGCGAGCTATGCATCGCTGCTCGGCCCCGATCGTCCGATCAGCACGATCTGCACGATCCGCGACGCCGCGGCGACCGAGCTGCGCCGCAGGGGTTATCTCGCCGCGGTGCAGGTGCCGGTGCAGCGGATCGAAAATGGCGTCGTCAAGTTCGAGGTGCTGTTCGCCCGGATCGTCGCGATCCGCGTGCGCGGCGACGCCGGCAAGGCGGAAGGCCTGCTGGCCGGCTATCTCAAGCACCTGACCGATGAAAAGGTCTTCAACCGCTTCGTCGCGGAGCGCTATCTGCTTCTGTCGCGCGACCTGCCGGGTTATGAGGTCCGCCTCGCGCTCAAGCCCGCCGGCACGGCGCCGGGCGAGCTGGTCGGCGAAATCAGCGTCGTTCACAACCCGATCGATGTGAGCGCCAGCCTGCAGAATTTCTCGTCGCACAGCTCGGGTCGCTGGACCGGCGCGATCGCGGCACAGGCCTATGGCCTGTTCGGCGGCGACCGGCTGACCGCCTCGCTGTCGAGCACTGCCGATTTCAAGGAGCAGCAGGTTGCGTCGCTTGGCTATGAGACCAGGATCGGGGACGAGGGGCTGACCTGGAGCGGCAATTTCACCTATGCCTGGTCGAAGCCGACGATCGACAGCGCGGGTGTGGTCCTGAAGGCGCGGACGCTGTTCGCGACTGGTGAGCTTCGCTATCCGATCATACGCAGCCAGGCCTTCAGCCTGCTTGGCGCGGCCGGGCTCGATTATCTCAACCAGACGGTGAATTTCCAGTTCCCCGCGGTCGGCGCCGCGGCGGCGATCGATATCGATCTGTCCCGGGACCGCCTGCGTGTCGGTTTCCTGCGTCTTGATATAGACGCGGCGGATATTTCGGAGCGGCGAGCGCCGTTGTGGCGTGCATCGGGCTCGCTCGAACTTCGGCATGGACTCGACATTTTCAACGCGTCGCCCCGGGTGACGGCGACGACGCCGGCGGCGGCTGTCGTGCAGAGCCGTCGCGATGGCGACCCGACGTCGACTCTGATTCGCGGGTCGGCCTCGTTCGAATTCAATGCCGGTAACGGGATGTGGCTCGTCGCTACGCCGCGCTTC
>Ga0157326_1000067_pt1 | contig 10095 bp, 14 predicted proteins | sample MOy2old250510_FD_105391 | JGI IMG/M metagenome (GOLD analysis project Ga0157326, IMG submission 105391) | Arabidopsis rhizosphere microbial communities from North Carolina - M.Oy.2.old.250510 | ecosystem: Host-associated > Plants > Roots > Rhizosphere | place: USA: North Carolina | collected... | reverse complement strand
GCGCAGCGCGGCGGGGAGGGGGACCGCCCGCAGGACGGTGGAGGGGTCTTCGACCTTGAGGCAACACGCGCTCGGATGTGGGAAAACCCCTCCACCAGCTTCGCTGGTCCCCCTCCCCATGCTTCGCATAGGGAGGATTTCAGGAGCGCACCGGCAGTCCCGCGGCCTTCAGCGCGGCGTGCGCTTCCGCGACGCTGTGCTGGCCGAAATGGAAGATCGAGGCGGCGAGCACCGCACTTGCGCCGCCCTTGGTCACGCCGTCGACGAGATGGCTCAGATTGCCGACTCCGCCGCTTGCGATCACCGGGACCGGCACTGCGTCGGACACTGCTCTCGTCAGCGCGAGGTCATAGCCGTCTCGGGTGCCGTCACGGTCCATCGAGGTGAGCAGGATCTCGCCGGCGCCAAGCGAGGCGAGGCGCTTCGCATGTTCGACCGCGTCGATCCCCGTCGGCTTGCGTCCGCCATGGGTATAGATTTCCCATTTGCCGGGGCCGACATAGCGCGCATCGACCGCGCCGACGACGCATTGCGCGCCGAAGCGCTCGGCCATGTCGGCGCACAGTTCGGGCCGCGCCACCGCCGCCGAATTGACCGCGACCTTGTCTGCCCCCGCGAGCAGCAGAGCGCGCGCATCGTCGGCGGTGCGCACGCCGCCGCCCACGGTCAGTGGCATGAAGCAGACCGATGCGGTGCGCGCGACGACGTCGAGGATCGTGCCGCGCCCCTCATGGCTCGCGGTGATGTCGAGGAAGCAGAGTTCGTCCGCGCCTGCCGCGTCATAGACCTTGGCCTGCTCGACCGGATCGCCCGCATCGGCGAGATCGATGAAATTCACGCCCTTGACGACGCGGCCGCCCGCGACGTCGAGACAGGGGATGACGCGGATGCGGACGGTCACGCCCTGGCCACCCTCAATGCCTCGGCGAGATCGAGCCGTCCGTCATAGAGCGCGCGGCCGGTGATCACCCCTTCGATGCCGTCGCCGGCATGCTTAACCAGCGCGTGGATGTCGTCGATGTCGGCGACGCCGCCGCTCGCGATCACCGGGATGGTGGCATGGCGCGCGAGCGCGACGGTCGCCTCGACATTGCAGCCCTTGAGCAGGCCGTCGCGGCCGACATCGGTGAACAGCAGCGCCGCGACCCCGGCATCGGCGAACCGGTCGGCCAGGTCGGTGATGCTGACGGTCGAGACGTCGGCCCAGCCGTCGGTCGCGACGAAGCCATCGCGCGCGTCGACGCCGACGACGATCCGGCCCGGCAGGGCCTTCGCCGCCACCTTGACCAGCTCGGGATCCTTCAGCGCGGCGGTGCCGATGATGACGCGCTCGACGCCGAGGCCTAGCCAGCGGTCGATCCCCGCCCGGTCGCGAATGCCGCCGCCGAGTTGAACCTTGCCGGGGAACGCCTTGAGAATGGCTTCGACCGCGCCGGCATTGACCGCGCGTCCCGCAAAGGCGCCGTCGAGGTCGACGACATGCAGCCAGTCGGCGCCGGCTTCGGCGAAGCGGCGCGCCTGATCGGCGGGGTCGTCGCCATAGACGGTGGCGCGATCCATATCGCCCTCGGCGAGCCGGACGACCTGCCCGCCCTTGAGATCGATCGCGGGAAAGACGGTGATGGTCATTCAGGGTTTCCAGGCAAGGAAGCGGGCAAGAAACGCCAGCCCATAAGACTGGCTCTTCTCGGGATGGAACTGCGCACCGACGATATTGCCGCGCCCGACGGCTGCCGTGATCGGTCCACCATGGTCGGTGGTGGCGAGCCGGTCGGCGGGGTCGGCGACATCGAAGATATAGCTGTGCAGATAATAGGCCTCGCCCGGTACGATCAGCGCGTGATCACGGCTGGGCACGACATCGTTCCAGCCCATGTGCGGCACTTTGTGGTCGGGCCCGGGGGCCATTAGGAGGACATCGCCGCCGATCCAGCCGAGCCCGGGAGTGCGGCCATGTTCGAGCCCCGCGTCGGCGAGCAGCTGCATGCCGACGCAGACGCCCAGGAAGGGTGCGCCGCGCGTGTGCACTGCGCGGTTCATCGCCTCGACCATGCCGGGAATCGCGTTCAGCCCGCCCATGCAGGCGGCAAAGGCGCCCACTCCAGGCAGGACGATGCGATCGGCGCGGGCTACCAGATCGGGATCGGCGGTGACGGTGGGGTTGCCGCCCGCCGCCTTCAGCGCATTTTCGACCGACCTCAGATTCCCCGCGCCATAATCGATGAGCGCGATGGTCTCAGGCACCGCCCAAGGTTCCCTTGGTCGATGGGATCGCGTCCGCCTTGCGCGGATCGATCTCGGTCGCGACGCGTAGCGCACGGGCGAGGCCCTTGAAGCAGCTCTCGACGATATGGTGCATGTTCGCGCCATAGAGATTCTCGACATGCAGGGTGATCCCCGCCGCCTGCGCGAAACTGTGGAACCAGTGCTCGATCAGCTCGGTATCCCATTCACCCAGCTTGGGACCCGACAGCGCGACCTTCCACACCAGATAGGGCCGCCCCGAAATGTCGAGCGCGACGCGGGTCAGCGTCTCGTCCATCGGCGCATAGGCGTGGCCGTAGCGGGTAATGCCGCGTTTGTCGGCCAGCGCCTTGGCCAGCGCCTCGCCGATCGCGATCCCCGAATCCTCGGTGGTGTGGTGCTGGTCGATGTGCAGGTCGCCGGCGATTTTCACGCTCAGGTCGATCAGCGAATGGCGCGACAGCTGCTCGAGCATGTGGTCGAGGAAGCCGATGCCGGTCGACACCGTATAGGCGCCGCTGCCGTCCAGGTTCATCTCGACCGAAATGTCGGTCTCGCTGGTCTTGCGCGTGATCGATGCGGTCCGCATGGCCTTCCCCAAAGTGGGTGTGACAATAACGCCTCACCCGAACGGCGCCGCTATAGCGAGGTTGCGCCGCGCTGCAACGGACGACTTGACCCGAGGGGGGACTGCGTTCATCCCAGCCGAATGAGCGATCAGACGCCCGATAGCCTGATTCCCTATGACGAGATCGTCCAGGAGGCGCTTCGCGCCGTGGTCGGCCGCGTGCTGGGTGAAGTCGAAAAAGTCGGGGGTTTGCCCGGCGAGCACCATTTCTACATCACCTTCAAGACGCAGGGAGCCGGGGTCGATATTCCCCGGCATCTGAGCGAGCGATTCCCCGACGAGATGACGATCGTCATCCAGAATCGCTTCTGGGACCTGAAGGTGAAGCCCGACGGGTTCGAGGTGGGGCTGTCGTTCAACCAGGTGCCCGCCAAGCTGATCATCCCCTTCGCGGCAGTGACCGGCTTCGTCGACCCGGCGGTGAACTTCGCGCTGCAGTTCCAGGCGCAGGCCGACGATGACGGCGAGGACACCGGCCACAGCACGGCCGGCAACGACGCGCCGCCGCTGGCGCCGGTCGAGGACGGCTCGAACGTCGTCTCCGTCGATTTCACGCGGAAGAAATAGGGCTTCCTACCTTCGTCATTCCAGCGAAAGCTGGGATCTCATTGTCCTTCGCCCGTTAACGGCAAGGAAGAAGGAAGGGAGGGTCCGGCCTTCGCTGGAATGACGGACTGGAGGTAGGCCAGCATGCCCGACACCCGCACCGAGACCGACAGCTTCGGTCCCATCGAAGTCCCCGCCACACGCTATTGGGGCGCGCAGACCCAGCGATCGATCGAGAATTTTCCGTTCGGGCCCGAGGAGCGGATGCCGATCGGCATCGTCCACGCGCTGGCGACCGTGAAACATGCCGCCGCGCAGGTGAATCGCGAGCATGGTCTCGATGCGAAGCTCGCCGATGCGATCGAGGCGGTGGCGGCCGAGGTCGTCGCGGGCAAGCTCGACGATCAGTTTCCGCTCGTCATCTGGCAGACCGGGTCGGGCACCCAGTCGAACATGAACGTCAACGAGGTGATCGCTGGTCGCGCCAACGAGATACTGACGGGCAGGCGCGGCGGGAAGAGCCCTGTCCACCCGAATGACCATGTCAACATGGGCCAGTCGTCGAACGACAGCTTCCCGACCGCGCTGCATGTCGCCGCCGCGCTCGCCGTCCACCGGCGGCTCTACCCCGCGCTCGACGCGATGCTCGAGGAGCTGCTTGCCAAGGCACAGGGCTGGGACGACATTGTCAAGATCGGGCGCACCCATCTGCAGGACGCGACCCCGCTGACCCTCGGCCAGGAATTTTCGGGCTACGCGGCGCAGCTCATCGCCTGCCGCCGCCGACTCGAGGGCGCGGTGAACGGCGGGATGATGAAGCTCGCGCAGGGCGGGACGGCGGTCGGCACCGGGCTCAATGCCGCGCCGCGCTTCGACGAGGATGTGGCCGCGCGGATCGCACGGCTCACCGACCTGCCCTTCATTACCGCGCCGAACAAGTTCGAGGCGCTGGCCAGCAACGATCCACTCGTCCACCTGTCGGGGACCCTCTCGACCGTCGCGGTGGCGCTGACCAAGATCGCCAACGACATTCGCCTGCTCGGTTCGGGTCCGCGCTCCGGGCTGGGCGAGCTGATACTGCCCGAGAACGAGCCGGGCAGCTCGATCATGCCGGGCAAGGTCAACCCGACCCAGTGCGAGATGCTGACGATGGTCGCGGCGCAGGTGATCGGCAACCACCAGGCGGTGACGGTGGGCGGATTGCAGGGGCATCTCGAACTCAATGTGTTCAAGCCGCTGATCGGCGCGGCGGTGCTGCGTTCGATCGCGCTGCTCAGCGTCGGCATGGAGAGCTTCACGGAGCGGGCGCTGAAGGGGATGGAGCCCGACCGTGAGCGCATCGCCGATCTGGTCGGACGCTCGCTGATGCTGGTGACCGCGCTCGCGCCCGAGATCGGCTATGACAACGCCGCGAAAATCGCCAAGCATGCGCATCGTGAAGGGCTGACCCTCAAAGAGGCGGGCCTTGCGCTCGGCCTGATCGATGAGGCAACCTTCGATCGGGTAGTGCGGCCCGAGACGATGGTGGGGCGGCGCATCCAGGTGCGCGATGGTGGGGAACTTCCCATCGTTCCGCGCGCTTCCCTGACGAACCGTGATTGGAGAGACGAGGATGATCGGTAAGCTGCTCGGCGCGCTGGTAGGCCGCCAGATCGACCGCCGCGATGGACAGGGTGGGGTGAAGGGTGCGCTGATGGGCGCGGCTGCGGCGGGGATCATCCGCCGCGCCGGTCCGCTGGGCCTGCTCGCCGGAGGCGCCTGGATCGCCAAGAAGGCGTTCGATAAACGCAAGGCCGGACGCCAGGCCGCCGAAGCCCGCGCCGCCGACACACCGCCCGTGATTTGACGTCGGCAGATCGCGACTGCGCCCTGCCGAACTTGTCCGGCGGCGTGATCGAAGATTGACGTCGGGCCCTTGTCCGATGCAAGTGCCGCCATGGCCCATATCTCGCTTAGACGCCGTGGCGTGCTGTTCGTGCTGTCCTCACCTTCGGGGGCAGGCAAATCCACCATCGCGCGCCGGCTGCTCGCTTCGGACGATCACCTGCGCATGTCGGTGTCCGCAACGACTCGCCCGCCCCGGCCCGGCGAGGTCGATGGCGTCGACTATCATTTCGTCGATCTCGAGCATTTTCGTGAAAAGGTCTCGAACCACGAGTTCCTCGAATGGGCGCATGTCTTCAACCATCGTTATGGCAGCCCCAAGCAACCGATCGACGAGATGCTCGATGCCGGGCTGGACGTTCTGTTCGACATCGACTGGCAAGGGGCGCAGCAGCTTTACCAGACCTGCGGCGGAGACGTCGTCCGGGTCTTCGTCCTGCCCCCGTCGATGGAGGAGCTTGAGGATCGGCTACGAAAGCGCGCCACGGATAGCGACGAGGTAATCACTGGCCGCATGCAGCGCGCGTCCGCCGAGGTCAGCCATTGGGACGGTTATGACTATGTCCTGATCAACGACGATATCGATCGCTGCTTCACCGATGTCCGCCACATTCTCGAGGCCGAACGGCTCAAGCGCAGCCGCCAGACCGGATTGATTGGGTTCATTCGGAAGCTCACGACGCCGGGACACTAAGCGAAGAAGCGGACCGGCTCCCGCCCCGCCCCGCCGCACTATTGCTTGCGCGCAAACCATTTCGGGCTAGCCTGCCCGTAATATTTTGTGACTGGGAGGGGCCCGATGGCCAAGACCTTGCTCGGCGGCGTGCTTGCAGGCGTCGCACTATATCTGGTGGGCTTCCTCTTCTGGGGAACGCCGCTCAGCCAGCTCGCCTTCAACAGGCTGGGCGATCCACAGGTCGCGGCCGCGCACCAGGCGCTGGCGGAAACGCTGACCCCGACCGGTACCGGCACCTATCTGATCCCGGCGCCTGACACGGCGGGCGGCTCGGTGCTCTATGGCAAGGGCCCGGTCGCGATGGTCCATTTCAATACGTCCGGCTTTCCGGTGGTCGATGGCGGCGCGCTCGGCATGGGCTTTCTGCTCGCAATCCTGACCGGGCTCATCATTGCGCTGGCGCTCGGGGCGATCGGATCGCGCGTCACCGATTTCTTCAGCCGCGCCCAGGTCGCGATCCTGTTCGCGCTGGCGGGCACGGTTTACACCGAACTCGGCCAGCCGGTGTTCAACCATTTCGGCTGGGGCTATTGGATCTATCTGTTCCTGAGCGATTTCATCGGCCTGTCGGTCGCCGGGCTGATCATCGCGCGCTGGTTCCTGCCGAGAGGGGGAATTCAGAGCTGAAGCCGGTTCTTCCCCGTACCGGGGAGGAACCGATCAGACCAATAAGGCAAGGAAGCGGGCCGCTGCCCGGAAATCCGCCGCGCGATGCTCGCGCGCCTGGGTGGCCAGCTCATCCTCGCCCCATTGCTCGACCTGCCACATCTCGTCGAGATGCGCGGCGTCGAAGGCGGCGCGGCCGTCGATCTCGCCCTCCGCCAGCGCGAGGCTGATCACCAGCGAGCCCGAGATGGTGACGAGCGGCTGGAGCGCGGCGAGCTGGAAGCCGTCATAGCCGCGGACAGCGGCGCTCAGGCGCTCGATCGTCTCGTCTGGCTGGGCGCAATGCATGATGCCGTGAACGATCTCGAACTCGATGTCGTAGCGCTGCTGCGCCCAGTCGATCAGGGGGTCCCAGCATTCCGCCTGGCGACCGATCAGCTCGCCGGGATGGTCGGCGCGGTAGCAGACCAGGTCGGTCTCGCCATAAGCGGCCAGGACCTGCGCGAAGGCGGCGGGATCGGGGATGACCCGGTCGATCGCCGCGTTGGCAAGCCCGGTCAGCGGCATCGCGCGCGGGTTGATATCCTCTTCCTGCGCGTCCCATTCGGCGGCCACCGACAGGCCGAGCGCCGACGTCGGCAGCACCAGCTCCGCGCGCGCGGGGGTCTTCACCGCCCGGCCGTCGAGCCTGATCGCATGGCCGCCATCGACCTTCTCGGTGGTGACTGTCTTGTAGAAGCGTTTCATTTCAGTCTCAGAATCAGCAGGCCAGGGTGAAGGTCACGTTCGCGCCTCGATCGCCAGCCGCAGGATTTCGGGGAGCTGCTCCGGCCGGTCGGCGACGAAATGCGCACCCTCGTCGAACAGCTCCTCCGGGGCATGATAGCCCCAGGCGACTCCGACGGCAGTGCAGCCGGCATTGACCCCCATGCCGATGTCGAAGCTGGTGTCGCCGATCATCGCGCTGGTTTCGGGCGTCGCGCCGGCGTCGGCCATCGCCTCGATGATCATCGAGGGATGCGGCTTGGACGGATGGCGGTCGGCGGTCTGGAGCGAGACGAACATCTTTTCGAGACCGTGGGATTCTAGGCAATGCGTCAGCCCCCGATCGGACTTGCCCGTGGCGACCGCGAGCATCCAGCCGTCGGCCGCGAGGAGGGCCAGCGCCTCGGCGATGCCGGGAAATAGCGGCTCCTCGACCTGCCCCCGCGCTCGGAGCGCCTGGAACGCCCGCTTGTAGGTCTCGCCGAGCCGGACATGAAAATCATGCTCGGCCTGCGGCAGCAGCGCGCGCATCGCCTCGGTCAGGCTGAGGCCGACGACGCGGCGGATCGCCGGATCGGCGGGCGGGGCCAGCTTTTCGGTGATGAAGGCGTCGGCCATCGCGCGGCAGATGTTCGCCTGGCTGTCGACCAGCGTGCCGTCACAGTCGAATATCGCCAGCCGATTTGGCCCAGCTCCGGCGATGCTCACGGCTTGCTGCGGCCCCGCCGCTCGCCGCGCCGCGCCTTGCGCGCGTCCTTCGCCTGATGCGCTATCGCGCGGCGCTTGCCCTCGGGGGTTTCGCTGAACTTGACCTCGTCGACCGGCAGCGCATCGCCTTTCGCCTGCTCGAAGCCAAGGATGCGCAGCGTCTCGGCGAAATGATCGGGCAGGTCGGCCGTGACGTCGACGACTCCGGCATCGGGATGGTCCACCTTCAGCCGACGGGCGTGGAGGTGCATCTTGCGGCTGATCGTGCCCGACAGAAAGGCGGCGATCCCGCCATATTTGCCGTCGCCGACGATTGGATGGCCGATCGCCGCCATATGGACGCGCAGCTGATGGGTACGGCCGGTATAAGGCTGCAGCTCGACCCAGGCGGCGCTGTTCCCGGCGCGCTCGATCACCCGGTAACGCGTGCGAGCGGGGCTGCCTTCCTTCTCGTCGACATGCATCTTCTCGCCGCCGCTGCCGGGCTGCTTGCCGATCGGCAGCTCGATCATGCCGTCGCGGATGTCGGGCACGCCGGTGACGATCGCCCAATAGACCTTTCGCGCGGTCCTGCTGCTGAACGCCTTGGCGAAATGCGCGGCGGCGCGCGAGGTGCGCGCGAGCAGCAACACGCCCGACGTGTCCTTGTCGAGCCGGTGGACCAGCTTCGGCCGGTTGTCGGCCTCGAACTGGAGCCCGTCGAGCAGCCGGTCGACGTGATGCTCGGTCTTGGTGCCGCCCTGGGTGGCAAGGCCCGGCGGCTTGTTGATCACGATCGCCTGGCGGTCCTGGTGGATCACGAAGCTGCGGACCAGCTCGGTCTCCTCGGCCGACAGCGGATCGCGCGGGGCGCGGGGCTTCGGCAGTTTGGCGGCGGTGGTCGCGGCGGCGGCGACATCGGGTGGAGGCAGGCGAATCATCTGCCCCGCCTCGAGCCGGTCGCCGGGGGCGGCGCGCTTGCCGTTGACGCGCAGCTGGCCGGTGCGCGCCCAGCGCGAGACGATGTTGAAGCTGGTGTCGGGCATGTGCCGCTTGAACCAGCGATCGAGCCGGATGCCGTCATCGTCGTCGGCGACGACGAACTGGCGCATCTCGGCCTGGGTGGCGCCGGTGGCGCTGCTGGTGGGGACGTCGCTCATGCGAAGCCCCGCGCCAGGGTGAGGCCGAGGACCAGCATCACGATCGACCCCGCGACCGAGGAGACCGCATAGGCCGAAGCCATGATATATTCGCCGCGCGCGAGCATGTTGAAACTTTCGAGGCTGAACGCCGAAAAGGTGGTGAAGCCGCCGAGCACGCCGACGCCGAGGAACAGGCGCAATGGCTCGCCCTCGACCGGCGCTTTCGCGACGACCCCGGCGAGCACACCCATCAGCAGCCCGCCGAGCAGGTTGACGATCCATGTGCCGAACGGGAAGCCGGGGCCGAGATTACGCAGCGCGACCGTGCCGATATGGTAGCGGAAACCTGCGCCAATGGCGCCGCCGAGCATGACGAGAAAGAGCGGGGGCATGGCGGCCCTTTAGCCGCATGGACGCCGTGGCGCCAGTGCCGGTCTGTCGCCGGCATCGGGGCGGCCCTGGGAACGAGGCGTCTCCCGACAACGCCGCAAACTGTGTTGTATAGGCAATACAGCGGTTGCAATCCCGGACGGCATCGTGGAAGCTGCCTATCATGTTCAATCTCGTTTCCCTCGTCATCGGCAGCGTCGCCCTGTCCGGCGCGATCCTCGGCTTCTTTCCGTTTCTCGGCTGGATGAACTGGGCGGTCGTCCCCCTCGCGCTGATGGGCGCGGGCTTCGGCATCGTGTCGAAGGCCAATAGCGGGCGGCGGCTGAACGTCTTCGTGATGGTGGTTGGCATCGTCCGGCTGATCATAGGCGGCGGCCTGTTCTGACGACGCCCGGCGACGCGTTTTCGTAACGGCGTCGACACGGTCTCACCTCGACGGATCGCTTGCCGAATCGCGGGTGAACCGG
>Ga0157326_1000066_pt1 | contig 10117 bp, 9 predicted proteins | sample MOy2old250510_FD_105391 | JGI IMG/M metagenome (GOLD analysis project Ga0157326, IMG submission 105391) | Arabidopsis rhizosphere microbial communities from North Carolina - M.Oy.2.old.250510 | ecosystem: Host-associated > Plants > Roots > Rhizosphere | place: USA: North Carolina | collected... | reverse complement strand
GCAACGCCGGTCACTTTATAAATATCCGGCGCGTTTTCCTTTACGATTTTGAGGAAATTCGGGCCAATTAGTAACGAGGCCAGCGTTCCGGCCTGAAACCGCCCCACTGCGGCCTGATGGCTTTCCGTAATCGCTTCGGCGGGAATCCAGCCCTGCTGGTACATGTCCACAAAATAGGCCAAATGATCCATGGCCTTGTCGGTGGCGAATACCGCGCGGCCTTGCGAATCGTAGAGTTCCACCCCAATCTTCTGGAGTTCTTTCAGGAAATTGCCATGCTCGGCGATCACCGGCATCATGCCGTAGGCGTTCGCTTTTTTACGCACGGCTTCCGCAAAGTCCGGCAGTTCCTCGAATGTGGTGGGTGGCGCTGTATAGCCCGCCTTTTGCAGAATTTGACGGTTATAAATCGTCACGCTGGAAGTAATATACCAGGGCAACCCAAACGCCAGTTTGGTGCCGTTGGGTTGGTTCAGCGTATCGGCCTGCCAGGCCACGGGTAAATAAGTTTCCCTAACGCGCGCAGGCAAGGCCGTGTTCATGTTCAGCAAGGCGTTGCGGTTTGCCAAAATGGCGGAAAAATCCGGGTTCAGGTTAATCACGTCCGGCGTATGGCCACTCATCATGGCAGTGAGAGTGCGTTTTGGGCCTTCGGAAAATGGCACGTCCACCCATTGGATTCGCACGTTGAGATGCTCCCGCTCGTAAGCCAGGAACATAGGCTCCAGCGTGCTTTTAAAGGTATCCAGTTGCAGCGTCCAGAATTCCAGGGTGATTTTGCCGGAATCCGTTTTTTGCTTGCCGGAGCAACCGCCCATAAAGAGGAAAAGCGTCATGCAGACAATTAACGCTAAGGGCGCAATCCGCTTCACAGCTTGAAGTCCTTGAACACCCGCATTACTACGAAGCGGGCCTTGGTCAGCTCCATGGGCACACCTTGCTGATCGGAGCTTTCAATGTAAATGCCGATATCCGAGCCGGTCTTGTAACCCAGCGATTCGGGAATGGGAATCACCTGATGGGCGATGCCCCGCTCCTTCAGCCATTGGCTGGCGTTTTCCGTGGTGGGCGTGGATGGCAATACAATTAACATGCGCCGAACTAAATCGCTCTCTCTATCCGAATGTCCTTTAGATCATAGCAGATTGAAGACTTTTCGGGCATTGCGGGTGGTCGCTTCGGCCACTGCTTCGTAGGAAATGCCTTTCAATTCCGCGATTTTTTCCACCACATGCTTCACCCGCGCAGGCTCATTGGGCTTGCCCCGAAAGGGAAGCGGGCTTAAAAACGGGGAATCCGTTTCCACCAGAATCCATTCCAACGGGGTTTCTCGGGCCGCCTCATTCAGGTTTTCCGCCTTTTTAAAGGTCACGTTTCCGGCAAAGCTGATGTAGAAATTCTTCTCGATCATCTGCCGGGCAAAGGCCGCGTCCCCGGAAAAACAGTGCATAATACCCCGAACGCCCGGTACTTCGCTGATGATTTGGGCCACATCGTCATGTGCGTCACGATCATGCACAATCACCGGCAAATCGTGCTTGCGGCCCAATTCCAGTAAGCCTTTAAAACAGCGCTTTTGCAAATCGGCATGCGTGGTGTCCCAGTAATAATCCAGCCCCGTCTCGCCGATGGCGACCACCTTGGGATGCGCTAGCAGCGCCTCGATTTCCTCCAGCCACCGATCATGTTCCAGAATGTCCGTTACATCCGTGGGATGCACGGCCACTGCGGCGTACACGTTCTCAAACCGTTCGGCCAGCGCGATGATTTCCGCAAACCGGGCCGGGGTCACGCTGGGATTGACCAGAAACTCCACCCCGGCGGCTTTCGCCCGTTCCAGCACTTGCGCCGGATCGGTGCCTGCCGCGCCTTCGGGGTGATCTTTCTGGCGCTGGATGTAGTCCAGGTGGCAATGGGTATCGATGATGGTGCTTAGGGCCATGAGGCTTGCAAATTCCGTTTAAACCAGACGCAGATGGGGCGTATCGCCGTCCCGGTACCACTTGGCGGAGCGGAACTCCACCGGGATTTTCTCGTAATCCCCAAATGGGTCGTGGCCCAGCGCCTTCAGCTTTTTAATCCACAACTCCCGTTTGGATTCCGGCAGGGCAACGCCGCACCAGGGGCAATTGTCTATTTTCCAGTAGGATTCCCCCCCGTCGCGAATGGGGATGCCGTATTCGTCGTACTGTTCCACGTAAGCAATCAGCACACTGGGGCATTCCCACGGGTCCTGATGGCTGCCGCACTGGTAATTGGCCTGGTAGGCCATATGTACGCACGGATACTTGGAGGGCTCCACCTTCCATTCCGCCAACTGCTGGGTCTGAAACCAGTCCCGACAGGCCGGGCAATCCTGCATGTGGTCTGAATACGCCCCGTATTCGCGGGTTTCCCAGTCTTTCCAGTGGATGACGTTGGGCGCCCCGTCGAATTTGTGATAGGCCTGTTTGAATTGGTCGCAGTTCATAAAGGTGGGTTCTTACTTTCGTTTCTGCTGAATGATGGGGCAGCAGATCAGGGACTGTTTCTACCATATTGGAACAAATTGCGAATTTCGCCAACCCCGTCCAAAAACTTTGTACGGTATGATTTGGATATGGCATCTGCCCCAAATATGCGGATGACTTGCAATAGAGCCTTATTTTTTCTTGGTGGCTCCGGCCAGTTCGCTGTCTAGGCGGGGGAGGATCGGGCCTTGCAGGTTGATGCGTTGGCCGGGCTGGATATGAGTGCCTGAAATGTCTTCCCAGCGGGGCATTAAATCACTGAGAGTGGCCTGATATCCCAGTTGCGACCAGATTTCATCGCTCAGGGCAGGGGTTATCGGGCTGAGCATGATGGCCACTTGGCGCAGGGTTTCCAGCACGGTGTACATCAGGTCGGCCAGTTCCTGGGTTTTGCCTTCCTTAAACAGTGTCCAGGGTTCTTTGTCGTTAATTTCCTTGTTGGCCCAGTCCACCAGTTGCAGAATCAGCTCGGCGGCCTTCTGGAAATCGTAGGCTTCATAAGCCTCGCGCACTTCTGCGACGCCTTCGGTATGCAGCACGGCCGCCTTAGCGTATTGCGACTTCGGCACCTGGCCTTCAAAGTACTTGTTGGTCATGTTTAAGGTGCGGTTTAGCAGGTTGCCCAGGTTGTTCGCCAAATCGGCGTTGACCTTCAGCTTGAAGTCCTCTTCCGTAAAGCTGCCGTCCTGCCCGAAAGTGGCCACAGTCATTAAGTAATAGCGAATCGGATCGGGATTGGGCAGGTCAAAGCGCTCCTGCAAAGTGAAGGGGGATACCACGTTGCCTACGCTCTTGCTGATTTTGGAATCGTTAATGTTGATAAACCCGTGCGCAAACACCTGCTTGGGCAGTGGCACTTCCGCGCTCATCAGCATGGCAGGCCAGTAAATGGCATGGAAACGCAGAATATCCTTGCCGATGACATGCACATCCGCAGGCCAGAACTTGCTGAACAGCGCGTCATCGTGCTGGTAGCCCACGCCGGTAATGTAGTTGCTCAGCGCGTCAATCCACACATAAATCACCTGCTCCTCGTCATCCGGCACCGGGATGCCCCAACTGACCGAGCTTTTGTGACGAGACACGCTGATGTCTTCCAGCTCTTCCAGCATTTGCAGCACTTCCGCCGCGCGGAAATCCGGCAACACAAAGCCGGGATGGGTCTTCATGTGGTGCTGCAACGCCTCTTTATATTTGCTGAGCTTGAAGAAATAGTTCTCTTCTTGCACCTCTTCCGGCTTGCGCTGGTGATTGGGGCATTCGCCCGCTTCGTTCAGGTCGCGCTCGGTCACGAACTTTTCGCAGCCGGAGCAGTACAGGCCGGTGTAGGCGCGCTTTTCAATGTCGCCCTTGGCGGCCATTTTGCGCCACAGGTGTTCCACCACTTCGTAATGGTCTTTATCCGTGGTGCGAATGAACCGATCGTAAGTCAGATTTAGGTATTGCCAGGCTTTTTTGAACTCTTCCACCAGTTCATCGGTGTGTTGCTTGGGGGTAACGCCTCGCGACTGAGCGGTTTTTTCCACCTTGGTGCCATGTTCGTCCGTACCGGTCAGGAAAAACACCTCTTTACCCAGCAGACGCTGAAACCGGGCCATCACGTCGGTGGCGATTTTCTCGTAGGCGTGTCCCAGGTGGGGGGCCGCGTTCACGTAATCAATGGCGGTGGTGATGTAGTAAGTGTTTTCGCTCATGGTTCGGCGTCTTTCCGGCTGAATGTTACGGTGGCCCAGAGGGTTTAAAAGCGTTTGAATGCTTCAAGGGCGTAAGTCTCCCTATTCTCTCAAAGGAGTGCCATCCCGTGCAAATGCCAACTGAACCTGTTGAAGCGGAAATCTTGAATGATTTATTGGATTCGCTGAACCAAGCGGGGAGCGGCATGCTGGATTTCGAGAAAGTTCATGCTGTCGGCAACTGGCTTATATACCCGGAACGTTTTCATAATGCCCAGTGTGGCAGCGTTTGTAGGCCCCTCGTGCCGTCCGACAAAGCTGACGTCTTTGTCCAGAAAATAAGGCTGTCTGACCCAATACTGCATTTGCTCATGGGTGAGGAAAAAGCAACCCGCATGAGGATTTACCGCTCTTTGGAACTTGATCAGGGAGCCTGCAAAGGGCAGTTGCAGCGTGCGTTGCTGTGAAATATCCTGAAACGGTTGGCTTGCCGTCATAGGGATTGCGCCATCTAAACGGACTTTGATAAATGGTGGGCCTGCTGAAACTTCATAGCGATTCGGTTGCAACAGGTTTTCCGGGCCAAAGAGCCGGTTGAAAGCTTTCAGTTTCTCAAAAAAATAAGAGTCTTGAATAATCAGGTCGTCTTCCATGAAACAATAATAGTCATACTGCCCCAAATCTCCCTGTAAGATGCGATGGCACTCGAATCCCAGCATGAGGTCTTCTGCGGAAGTCGGGGAATGGGTATATAAGTTCTTTGGAATGGACAGTTGGTTCAATAGGTGGCAATCACCGGTTGTGCATATTTTGATGGCGATTTCGTGTCTGGGTGCTTCTAGAATTTGGAACGGCTTACCGGTTTCATAATTTAAGGCATATTGCAACGAGCCAAATTGCTGATGGAGCGCAAGGATTAATTTATTCAGGGCGTCAATTCGCGACTGCGCCGATGAAGACGAGGCGCTATACTCAATTCCATCCAGCGGTTTATAGAAATGGGGAACCGTAAAAAGTAATTTCATTGCCTCAGCACTATCCCACGCATGCTCGCCAAACTATATATTATCGTCCCAGCTTTTCTGGTTGTCAAATTATTGTTTTGGCTTTAATTCAGGCGGCAAGCCTTACGGCGCGGAATGCTCAGCTAATGGTGGCTTCAGCAGTAACCGCCGAAATGCGGGCTTTGATCAGATCGTTCGGCTTCAGGCTGGTCGGATGCGATGCGAGCTGCACTTTCAGGTAATTTTCGCTCATGCCCTGCTCGCCGCCTTCTTCCACTATCACGTCAAGTTCCTGGCCTAAAAAGCGTTGCCGGTAAGCCAGGTGCTTGGCGTCCGATAAATCGCGCAGTCGCTGGGCGCGGGCCTTTTTCTCCCGTTCCGGCACCTGATCGGGGAATGTCGCCGCTGGCGTCCCTTTGCGTTTGGAGTAGCTGAACACGTGAAAATAATTCATATACGTGTTTTTCAGGGTTTCGTACGTGACTTCGAAACGCTCCGGAGTTTCGCCGGGGAAGCCCACAATAATGTCGGAACCCACCGAGGCATGCGGGATTTTTTGGGCAATAGTCTCGCAAACTCGCAACATGTCCGCCACATGGTGCCGTCTGCCCATGCGTTTCAGCACAAAATCTTCCGCGCTTTGGGCGGATAAATGAAAATGCGGGCAAATCTTCCCCTGTGAGTGGGCCACGGCGTCAATCAACCGATCGCTCACTTCCATCGGGTCAAGCGAGGTCAGCCGTAAGCGGAAGTGATAGGGTAGCGTTACCAGCTCGTTCAGCAAATCGGCGAGATCGTGGCCCTCATGCTCGTACTGGCCAATGTTAATGCCGGTCAGCATCACTTCTTTAAAGCCATCTTCCAGCATACGGCGCAACTGAAACTTGATATCCTCCACCGGCAGGCTGCGGCTCAGGCCACGCGCTTCCCAGATAATGCAGTAGGTGCATTTGTAATCACAACCGTCCTGAATTTTCAGGCTGCCACGGGTGCGATCGATGGCGGCGGAAGAAGCACCGGTCATAATGCGGCTTTTATCGATCTCGGAAACCTTCACCAGCGGCTGTTCCAAAACAGGGGCGCTTTCCACGATGTCGACAATCTGGTCTTTGAAGTTATTGCCGATGACAAAGCTCACCCCGTCCAGTCCGGCCAGTTCATCCGGGGATACCTGGGCGTAACATCCGGTGACCGCGATACGGGCCTGCGGGTTGGAAAGCCTCGCCCGGCGACTCATGCGGCGTGACTCGTGATCGCTGCGTTCCGTGACGGTGCAGGTGTTGATGACATACACTTCTGCGGCCTCGTCAAACGGCACCAGGCGCCAGCCTTGTGCCTGGAACTGGTTGGCCAGCGTAGAGGTCTCCAACTGGTTGGCCTTGCAGCCCAAGGTGTGAAAGGCCACCGTCCTTTGGGGGGCGGGGTCTTGCGGGCGGATTGGATCGGCGGAGGTGGTTTTTGGGGGAGGGCTGACCATGACCATTCAATTCTGCTATTGCGGGCAACCTCCTATTCTTGTCCAGCCATGGGAAATGATCAAGACGCCTTCCGGAAGAGAGGCGCGGTGGTGCCGTAAAGATTTATTGAGTATTGCAACCTGCAATATCACCCTCTGGAGGGATACCCAAATATCCTCACTTTCTCAAGAATAGATATTTGTGTAATACGAGATGATGCTTACCGGACTGTTAAAATACTGTGTTCTATACACTGTGGATATAATTCTGGAATTGAGTCGATGGGAGCTGTTCTTATATAAGAAAGTAAGGCATAAGGTGTAAAAAGTATTTAACAATCCCTACATGCAAAGGCAATTTGCCCCTTTGGGTTGTTTTTATTTAATTAGCGTAATTATATCCCCTCTAGATAAGCTAGCCAGTGATGGAGGAGTGCCCAAATGGCTAAAGTTTTGATCTCAATGCGAGAAGATTTTCTGGACAAAATTGACGAGATTGCCGATATGGAGCAACGGACCCGCAGTGAGCTGATCCGCCAGGCGCTGCGCGTGTATATGCGTCGCCGCAGCCCCAATTCCAGCCTGATCGACTCGATTCTTCTGGAATAAAGGAAGCGCATACCCCCCATCCGAATGAAAGGAGCCTTTAACAATGGCCAAAGCATCCAAAAGCACCAGAGTGCTGATTTCCCTGCCGGAGAAATTCCTGTCGGAGATCGACCTGCTGGCTGATGAGGAGCAGCGTTCACGCAGCGAACTGATTCGGGAAGCGTTGCGGAACTACATTCGTCAGCATGAAGCGGACGGTTACAAAGCCCAAATCATAGAATAGCCAAGCGCAACAGACCGATTGAGAGTCTGTATTTCCGAGAGAGATTATTGTGTAGCCTGTTTAAAACGAAATGCAATATAAGAAAATAGCCTGTATAGCATGTTGGTTGATATAGAAGTCGAGCAAACCCCCAGTCTCAAGGCATTGAACTAAGGGCTTACTGAATTCTGTCGCTGTAAAATGCGCTGAATGGCCTGTTTGTTCTCGTTGGTCAGCGGGTTGCGGGTCTGTCTCGCTTCCGTAAAGTTCGGGAACGGTTGCTCCTTCCCGCCCGTCACCAGGCTGCCTTGTACTTGGGTATCGTACAGAGGCGCCATGTAGGCGGCTTTGGGCGTTACATACAGCAATTCCCGGCTCATTTGCCGGGAAATTCCGCTGAACGCCTGAAGACTGTCGCTGTCCGAAAATACGGACGGCGTTACGTTGCCAAGCTGGTTCTGCCGAACGGAGCGTTCCCAACTGCCCGCCCAAACCATCGGGAAATCCGGCTTTTCGGCGTCAAAAATCTGCAATCGGCTATGCACGAAGTATTTCATATGCTTTGGCGTGTCATCAGTCATCAGGCTTTTTACTTTTTCCATCAGTCCGGTGGAGGCGTCCGGGCGACCCAGGTCCAGGTCGGCTTCCACAAACACTACGCGGGACACGCTTTGCCCGTTCAGGCTGAGCTGCTTGAGCAGGTAGTCCATCGCGGTTGGTTCTGGCCTGCCCGCCTTGCGGTAGTAAGTCATCACCTGATCGTAGACATGCCCCAGCCCTTTAATGCGAAGTTCATCCACGGTGTAAATGGGGTTGTAAACCTTAGTCTCCGGCACTTTCTGCTCCATGCGAATCGCGTATTCTCGGGCAAACACCAGCGGTAGGTCGCCAAAGGCGGTTTCATTGCCGTGTTTTACCACTGCAAAAACGGCAATCCCCGGTAAGGGAGAATAACTGATGGGCTTGATGGCCTTTTCGCTCTCAAATGGATTGCTCAGCCCCAGGTTGGCGAACGAAAAACGGGGCTTTTGCGGCGGTTTGTTTTCCACCGCCGGAATTTCCGCATGTGGCTCCAGCCTGGGCTGGGGCTGGTCTTCAGTTTCCTGCGCCTTTTGGGACTGGGCGCTGTTAGCCTGCTGCTTGGGTTGCTCCGCTGGCGTTTGGGGAATCAACGGTTGCAGCCTGGCAGGCTCCGGTTGGGCTGGCTGAAGCGCCTGTTCTGGCGCGATTGAAGTCGGTTCACCCGAATCCAGCGCGGGCTGGTTGGCGGGGAGGGCTGTTAATTCTGAAATGGGCGTGATGCCCGATGCTTCGCTGGCGGGTGAGGTGTCTAGCGATGGTAGTTCCCCGCTGGAAAAAGCGGCGTGGGGTACCAGGCAAAGGCATAAGGCAAGGGGCAGAATCCGGCTGGCGAATCGCCATAGGCGTTTGTCCGGTTGAGGCATCGGTTTTCCCTCGCGCGTTGGGTGTTGCTGACAGGGTAGGCACGGCGTCGGGCCGCCGGGCGGGTGGAGTCCATTCCTTGATTATGGCCTTTGTCTGGCGCAAAATAATCAGGAAAATAGTTGATTTCTTGAGAAAAGCTTCCGCCCACCATGATTGAACGTTATACCCTCCCCGAAATGGCCGCCCTCTGGACTCGCCATGCCGTCTTTGAAACCTGGTTGAGCGTTGAGCTGGCCGTGCTGGAAGTGCAGGAGCGCATGGGTCTGGCGCCTGCGGGCGTTACTGCGGATGTGCGCGCCAGGGCCGCCTTCGATATCGCCCGTATCGACGAGATTGAAGCCGAGGTGCGGCACGATGTGATCGCCTTCCTTACGAACGTGGCCGAGCATGTGGGCGAGAATTCCCGCTTTGTGCACATGGGCATGACCAGTTCCGACCTGATTGACACTGCGCTGGCCCTGCAAATCCAGAAATCAGGACAGATGATCCGCGAAAAGCTTTCCACGCTGATTGACACCGTGCGCCGTAAGGCCGTTGAGCATCGGGACACGGTGATGGTGGGCCGTTCCCACGGCATTCACGGCGAGCCGATTACCTTTGGGTTAAAGCTGCTGAACTGGCTGGATGAGCTGGAGCGCCAGCAAAAGCGCCTGGATGACGCGCTGGAGGAAAACCGGGTGGGGCAAATCAGTGGGGCCATGGGGTCTTACTCCAACATTGATCCCGCAGTGGAAGAACAGGTTTGCGCCCTGCTGGGGCTGAAAGCGGCCAGAACTTCCACCCAGGTGATTTCCCGCGATATCCACGCCCAATTCTTTATGGCGTTGGGTTCCCTGGCTACCACCATCGAAAAATTTGCGGTGGAAATCCGCGCCCTGCAGAAAACCGATATTCTGGAAGTGGAAGAAGGCTTCGCCAAGGGGCAAAAAGGCTCATCGGCCATGCCACACAAGCGCAACCCGGTCAGTTCAGAGAACCTGACCGGCTTGGCCCGGCTGCTGCGCTCCTATATTACGCCCGCATTGGAAAACGTGGCGCTTTGGCACGAGCGGGACATCAGCCACAGTTCCGTGGAGCGGGTGGTGTTTCCCGATGCGTTCATTCTGGCGCATTACATGCTGAACCGCTTTAACAACGTCATGAACGATTTGATCGTCCATAAAGACAACATGCGTAGCAATATGAACCGCTTTGGCGGGATTATTTTTTCCCAGCGG
>Ga0157326_1000065_pt1 | contig 10214 bp, 5 predicted proteins | sample MOy2old250510_FD_105391 | JGI IMG/M metagenome (GOLD analysis project Ga0157326, IMG submission 105391) | Arabidopsis rhizosphere microbial communities from North Carolina - M.Oy.2.old.250510 | ecosystem: Host-associated > Plants > Roots > Rhizosphere | place: USA: North Carolina | collected... | reverse complement strand
CGCTGGATGACGCCGTGAAAGGAGGACAAGGCAGCGTCACTTACAACGGGCAAACCTATTCCGTCTCCGATTTCCAGGCGCAATTCGGGTTCAACAACAATGTCGGCATTGACGCTTCCAAAACCATGGATGCCGGCAGCGCAATGCCACAATTGGCTCCCTTCATGAATTTATACCAACAGGCGCAAACCAGCGGCGCCCTGAATGATCCCGCCGTTGAAGGCCAGGTGACTTATTTGTCCAAGCAAATCGCGGCATTAAGCGATTTGGCAAAATGGAACACCACCACCAGCGCCACCAATCTTTCCTACGGTTATGTCACCGCCATGCAGCAGGTTGGCATTCCCAACGCCCCACCCAGTATTTCCGACGCCACCCATACGGACTCATCCGGTATCTGCGGCAGCGGCGGCTCCGGCACGGACAGCGGCACAGCCTGCAAATAGCAAAAGTTAGCAAGCAGTGGCGAAACCCTGACGCTAGCTTATCGCTATGCGTAAGACCTGCTTGCTTCGTCCGACATGGCAGTCCGTTTAGTCACGTCTTTCCAACCCTGTTTGAGTTCAGCCAGCGCCTGCTTCAAAATCTTTTGGGTTAACTGTAATTTAAACGCCTTTCTCGCTTCGGAGTCCTGGTTCAAGCGTTCCTTCTCTTCCCGAGGGATGCCGTTAATCAGGTTCATCTTGGCAAGCTTCATCAGGTTCCTCAAGTCACGCCCTTGCAGCCCTGCGGTTTGCCGCACGATCTCATCCAGGTTCACGGTCTCATCCGGCACCAGCATTTTTTGCGTCATCTGTTTTTGCAGAATTTCTTTACGCTGCTCCGAATCGGGTTTGGTCACGTTGATTTTATAGTGGAACCGGCTCAACAGGGCATCATCCAGTTCATCCGGCACGTTGGTGGCCGCCATCACTAGCAGCTTCCTGCCGGATGACTCCAACCCCTCAAGCATAGTCAACAACTCACCCAGCGTCTTGTGATCTTCGTGGCTGCCGCCTTGCTGCAACTCCCGCTTCCCGCAAAGGCTGTCAATCTCATCAATAAACAACACCGCCAGCTCGTCTTTTGGCAAGGCGTTGATTTCCGCTTCCAACTGACGCACGTTATTGGCCCCCATGCCCACATACGTGTTCACAAACTTCGAGCCGGTGGTGTTAATAAAGGTTCCCTTGCCCAGCGCCGCAATTGCCTTGGCCAGCATGGTCTTCCCGTTGCCCGGCTCTCCCATCAGCAACACATTGTTGTTGGTGGCGTCTTCATCGTTCTTGTTCCAATGCTCGTACAACGCGGGAAACTCAACCATTTCCAGCACCATCGTCAGCATCTTCTTGGCCTGCTCGTGGCCCACCACGTCATCCAGGCTGGTTTTAATGCTGCCGGGCTTGATAATTTTGTAGGGTTTCTGCGAGAACGGATCAGCTGAAATGACGGTGGGCAGTTTGGGCGGTGGGCCAATCGGTGGGCCAAAACGGCCACAATATTGCGTCACCAATTCTTCGGTGATTTCATGTTCTTGCCCACCTTGCTGCGAACGTGCAAAACTGGCCAGGGAATCCAGTTCCCCCAGGATCAACTCCCGTTCCAGGGCTTTCGTCCTGGTCTCCTGCAACCGATTCACAAACAGCTCTAACGGCTTGTTCGGCAAGGCAAGATCGTAATGCTTCAAAAGCTCCTGTACCTGCTTGTCTCTTTGCAGGACACGAATCCACTGCGTAACGTTCAAGTCACTCACCCACTCAGTCTGAAACTGGGCCGACGACTTGGCATTTCCCGGCTGCGGCATTCCCCATCGATAACCCGGATAACCCGAATCATGGCCCAGTTTCGGCCGGGTAATCAGAAAGCGAAAATTGGGGTTTTTCGCCTTGATCTTTTGAAGCACCTCTTGTGTCTGAAGATAATCCGCATCGGCGGCGCTTAGATTGTCCACAATCAGTAAAACAGGCTTATTGTGGGGCAAAAGCAAGGTGTCCGCATTTTCCGAGAAAAAATGCATTAACGGACGCTGGCTACTATAATACGACTCCAACCTCATAAGGTTTGTGGCTGAACCATCGACCATAACCATTTGCTGGTCTGTCAATTTTCGCTTGAGGGCAGATAAAATGCTTGCCTTCATTTCATCGTCATTGCCCTGCAAAACCGCATTGTTACGATAATACCGGGATGCCACCTCAGCCAGGCGCTCCGCATACGGTTCCGCAATATCCCGATAATGTTCCAGCGCGTCGTCGGTTTCCCGAAAAGGCCGCACATGCCGGGCAACCATCTCGCCCACCGGAGACTGCGGCGAAGCCGATCGTATCATTCGACCGTGAGTGGCTCTATGGGGAACATCCATGTAAACACGCGGCGCAGCAGGAGTGGAAGAGTCATTCGCGGTATTTTTGTCCGGCCCGCCCGAAAAATGCACGGAATCTTTTTCAGCAACCCGAAATAATAAGCCTCCAGACGGGTTGACGCCATGCAGTTGATTGTTGCCCGGCCGTACCGGCTTTGGAGGCAACGCACCTGCGCCGGAAAAGGGAGTTAACGCCAGCATTTAGATTCTCCTGTGACTGGTGGCAAGAAAGCAATTAACGGGGCTGTTAACACGTTACACACAAACTGTTGGCTACCCACAATTAAACCAGAGATTTTACCATACATGGCATGCAGCACAAATGCCCTTTCACAACTTGCCGGAAAAGAAGAAAACCATTAGGCTCAAGAAGGTTCGCCTTGGGCAAAACGGGCCTTCAGCTTCAGGTAAAGCCATTGCCCGCACTCCTGAAGAATTTCCGGAAACAGTAATTTGGCAGCCAATAGATAAACCGTGATAAACACGCCACCCAGCAAGGGAATTAACAGCGCACTGGATGCCCCCCATCCCGGCAGGACGGTTTTAAGCGACAAAATAACAACGCACGGCAATGCCAGTAACGCCAGATGTTTTAACACATGCCCCGCCTGTAAATAAACCGGCCAGCCAAATAGCGCGCGAACCCGGAACATCAACAGCCCGACAGACAGGCTGTGAGACAACAACGCAGCTAACGTCAGACCTTGCAACCCTCCCCAAAAGGCGCCCAGCGCAAACAAGATTAACGTATGGGGCGTCGCCCATACAAAGTGCAAGAACGCCTGCCGGGTCTTGCCGGTAGCATTCAGTAATGTCAGGGAAACATCGTATATAATTTTAAGCAGGCAAAAACCCAGAATGGCCTGGAACGTCACAATCGAATTTTCCCACTGATGGCCATACACCAGCAGCAACAAATCCCGCGCAAAGAAAATGCCCAGGGCAAACAGCGGGAACAAGGCAAACATCAGGTAGGAACTGAATTTAAAATACTGTCTTTTTAATTCCTCAGGCTGATTTTGCGCCGCCGAAAAAATGGGGAAAAACACCTGATCGGTCATGCCTCGAATCAGCAATGCGGCCAGGAAAGCCTTTTCAAAACCAAAATAGTAATACCCCAACAGGGTGGAAGCCAGAAACAGCCCGCCCACCACATAGTCCGCCTGGTACAGAAAATCGCACAGCAGAGTTTGCGGCATAAACCCCTTGCTGTAACTCAAAATCCGGGAAGCCACCCGGCGATCCAGATCCAGGCGGAACGGTTGGCGAGCGCGCCAAAATAGCAGCGTCGCGCAGATTGCCTGGGCAACCAGCATCGGAATGACATAACTCAAATACTGGAACCCCAGCCCGGCCATTACCAAGATCAATAACAGGTTCAAGAAATTGACGCCGGTATCGATCATCGCCAGTTGATCTTGCTTCATGGCCTTAATCAGAAAAGCCCTTGGGATTCGTCCGATGGCATTCACAAAAAAAGCCAGCCCCGAATAGAACAGGATCTCCCGCAATTCCGGCTTGCCGGACACGGCCGCCACCACCACGCCAACCAGCATCACCAAACCGGAAAACAAGCCGCAAAGCAAGGCATGCAACGTAAACGCGGTATTCACTTCCCCTTCACTCAAGCTTTGCCGAAAAATCAGGTAACTGTCAATCCCGGTGGCGCTGGCGGTATTAATCAGCATGAACAAGGTGCCCGCAATGCCAATCAGGCCAAAATCGTGCGGGGTCAGAATACGGGCCGTGATAACACTGGAAACCAGGAAAAACACCCGCACCAGCACGATCGCCGCAGAAGTCCAGGCAGCCGCCTTGACAATACTTTGCCGAGGAGTGGCTTCCGCTACGCTGACAGACATGACTAACTTAACATCATCAGGGTTAACGCGGGGACTTGAAAATTACGCCCATCAGGTTAAGCGTATGTGTATCGCAAAGTTTACGAGCGGCTCTCAAGTCATCCTTGGAAGTCTCAACCCCGCAAAGCGCAATGAAGCCATCCAGAGCGCGGGCCGTCATCAGGGGTTCAGGGCCGCCCAGAATCGAACCCATATCCACCAGCACAAAATCAAATTCCTCTTTCAGGCTGTCCAGCAGGCTGGCCAAGGCTTTGCCGCTTGCCATTTCGTAAGAGGCGGAATGCGGATGGCGGCTGCTCATCAAGTACAGTGCCTTTTCATCCGGTACTTTCTCAATGTAGGAATGCAGGCTTCCCAATGTTGCGCTGGCCGCTTTCGCATAGGCCACCAACGATTTGGACTCCGCCCGTTCCCCAGGGATTGGGCAATTAATCAGCAACTCGGTAAAATCGCCAATCGCTTGAGAATCCATGCCAAATTCCCGCAGGACGCTGCCATTTCGGAAATCCGCATCCACCACCAGAACCGAGTGATCGCAGTTGGCCAGCAGGCGGGCCAGGGCCGCCACCAGAGCGGAACGTCGGCCTTGCTTGGACAAACTGGTAAAACCGATTAAATTCTGCGCCCCGTCCTCCTGACGAACCCGCAACGCCGTGGCGATAGTTTCATATGCCATCGCTTGCGTCCGTTCCTCCGGCAAACGTCCGAGACTCGTACGGTACGACCCATCCGGCAGCCAGGCCAGACTGCCCAGCACCGGGGCATTCAACAGTTGCGACACCACCTCGGCATTGTCCAGTTGATGATGAAGCAGACGCCGCCCCACCACATTAAGAGCGCCCAGTAGAGAGCCGGTTAACATCATGATCAGAACCACCTGCCAACCGGTCGGGAATGCGGGCTCCACCGGGAATGTAGGCGTTTGGATAATATTGACGTTGCTCACAATTTCGGACTCCCGCACACTGGCTTCCACCAGCTTGGAATGTAGGGTTCCAACAATGGAAACCAGGTTCATTTCCTGCTCCTGCAGGCCAGATAAGGTCAGTTGCCGATCGGGGATTTGCTGCTGATGGGATTTCAACGTCTGCAAGGTGTTTTGCAGCGATTGCTTCTGTGCGCGAATCGACATCAACTCAGACTGGTTATCGATTAAATCGCTCAGCACCTTGGTTCGAACCGAATCCTTAATCAACATCCGATCAGAGGCATCCATGTTTCTACCGACCGTACTAGCCATCTGGCCCCGTATCTGTTTTTTAATGGCGTTGATATTTTCCCGAAAAATCTGCATTTTTTTCGTGCTTTCCGGGTAACGCACCTGCATGGCCGCGTATTTCTGCTCCGCCTCGTTCAATTGGGCATTCAGGTTAATCAGGCTGTCGTTCTGGCCCAGCGCCACGGAATCCATAATCCTTTTCACATTGCCGGGCGCCACTTGCAGCTTATTGGCGTATTCAGACACCTTCCCGCGATGGTAATTCATTTGTCCTTGCAGGCTGGAAATGGAATTCTCCAGATCGGAAACCTGCTTGACGATATTGCTGGCCTCCATACCCAAATCCACGCTGGAACTGGATTTTCGGAAATCGCGAATCCGCTGGCGGGTATGCGCCAATTCACGCTCGGAATCGGCCAATTGCTGCTGAATGTATTTTTTTGCCTGTGCGATGGATTGCCGGTTTAAATTGACGTTGTAGTCATAATATTCATCCACGAACGCCTGCGCGATCCGGTGGGCATCCCCTGCGGTATGCGCCTTGATGGTGAGGTTAATAATATCGGTCGCGGGCGGGGTTTTTAGACTGATCGCCTTTTGAAGCCTCAAGATCTCTTTTTCCTGCTGCTCGGTAGGCTGGGCTGAAGCGGTATCCACAGACTGCGCTTGCGGGTGCAAGGCGCGATAAACCCGCTGGGCCATATCATAGGACGATAGGATTTCCATTTGGGTGAGAATGGGATTCTTCTCGTAGCTGTTGGTTTCCAGCTTTTTATCCCGGCCCAAATCCGCCACGAAAGTGGTGGGGGACACTTCCTCGATCAGGATTTTGGATTGGGAAACAAACGTCGGTTGGAACAGAAAGACGCAATACAGCAACGACAACGCGCAAAACCCGGCAGAAAACGCCAGGATGGTTTTCCAGCCTTTTTTCAGGGTTGCGAGGTATTCTTCAAAAGTAATCAGGTCCATAGCAATTTTCCGTCTGTTGAACAAGGAATGGGGCAGGGAAAGGGGTCAGTTACTTGAAATTGGAAATCCACCAGAACGGCGCGGCCATACGGGCCACCGTTTCCGCCCCGCGAATCACCTTGGCGGACTGGGCGTCCCGAATTTCCACCACATCGTTGGGACGCAGCATCAAATCCACTTTTTCGGGATCCACCACCAGTTTGGCCACCTGCTCGTCGCGGCTCTTGCGGTGAATCACCACGGCGCGGGTCACGGCGTTGCGTTTGTAGCCGGACGCCAGTGCAATGGCCGTATTGATATAAGGCGTATCGGAGGAGACATAAAACAGGCCGGGATTTCCCACTTCGCCCAACACCCGGATCGGGAATTTTTCCGGGTAAATGCCGGACGCGCACAGCAGCTTGAATTCGTTATCGCCATACGGCATGCCGTTGAGGCGTGGCACCTGAATGGAATCTCCCTCCTCCAGAACCGGATCCTGGGTCAGATCGCCTTCAAGCAGCAGGGAGAAGAGGTTAACATTCCGCTTGGCGCCATTCACCTTCAGCACCTGGATGTTGTTCAAATCCGCGTCATAATTCAGCCCGCCGGAACGGATAATCAGGTTGGACACTGTCCAGTCCGTATTGGGAAATAAGCGTCCCTGCCGGGCATGGTTATCGTAAGCGTCGGTCGGCTTATGCAAATCCGGCTGAAACGCCCCTGGGTGGGCCACAGCCCCCAGTAGATAAATTTTTGGGGTATGAAACTCCTGAACGTTCAGGAATACCTGGGGATCGTTGATGTAATTGTCCAGGCTGTTTTCCAGGTGGCGGGTGAGTTGCTGGATATCCATGCCCGCCACGAACACCTGCCCGATGGGGCGAATGGTGGCGTACCCGTCTGGCCGGACGATAATGCCGGACTGATCATAATCCGACTCCTCCTGAATGGAGAAAGACAGCACATCGCCGGGCGCAACCTTGTACAGGGGCGTTAAACGGTTACTGGTGGAAATGCCACCCTGGATTAACGGCCCCGATTGAAGCCCCATTTTAGGGCCGTGGTTTCCACCTAGCGCCAGAGCGCTTTGCATGCCTGACAGGGCCAAAATGACGCCCAGCAATACGATCGATTTCAGGCCTTTTAAAAGGCGATTTGAGACATCGTTGGAAAATTGCATCATCTCCGGAATTCCATCGTTTCAGACTGCCAATGTGTTTGGAACGGGACACTGAAAAACAGTTTTAAGTAAGCCCTTATTATTCCGCAAAAGCGCCCGGGATTCATGTATTTCTCTTGTGAAAGACGTGGTTTAAACACTGGAAAAATCAATATCTATAGGCCTTTTAAACGCTTAAAACATACTTGAACAATTTGCATAAATTCATATTGATATATACGGCAGCACCCTCATGAGGACGTAGGAACCTCCTCCTGCCCAGGCTGTTCTGGCAGGCGGTAGAAAAACGTCAGCATCAGCCAGGCGTAGCTCATGGGCGTCCTCAGGAAAACCGAGTTATCGCTGCCCATGTTGATCCAAATGGCGGCCAGAATCAGCAAGGGCATCATCCAACGCAACCGCAGGGCGGGCTTGGCCCTGAGAAACCGCCGCGCAAACACCCAGGTGGGCTGCCAAAACGCGACGATATAGAGCAGGCCGCTGAGGCCGTAATCGAACAGCAACTGTAAATAGGCGTTATGCACATAATCCGACCCGCGCGAATCAATCATGTGAATCAGCGCCCGCGCGGAATGCACCCCATTCCCTAACAGAAGCCCTGGCGCGTCAATGGAATCAAGCAAGTGTCCCCATATTTTAAAGCGCCAAACCATCGAATCCGAGTTGTTCAGGCGTTCATTGAACTGATCGATAAAGCCCAGATGCAATACGGCGTCCGCACCCAGGAAAACCGCGCTCAACACTAGTGCGGACAACCCCACCCGCAGCTTGAGCCGGTTCGGCAGGAACAGGAACAGGCACATCAGTTGGAGCACCCAGGTAAAAATCACGTTTTTGCAGAGAGTCAATAGCAGGGCCACTGCGCTAATGCCAACGCCTGCCAGCCAGAACCACCGCTCTTTTCGGTTGGTGGCCTGCATTGCCTGGTAAATCCCGAACGGCAGATACAGCACATTCACAAAGGCCAGGCAATTGGGATGTCCTACTAGGCCGCCAACCCGGGGCAGGCCTTCGATCAGGGTCATGCCAATACCGCTGACACGCTGAAAAACTGCAATCAGGCTGTTGGCGATCATAAACAGGTTCACGCCCCTGAACAGCCCTTCGCCGCGACCAGCCTGCATTTCCCGCAGGCCGCACAGCACAATGAAGATTTCAATGGTCAGCTTCAGCCCTTCCAGCAGAATGCCCTGCTCCGCCTCGGGCCTAAACAGGTTGATAAACACCACCAGGTTAAAAGCCAGCAGCCAGCCCAAATAGGGAAGCGCCCTGGCGGCACGGGGTAAATCCCGCGCCAATAGCAGCAGCGCGAACGGCAGGGTCAACCCCGTCACCAGAAACACCACCGGGTTGGCGCCCGCCACCAAAAAGGCCCGCATGTTATCGAACGCGGGAGAAATAAACAGCCACAAAAACAGGAAGAACCGGAATCGGTCTATCAACAGCGGCGTAATCAGCAGCATACCCGCCAGCACAGCCACAGCCGCCACGCCCAATAACCCGGCTTTTACCAGCAACAGAACGCAAACGCCGCACAGGGCCAGCATCAGCCCTTGCCAATAATCCATGCGCGTTTGTGAAGGGTGCAAATTCTGTGGGTGGGTCATCCGTATCACGTATCAAAATAAACTGGGAATGGTTACAGAGGCATCGCGAACCTGAGGCGACGATGCCATGATTGAAGCATAAAGCCTGGTCAAATGGGCCATGTGAATATCCGAGTGGTATGTGTTCATGGCGATCTGGCGGGCCTGACGTCCCAAATCGACCATTTTTTCGAGCTGGACAATTGCCTGACGCACCAAAGCGGCCAACGCCTCCGCATCGCCGGGCGGAAATAAAAAGCCGCACCCGTCCGAGACCATTTCCGGGATGCCACCAATGCGGCTGGCAATGACGGGCCGGGCATGTGCGAACGCTTCAATAATGGACATCGGCTGGTTTTCGTACCATTCGGACGGCAAAATAACGGCCAACGAGCCTTGAACCAGACGGGAAACCCCGTCGCGATCCACATGGCCTTCAAACCGCACATTGCTCATACCATTGCGCTCGCAAAAGCCGGTCAGTTCAGCTTTTAAAGGCCCGTCGCCCACGATGAGCAACCGGGCGTCAGGAACCTGGGCAAAGGCTTTCAGAAGCGTCATCAGTCCTTTTTCATAGGACAAGCGCCCGATATACAGGAAATACTCACCGTTGCCAGTGGCGGCCGGATATTGCTCCAGTCCCACCAGGAAGTTGGGAATCTGCATGACCCGTTGCGCAGGCAGTCCCCTGGCGACCACTTGATCGGCCAAAAACCGACTGGGCGAGACAAACTGATCCACCAGACGGCTGTAATCAAACCAGCTCCGGTTATAGGCCATCTCTGCGGCAGAAAGCAGGCTGGCGGCAAGGGAGCCTTTCACGCACCGGTTTTGGACGCATGGCAGGTAATTATGGGGGGTGCATCCCTCCCCTTCCCCGCAAATGCTTTGATCGCCCTTCAGCAAGGTGTAATTGGGGCAGATTGGCTGGTAATCGTGCAGGGTTTGCACCACCGGAATATTGAAGCGCCGGGCGACTGACAGGATGGAATAGGTTAACTGGTGCGCGATCCCGTGGCAATGGATCACATCTGGCCTGAATGCCTCCAGAAACGCCTTAAACCGTTCGGCT
>Ga0157326_1000064_pt1 | contig 10255 bp, 17 predicted proteins | sample MOy2old250510_FD_105391 | JGI IMG/M metagenome (GOLD analysis project Ga0157326, IMG submission 105391) | Arabidopsis rhizosphere microbial communities from North Carolina - M.Oy.2.old.250510 | ecosystem: Host-associated > Plants > Roots > Rhizosphere | place: USA: North Carolina | collected... | reverse complement strand
CTGCGCAAGAAGCTCGGATCGATGACCGGTTCCGAAGTGAGCCTGAACATCGTCGAAATCCGCAAGCCGGAGATTGACGCCAAGCTCGTCGCCCAGGGCGTCGCCGACCAGCTCGAGCGCCGCATCGCCTTCCGCCGCGCCATGAAGCGCGCGGTCCAGTCGGCGCTGCGTCTCGGTGCCGAGGGGATCCGCATCACCTGCGCCGGCCGTCTCGGCGGCGCGGAAATCGCGCGCACCGAATGGTATCGCGAGGGTCGTGTCCCGCTGCATACGCTGCGCGCCAATGTCGACTATGCCGAAGCCGAAGCCCACACCGCCTATGGCGTGTGCGGTATCAAGGTCTGGATCTTCAAGGGTGAAATCCTTGGTCACGATCCGATGGCCCAGGACCGGCTCATGATGGAAGCTCAGACGTCGGGGGTCCGGCCGGCGCGATAAGGGGTTTTCCCTTATCTGCGTCGCCTGATCGACCGGACAATCGGTGTCAGAAGGCGATAAGAAATGCTGCAACCAAAGCGCACCAAATTCCGCAAGGCTCACAAGGGCCGCATCCATGGCAACGCGCCCGGCGGCGCGACGCTGAACTTCGGGTCGTTCGGCCTGAAGGCTCTCGAGCCGGATCGGATCACGGCACGTCAGATCGAGGCGGCTCGCCGCGCGATCACGCGTCACATCAAGCGTCAGGGACGCTTGTGGATCCGTATCTTCCCGGACGTTCCGGTTTCGTCGAAGCCGGCCGAAGTCCGCATGGGCTCGGGGAAGGGTTCGCCGGAGTTCTGGGCTGCCCGGGTCAAGCCCGGCCGTATTCTCTTCGAGCTGGACGGCGTTCCCGGCCCGCTCGCTCGTGTCGCTTTCGAGCGTGCGATGGAGAAGCTTCCGATCAAGACCAAGGTGGTCGCTCGCTTCGGCGAGTCCATCTACGAGGACGCATAAGATGGCGAAGATTGCCGATCTCACTGCCAAGACCGACGATCAGCTTTCCCAGGACCTGGGCGAGCTGAAGCGTGAGCAGTTCAACCTGCGCTTCCAGGCTGCGACCAACCAGCTCGAGAAGCCCAGCCGCGTGCGTGAGGTCCGTCGGACCATTGCGCAGATCAAGACCCTGCAGACGCAGCGCTCCGCTGCGGCCGCGAAGTAAGGAGCGCCAGCCATGCCGAAGCGCGTGCTGACCGGAACGGTGGTCTCCGACAAGACCGACAAGACCGTGGTGGTGAAGGTCGAACGTCGCGTGAAGCACGCGATGTACGGCAAGATCATCAAACGGTCGAAAAAGTATCACGCCCATGACGAGACCAACCAGTTTCGTGAGGGTGAGACGGTGCGCATCGAAGAGACCGCGCCGATTTCGAAGCTGAAGTCGTGGAAGGTGATCGAGCGGGTTGATACCCACGCGACGCCGAACCACGCCTGATTACGGAAGGGTCTGAACAATGATCCAGATGCAGACGAACCTCGACGTCGCTGACAACAGCGGTGCCAAGAGGGTGCAGTGCATCAAGGTGCTGGGCGGTTCCAAGCGCCGTTTCGCGACCGTGGGCGACGTTATCGTCGTCTCGATCAAGGAAGCGGCGCCGCGCGGCAAGGTCAAGAAGGGTGACGTGCATCGCGCGGTCATCGTGCGCACCGCCAAGGACATTCATCGTCCCGATGGTTCGACGATCCGGTTCGATGGCAATGCCGCCGTCCTGATCAACAAGAACAGTGGCGAGCCGATCGGCACCCGCATCTTCGGCCCGGTTGTCCGCGAGCTCCGCGCCAAGAACCACATGAAGATCATCTCGCTCGCGCCTGAGGTGCTGTAATGTCCTCGCTGAAGATCAAGAAGGGTGACCGCGTCGTCGTGCTGTCCGGCAAGGACAAGGGCAAGACGGGCGAAGTCACGAAGTCCTTTCCGAAGGACGCCAAGGTGATCGTGTCGGGCGTCAACGTCTCGACCCGCCATCGCAAGCCCAGCCAGACCAGCCCGCAGGGTGGTCTCGAGCGTATCGAATCGCCGATGCACGTTTCCAAGGTCGCCATCGCGACCGCGGACGGCAAGCCGACGCGCGTCCGCTTCGAGGTCAAGGATGGCAAGAAGGTCCGCGTCGCGGTCAAGACCGGGGAGACGATAAATGGCTGATGCCTATATCCCGCGCTTCAAGTCGCTGTACGATGACACGATCATCGCCGCGATGACCGAGAAGTTCGGCTACAAGAATGCCATGGAAGTACCGAAGGTCACCAAGATCGTCCTGAACATGGGCGTTGGCGAGGCGACCCAGGACAAGAAGAAGGTCGAGAAGGCCGCGCAGGAAATGACGCGGATCGCCGGCCAGAAGGCCGTGATCACCAAGGCGAAGAAGTCGATCGCGCAGTTCAAGCTGCGTGAGGGCATGCCGATCGGCGCGAAGGTCACCCTCCGCCGCGAGCGCATGTACGAGTTCCTCGACCGCTTCGTCACGATCGCGCTTCCCCGCGTTCGCGATTTCCGTGGTCTCAACCCCAAGTCGTTCGACGGTCGCGGCAACTATGCCACTGGCCTGAAGGAACAGCTGATCTTCCCGGAGATCAGCTATGACTCGGTGGACCAGATCCGCGGCATGGATGTCATAATCGCCACCACGGCGAAGACCGACGATGAGGCGCGCGAGCTGCTGCGTCTGTTCGGCTTCCCCTTCCCGGTGGAAAATCAGGATCAGAAGCAGGCCGCGTAAGCGGTCTGCTTAGAAAAGGAAGAACTTAAGTCATGGCGAAACTGAGTTCGATCAACAAGAACGAGAAGCGCAAGAAGCTGGTCAAGGCTTATGCGGGCAAATATGCGCGTCTCAAGGCGATCGCGAACGACGATGCTAAGGACGAGACCGAGCGGCTGATCGCTCGTCTCAAGCTGGCCGAGATTCCGCGCAATGCGAATCCGACCCGCGTGCGCAACCGTTGCGAAGTGACGGGTCGTCCCCGCGCTTATTATCGCAAGTTCCGGCTTTGCCGTATTCAGCTACGTGATCTGGCCAACAAGGGCCTGATCCCCGGCGTTACGAAGTCGAGCTGGTAAGGAAGATAAAGATGGCTCTGACCGATCCCCTGGGTGATTTGCTCACCCGCATCCGCAACGGGCAGCGCGCCCGCAAGGACAGCGTGACTTCTCCCGCTTCCAAGCTGCGCGCCCGCGTTCTCGACGTGCTTCAGCGCGAAGGCTATATTCGTGGCTATAGCGAGGAAGATCTCGCCGGCCACAATGGCCTGCGCATCGAACTGAAATATTTCGAAGGGCAGCCTGCTATCCAGCATGTCGCCCGTGTCTCCAAGCCTGGCCGCCGCGTCTATTCGGGTTCGAAGGAACTCCCGCGCGTTCGCAACGGCCTGGGCATCACCATCGTCTCGACGCCCAAGGGTGTTCTGTCCGACGCGGAAGCGCGCGAACAGAATGTCGGCGGCGAGGTTCTCGCGGAGGTCTTCTGATGAGCCGCATTGGTAAGAAGCCAGTTCCCGTTCCCGCAGGCGTCACCGCCGCGATCGAAGGCAAGACGCTTTCGGTCAAGGGTCCCAAGGGCAACCTGACCATGGGTCTGGTCGAGGAAGTGACCTATGCGGTCGAAGACGGCCAGGTCCAGATCCAGCCCGCCAGCCAGACGAAGCGTTCGCGCTCCTTCTGGGGCATGCAGCGCACGATGGTGCAGAACCTGATCACCGGCGTGACGGAGGGCTATACCAAGACCCTTCAGATCACCGGCGTCGGCTACCGCGCCAACGTCCAGGGCAAGAATCTGAAGCTGCAGCTCGGCTACAGCCACGATGTCGACTTCGCGATCCCGGAAGGGATCACGATCGTGACGCCTGATCAGACGACGATCAACATCTCGGGCATCGACAAGCAGCAGGTCGGCCAGGTCGCCGCCGAAATCCGCCGTTGGCGCAAGCCGGAGCCCTATAAGGGCAAGGGCATCAAATACGCCGGCGAGTATATCTTCCGTAAGGAAGGGAAGAAGAAGTAATGGCCAAGGGTCTCTCTCTCTTCGAACGCCGCCGTCGGCGCGTTCGCACCGCGCTCCGCGCCAAGGGCGGCATGCGTCCGCGCTTGTCGATCCACCGCTCGGGCCGTCATATCTATGCTCAGGTTATCGACGACGAGGCGGGCCGTACGGTCGCCGCGGCATCGACCCTCGAGAAGGATATGAAGGGCAAGACTGGCGCCACTGCCGACGCCGCGGCGACGGTGGGCAAGGTCGTTGCCGAGCGCGCCAAGAAGGCGGGCGTCACGCAGGTGGTGTTCGATCGTGGCGGCTTCCTGTTCCATGGTCGCGTCAAGGCGCTGGCCGATGCTGCCCGCGAAGGCGGATTGGAGTTCTAAATGGCTGACGAAACTGAAATCCAGGCGGCAGCGCCCGTAGAAGCCACTCCCGGCGCGGATGGCCAGGACCAGCGTCGCGGCCGTGGCGGCCGTGGCCGTGGTGGCGGCGGCGGCAACGACCGTGGCCCGAACCGTGGCGGCCGTGACGGCAATCGCCGTCGCGACGACCGCAACAAGGGCGGCGACGATCAGGGCGAAGAACTGATCGAAAAGCTGGTCCACATCAACCGCGTCTCGAAGACGGTCAAGGGCGGTAAGCGCTTCGGCTTCGCGGCGCTGGTCGTTGTCGGTGACGGCAAGGGCCGGGTCGGCTTCGGTCATGGCAAGGCGCGTGAAGTTCCGGAGGCGATCTCCAAGGCGACCGCCGCTGCCAAGAAGGCAATGGTCCGCGTGCCGCTGCGCGAGGGCCGGACGCTGCACCATGACGGCAAGGGTCATTTTGGCGCTGGCCGTGTGACGGTCCGTACCGCTCCCCCGGGTACCGGCATCATCGCCGGCGGTCCGATGCGCGCGATCTTCGAAAGCCTCGGCGTTCATGACGTCGTGACCAAGTCGGTCGGCACCTCGAACCCATATAACATGATCCGGGCGACCTTCGAGGCGCTCGGCGAACAGACTTCGCCGAAGTCGGTTTCGCAGCGTCGTGGCAAGAAGATCGCCGACCTGCTGGGTCGTGGTGGCGCTTCCGCTCCGGTCGCTGAGGCCGAAGCGGCGGCGATTACGGAGTAATCGACATGGCTGGCAAGACCCTCAAGGTGACCCAGACGGGTTCGCCGATCCGCCGTCCTACCGATCAGCGCGCAACGCTGATCGGCCTCGGCCTCAATAAGATGCACAAGACCCGCGAACTTCAGGACACGCCCGCTGTGCGTGGCATGATCGCCAAGGTCCAGCACATGGTGAAGGTCGAAGACTAAGTCTTCGTCCAGATCAGCTGGCTCCAGGGGCTGGCAAAACGGATCGAAGGGGGCTAATGGCCCCCTTCCTCTATTCAGCGCGAACATAGCGAAAGCGAGTGCACAGACATGAAACTCAACGATCTCCGCGATAATGCAGGCGCCCGCAAGGGTCGGGTCCGTGTCGGACGCGGCATCGGCTCAGGCCTGGGCAAAACCGGTGGCCGCGGCCAGAAGGGCCAGAAGAGCCGTTCGGGCGTTTCGATCAAGGGCTTCGAAGGCGGCCAGATGCCGCTCCACATGCGGCTGCCTAAGCGCGGCTTCAACAACATTTTCGCGAAGGACTATGCCGAGGTGAACCTCGGAGCGATCCAGAAGCTGGTCGATGCGAAGACGCTCGACGCGGGCGCGCTGATCGATCACGAGGCACTAAAGGCAGCCGGCGTGGCGCGTGGTGGCAAGGACGGCGTACGCATTCTGGGCAAGGGTGAGTTCAGCGCGAAGCTCTCGTTCAAGGTTGCAGGCGTCTCCGCCGGCGCCAAGGCCGCGATCGAAAAGGCTGGTGGTTCCGTCGAGGTGATCGAGGTCGTAGCGGCCGCCGACAAGGCCAAGGCGAAGCATCGTACGGTCCAGAAGGCGCGCGCCGCCGACAAGGAAGCGAAGAAGGCCGCGGCCAAAGCCTGAGTCGCCTCGCATTCGGGCTTAGACAAGCGCGACGTGAACACTATATGAGGCGGCGGCGGGACCGATAAGGTTCGCCGCCGCTCTTATTTTCGGGGTCAGAAAACGCATGGCATCCGCAGCCGAACAAATGGCCGCCAACATCAACCTGGGTCAGTTCGCCAAGGCGACCGAGCTGAAGAAGCGCCTGTGGTTCACGCTTGGCGCGCTGATCATCTTCCGTCTGTTGAGCCATGTGCCTCTGCCTGGGCTCGACCCCCGGGCGCTGGCATCGCTGTTCGACACGACGCGGGGCGGCGTGCTCGATTTCTTCAACGCCTTTTCGGGCGGCTCGCTCACCCGCATGTCGCTCATCGCCCTGGGTGTGATGCCGTACATCACGGCTTCGATCGTGGTACAGCTCGCCACGTCGCTGTCGCCGACGCTGGCGGCGATCAAGAAGGAAGGCGAAAGCGGCCGCAAGAAGCTCAATCAATATACTCGTTATGGGACGGTCCTGCTCACCGCGATACAGGGCTATTTCATTGCGGTGGGTCTCGAGACCTGGGGTGCGAGCGCGGGAATGGAGGCGGTTGTCATCGACCCGTATCTGTTCCGCGTGACAACGGTGATCTCGCTGATTGGCGGCACGATGTTTCTGATGTGGCTGGGTGAGCAGATCACCAGCCGGGGCATCGGCAACGGTGTGTCGCTGATCATCATGGCCGGCATCGTCTCACAGCTTCCGACCGCGCTCGCAAATCTGTTCGAAGGCGGCCGCACGGGTTCGCTCTCGGCTTTCTTCATTCTCGCCGCCGTGGCCGGGGTGATCGCGCTGGTCGCGGGCATCGTCTTCATGGAGCGCGCACAGCGTCGCGTGCTGATCCAATATCCCAAACGCCAGACGGCGCGCGGCCATATGCAGGCCGACAAGAGCCATCTGCCGCTCAAGATCAACACCGCCAACGTGATTCCGCCGATCTTCGCGTCGTCGCTGCTGCTGATGCCGCTGACGGTGAGCCAGTTTGCCGGACAGCGCGTCGCGGGCGAGAGCATGTGGGGCGATTTCATCATCGCCCTCAACCAGTATCTCCAGCACGGCACGCCGCTCTACATGGGGCTCTATGCGGCCGGGATCATCTTCTTCTGCTTCTTCTACACGGCGGTCGTCTTCAATCCTGAAGAGACGGCGGACAATCTGAAGCGTTATGGTGGTTTTATTCCTGGCATCCGCCCGGGCAAGAACACCGCGGACTATCTGGATTATGTGCTGACCCGCATCACGGTGATCGGCGCGGCCTATCTGACCTTCATCTGTCTGGTGCCGGAATATGTCACCGCGCAATATGGTCTGGGACTGGCCCTTGGTGGAACCAGTCTTCTGATTGTGGTCAATGTGACGATCGACACCGTCACGCAGATCCAGAGCCATCTGCTAGCGCATCAATATGGCGACCTGATCAAGAAAGCGAAACTCAAGGGGGGAACGCGTCGGTGAGAGAGCTGGGATTCGTGCGGGGTTTCGCCTCGTGAACATCATTCTGCTGGGACCGCCCGGCGCCGGCAAGGGAACGCAGGCGTCGATCCTGGTGGCTGATCGCGGCATGGTGCAGCTGTCCACGGGCGACATGCTGCGCGCCGCGGTCAAGGTCGGCACCCCGATAGGGGTTCAGGCCAAGGCCGTGATGGATGCCGGCGAGCTTGTCTCCGACGAGATCGTTTCCGGGCTGATCGGCGAGAAGCTCGACAGCATGGCCGTGTCGGAAGGCGCGATCTTCGACGGCTATCCGCGTACCGCGGCGCAGGCCATTTCGCTCGACGAAATCCTCGCGAGCCGGGGACGGACGCTCGCGCACGTCATCGAGCTCGACGTGAACGAGGATGCGCTCGTCGAGCGGATCACCGGCCGCTATACCTGCGCCAGCTGCGGCGAGGGCTATCATGACAAGTTCAAGCAGCCGAAGGCCGCCGGAACCTGCGACAAATGCGGTTCGACAGAGTTCAAACGCCGGCCCGACGACAATGAAGAGACGGTGCGGACGCGCATGGCCGAATATCGCGCCAAGACAGCGCCGATCCTGCCGCTCTACGAAGCCCGCGGACTGGTGCAGCGCGTCGACGGCATGGCCGACATGGACGTCGTGTCGGCAGCTATCGCCAATATTCTGGGAAGCTGATCTGTCCGGCCATCATGGCTTCAAGCTGATTCGTCCTGAAGCCATGTGGGATCGGGACGGGCGCGCGTTTCCGGCGTTCAGCAAAACTCCTCGCTAAAGTCGCTTTGGCTTCGCAACGATTTCGTGCATGTTGCTCCTATAATGGAGCAGCAACCGGTCAGGCGACGAAGGCGGCGAAGGCGGCGGTCATCGACTGCCGGTCGTGAGAGCATCGCATGGCTGACCTATTTGTTCAGCCTGGCGCGCCGCGTCTATCATTGGGGGGCGCTGCTCCTGATCCTCGCCGTCATCCTGTTTCTCGGGCTGGGCGCCCCGCTCACACCCTTCGATACGATCCTGGGCTGGTGGGGCCATTGGTGACCGCTTGAGGCGAAGCAGCAGTCTCGGAAGCTGCATTTGCGGCCATATCGCTTAACCCTCGGGTCGCTGAGGACTTTTTGGTCAAACCCTGCTGCAGGATCCTGCGGAAAGTCCTTGCTCGCATGCAAGAATCGCGGGATGCCTCTTGTTACGGACGCCGAGTCTCAAGGGGGTCGGATTGCGTCTGAGGAGCAGGGGAATTCAATTATGGCCGTTTCTGATCATGTCGACTTGGCGTCGTTCGTCGAGGGTGTGAAAAAGCGCAATCCGGGTCAGCCCGAATTTGCCCAGGCGGTGCAGGAAGTCGCCGAAGATATCTACGACTTCATCGCCGACAAGGAACAATATCACAAATATCAGATCCTGCGCCGTATCGCGGAGCCGGACCGCGTGATCAGCTTCCGGGTGTGCTGGGAGGATGATGCCGGCAACATCCGCGTGCAGCGTGGCTGGCGCGTCCAGAACAACAACTCGATCGGGCCATATAAGGGCGGCATTCGCTTTCACCCGTCGGTGACCGAGAGCGTGCTGAAATTCCTGGCATTCGAGCAGACCTTCAAGAACGCGCTGACCGGTCTGCCGATGGGCGGCGGCAAAGGCGGCTCGAACTTCAATCCGAAGGGCAAGAGCCCGAATGAGGTGATGCGCTTTTGCCAGAGCTTCATGAACGAGCTCTATCGCCACATCGGCGCGGACGTCGACGTCCCCGCCGGCGACATCGGCGTGGGAGGCCGCGAGATCGGCTTCATGTTCGGCCAGTATAAGCGCCTTACCAACGAGTTCACCGGCGTGCTGACCGGCAAGGGCCTCGAATTTGGCGGTTCGCTGATCCGGACCGAGGCGACCGGCTATGGCGCGGTGTACTTCCTGCACGAAATGCTGAAGCACAAGGGCAAGGATATGGTCGGCCTCAACGCTGTCGTGTCGGGATCGGGCAATGTCGCGACCCACGCCGCCGAGAAGATCAACCAGCTTGGCGGCAAGGTGCTGACCCTGTCAGATTCGGAAGGTTATATCTACGATCCCGAGGGCATAACCCAGGACAAGGTCAATTGGGTCAAGGACCTCAAGAACGTCCGTCGCGGCCGAATCTCCGAATATGTGAAGGAGTTCAAGGGCGCGCAGTTCCATGGCGGCGGCGCACGTCCGTGGGCTGTGCCCTGCGATGTCGCCGTGCCCTGCGCGACCCAGAATGAGCTGAACGAGGAGGAGGCCAGGACCCTCGTCAAGAATGGCTGCATCGCGGTCGCCGAAGGTGCCAACATGCCGACCACGCTCGAAGGCACCCATGTCTTCAAGAAGGCCAAGGTCCTGTTCGCCCCCGGCAAGGCCGCCAACGCTGGCGGCGTCGCGGTTTCGGGTCTCGAGATGAGCCAGAACTCGGCGCGCATCTCGTGGAAGGAAGAGGAACTGCAGCGGATGTTGCTCGACATCATGCAGGGCATCCACTCGCGCTGCATCGAATATGGCGGTTCCGCTGGCACCGATCATATCGACTATGTGAAGGGCGCCAACATCGCCGGCTTCAAGAAGGTCGCCGACGCGATGCTCGCCTACGGCGTGGTGTGATCCACCGCCCGTGAGGGACTGAGGACGGGGGCGTCTGCTCAAAGCCGAGCAGGCGCCCTTTCCTTTCGGGGGTGGTGATCGGCGGGCCGTGCTCCATGGTTCAGGAAGTGGCGTTCGACCAGCCACCAGCTTGCTGCGCCGGCCGCGAGCGCCAGCAACATCGACAGCAAGACGAGGGCCGGGAAGGGCAGGTCCAGCATCGCAACCAGCATCTGCTGGATCACGAAACCGTAGAGGTAGGTGCCATAAGAGAAATCGCCGCACCG
>Ga0157326_1000063_pt1 | contig 10301 bp, 6 predicted proteins | sample MOy2old250510_FD_105391 | JGI IMG/M metagenome (GOLD analysis project Ga0157326, IMG submission 105391) | Arabidopsis rhizosphere microbial communities from North Carolina - M.Oy.2.old.250510 | ecosystem: Host-associated > Plants > Roots > Rhizosphere | place: USA: North Carolina | collected... | reverse complement strand
CATGTTCATGGTTGTGATTGCAACGTTTGAGTGGGAAAGCTTTCGTCTCCTCCCCCGGATGCCCAAAAGCGATGCTTTTATTTTGGTAAGTGTCACTCTAATCACAGTCTTTACCAATTTGGCGACTGCTGTTCTGCTAGGTGTTTTGCTGGCTGCCTTAACCTACGTCTGGAAGAGTTCTAAGCATATTTATTGCGAAGCCGTGCAAGATGTTCCGCGCGGAACAAGAATGTACCGTTTACACGGCCAGCTTTTCTTCGGCTCGGTCAGTAAATTCAAAACACTGTTAAATCCACCCACAGAACCGGATACGGTTGTCCTCAATCTTGAGCATGCCCGAATTTTGGATTACTCAGGGATGGAAGCACTAGAAGTGACATTTATTACTGCCAAAAAGGTGCCATTTAACGCTGAAACTCACGCGATGGAAGGGTTTGGCTTGTCCAAACGCAGGTGCTGCGAGTTATTGGGGCTGAACCGGAGTCTGCCTCCTGAAAACTATATGCATTCAATGGGCACTGAGTTTGTGTGCCTGTCACATTCTCAGCAGTTTTAACATAACCACCTTACTAATTGAATTACGACGGTGGTTATATTTATAATCGCCTGAATATTTTTTATTAATTGAACTTTCAAGTTATTAACTTTAAATGTAATAGGGGGGCTATGAATTTGAGGCGAGGCTTATTTTTAATAGGAACCAGCATGTTATTAAGTATGACCATTGGCGTAACAACGTCAAATTATGCTGCCCCACCGATAAACAGCGTACATGACGGCCTGATCATACCGGGCGGAACTTATTACAATACGTCCAACAGCAGCACAAAGTTCATTAATAGTGGCTCTGGCGGGTTATGGCTACAAGGCGGCTCAACTGTACGTGGCCTGGAGGTGAACACACATGGCGATTTAACAAACAATGGCGGTGCTATTCAGTTATTTACCCCAGGTCAAGTTGTCCGGGTTGATGGCAATATAGACGTGAACGCTACTGTTGATGGACGGGGTGCCTATGTAGGTGACGGGGGCAAGGTTCTGGTCAATGCCGCCTATCTGTTCCAGAATGGCAATATTACCGGTTTGGGCGTGAGAGGTGGACATGTCACGGTTAACGTGAACTCTGCCACGTTTGGCCCCCAGTCTAAAATTGACGTAAACGGTTCGCCGGATGGTATTGGCGGGACTATCCGCATTAATGCAACAGGGGTAGTGGATATTAAGAACGGCGCCTTGTTGAATACCACTGGCGTGCCTCTCCCTGGCGTTGACTCCAATGTTATTGAGATTATAGGACCCATGGTCAACAATGAAGGCAAAATTGTCGCAGATGGGGTCAGATCCAATTTAAATCAGAATTTCAAGACCTCTGATGGTGGAACGATTCGCTTAGTCGCTACCGGCAATCTTAATCTGAAACCAGTGACACAGGCCCTTGCCACATCGAAAGCCTTAACCGAGACGGAGCGTCACGACGTTTCCGGTCGACTTCAGTGGCTGGCGAATACTCAGAATGGCAACATCCGTAATGCGGGCATCATCAGGGCGAATGGTGGAGAGATTGATATCCTCCCGTATGTGTTTGGCGGCGGCGGCGGAAGAATTTTCTTATCAGCGTCAAAACAAATACTGAACCAGTCATCGGGTAGCATTACCGCAAATGGCGGAAACTTTGGAAGGACAGGCGGTAATGGTGGACAAATTAGCCTAATCAGCGGAAGTGGGCGATATACGCAGAATGATGGTTCGATAGAGGCAAATGGCGGCTTAGGCGCGGATGTGCCCAGTGGTGGCCTGGGTGGCAACGGGGGCAGTATTCGCGCTGTGAACGTTTCCAATACAGGAGTAATTAATGCGCTTGGTGGAATTGAATTCGGAATCGATGGTGGAACTGGCGGCGCAGGCGGTAATATTAAAATGGTAAACCTGATCAATAGTGGTGATATTGGCCTTCGTGGTGGCGGGGCGAGCGGTGATTATAATGCCCAAGGCGGTAATGGCGGGCATTTCCAAGCCGTTAACGTAACAGGCGCAGGCTTTATAGACGCGTCCGGCGGATATGGATACGGAGATGGCGCGTCATATGGTGGCAATGGCGGACGAGTAGATATTACAAATGCCTCCATATCGCAATCAGGGGGTATCCTATCCTATGGCGGTGCTGGCAAAGGTGGTGGCAATGGCGGCATCATCACTTTTATCAACGTAAAAAATGCAGGCGCCATTATAGCCCGGGGCGGATCTACTTTTCCTGAGTTTGGCACCAGTCTGCCTGGCGGAAATGGAGGCATGATTAAAGCCATCCATGCAGTCTCAATCGACCCTGCTCTGGTATCGGCCAGTGGCGGCCAAGGGAGCAATGGCGGGCCGGATGGCTCGGATGGCGTGATCATTGGCTTTTAGATCACAGCTATAACCCTTTGGATATGGTTAGGTTCGGGACTTGGCAGCTAACCAAAGCGTATCAACGTCAATGCCAAACATGACGGGCAAGACGAAGCATTTACGCAGGATTTCCAAATCCAACTTCACCCCAGGCAATAGCAGATTTATCTGGCTAACCACGCACCGACGCTCCCATTAGGCCAAAATGCAAACTGCCGAAAAAAACCGGTTAAGAGTCTGCCCAGTGAGAAACCCTCGCCTCATCCTCCTGCCCGCCATTTGCAATTAATCCTCGCACAACTTCGATAATTGCAGGCACGTCCCGTTGTTTCCAAGCACAGTTGCAAATAATCCTAGCCCGATACCCTCTCCAGTTGCATTTAATTCGGGCAAAAACCCTGGTTTGCAAGCATGACCGTTTATAAATGCAGGCCGCTACACTTATTAGTATGCCGTTTACAGAAGGGGAATAAAATCGATTCGTGATCAATTTTTACAAGACCATGGTTTTCATATGATAGTCCTTTGTGTAAAAGTTAGAACTTATGGTTGATTCACCTTTTTGTTTTTTTATTTATTGGTATTGAAAGGCCCGCCTAATAATGTTTTCGTCTGTTCAAAATGCCCCTTCCAGACTTACTTTTCAATCATCTTCCACTTCAAAATTATCCAATAATCCTTCTCTGACGTTTGGTTCTAAGTTCCTGAAAAAATTAATGGGGAGTGACAGCTTCACATTATCCAGCTCCTCACCCAAAAAAGTAGTTGAGGCTGGTTACAGTCACCGAATTCAAAACAACACTAACACCTTGCTAGAAACGTCTGGGCTTGCCGTTTGTTCTGCTGTAATGCTCCTGAAAGATTATGATACCGAGGCAAAAGTTTACAAGGATCGCATGATGTTTCATCTGCTAGGGGGTGAGCTTGACTTGGGTTATGAGGATACGCAACCCGGTAGAAAGATTGAAAATTGGCTTCAGGAAGCTTCTCGTGACCCTGGCCCAAAAAAAATGATCATTGTTACGGGAGAAGATGCCGAAGGCTCGTCAATCAACAATACCTACCAGGGCCGAAAACTACTACAAGATTGTTGGAACGCACCACAGATGGAAACGGAATCCCGTCAGGCTTCGAGTCTTGAGACTGTAACTTTACAGCCTAATGGAAAAATCAAGATTAAGAGTACTTTCTAGAAGCACTGTCGGGGCCTATTGTTATGAGTCGCCACTTCTCATTCACCGCTTGATGGCCAAAATTCAGCGCATCCTGGGCATTAATGGACTCACGGTCATTACCGCTGAAGTTGTAGAGGCCGCTCGGCAGGTTCCAACTAGGGTAACCTTTATCGCTGTCAAAATGGCGCCATTTAGCGGTGAAACTCACATCCCGTGGTCTGTTTATGCTAGACTTTGCCGATGGAAAAGAGTGTGCAGAGAAGCACATCGATCGTCTCAAGCTTGCTACTCCACCTCATGGCCAAGTGCGGGTACTAAATGCAAGCCGCTACATTTACCCCCAGCTCACGCTACTGGTCTACAGCCTTCTTGCCACCGGTTTCCACAGATTGCAAGGCTTTCACAATCTGCTCTTCGGTAAAACTGTCCAGGACCGTAGCTTGTTAAAGCGTACGGATATGGATGCCCTTTAGGGTACTCTTCTTCATCTCGAGATTCTCCTGATTTTAATTCTCATGGAAAATCTCTACTCTCAACTGGACCTGAATTTCGGACGCCTGTCACAAAAGAAGGCGGCACAACCATTAGTACCACTTATGAACTTAATGATGAGCAACACAAAATTGCCGGAGTTTTGATTCTAACTGCTTAAATTATGACGTATACACAATTCAGCAAGTCTTACTAAAAAGTAAAGGCTTTATAGCTTAGCAGTTACTGAAACAGCAGGTATAATATTTCTGATTGAGAATGTTGAACTCTCTGGCTCAACCAGTAATGCAAAACCCCTTTGGGAAAGGCTTTCACTTTACCGAAGTCTAAAGATTACCTGCAATTCTGTAGCAGGTTGTCAATAAAGGGTTCTAAACTCATTCCGGTCTTTGGTTTTATCTTCATAATTAATTAGCTCCATTTTTTGGAAAAACCAGGGTTTTGACACCAAAGCAACCCATAAAAATAAGCCCGAGACAGGCCACGATGGCTGCCCCGGTAGGCAGATCATAGGCATAAGAGCTGTATAATCCTGCCAAGCTTCCCAAAGAGGCAATGATAAATGCAATGAAGAGCACCAATCCAAAGCGTTGGAACAAAAGCAACGCACATACCGCCGGAACGATTAAATAGGCAAAAACCTGTAGTACGCCCGATGATCCGACCGCATTGGAAATCACCAATGCCAAACTCATGTAAAACAGGATATTCCAGCGGTTCATCAGTGATGTCCCCTGGCCGCCGAAATTTTCTCCCTGAATCATGCTTTGGCATTTGAACTGTTTATGGAAAATGAGATGTAACAGCCCTACTGCGCCAAAAACAATCGACATTTGTATAATTTGGGGCTCGGTGACCGCTAGGATATTGCCAAACAGGATTTCGACAACATCGGAATCCCCATGTGGAACCTTGGCCATCATCAAAATAGAAAGCGCGGATGAGACCGCATATATGATGCCGATGACAGCCTCTTGCGGCACACGCTTGTCGTTAGTCTGGATTAAGGAAATGCCGAATGCGCCCACCAGGGTGAACAAAACTGCGAACAGTCGCGGATCGTTGCCGCTCATTAAGGCAAAAGCTACACCCACCGAGGAAATTTGCGCCAGCGCGAGATCGATGAAAACGATCCCGCGCGTGACGACATGAACGCCAAAATAAGACAATATACCCGCCAAAAGCAGACAAGCAATTAAACTTTGTAGCATGAACGGTTGCTGAAACATTTCTAACATGGGTTATAACTCCTGGTTTATAGATTTTTCAAAAGCATTCTCAACTGATAATCGAATAAACCGAAATAATCGGTTACCTCCGGTGTGCCGCCTACGGAAGGAGGCAATACGACAACCTTGGCGCCGATGGCTTTTGCGACCATATCAGCCGACTGCCGGTTAAAATAAGGTTCCATAATAATCAGTTTCACGTTCTGGTTTTTCAATTTGGGAATCAAACCAGCCAAATATTTAGCAGAGGGGGGAATACCCGGCTGCGGTTCGATAAAGCCCACTACATTCAGACCGAACCGATTGGCGAAATACGGCCAGCTTTGGTGGTAGGTCACGACATGAAGACCCTGCAACGGCTTGGCTTGTTTGACCCAACCGGTCAGTTTTCCGGCCAAACGCTTCAGGAATATCTGTCTTTGTTGCTCGAAATAAGCACTATCGGCGGGATCAACCCGTTTTAAGCCATTCACGATATTGGCGCTGATGTATTTGGCATTTACTGGATCCAGCCAATAATGTGGGTTACCCATGCCGTGTACGTCGCCCATGGAACGATCCACTCGTCCCACCGGGATGCCCAAAGCAGGTACACCAACCGAAGCATCCACAAAGCCCGGCGAACCCCGAAAAATACGGCTATTGCGGGAACTGTCCACCAGGGGTTGCAGCCAGGGCTCCAAGCCCATCCCAACTTGCACCAGCAGATCGGCCCCTTTAAGTTTCAAGATGAAACTGGGCTTGGGCGGCACGAAGTGAGGATTCTGATATCCTTTACCTATTGAGAATACCTCCACTTTATCACCGCCGACTGCGCGAGTAATGGCCGCCAGATCTTCTAAAGAGGTGACGACTTGGATTTTATCAGCGGCCCAGGCTGGAATAGGCCACAATAAGACAATTTGGGCTAGCAATAAAAGCAGAAGCAAGGTTTTGAGAGGGAAAGCGCTTAGGCGTTGTTTCAGATTTCGCATGGATTTTTCCTTTTTAATCAAGGGGGGTTAAAACGTATGTGGCGGGTGCAGGCCCAGAATTACGGAGTATTGCAGCCAAGCCTGATCACTGGCCTGAACGCGCCCGTTGCCGAAGGTATGCTTGTATTCCAATCGCCATCGGGCAAATTCGCTTTGCCACAAGTCCACGTATGGGGCTACGGCCATTTCGGTCGCGTTGGCGATTTCGGGCAATTGCGTGTAGTCAACCCGAACCCCGGCGCTCCATCGGTTGTTGAGCTTGGCCTCCATAAATGAATAGCCGCCCCAAAGGCGATCGTTCATCATGCCGGGCGTTTTGTTCTGGGCTGCCATCAGTTCGGTCTGCCAGATGAAAGCCTTGAACTGACTGGGTGGAATCCACCGATAGGTAATATCCAAACCGCCCACATTGGATAAGCGGGTGACAGTATGATCGGAGGTAGGCCCGGCTGCCGCGCTTAAACCCAATTCCAGGGTTTGGGTTTCGGACAACTCGAAAAAGTTCTTCCAATGACTGATAAGCAGGGGCCGGTTTAAGATGTTCCTGCCGAATAAAGGCCCGCTTTCACCATTGGCCACCTGCACATCCAGTGAGGAAAACCAGGGCGTTGGAAGGATGCGGCTCAGGGCGACGCCGTTTTCCACTATGCCTTCGTCCCCGAAAAAGTGCCGGTAGACGTTGGGGCGATCCGTTTGGGGCAGGTCGTGGGTATGGGTGGTGTTCAGTTTGCCAAAGGGACTGCGCATCCTGCCGATTTTGGCCTGGAGGCCGCCGGGAAGGCTTAATAAGGTAATATAACCCTCTTCCAGCTCCAGGCTCTCGTCTTCTGGCTTGGAAAAAACGAAAGTTCCCTTGGTGTAAGGATCAATCGCAGCGGAGAAACCGAACTCGGTTTCCCGTACCGAAAAGCGGTTACGCCCCGCCATGTTTTTCCGATTGGCATAGTTGCCGACAAAGTCCCCGGTGACCATGATATCGGGGTTCATGTTTTGTCCCAAACTGCCAAAGGACGTATTGAAAGGCTGCGTAGCCGTGTTCAGTATGGAACGTCCGCCAATGCCAATACCCCCGCCTGGGGACTGGCCAGACAGGATACCGCCTTGCGGGACGGCCGTGGAAGAAGCGGTCTCCGCGTCATCTTCGCCGAAAATGAGCGTTTCGCCAATATCCTGCTCATCTGGATCGACCGGTTTATCGACAAGGCCCACAGGTTGAGTGGAACCGCCGGATATTTTGGATAGTTGAACGGTCAGCACCGTGATGGTTTCTTGCAACTTACGCATTTGGGAACTATATTCCCGTTGCATCGCATCCATCTGTAATTCCAGCGCCTTCAGCTTCTGCTCGGTAGTTTCATCCGTCGAAGCCACGGTAGAACCGGGCAACTTGGACTGATTGTCGGATACAACTCCAGGTTCGGAGGGAATGACCAGATCGTCCGCCGCATTGCTCAGAGGGAGCAAGAAGAGGAGCGACAGGCCAATCAAGGTGCTGGCATGCTTCAGCAAGCCAGACAGGAAGACATGGGAAAACCTCATGACGTCTCCTTAAAAAGTCAGTTCGTGCAATTAGCTTTGGGGTGAACTGACAGGAGGCGCGCGTGAGTCATCGGTTCTCACCGGATATACTGGATACCGCTCGTAATAAATATCCGAGGGGTCGGCTTTCGCAAACAAAGGCAGCCAGGCGATCGAATTGGGCTTGAGGGCCGCATTTCCCCCTAACTGCGCACAAACAGGGCAGTTGGCTTGTAAATCATCTTGCAAGGATAGTATATGTACCTGCGAAGATTGTTTGGTAAAAGCCTTAAAACCGATGTCCGCATGGGCTAGAATGGGATGCAGTAGGAACAAGATATAGCAAAATAACGCCAATACAGACAGGACTGGCCGTAGGCCAGTTAGAGATTCCCAAGTAATAGAACGTATTTGAAACATTGTCAGGATTCATCATACCGCAGTTATTCAATAAAACCAGCCCTTTTCATGAATTTCATCAGAAGTCCCATGGAACCTCCTTCTACCCGGCATTGCGCAGCTTCTAGCGGCTCCCGCGATAGAAATAGTCCAAATTCCGGCTTGCAGATAGCCTATCTCCATCTTTTCAGCCTGGGTAAGCCTATGAGCCAATCGTTCCAACTTACCGTCAGCTTTATCGCCATAGCACACCTTGCTATTGCCATTCAGGCTATTCACCAATTTCGAGCTTGACCCTGGACTCCTGCAAGATAAGACTGAAACGCCAGGCCGGTAACCAATTGCAAGGGCTGGTCAATTCCAGAACCTTTCAGGAATCTGGGTAGGCCATCATTGAGTAGTGGTTATCCCCAGCTTGGCTAAAAGTAGATCAGAATAGTTGTTTTAAGATGGTATTAAAATGTTAAAATATAAGTATTTCAAGTATCCATAAGTCCTTTCATCTATCTTTGCCGCAAAAAATAAGAAAGCTTCTACTAAGTACCCCACATCAACATTCTAAACCAGACTCTTTTAACCTTCACCAACCAGATGACGGCATGAGTGCATTTATACCGGAAGTAGAAGTAAAAGAAATACGCTGAACCTTATTGGCAGGCGAAAACGATTGACCTGAGGCCGGTCGAGGGAAGAGAATGAAATGGTACGCCTTTGGGAACAAGATCCTTTTTAAATAAATGCCCTTTGAGTTGTTTTGATATTTCTATCGTCGTTTTTGTATATTAAATATCCTTTTCGATGACGTTGATTAAAGTTTGTCTGGCTCTCTGGATTTTTGAATTTGGCATTCTGTTTTAAGAGTCCGTTTTCCAGTATGGCAGGCAAACCACCTTGACCTTCCGTAACACCGAATAGCGCGCCGGTTAATGCCGCATTGCTGTCTGTATCGCCTCCTTTGCCAATAACATCCAGTAATGCGGCTCCTGCATCATTATGGTGTAATAAGGCCCATAGAGATAAGCGGGCTGTATTCCAAGACTCCCTTGAAACACCATCTGTCTCGATAGTTTTACCATTCTGCGGCAGGTGTTCCGTTAGGATACTGGTTTTATAGCTAGCTGAATTACTCGTCTTTACAAGATGCCTGATTAATTTTGCCATTTCGGGAGAGTCTTGTTCAATCTCCTTCGCAACGTCCATATATATTTTCTGGATGTTGACCTTGTCTGTAACAGATACATTTTCTTGCTGTAGTCTACGCACCACTCTACAGGTTGCTTTGGTAGCGGCTACCGTAGCCTTCAGATCTTGTTCAAGCGGGGTACGCATGGAACCCTGGCGTGGCCTGGGGGTTGGTGTTGCTCGATGCGTAATTTGTACGAATTCCTCAACAATCGTATCTAAGAGTTTATCATTAATGTGAGGTGACAAGGCAAAGGGTATGCTGCGCAATATAGGCGCATTGCCGTTGGCTATTATTGTCTTGCTGACTAATTCAGAGAAATCGGCCTTAGGCGATTGTTTGAATCTGTTAATCACGCTTGTAGTGGTCTGGCCAAAACCCTGAGCCCCATTTTCAATGTAATGACTTAATCTGGATAGATATTCCCGGTAAAAACTGTCTCTTACAGCAGCATTGCTTAAATCCTTGCCTTGGGCTTTAAAGTCTAGCAGCAAATCATGGGTGAGCTTTGCAAACAGGGTATCGTCTGTTGTTTCACCTGGTAAATAGTGATATGAATGTGTCGTATTGTGGCTGCCGCCTCGTAGAGCCAACGTTACGCCTTTTGGGCATTTTCGTTTAATCTCTGCTGCGGTTAAGCCTTCAAACGGTGCGCCCAAAGCATCGCCACATGCAATACCAAACATGGCGCCTAATTGACGATCTTGAGGAGAACCTTTTCTGAAAATAGGCACAACGGCATTTGAGGTTTTCTGAGAAAGCAGTTTCACCGGAGGAGCCTGGAGAGTGTTCCTTTGCGTTCTTGATTTGCTATCGCTGGAATTGGTGGATAACGTTTGCCGCTCAATAGGCAGTGAGTCTTCGTAATGGTATCGCCACTGCCTCAGCGAACTGGCCATTTGAGCGTCTTTACTGTATTCCTGCTCTAAAATCCCCATAAGCTGTT
>Ga0157326_1000062_pt1 | contig 10301 bp, 5 predicted proteins | sample MOy2old250510_FD_105391 | JGI IMG/M metagenome (GOLD analysis project Ga0157326, IMG submission 105391) | Arabidopsis rhizosphere microbial communities from North Carolina - M.Oy.2.old.250510 | ecosystem: Host-associated > Plants > Roots > Rhizosphere | place: USA: North Carolina | collected... | reverse complement strand
TCCCAACGGCGGTCGCCATGCTCCCATCGCCGGTCATCCCACCGATCGCGCGCTTCGGCGGCGCCGCTCATGCTCATCGCCGCGACGGCCAGGCCGACGGCGGCGAACAATGCCTTGATTTTCATCTCACTCTCCTCTCGCCCGGCTCAACGGGTGAGGAAGAAATACGCTTCGAATCAGTGCCTTTCGCTGAACGCGGCCTTCATCTGGCGTACAGGTGGAAGGCAAGGATTCTAGTCGACGTCCTCGACCTCGACCGTCTCGCCGGTCACGCGCTGCGACAGCGCCGCCGCCATGAACTTGTCGAGATCGCCATCGAGGACATCGGCCGGCGCGGTCGAGGTCGCGCCGGTACGCAGGTCCTTCACCATCTGATAGGGCTGCAGGACGTAGGAGCGGATCTGGTGGCCCCAGCCGATCTCGGTCTTGGCCGCATAGCCCGCCATCGTCTCGGCCTCGCGGCGCTGCAACTCCTGCTCGTACAGCCGCGCCTTGAGCTGCTTCATCGCCTCGGCCTTGTTCTTGTGCTGCGAGCGCTGGTTCTGGCAGGCGACGATGATCCCGGTGGGGATATGCGTGATGCGCACCGCCGAGTCGGTAGTGTTGACGTGCTGCCCGCCCGCGCCCGACGATCGGTAGGTATCGATCTTGAGGTCCTTTTCGAGTACCTCGATATCGATGTTCTCGTCGACCTCGGGATAGACCCAGACACTGGCGAAGCTGGTGTGACGACGCGCCGCCGAATCATAGGGGCTGATGCGGACCAGTCTGTGGACGCCGCTTTCGGTCTTCGCATAGCCATAGGCGTTCTCGCCCTTGATAAGCAGCGTGGCCGATTTGATTCCGGCCTGTTCGCCGGCATGGAAATCGACCAGCTCGACCTTGAGACCCCGGCGTTCCGCCCAGCGGCTGTACATCCGCTGCAGCATGCCGGCCCAGTCCTGGCTCTCGGTGCCGCCGGCGCCGGCATTGACCTCGATATAGCTGTTATTGCCGTCGGCCTCGCCCGCCAGCAGCGCCGAAATCTTGTCTTTCTCGGCCTTCTCGGCGAGCGCGGCCAGCGCCTTGATGCTGTCGTCGACCAGTCCGCCGTCGCCCTCGGCTTCCGCCATCTCCATCAACTCGACGGTGTCGGCGCATTCCTGTTCGATCGATTTGACCGCCGACACGGCCTCGTCGAGCCGCCGCCGCTCGCGCATGACCTCCTGCGCGGCCTTGGCGTCGTCCCACAATTTTGGATCTTCGACGCGGTTGTTCAGCTCGTCGAGCCGGCGGAGCGCGCGATCCCAGTCCACGAAACGGCGCACGAGCGCCATCGCCTGGTTGATCTGGTCGACACTAGCTTGCGCTTCGGCGCGCATAATCGGAACTCCGCTAAATCTGGACGTCCCTCATATGGGACGTGGAGCGTCGCCCTAGTAGATACCATCCTGGCTTTGCAAGAATTCGCTGTCGCTCGTGGCGCGAGCGACGGGGGCCGCGCGCTTGGCGATCTCGTCGCGGCGGATGGTTCGCCGCGGTTCGCTCTCGGGCTTGAAGGCTTCCCAGATCACCGGGCTGTGATAACTGCCGTCGGGCCAGGCGCCGAACACGCGCCGGCCGGTCTTACGGTCGATGCGGATCATGCGGATGCCGGCGGGCGCCTGGAAGGGGACGACAGGCATGTCCTTCATCGCCTTGGCGGCGAAGCTGTGAAAGATCGGCGCGGCGATCGTGCCGCCCTGGGCATAGCCGCCCATCGAGCGCGGATTGTCGTAGCCGAGATAAAGCCCGCCGACCATGTCGGCCGAGCCGCCGACGAACCAGACGTTGGTCGGCCCGGACGATGTACCGGTCTTGCCGAACATCGGCCGGCCGAGATCGCGTAGAACCGTCGCGGTGCCGCGCTGGACGACGCCCTCCATGATGTGGAGCATCTGATAGGCAGTCATCGGGTCGATCGCCTGCTTGGCGCGAATGCGCGGGCGCGGCATCGGCTTGCGGTCCCATTGCGGCATGTTGCAGCCCTCGCAGAGCCGCTTGTCGGCGCGCCAGATGATCTTGCCGTTGCGATCCTGGACATAGTCGATCAGCGTCGGCGTCGTCGCCCGGCCCTGGTTGGCAAACATCGAATAGGCGTTCACCATCTTCAGCACCGTGGTCTCGCCTGCGCCCAGCGAATAGGCCAGATAGGGCGGATAGCTGCCCACGCCCATCGCCTTGGCTGTACGGACGACCTTGTCCATGCCGATCTGGCTGGCGGTGCGCACCGTCATCAGGTTGCGCGACTGCTCGACGCCCCAGCGCATCGTCTGCTGTCCGGCATTGGCGCCACTGAAATTCTTGAAGCATTTCTGGCCGAGCCGCGCCGACTGGAACACGCAGAACGGGCCGTCGATGATGATCGACGCCGGGGTCATGCCATTGTCGAGCGCGGCGGCGTAGACGAACGGCTTGAAGGTCGAGCCGGGCTGCCGCTGCGCCTGGGTGGCGCGGTTGAACGATGAACCGCGCGAATCGAAGCCGCCCTGCATCGCCAGCACCTGGCCGGTATGCGGGTTCTGGACGACCATTCCCCCCGAGATGTTGGGGATGCTGCGCAGCTGCCAGGCATCGCCTTCGCGGCGCACCACGATCACGTCGCCTACCCTCAGAAAGTCGAAGGCGCGCCCGCCGATCCCCGCCTTGGGCATGGTCGCGCCCCAACTGGGCAGCGTGCCGCGCGAGCCGTTTTCGAAACCGATCTCGACCGTCGATCCGTCGCGCGCCAGCACTACCGCCGGGAACCAATTGGCATAGCCCGCGCCGACGTTGAGATTGGCGAGGCTGCGCGGCCAGTTGTCGTCGATCTCGATCTTGCCGAGCCGCCCGCGCCAGCCGGCCGCGGCTTCGAAGCGGACCAGTCCGTCGCGCAGCGCGCCCTCGGCGGCATCCTGGACCTTGCCGTCATAGGAAGTCCGCACCCATAGCCCGCCCGAATAGATGGCGTTCGGGCCGTCGTTCGCGGTCGCGCCATAGCGTTCGATCAGCTCGCGGCGAACCTCTTCCATGAAATAGCCGCCGACGCTGGGCCGTGTCGCGTAGCGCGGCACGATGCCGAGCGGCGCGGCGACCGCCGCTTGGCGCTCGGCATCGGTGATGAAGCCGTTCTCGGCCATCTGGCGCAGCACATAGTTGCGCCGTTCGAGCGCACGGTCGGCATGACGCTCGACGGTGTAGTTGGACGGCGCCTTGGGCAGGATCGCCAGATAGGCGACCTCGGGCAGGGTCAGGTCGCCGACATCCTTGCGGAAATAGGCGCGGCTCGCGGACTGCACGCCATAGGCGTTCCGGCCGAGGAATATCTGGTTCAGATAGAGCTCGAGAATCTGCTGTTTGGTCAGCGCGTCCTCGATCCGGAAGGCCAGGATCGCCTCGCGGGCCTTGCGCGAGATCGAATAGTCGTCGCCCACGATCAAATTCTTGGCGACCTGCTGGGTGATCGTCGATCCGCCCTTGGCGCGCCGCCCACTGCCCAGCTTGGTCGCATAATCCCACACAGCGCCGGCCAGCCCGCCGATATCGATGCCGGGATGGCTGAAGAAGGTCTTGTCCTCCGCCGAGATGAAGGCGTTGATCAGGATCGGCGGATATTCTTCATAGGACAGCTGCACCCGCCGCTCGCGCGCGAAATCGGCGATCGGCTCGCCGTCATTTCCGCGCACATTGGTGGGAAGCGGCGGCTGGTAAGCGAGCAGGGCGTCCGCCGTGGGCAGACCGCGTGCGAACAGCAGCCACATCAACATCATGAACAGCGCCGCCGACCACAGCGCATAGCCCGACCAGCGCCAGCTCCGGTACTGCCACAGGTGGCGGGCCTGCGCCCGCCAGCCGGGGATCGGATTGGTGATGGCGGGGAGTTTTACCACGCGGCGGCTCTAGCAGCTTTGAAGGGGTTTGGAAGCGGGGGAGTGGGCATGTCCCGTGCTCGTCATTTCGATACCTGTTCCCGCCGTCATCCCGGCGCAAGCCGGGATCTGCTTGCCTTTTCGCCGGCCGGAAGAGGAAGCGAGATCCCAGCTTTCGCAGGGATGACGGTGAAGGGAGCACATATTATTCCCCCGCCAGCCGCCGGGCGAAGTGGATCTCGACCGCCTTGCGGACGCCCACCGCGATGTTGCGGCGATACTCTTTCGACTGCAGCAGGGCGAGATCGTCATTGTTCGAGATATAACCGGTCTCGAGCAGGATCGACGGTACGTCGGGGGCCTTGAGTACTATCAGCCCCGCGAAGCGGTGCGCATCGTCCTTGAACCGGATCGTCGGCGACATCTCGCGTTGGAGTATCGTGGCGAATTGCGACGAGATGTTCATCGTTTCGCGCTGGGCGAGGTCGAGCAGGATCGACGAGACCTCGTTATTCTCGCCGCCGAGATCGATGCCATTGAGGATGTCGGCGCGGTTTTCCTTGGCGGCGAGCTGGGCAGCGACCCGGTCCGACGCGACTTCGGACAGCGTGTAGATGCTCGCCCCACGTGCGGCGGTGTTGACTGCGCTGTCGGCATGGACCGAGATGAACAGGTCGGCCTTGAGGCGCCGCGCGATCTCGCGCCGCTCGCCCAGCACCAGGAAGCGGTCGTCGTTGCGGGTCAACGCAACACGCACCCGGCCCGAGGCGACGAGTTCGTCGCGGATTTCGCGGGCGATGGCGAGCGCGATATGCTTTTCCTTGGTCGCGCCGTCGATCGACTGCGAACCTGGATCATGGCCGCCATGGCCCGCGTCGATCACCACCAGCGGCCGCTTGGTGCCGCGCGCGCCGGTGACCGGCGGCACGGTCAGCGGCTTGGGCGGGTCGAGCGGCACGGTGATCCCGCCCCGCTGCGGCGCGCGGGCGTCGATCGGCTTCGGGTCATCGAGGCCAAACAGCCGGCGGCCCTTGCGCACGCCGCGGGCGAACAGGTTCTCGCTGACCGGATTGAGCGTCAGCGTCAGCGACAGGTGGTCCGCCGAGAAACCGGCGTCGGAGACGACGGCTGGCTTGTTCAGCTCGAACACTACCCGGGCGGTGCTCGGATCATATTGGCCGTGGCGGGTCGACGCGATCATGCCCCCCGATGCTGCGATCCTGCCCATGCGCGTGCCGGGCAGGTCGATCGCGATGCGTTGCGGCGCCGACAGCATGAAGGCCGATGCGGTGGCGACTGGCTGGTCGAAGCGTAGCGTGACGCTGCTCGCACCGATCTCGATCGCCGAAATCGCCGCCGCCGCGCGGCCGGCCGAGGGCGCTAGCAGCAGCAGAAGCGCGCACAGGCCGAGAACGAGACGCTGGCTGAAATATGATCCTGGCAAAATGCCCCCGCGATACCCCGCCGGTCCCGAAACGCCGACAGCCCTGATACTTAACCAAAGCTGCACGGCTCTTGTCCAGTGTGGTGATGCTTGCTCCGGCGTTCATCGGATGCTAGCACCGCTTGTCCGGAGCTGGGCCGATGTGCGCCATATGCGCGGATCGCCAGTACCGTTCCGGGCCGGCCGTCGTGATTTCGCGGCGGTGTAACAGGTTGACGATCGCATGAGTCATTTTTCGCCCCATGAGAAACGCTGCCAGACATTTGGCGGCGCTTGGAATGGCGCCTGCTTTCCGGCGCCGCGCGCCGGATGTGACGATGCGACGGCTGCGAATGCTCATATTTTCCCACCTTTGATGATGCTTCCGGGCGCGATGCGGCTTGCCGCGCCGCCGGGGGGCGCTTCGTCAGCATATCGCGCGTGCCGGCCCGGCTTTGCCGCCGGCCCACGCGCTTGGAGAGCTTTGAATGACAACCCGCATGCTTATCGACGCACGCCACCGGGAGGAAACCCGGGTGGCCGTCGTCCAGGGGAACCGGATCGAGGAATTTGACTTTGAGTCTGCCGAAAGGAAGCAGCTCAAGGGGAATATCTATCTCGCCAAGGTAACGAGAGTCGAACCGTCGCTGCAGGCGGCGTTCGTGGATTATGGCGGCAACCGCCATGGTTTCCTCGCCTTTTCGGAAATCCATCCCGACTATTACCAGATCCCCAAGGAGGATCGGGAGGCGCTGCTTCGCGAGGAAGCCGAGCATGCCGCCGAGGAAGAGGCGCTGCGCGCCCGCGAATCCGAGCATGACGAAGACGTCGATTATGCCGAGAGCGACGACGACCATGATCATGATCATGACGACGAGCATCATGACGACGAGCATCATGACGATCACGCCGAAGGCGAAGGCGGCGAGGAACGGGCACCGCGCCGGCGCCGGGAATCGGTCGGCGGCGGTTCGGACGATGTCGAGAGTCTGCGCCAGCGCCGGATGAACCTGCGCCGCCGCTACAAGATCCAGGACGTGATCCGCCGGCGCCAGGTGCTGCTGGTCCAGGTCGTCAAGGAAGAGCGCGGTAACAAGGGCGCGGCGCTGACAACCTATCTGTCGCTGGCCGGCCGCTATTGCGTGCTCATGCCCAACACCAGCCATGGCGGCGGCATCAGCCGGAAAATCTCGAACGCGGCCGACCGCAAGCGGCTGAAATCCATCATGGCCGAGCTGAACCTGCCGCGCACGATGGGCTGCATCGTCCGCACTGCGGGCCTCCAGCGCACCAAGACCGAGATCAAGCGCGACTTCGATTATCTTGCCCGACTGTGGGACGAAATTCGCGAGAACACGCTCGGCTCCTCGGCGCCGGCGCTGATCTATGGCGACAGCGACCTGATCAAGCGGGCGATCCGCGACATCTATAACCGCGATATCGATCAGGTGATCGTCGAGGGCGAGGAAGGCTATCGCCAGGCACGTCAGTTCATGAAGCTGCTGATGCCGAGCCACGCCAAGAAGGTCGAGCTCTATGCCGACGCGGTGCCGCTGTTCCAGCGGTTCGGCGTCGAGGACCAGCTTGCGGCGATGTACCAGCCTTTGGTCCAGCTCAAATCGGGCGGCTATCTGGTGATCAACCCTACCGAGGCGCTCGTCTCGATAGACATCAACTCGGGCCGCTCCACCCGCGAGCATAATATCGAGCAGACCGCGACCGCGACCAACCTCGAGGCCGCGCACGAGATCGCCCGCCAGCTGCGCCTGCGCGACATGGCCGGTCTCGTCGTCATCGACTTCATCGATATGGAGAACAACTCCAATATCCGTAAGGTCGAGAAGGCGATGAAGGAGGCGCTCAAGAACGATCGCGCCCGCATTCAGGTCGGCCGCATCTCCAGCTTCGGACTGTTCGAGATGAGCCGCCAGCGCCTGCGCACCGGCGTGCTCGAAGCATCGACACGCCAGTGCCCGCATTGCGAAGGCACTGGCCTGATCCGCACGGCCTCGTCGGCGGGTCTGTCGGCATTGCGCATGCTCGAGGACGAGGCCGCGCGCGGTCGCGGCTCGCGCCTGATGCTGCGCGCCAGCCAGGAAGCGGCTTTCTACGTGCTCAACCGCAAGCGCGCCGAACTCGCCGAGATCGAGGACCGCTATGGCGTGATCATCGAGATTCTTTCGGACGGCACGCTCGAGGGCGCGCGGATGAGCGTCGAAGCCGGCGGTCCGCCGCCAAGCCACGCGCCGCGTCTGCCGACTCCGATGGCTATCGAGATTGACGACGATGATGATGACATCATCGAGGACGAGATCGACGAGATCGACGAGATCGACGAGGAAGAAGAAGCACAGGCCGAGAATGGTGCTGGCGAAGGTGGGGACGAAGGTGAGCGCGGCGAAGGTCGGGGCCGTCGCCGTCGCCGTCGCCGTCGTCGTGGGGGCCGTGGCGGCGAAGCTCAGGCCGACGGTGGCGAAGGCGACGCCGAGGGTAGCGAGCCGACCGAGGCCGGCGACGCATCCGAGGACGCTGAACAGGGTGACGAATCCCGGGATGATGAAGCGAGGGGCGAGGAACGCGACGGCGAACCGCGCCGTGGCCGCCGTCGGGGTCGCCGCTCGGGCCGCCGCCGTGGTGGCGAGGGCGCGTCCGGAGAGGAGGCTCCCGCCGAGCAGGTCGAGACGGTCATGGCAGAGGAGCTTCCGGCTCCGGAGCCTGTCGCCGAAGAGGCTTCGGTGCAGGAGGACGCCCCCAAGGGTCGCCGCCGTCCGCGCGCTCGCAAGGCCGATATGGTAGCCGCTCCGGTCGAGAAGGCTGTGGCCGAGCCCGAGCCCGCACCCGCTGAACCGGTCGCCGAGGCGCCTGCGGAGGAAGCGAAGCCGCGCCGTGGCCGTCGCAAGAAGGTCGATGTCGAGGCCGAGCGGGTCGCGGCGGCCGCACCCGAGCTGCTCGCCGAAGCGCCGGCTGCTCCCGAGCCCGTCGTGGAAGAGCCCGTCGCCGAAGTCGCGCCGAAGAAGCGTCGGACTCGCGCCAAGGCCGCGCCAGGCGAAACCGCCGAAGTGATGGCGGCGCCCGTCGAAGCCGAGATATCGGCACAGGCATTGGCCGACGAGGAAGAGGGCCCGCCACGCCGCGGCTGGTGGCAGCGGACCTTCGGCGCCTGAGCATGATAGGCGGGCCGGATTTATTCGGCCCGCCGCATCGCTTCACGCGCGGTTCAGTTGAATCCGGCGAGGATCGATGACCATGCGTCCAGCATCATTGCCGATCCTCCTGCGCCGATCCTTGCGCGCGCTGCTCGTCGCGGCGCTGATGCTGACGATGACGGCGCAACCGGCGCTGGCGCAATCGATCCTGCGCGATGCGGAGACCGAGGCTTATCTCCGCGCGATATCCGCGCCGATCATCGCGGCGGCGGGGCTTCAGCCCAATCAGGTCGACATCGTCCTGATCGGCGATAAGTCGATCAACGCCTTCGTCGCGGGCGGCCAGGCGGTCTACATCCATAGCGGACTGATCGAGGCCGCCGATAACAGCAATGAGATCCAGGGCGTGATTGCCCATGAGCTCGGCCATATCACCGGGGGCCATGTCATCACCCAGGGGCAGGGCGCCAAGACCGCGACCGGCATTTCGCTGCTCTCGCTGCTGCTCGGCGCGGCGGCGATGGCGGCAGGCGCGGGCGAGGCTGGCATGGGCGTGATGATGGCGGGCCAGCAGGCCGCGCTCGGTAAATTCCTCGCCTTCAACCGCGTCCAGGAAGCAAGCGCCGACGCGGCCGCCATCGGCTTCCTCGACAAAGCGGGGATCACCGGCAAGGGGATGCTCAGCTTCTTCCTGAAGATGCGCAAGGAGGAGTATCGCTACATCTCCTCCTATTCCGAAATCGACCCGTTCATGCAGACCCATCCGCTGTCGGGGGACCGCGAGGCCGCCTTGTCGGCGGATGTGCTGAAATCGCCGAATTACAACAGGAAGCCCGATCCGGCGCTCGATGCCAAGTTCAAGCGGATCAAGGCGAAGCTGATCGGCTATATGGACGACCCGACTTCGGCGCTCCGCAAATATCCCGATACCGACCAGACCCAGTCCGCCCATTACGCCCGCGCTTATGCCTGGCATCGCGGCGCTTATCCGGACAAGGCGATCGAGGAGGTCGACAAGCTCGTCGCCTCCGCGCCGACCGATCCTTATTTTCGCGAATTGCAAGGACAGATATTGCTCGAATCAGGCAAACCGAAGGAGGCGCTCGCGCCGCTTCGCCTGGCAGTCCAGGGATCGCGCGGCGCGCCGCTGATCACCGCGCTGCTCGGCCATGCGCTGGTCGCTACCGAGGATCCGGCGAATCTCCAGGAAGCGCGCGATGTGCTCAAGGTCGCCGTGGCGCGCGACCGTGAGAACCCCTTCGCCTGGTATACGCTGGGCATGGCCTATGCGCGGCTCGGCGATGAGCCGCGCGCGCAGCTGGCGACCGCCGAACGCTATGCGCTGATCGGGGACAACCGGCTGGCGATGGCGAGCGCCGAGGCGGCGATGGCGCGTATACCGCGCGGCACCCCCGACTATCTGCGCGCCGAGGACATCGCTCTGGCGGCGCGTGGCGCCGCGACCGATCGCCGCCGATGACGGCGATGACGAAAATCAAACAGTTCATGCAGCGTCACCGGCAGCTGGCGGCGACGATCGGCGCGGGTTCGGCGGTGCTGGTGGGGATCGCGGCTGCATGGATCGCCCATCAGCGCCCGGCAGCCCCAACCGACAAGGCCGCGATCGAGGTGGTGGTGCGCGACTATATCCTCGCGCATCCGGAGATCATTCCGCAAGCGATCGACAAGCTGCGCGAAAAGCAGAGCAAGGATGCCTATGCTGGCAACAAGGCAGCGCTCGAGACCCCCTTCGCCTCGGCCTGGGCCGGCGCGCCGGACGCCGATGTGACCCTGGTGATGTTCAGCGACTATGCCTGCGGCTATTGCCGGACGAGCCTGCCCGACATCGATCGACTGCTCGCCGAG
>Ga0157326_1000061_pt1 | contig 10353 bp, 10 predicted proteins | sample MOy2old250510_FD_105391 | JGI IMG/M metagenome (GOLD analysis project Ga0157326, IMG submission 105391) | Arabidopsis rhizosphere microbial communities from North Carolina - M.Oy.2.old.250510 | ecosystem: Host-associated > Plants > Roots > Rhizosphere | place: USA: North Carolina | collected... | reverse complement strand
GTGATGTCGTGAAGGTCGCGGAGACACGCGCCCAGCTCGATGCCACCGCCAAGGAGCTGGCCGATGCCGATCGCGTGCTTGGCCTGGCATTTCCCGACTATGCCCGGTTGATCGGAACGGCGGCCCTGTCGCTGCGCGATACCCAGGCGCGGCTTGCGCCCGGCGCGGGGCTTTTGATGATCGTTCCGGCAGGCGGTGACTTGTACAGCTTCGCGGTCGGGCCCAAGTCTATCGCCTGGTCGCGGCTGGCGGGTCGCGGGGCCAGCGTCACGGCGGCTGTGCGTGCGCTGCGCTGCCAGGTCGATCCCAAGAGTTGCGGCGAGCGATCGGCGGAATGGCCCGCGTTCGATCGCGCGGCGGCCTTCGGCATCTATCGCGACCTCGTCGCCCCGGTGGAATCGGCACTCGGAGGGACGAGTGCGCTGTTCGTGGTGACGGGCGGAGCGCTGGCCGAGCTGCCGCTGAGCCTCCTGCCCACCACGATGTCGGAGTCTGCTGAAGCGACGTCATGGCTGGGCGACCGCTACGCGATTACGGTCTTGCCGGCGGTGTCGGTGCTGCGTGCAGGGCGCGGCGGCGTGGCTCGGCGTGGCGAGCGGACGGAACAGTTCGTGGGTTATGGCGCGCCGCTGTTCCTCGGTCCGGCCAGCGGCGACCGCAGGATCGATCAATTTCTCCAGATTCCCCAACCCGTTGATCGGGCGGGAATCGGGCTAGCCGATGCCTCGGCGCTGCGCGAGCTGAGCCCGTTGCCCGGCACCGAAATCGAGTTGAAAGCGATCGCGGCGACGTTGCGCGCGCCACCCGGCCGGCTGCACCTCGGCCTGGCGGCGACCGAGACCTCGGTGCGCAGCGATCCGGCGCTGGGCGAGGCAAGGATCATCGCCTTCGCCACGCATGGAATATTGCCGGGAGAAATCGGCGGCCTGCGCGAACCGGGGCTTGCCTTCACCCCGCCCGCGCAGGTGTCGCGCGAGGATGATGGGCTGCTCGCGGCATCGGAAGTGGCGGGAATGCGGCTGTCGGCCGATTGGGTGATCCTGTCGGCCTGCAACACGGCGTCGGCCGACGGAACGCCGGGGGCGGACAGTCTGTCGAGCCTGGGCCGCGCCTTTCTCTACGCCGGGGCGGGCTCACTGCTTGCGAGCCGCTGGCGGGTCGCCGACGACCCCACCGCCGCGCTGACCGTCGAGACGCTCGCGGCGCGTGAAGCCGGGTTGAGCAGGGCAGCGGCGCTGCAGCGGGCGATGATCGTGGTGCGCACCGGCCGGCGCGCCGACGGCACGCCGCTGCCCGGCTGGCGGGAGAATTGGGCGCACCCCGCCGCGTGGGCGCCGTTCACGGTCATCGGCAGTGACGGCGGCTGAGATTATTCGTGCGGGCGAAGCCCCTGGTTCAGCTTCTCGACCACCTCGGCCATCGGCTCGGTGACGGTGACGCTGCGGCCCTCGCCGAAGCGGATGCGGGTGCCGTCGGTTACCGATGAGATGAAGGTGACCTGTGACGCATTGATCGCGGTTTCGACGCGATCGCTGCCGACGAACATGACGAGCATGGATTTCCTCTCTCTAGGCCTAGGAGGGAAGCTTAGCGTGCTGGTGCGCGAGGGCCACTGCAAAATCTCTAGAACAGCTTCGTCTTGCACTTCCGCGTCTGATGGATGCCGCGCAGGAAGCCGCGCCGCGCATAGCCGGCGTCGAAGGCGCGGTTCAGCCGGCGTTGCGCGGGGGCCGCGCCGGTCACTTCGCGAACGAGGCCGCGGAACGGAATAAGTGAGTTGACCACGGTCTGGCCGCCCGCTTCGGCAAGCTTGCCGGCGCGGTTCTCTTTCTTTGTATCTCCGGCCTTGAAGTCGGGGCCGATCACGTCGGTCAGCGCGTGGAAGGCCGCCGATATGTCGCGACAGGTGCGGATGCCCTTCACGCTATAGGGATTCTCGCTCGCGGCGATCAGCACCGGGGGGATAGTGGTCCGCGCAACGCCGACATCCTTGGCAGGCTGCGACGCGATCCGTCCGGCGCTCTGACCAACCGATTTGAGCCGACCCGATTCGGTGGGTGCGGCTTCGTTTGCGACGGTGTTGGCGTCCGCTGGAGCTGCCTCGTTCGCCGGTGTCGCCTCGTTCGGGCCGGTACGCCCGGCCATCGCGGGTGGGACGAGAATCAGCGCGAAGGCGGCTAGGTACGGAGTGAGTTTGGCCATCGCTTTTTCTAACGGCAAAAATCTGCAAATGAAAAGTATTGCGCAACGATTTGCGCTGCTTGTGCGGGCGCGCGGTTCCGCGATAGGCAGTGCGGGCTTCCCTGGGGACCGATGGCTATGATCGGTCGATACACCGTCGAAAACATCACAGCCTCGAAAGCCCGAAAATCCATGAAACTGCCTCTCGATCCGACACCGCCCGACATCGCGGCGCACCGGGATGCCGCGCGAGCGCTCCTGCGCGAGGGCAAGCCGGCCGAAGCGCTGGCGGCGGCGGAGCGGGCTCATCGGGCCGCGCCCGATGACTGGGAAGGTTGGCAGATTCTCAGTGCCTGCCTGCTCGCCAGCCAGCGGGCTGCCGAGGCGTTGTCGTGGATAGAGAGAATACTGGTCGAACGGCCCGGCCAACCCGATGCGCTGGCGAATCGCGCGATCGTGCGGATTCGCGCCAGGGACATGGCGGGCGCCCTGCAGGATGCCGAGGCAGCGCTGGCCGCTAAGCCGGGACTCACCCATCTCTGGGGCACATTGGGGCTGCTGCGTCAGCGCAGCGGCGATCTGCGCGGCGCGATTGACGCGTTGCGCACCGGCCTGGCAGCGGACCCCGCCAATGTCGGGATGATGGTCCGGCTGGGTGAATATCTGCGCCAGGCCAACCGGCCGATCGATGCGATCGCGCTGCTCGAGCGTGCAACGGCACTCGCCGCCGACAATGTGGCGGCCTGGACCAATCTCGGCGTGGCGCTCCAGCAGGCGGGACAAATCGATGCGGCGAAAGCCGCCTATGAGCAGGCCCTGGCGCGCAATCCGGCATCGGCCGAGATCGCGACCAATCTGGGCATTATCGAGCGGGGCAGGGGCGAATGGGATATGGCCCTGCTGCATTTCGACCAGGCGCTCGCGGTGAAACCAGAGCTGGCCGAGGCGTTGTGGGGCAAGGGTGCTGCGCTGATCCGGCTGGCGCGGCTCGATGAGGCGGAGGCACACTTCCATCGCGCGGTCGCGCTCCATCCCGATAGCGCCGAGCCGCGCTGGAGCCTGGGACTGATCGATCTGACGCGCGGCGATTTCGAGACCGGCTGGACGCGCTATGAATGGCGTTCGAAGTTGCCGGATTTTCCTTCGCCGAGACGAAATTTCGCGCAGCCGCTCTGGCTGGGCAATGCGCCGATCGAGGGAAAGTCCCTGCTGGTGCATTGGGAACAGGGGTTGGGCGATACGGTCCAGTTCTGCCGGTACGTGCCGCTGCTTGCGGCGTGCGGCGCACGAATATTATTCGCGCCGCAGACGCGGCTGGCACCGCTGATGCGCGGGCTCGACGGCGATTTCGAGCTTGTCGGTCTCGATGCGCGGGCGCGGGCTTTCGATTATCACGTACCGTTGATGAGCCTGCCGCTGGCGCTGGGGACGAGGGTGGATACCATCCCGAGCGGCGCAGCCTATCTGCGCGCGGACCCTGATCTCGTCTCTGCCTGGATGGCACGGATCGGCCAGGAGGGGTTCCGCGTCGGTGTCAGTTGGCAGGGCAGCGGGACGGAGCAAGCAGGGGGGCGGTCGTTCCCGCTGTCCCTGCTGGAGCGGCTCGCGCAAATTCCCGGCGTCCGCCTGATCAGTCTGCAAAAGGGGACGGGGACCGAGCAGCTGGAGGACCTGCCGCCGGGTATGTCGGTCGAGACGCTTGGCGACGACTTCGACACGCGGCCGGGTGCTTTCATGGACGCCGCCGCAGTCATGGCGCAGTGCGATCTGGTCATCAGCTGCGACACCGCCATCGCGCATCTCGCGGGCGCGCTGGGCGTTCCGATATGGGTCGCCCTGATGCACGCGCCCGACTGGCGCTGGATGCTCGGCCGCGAGGGCTGCCCCTGGTATCCAGGCATGCGGCTGTTTCGGCAGACGACGCGGAACGACTGGGCGAGCGTGTTTGCGGCCATGGCGCGGGAGTTGGCCGCCATGGTCGGCCGCCCGGAGGAATTGGCGTGAGCGATCCCGCGCCGATCCGCGTCGCCACCCCGCGCCTGCCGGTCGCCTGGGGCGAGGTGATCGACAAGCTGACAATCCTCGACATCAAGTGCGAGCGGCTCACCGATCCGACAGCATTATCGAATGTCCGCCACGAGCGCGCGATCCTTGCTGAGGCAGCGCGGGAGCAGCTTCGGGGTTCGTCGGCACTACGCGAGGCTCGCGACCAGCTGTTCGAGGTCAACGTCGCACTGTGGGAAGTCGAGGACGCGTTGCGGGAGAAGGAAAGTGCAAGGGCGTTCGACGATGCGTTCATCGCGCTGGCGCGTTCGGTCTACCAGCAGAATGACCGGCGCGCGGCGCTCAAGAAGCACATCAACATCTTGCTCGGCTCCGAGATAGTAGAGGAAAAGAGCTACAAGGGTTAGTGGCCGGCTGGTTGGCTTCGCGCGAGGGCGCGGCCTGGGTGTTCAACATTTCAAGGGAGGCCAACATGTGACACCGTCGTTTTCCGACATGAGCGATTGATCGAGTCGGCGCTGTGTCTGGGGCGGGTGGCCATAGCTGCGCACGAAGGCGCAGCGCATGCGTTCGGCATCGGCGAAGCCGACAGCTCGAGCGACAATCGCAATCGGTTCATGGCCGTCGCGCAGCCTTATGCGCGCAGCCTCGCAGCGCATCCGCTCGACCGATCTTGCCGGTGTTTCTCCGGTCTCCTTTTTGAACAGGCGGCCGAACTGTCGCACGCTCAAACAGGCTGCGTCGGCGAGGTGCTCGATCGATAATGACTCCGAAAGATGATCCCTGGCGAATGTCAGAGCCTTGCGAATCCGGTCGGTCCGAGGCTCCATCTCAGAGATTGTGGCATATTGCGATTGTCCGCCCGGACGCCGGTGATAAACGACGAGTTCACGGGAGACCGCTTTCGCGAGGTCCGGCCCATGGTCGACTTCGATCCGCGCGAGCATCAGATCGATGCCCGCAGTCATCCCGGCAGACGTCCAGATCGGACCGTCGCTGATGAAGATGCGGTCGGCATCGACTCTTACAAGTGGATAGCCATCCTGCAACCTCTGCGCGAACTGCCAGTGAGTCGTCGCCCGCCTGTTGTTCAATAGCCCGGCCGCAGCGAGCAGAAAGGCTCCAGTGCAGATGCTCGCGACGCTTAGCGCCCGAACCGCGACGTGCTGGATCGCGGCCAGGTTGGCGGGTTCCATCATCGGATCGATCCGGCCGCCCACGACAACGACGGTATCGACCGTCACGGACCCGGCGGGCTGCGTCGCCAGCTCGATCGAAGCGTGCCCGCCCCGCACCGGCCCTCCACAGCCCGAGATCAGTTCGATCCTGTAATGCTCGCGATCCAGCAAGCGGTTCGCCGCATCCAGCGCCGCCAGCGGTCCGGCCAGGTCGACCAGCTGATATCCTTCACAGAGATAGAAGGCGAACGATGTAGACATGAGGCCCTTCGCAACGGGACGAATGGAGGCACGATGCGGCCGGGTGTGTGACGTCATCGCTGAAAATCCGTTATGGCCGAAAATGAGGGATCATTGCCCTACAGCCATTCAGGGCTCCGCGCTAGGTTCCGGCCAATCACCACCGATCTCGCGTGAAGGACACCCGATGAAGATCACATCCTATGACGGCATGCTCGCCGCGCTCGCCCCCGAAGGCATGCCGCCCTTTCACGTCGGTATTCTCGTGGGCCCCGGGTTCGTGCCGATGGACATCATCGGCGTGCAGACCGTGCTCGCCATGATGCCCGGATCGCAGATCCACTTCATCTGGAAGAACCATGACGTGGTCGAAGGTTTCCGGTCGTGGCCGACCGTCCCGACGACGACGTTCGAGACATGCCCCGACCTCGACGTTTTCGCGGTCGGCATGAATCCGCCCGAGGTTCAGAACGATCCGGAGGTGATCGCCTTCACCCGGAAGGCTGCGGGGCGCGCGCGCTTCGTGATCGGCGTCTGCAACGGCGTTGCGCTGCTGGGATCGGCCGGGCTTATCGAAGGCCGTACAGTGGCGAGCAACTTCGCCGCCGAGCAGCTTCTTGAAGAGCTCGGAGCCGCCAAGGTATTGGCCTCCGGCGCGGGCCCAGCCGTCGACGGCAATCTGTACACCGCCGGGCCCGGCATCGGCAGCTTCGAGGTGGCGCTGCTGGTTGCCGCGGATGCCTTCGGGCGTCAGGCGGCGGAACTCGCCGAGTTCGCGATCGAATATGATCCGCACCCGCCCTTCCGGACCGGAACGGTGGCGGCGGCCACCCCGCAGATGATGGACGCAGCCCGGGGTATGATCGGGCCGATCATCGCCCAGTATCGCCGCTGAACGGTCCCCTCCGCAGCCGCTTGCCGCCCTGTTGCGTGACATCCCGCTCGGGAGCAGGGCGGGGCCCGCCGCTGTCCAGAAGGAAAGTGACGATGCCGGACATTCCGCTCCGCCAGGACGATGGGTCGACGGTCCCGGAAGAGGTGTGGGAGGGCGAGCGCTATCCCTTGTCGCTGCGTTTTCTGCACTGGACGCGTGCTCTGCTGGTTCTGGGAATGCTGGGCGCGGGCTGGCTCATGACCAGCCTCGGAGACGCGGTTCCCTTGAAATATGGAACCCTCTATCCGCTCCACAAATCGGTCGGGCTGCTGATCTTCGGTCTGGTCGTGATTCAGATCGCGATCAGGCTGCGGACGACTCTACCGCCGTCGCCGCACGCCATCGCGCCTTGGGAAGGGCGTCTATCGAAGCTGGTACATACCGCCATGTACATCCTGCTCATCTCCGTGCCCCTGATGGGTTACGCGATGTCGAGCAGCTACACTCACGGTGACGGCATCGCCTTCTTCGGCTTTCCCGTTGCCGAACTTCTACCCAAGGACGACGCGAACTTCGCACTGTTCCAGTGGATACATAAGGTCTCGGCTTACGTGCTGCTGGCTTTGATCGGTCTCCACCTGACGGCTGTGGTGAAACACCGTTTCTTCGACAAGCGGACCGGGAGCGATGTCCTTCCACGGATGCTATAAGCCAGACCCGCGGACGATCGGCGCCAGCCCATATTACACCAAGGCGCTGGATCTTGTGATGACCATAGGCGAGCGCGACGTCTTGGTCTCCATGTAGAAGTCGAAGCTCCAGTCACCCCCGTCGCGGCCGATTCCCGACGTTTTGGTGCCGCCGAGCGGAGTGGGCAGATGACGGACATTTTCGCTGTTTACCCACACCATGCCGGCCTCCAGCGCGTTCGAGACGCGCAGAGCGCGGCCTAGATCCGCGGTCCACAGATAGCCGGCCAGGCCGTACTCGACGTCGTTCGCCTTGTGGATGGCGTCGGCTTCGTCGTCGAACGGATTGCAGTGAGGACGGGACCGAAGATCTCCTCCTGCGCGATCCGCATCGACTATGCCGCCCTATTGGTCACCGCGATCCTGTGGCGCGAGGCGTCCATGCCGAAGCGGCTTTCATGAACTCGAGTGTCTCCGGATATACCTTTTCGCTGGCGGGCGGAAAATAGCTCAGCTTGACGACCACAGTGCGCGTGGCCGGATCCACGTAGATGTACTGGCCCTGTAACCCGAGCGCCATGAAGGCCGGTGTGTTCGCGACGGTCCACCACTGATACCCGTAGCCGCCAAGTGGCCCTTCCTGCCCGCGAGCAGGCGCGGTGGCCTCGCGCACCCACCCCTCGGAAAAGAGGCGGCTACCGTTGGCGACGCCGCCGTTCAATATCATCTGACCGAATCGGCCATAATCTCGGAGGGTTGCATTAAAACCCGCCCCTGTGAATTCCCGCCCGACACCCGGCGGACCATCCATGATGAAGAAACCGTTGGCTTCAGCGCCGAGCGGTTCCCAGATCTTCTGGGTCATGTAGCTGGCCACGGTTGTGCCTACGACCCGCTCCACGAGCCAGCCGAGCACGGCAGTGTCGATCGTCTTGTACTCAAAGACCGCGCCCGGCTCGTGCTTGCGTTTAATATCCCGCGCGGCATCGGCGAAGCGGACGATGTTCTTCACGAGCGCGTTATCGTGATTCCGAGCGGCAATTCCCGGGTTTGCGAAGTCGTATCGCTCCTCGTAGTCGACTCCGGACCGCATCTCCATGACCTGCCGGATCGTAACATCGCGATAGGCGCCACCCGCAAGCTCGGGCAAGTAGGTGGCGATTTTATCGTCCAGCGAGCGGACACGGCCGTCGGCAACAGCGGCTCCAACGAGCATTCCCGTGATGGATTTGGCCATCGACCACGACATGAAGTGTGTGTCTTGGTTCGTCAGGTTGCGATAGATCTCCGAAACGATCACCCCGTCCTTCATGACCAGCAATGCGTTGGTGAAGGTGCGTTCGAGAAACGCCTCGGAGGAAATCTTCTGCCCCTCGAACTCGTAGCTAAAATCGAGCGGCACATCTCGACGGGGCAACTCCCAAACCCGTCCGGAACGTCCGACGACTCTCGTGTAGAAAATCTTATCCATGCTGTGGAACGTCAGCGTGTTGACGTTGGCGTCCAGCATATGTCGGCGAAGTTGTTGGATCGCTGGGGGAACCGCCAATTCGGGCAACGGCTGGGCAAGGGACGAACTGGCGAGCGCCACCACCACGAACAGCGCCGCATTTAGGATTCGACCACGAGTGCTGATAAGTTTCACGAAAGATGCTCCAAAACAAGTGGTCGATGGGATACCTTCGAGGGACCCTGGGCTAGGGTTCGGCCCCATGAAACACGGAGCCCTACCGGCGCTGCCGGAATGAGGGTTTCCGTAGGCTCTGCTTCTCAACAGAAGGCTTTGATTGCCATATCAATCCTTGCCCTTAGGATCTTGGGCTAGAACCGCGCGCCGATCCTGAGCCCGTACTCTTGCGGCGCGCCGTAGAATTCGTTGTCGTCGGACCGCCCGCTGACGTACGTCTTATCAGTCAGGTTCGTGCCGTAGGCCTCCACCCGCCAATCGCCTATTTCAAGCGTCAGGAGCGCCGAGAGCAGACCCCGGCCCGCAAACCGATCGCCGGGACGGTAGGCAAGATATGTGAACTGGGATCCAACGTAACCATAGTTCACACGTGGCGTGAGTGTCGCTTCCCCGAGCTGAATGCGATATTCTGCACCAACGTTGAACGTCCATTTCGGCGAGTAGAGATTCGGACCCCCATCGGTTGTGATATTAAACGGCGTGTAGTTGAAGCAACGCGGCGATTGGACGGAACGCCCGGCGGACATTGCGGACCAAGCTGGCCGGGTGGCAGGCGCCGCTCGTCAACGAATGTCAGGCCATCAAGCCTCGAGTCCACGTAACCGACGGCACCGTCGAAGCTAAAGCCCCCGAAGCGGCCTTGGACCTGCGCCTCCACGCCTTTGATGGTTGTGGAGTTGGCGTTCCGCACCGAAGAGACGCCGGCGCTCGGCTCAAGCACGTCCAACTGGAAGCCCCTGTAGTCATTGTAAAAGGCGTTGACCTGCGTCCGGACGCGCCCATCGGCCAGCGTCGATTTCCAGCCGATCTCATAGCTCCATACCGTTTCAGGGGAGAAGTCTCTCGCCCCGGCGAAGCCGCCTGGCTTGTAGCCGCGCGCGGCGAACGCATAGAGGAGGTTGTCATCGTCAACCTCCCAGTTGATTGCCGCCTTTCCGGTCACACGCCCGTCATTATGCGAGCCGGAGAGGTCGGCCACAGGAAGACCGTCTGGAGGGAATCCCGGAAGCCCGGCGCCAACAAGGACCGATCCAGCGCTGGTGCCCTTAAAATGTGAGTAGCGTAACCCAAGTTGCAGCTCGACCGCTTGGGCTATCTTGTAATTACCCTGGCCGAAAGCGCCCAAGATCTTGCGATTGTTTCGGGGCACGAAGAAGACCGGCGGCAGAGGAGAAATTTGCAGATAATCAACGGCAGCATCACTCTGCTGATAATAGCCGCCCAGGATCCAGTCGAATGCGCCTTCGGTCGGCGATAGTATATTGATCTCTTGGCTATATTGCCTGTGCCGGGCGTAATAGTCGACAACTTGCCGCCCCCCGGCAGCTAATGGAGCTTGGGTGGCATCAATATCCTGGAGGTATTTGTTTCGTTTGTACTGATAGCCGCTCATCGACCGCAGCGTAATTCCGGAGGCAAGTTCGTAGCGCAGCTCCAGCGCCGCCTGAAATGCCCTCTCGTGCTGGCGCGTTGGCGAGTCGTAGCTGAGCGTGCGCTCAT
>Ga0157326_1000060_pt1 | contig 10392 bp, 7 predicted proteins | sample MOy2old250510_FD_105391 | JGI IMG/M metagenome (GOLD analysis project Ga0157326, IMG submission 105391) | Arabidopsis rhizosphere microbial communities from North Carolina - M.Oy.2.old.250510 | ecosystem: Host-associated > Plants > Roots > Rhizosphere | place: USA: North Carolina | collected... | reverse complement strand
GGTCTCGATTCCTTTGATTTTCGGAATCTTTGGCATGTTGAGGATGCCGACCGCGCTCATCACGATATCGGCGAAATGATCGACAGGGCCGCCCTCGCCCCCAGTGACCGTGACCTTCCACTGGCTGCGATCAGCCATCCATTCGGCACGTTCGACCTTGGCGCCGAAGCTGACATGATCGTACAGGCCAAACTCATGGGCCGTCGCGAGCAGATAATCCCTGATCTCGCCCTGCAGCGGAAAATGCTGCGACCAGTCGGTTGGCCTGCAGGCAAAGGTATATGTCAGATTGGGCGTATCCACGCCGCAGCCGGGATAGTGGTTTTCCCACCATGTGCCGCCGAAGTCCTGGTTCTTCTCGAAGATGCGATAGGCGATGCCCATCCGCTGCAGGTCGATCCCGGCGCAGATGCCGGAAATCCCGCCCCCGATCACGATCGCGGTCAGCGGACTGGCTGTTCTGACAGGCGCGGCAGGAGGATCCAGCCGCATCGAAGAGGCGACGACGTCGCCATATTCCGCAGGCACGGGCTCGCTCATGGCCACACTCAGCATGGCCGCGAGCTGCGCGTTGGTGGGACGCGCCAGCGCCAGCGGAGCGCCGTCGAGCGACGCGAGGATGGCCTTATAAGCGGCATCGCGGATGCGTTGCTGCACCTCTTCGGGTAGCCCGCCGCTGTCATTGTCGTCGAGACCGCGAACACGGCGAGGCATATAGGGCTCGTCCAGCCATGTCAGGTCGCCAGTCAGCTGAACGAGGCACATCAGCAGCGCAGGGATATTCGCCTCGTCGACGCCTTGTCGCAGAAGCTCCGCATCGACGGCGCCAGTGTCGGGTCTTTCCGCTGTCATCACGCTCCTCGTCGGGCCGACAAGGCCCCTCATGCGGTTCGTCATACCAATGATATTTAATATCTACTGATCGGTATATGAAGTCAATGCGAGTCGCTATGGCCCAGGTCAGTGGCGCAATCCGGCGGCGCATAGCTGCGGCTGCACGTCGCGGGTGAAGCGATGAAGACCGTCGATATAATCCACGAAACTCATGATTACGCCGTCGAGCCCGGCGCGTGAAAGCGCCGCCAGTTGTTCGGTGATCGTCGCCGGCGATCCAATCATCGGAAAGCCCAATCCCAGCACCGCGTTCTTGCGCAGGAAGCGCATCTGGTCGCTGTCCTCGCCTACCTTGTTCTCGCGCGCGATTGTCGAGACGAAGCCTTCGATGGCGATCCTATCGGGCATTTCCTCACTATAATGACGGTAAAGCGCTTGGGCCTCCGCGTCGGTATCGCGCATGATAGTCGGCGCGTTGGTCCATATCTGTATTTCCTTACCGAACTCGTCCCGCGCCAAGGCCTTGTATCGCCCGATCTGATCGGCCCAGGCTGCCTCGCTGTCGCCGAACAGGCCGATCAGCCCGATATCGCTGTTGGCGGCGGCGAAGCGCATGCCGGTGGACGAGAAGCCAGCGTTCATGATCGGCACCTGGCCGCGCGCCGGTTGCGGCCGTGAGAGCGCCCCCTTCAGCCTGAAATGCCGGGTCTCGACGTCGATCTCGTCGGTCGCGCTCCACAGCTGGCGAACGATCTCCAGCCACTCCGCGAGGTAGACATATCGATCCTCATGGCCGAGCAAGTCGATCCCGAACATCTCGAACTCGCGGCGATTCCAGCCGCCGACCACGTTCATCGCAAACCGGCCGCCCGAGATCATGTCGATGGTGGCGGCTTGCTTTGCGACCTGCAGCGGGTGCGTCATCGAGGCATGGGTCGTGGCGAACACGCCGATCTGCTTCGTCGCCTGGGCGATACCGGCGGCAAAGGTGAAGGGCTCAAGGATATAGTTGGATGGATGGCCGAAATCGCCGTCGACATAGCCCTTCCAGCGGGCGATAGGCACGAAAGCCTCCAGCCCGGCATCGTCGGCCATGCGCGCGAGCGTGACGCAATCGTTCCACGCGGGGACGAACAGATCGCGGGCTTCGGTCAGCGCGGGCATGGTGTTCATGCAGAAGACGCCGAGCTTGAGCTTGTTGGGGCCGAAGATCGGATGGCTGGACGTCATTGATTTCTCCTGTCTTGCGAACCGAGGCCGCGTCGGCGTGGCGGCCGGATTGGAGGAGCGCCCCCCCCGACCGTCCACGCGGGGCCGCGCACTAGCCGGCGAAAACCTCACGGCGGACGCGCATCCCGGCCTTTTCGCGGTCCCAGGTATCGGCCGTGACGCCTTCCTTGCGAAGATCGGTCTTCAGCACCTTCGCCGAGGGGGTCTTGGGCAGCTCGGGCAGGACACGGATATAGCGGGGCACCATGAAATAGGGCATCCGCTCGATCAGGAAGCGTGCAAGCGTCTCGTGATCGATGCTTTGGCCCGGCACGGGCGCCACCACGACCATCACCTCATCCTCGGAGAATTCGCTCGGCACGGCAATCGCCGCCGCCTCGCGCACGTCGGGATGCGCGCAGACCTCTACTTCCACCTCGAAGGAGGAGATGTTCTCGCCGCGTCGGCGGATGGCATCCTTGACCCGGTCAACGAAATAATAATAGCCGTCCTCGTCCATGCGGAAAGCATCGCCGGTATGGAACCAGCCATTGGTCCAGGCTTTGGCGGTTGCCTCCGGATTGCGGTTATAGCCGCTGTTCATCGCCCAGGGACGATCGGCGCGCACAAGCATTTCGCCGATCTGGCCGACCGGCACCTCGCAGTCGTTCGCATCCACCAGCCGCACCTCGACATTGGGTCGCACCTTGCCGCACGTGCCGCGCTTGGCGGGATTCGCATCCGACACGATCGGCGAGGAGATCTCCGTCATGTTGAAGATGGTGTAGATGTCTATGCCGAAGCGTTCGGAGAAAGCGGGCGCATCATCGGTCAGCGGCACCATGAGGGCCGTGCGCACGCCGTGGTTGCGATCATCGGGCGAAGGCTCGCGCTTCATCAGGAAGGTCGCCATCACGCCGAGCAGGAACACCATCGTCGCCTTGGTCTTACGCGCGATCTCGAAAAACCTGTCCGTCGAGAAGGACTCGATCAGCGCAACCGAAGCGCCGCGCGCGAGCATCACGAAGGGCGGTCCCATACCGCCGATATGGAAGATCGGAGCGACGCACATATAACGATCGTCTTCACCGACCATCGGCCAGGATTCGGGGCCCGCATTCGAGAACATGTGGAGATAGGAGGACAGCACGCCCTTGGAGGGCCCGGTCGTGCCTGACGTATAGATAATCGACTGGATATCCCATGGCTGGATCGGTCGCGCCAGCGGCTCGATCCTGTCGCCCGCCAGCGCATCGAACCGCGTCGCCGGCAGGCCGATGTCGGGGGCGTCGTCGCCGGTGACGAGCACGAGTTGTTCCAGTTCGGCGCGGTCGATTTCACCGAGCCGCGCGACCAGCTCGGGATGGACGATCATCAGTTTCGCACCCGAATTGGCCACGACATGCGCGAGCAAGTTGCCGCGATAGGCGGTGTTGAAAGGCACGAAAACCGCGCCAAGATAATTGATCGCGTAGAAGGCCAGCAGGCCATCACGGCCGCTTGGCAGCCACACGGCGACGAAATCGCCCTGCTGGACCCCGAGCTTCTGCAGTCCCGCGGCCTTTTCGACGACTCGGCGCCGGACCTCGCTAAAGCTCCACTCCTCGCCATCCTCGAAGATGACGTGGGTCTTGTCCGGCCGCTCCTCGGCCCAGCGGTCGACGAGGTAATGCAGTACGCACTGGTTACGGTTCGGGACTCGCGGATCGGCGAAGTCGCGCGAAGCCGAGGTTGCGGTCATGGTCATTGAACCTCCATCCTTGACGGGGCGGAGGCAGTGCGGTTCAGTTCACGGCGACAAGCCGCAGGCAGGCCGCGACCGCCTGGTCGACGACTACCTCTGCTGAACGTTTGCTGCCTGGCCGATAGCAATAGGTTATCCAGCTCAACAGGCCACCGATCCAGATCGACATCGAAGCCGCATCGGGAATGGTGATCTCACCGTCGCGCACGCAATCCTCGATCAGCTTGCCGACACGCAGATCGAACTCGTGCCGCAGCCGCAAAATGCGCTGCGCGTCGTTTCGATCCAGGTTCATCATCTCGCGCTGGTAGACGACAAGATACTCGTGCCGGGTCACGATGATCTCGGCGACCTCGCGCAGCGATGCCTTGAGAAGGTCGAGCGGCGTGCGTTCGGTTTCTTCGATCCGATCCAGTGCGGCCAGTGATTCTTTAACCCCCAATTCGCAGATCGCGCTGAGAATCGCGCTCTTTCCCTTGAAATAGGTATAAAGAAACGGCTTGGTCGCACTCAGTCGGTCGGCCAGCATTTCCAGTGTCGCCGCCTCATAGCCCCTCTCAAAAAACAGGGCGCTCGCTTCCTCGAGGATGCGAGCCCTCTTGAAGGCGACTACGCCCGGTTTGATCTCGCGCCCGGTAGGCAGGGCGGTGGCGGGCAGGCTCTTGGCGGCGGCGCTGGATTTTGTCATGCGGCCCTTCTTAGGATCTCCAGGACGTCGGTCGGAGACCGAACCGGACGTGGATTGGTCCTCCCCCATATATCAAGCATGGTGTATTCCGCTACTTTCTGGAACTGGTCCTCTGTAACGCCGACTTCGCTCAGCGTGCGGGGCATTCCCAGGCTGCGGATGAAAGCGTCGAGGCTCTCCGCGGCTGTGGGATGGGTATTGCCCAGGCACGCGAGAATACGGTGCTGACGGCTGTCGTCATATTCGGCGTTCCAGCCAAGCACATAGGGCGCCATCACACATGAACAGTGGCCATGCGGCACGTTGCAGGTGCCGCCGAGAATATGGCCAATCGCATGGCTCGCACCCATCGGTACGCCGCCTATGATCGACACCATCGACTGCCAGGCGCCAATCTGACATTTGAGGCGCCCCTCCATGTCAGCCGGATCGGCCTTGGTCCGCGAAAGCCCCTCGACGAGGAGCCGGAGGGCGTTGTCGGCGAGCCCGTTCGCAAAATCGTTGGACTGCTCCGAGGCAAGCGTCTCGACCGCATGATCGACCGAACGCACACCGGTCGACAACCATAGCCATTCAGGTGTGTAAACCGACATTGCCGGATCGAGCACGACCATGATCGGAGCCATGTTGCGATGCTCATAGCCCTGCTTGTGGACGGTCTTCTCGTCAGTGGCGCCGGACAGCGCATTGAACTCGCCGCCCGACAGGGTGGTCGGCACGCAGATCGTTCGGATGTCGGGTCCCGCCTTCAGCGGATTGATGACATTGCCATCATCATCGACATAGGTGCGCAGGGGTTCGAAATCGTCCACGGTGCGCACGTCGTGCTTGATGAGCACTGGCACGATCTTGCCGGCGTCGCTCACCGAACCACCCCCGATCGTCACGATCAGGTCAGCGACAACGGCGCGCGCCGCGTCGGCCGCCGCCAGCACGTCGGTACGGGGCGCATGCGATGCTATGCCGCTATGCGTGGCGGCGTGACGGTTGCCCAGCGCTGCTTCGATCTTGCTAATTTCTTCGGTGTTTCGGCGCAGGCTGTCCGACGCCAGCAGGAACACCTTGCGCGCTCCCATGGCTTCGGCCTGCTCGCTGATCGCATCCCGCGCCGGCTGCCCCATCGTGACTCGCTCGGTCACGGTAAAGGTCATCTGGCTTGCTGTGAGGCTCACGACATTCTCCTTCCGGTCATTCACTCTCTCAGGCGATATGGGAGGAGAGTGGCACAGTGTGGCGCTACTGTATAGTATATTTTCGGACCAACGTTAAATCGATTCTATGCCGGCTCCTTGACGTGGATGTTACCCATTGGTAGGTCTGGCCGATATTATGCTGGGCGGACGACTGGGCCCGTTCAGTTGGGTGGCGGGGAGTGAAGCGTGGATGAGCCGACAGACGTTCTTGTCAGGCATGCCGCGATGGTGAGCGCCGCGATATGACGGGGCCGCTCTCAGGAATTCGCATTCTTGAATTCGCGGGACTCGGGCCGACTCCGTTCGGTGCGATGATGCTCTCCGACATGGGCGCCGACGTGCTGCGTATCGAACGTCTGGGCAAGACCGGGTTCGGTGGCGGCGACGAACGGGACGATTATCTCAATCGCGGACGCCCCTCGATAGCACTCGACCTCAAATCGGCGGGTGGGCGTGCGCTGGCGCTCGACCTCGTGACCGGCGCCGATGTGGTGATCGAAGGCTTCCGGCCGGGCGCGATGGAGCGACTGGGTCTCGGCCCGGATGCCCTGATCGCGGCCAATCCCCGCTTGGTCTATGCGCGGATGACCGGGTGGGGCCAGTCTGGCCCGATGGGCCACAAGGCGGGCCATGACATAAATTATCTGTCGATGACGGGCGGACTCTACCTGATCGGCCCGCATGACGGCGTGCCGGTTCCGCCGATCAATTATGTCGCCAATTTTGGCGGCGGCGGCATGTTGATGGCGGTCGGGATACTTGGCGCGCTGGTGGAACGCTCAGTGAGTGGCCGTGGCCAGGTCGTTGATGCCGCGATGGTCGATGGCGCATCCCTCCTCGCTACCCAGATCTTCTCATGGATGGCGATGGGGCGATGGCGCCCGGGACGTGGCGGCAATATCCTCGACGGCAGCGCCTATTTCTATCGCTGTTATCAAACCGCTGACGGAAAGTTCGTGGCGGTGGGAGCGCTGGAGCCCCAGTTCCACGACGAGTTCGTGCGTGGTGCGGGGCTCGACCCTGCAGCGTTCGGCGACCACTTCGATCCGTCGCATTGGGCCGAGCGCGGCGCGCGGCTGGAGGCGATCTTCCGCACTCGCGATCGTGAGGAATGGATCGAGCGCTATGCGCCGTTCGACGCCTGTGTAAGCCCGGTGCTGAGCCCTGAGGAGGCGCTCGACCATCCGGCCAATCTCGCTCGAAACGTCCACGTCGCGGTAGGCGGTGCGATGCAGCCGGCGCCCGCGCCGCGTTTCAGCCGCACGCCTTCCGACGTGCCCGCGCCGCCCGGCCGGCCCGGCGAGGGCGGCAATGCCCGGCTGCGTGCCTGGGGTATCGATGCCGACCGCATCGGCCAATTGTCGGAAAAGAACTTCCTGCTGGCGCGATGAGGGTTCGTTGATCGTGGTCGCGGTCAGTTGCGACCCGCCCGAGACTTCAGATTTTTGGTGAAAGGATTGGCCGGAATCCCGCTCCATCGCGGACGACCCGGGCGGCATGAGCGCCGCCGAAATGCGCGGGAATGAGTAATGCTTCGCGATCGGCAGCCTCGCCCAGAACCTGGCGACGCGTATCGCGGGCTTGATCCGGGTCCTCGCAGAAGGCGCTGTTCCACTCGGGCCGGTAGATCTGCGCGGGATGATGGACCACGTCGCCGACGAACATCGCTTCGACGCCGTCGGACGAAGCCTGCATTACCGTGCTGCCGGGCGTGTGTCCCGGCCGCGCGTGCAACACCAGCCCCGGCCCGACCTCGAAGCCGTCATCGACCCATTCGGCCCGGCCTGCCTCGAGGATCGGGCGGACGCTGTCTTCGAACATGCCGGCGTTGACGATCGTACCGATGACGCCGGGTCCCCGGCTTTCGACCAGCGGATCCCAATAGTCACGATCGCGGACCGGAAGGACATAGCGAGCGTTACGGAAGGTCGGTTCCCAGCGGCCGTCGATCAGCCGCGTGTTCCACCCGACATGATCGACGTGGATATGCGAGCAGACGACGGTGTCGATATCCTCGGGCTGAAAGCCAGCCGCGGCCAGCCGGTCGAGGAAGTCGGTCTTCAGATTGCCAAAAATCGGAAGGTTGGGCCGGTCCTTGTCGTTGCCGGCCCCGGTATCGAACAATATGCGCTGGTCGCCGGTATCGAGCACCCAGCTCTGCAGGAACGCGAAGAGCTTGCCCGACGCGGGATCGTAATAATCCGGCGTGAATTCCTCTTCATGATCGTTCCAGTCGTCGGCGCTGAACCCTTGAAACAGTTCGCCGGGAGGGCTGAAGGTCCCGCGCCATTCCTCGATCCGGTGAACCCGGATCTTGCCAAGGGTGAAGCGGTCCATCCTGTCCTCCCGGCGACTGTCTGCTGTCGGGTTGGTTTTAGAAGTTGAAGCCGACTGTCGCGCCATAGGTACGCGGCGGCATTACCGAACCGACACGTGGATAGGCGTAGGTGGCGGCCGCGATGATATTGTTCGCGATCACGAATTTATCGCCGATATTCTTCACCCAAGCGCCCAGCGTCCAGCGATCGTCGGCCGCATGATAGGTGATGCCGGCGTTCGCCATCAAATAGGATTTCTGCTCGGCGTCGCTGTTGTTGAACTCGCTGAAGTAGACTTTCGACTGCCATTTGGCATCGCCGGTCAGAGTGATCTTGCCGTCACCGACTGGAACGTCCCAATTGAAGCCGCCGCCGAAGGAGACGCGTGGCGCGTTGGGCAGCCGGTTGCCGCTCAGATCGACCAGGCCGGGATCGGTCGGGCAGACGGGGTAGGAAATGCCTGGCCGCGCCGGGAAGGCCGCGCCATAATAAGCGTTGCAGAACTTCTTGAACTTGGCGTTCAGGTAGGAGGCGTTGGCGTTGATGGTAAGGCCGCCGCCCAGCCGCGCCTCGAGTTCGAGCTCGCCGCCGAAGTTCCGCGCCGTCGCCGCGTTGATCGTCTGAACGATGCTGTTCGCATTGACGAAGCTGACCTGCAAATCCTTGTAATCATAATAGAACACGGCACCGCTCAGGAGGATGCGGTTATCTGCGAAGCGCTGCTTGAAGCCCCCCTCATAGGAGATGACGGTCTCCGGGTTGATGGCGGGATCGGCGCTGCCGACGTTGATAACGCCCGATTTGAAGCCCTTGGTAACGCTTGCGTAAAGCATCGTCGTGCTGGTCGGACGGAACTCGATCAACGCCTTGGGCGTGATCGACGACCAGCCCTTCGATTCATCGGTCGGAATGTTGAGGCCGATCGCGTCGAAGCGGAAATAGCCATTGCCCTTGCGATGCTCGTAATTGTAGCGCGCGCCGGCGGTAAGCTTCACGGTAGGGCTGATATCGTAGCTGCCTTGCAGATAGACGCCCACCGCGTCGATCTTGACCACGCCATTCTGCTCATAGGCGCCACTGTCGAAGGTATTCGCGGGAAGGCCGAACAGCACGCCGAGGTTCGTCGTCGGCACGAGCACCTGGCCACTGAGCTTTTCGTGCAGGTACATCGCGCCGCCGAGCAGCGAGAAGTCGCCGCGCTGATAGTTCAGCGTGAGTTCCTGGCTGATCGAGCGGCTTTTCTCGACATAATTGTTCTGGCCGGCAAGATTTACCTGCGACGAGTCCAGATCGTCGCGCTGGAAGCGATCGAACGAGCGATAGGCTGTGATTGTCTTGATCGTGGTATCGTCGCCGAGGTTGAAATCCAGCGTACCGGTAGCGCCATAGCCCTTGCGCCGGTTGATCGCTTCCTGGTCCGAATAGATGTTGCGCAGGTTCGGCTTCTGGCCGAGCCCGTTATAATAGCCGATGATCGTCTGGCCACCGATCAGCGTGTGCGGAAGCCCGGCTTCCGGCACCACGCTGGGGCCGAAATAATGGAAGGCGTAATTGTTGTCGTCCTCGTGGAAATGGTCGAGGACGAGGGTCGCCTTCACCGTGTCGCTCAGCTGGCCGATGATCGTGCCGCGCAGGGCATAGGCGTCGCGATCGTCGACATCCGCCCCGGTGAACAGGTTCTTGCCGTAGCCGTCGCGTTTTTCGTATTTTCCTGCGACACGAACGAGGAGCTTGTCGTCACCGGTAACGCTGCCGCCGATCGCGGCTTCGAGGATCTTCGAGTCATAATTGCCATAGGTCGCGCGGACGTAGCCGGCCAGTTCCTCCTTGGGGCGGGCCGTCACGAGGTTGATCGCGCCTGCGGTCGCGCCACGGCCATAGAGGATAGACTGCGGCCCGCGCAGCACCTCGATCTGCTCGAGATCGAAGAAGCCGCTGAGCTGCTGCGCCGGACGCGGCAGGATCGCGCCATTCTGCAGGAAAGCGACCGCGCCTTCGCCGCCGACATCGAAATTATTGAGGCCGACGCCGCGGATGAAGGTCCGGTTCACGCCGAACTGGTCACCGATCGAAACGTTGGGGACGACGACCTGGAGGTCGCCGATGTTCGATACGCCACCCGGTCCGATGTCGGCGGCGGTTACGGCGGTCACGGCGGCTGCGACGCGACTGAGGGTCGTATTCTGGCGCGTGGCAGTGACGATGATGTCGACGGCATCGGCGCTTTCGGCCGCGGAGGCCTGGGGTGCGGTGGTCGCCTGCGCATTGGCGACCGCCGGTAGCATGAGCATCGCAAGCGACGCGCACGAGACGGAATGAAGGCGGATGGTCATCGACTCTCCCCAACAATTGACCGGGTTATATTACCAACGGTCTTCTTATCGATACTGGTGAGTATATATATCT
>Ga0157326_1000059_pt1 | contig 10517 bp, 9 predicted proteins | sample MOy2old250510_FD_105391 | JGI IMG/M metagenome (GOLD analysis project Ga0157326, IMG submission 105391) | Arabidopsis rhizosphere microbial communities from North Carolina - M.Oy.2.old.250510 | ecosystem: Host-associated > Plants > Roots > Rhizosphere | place: USA: North Carolina | collected... | reverse complement strand
CTGAGCGGGCTCGATTTCCTCGGTGTGGTCGGTCCACATCCCGAGCTGGCCACGAGGCTTGCCGATCGGCTCGGGCTCGCCCGTACCATTTCCCATGTCGTCCCCGGCGAAAGTCGGCTCGGCCGCGCGCAGGACGCCGCTGACCGGGGCACGCATTTCCCAGATGTGTTTGACCGGATCATGGCGGAGATCATCGTGCCGCGCCCTGGCGCGGTATTCCTTGTCGCGGGAGGCCTGCTCGGCAAGCTCTATTGCGACCGGATCAAGCAGCTTGGCGGCATCGCGCTCGATATCGGGGCGGCGGCCGACGCGTGGATGGGCTTCAATACGCGCGGCGTCGTGCTGGACGTGTCGATGCGCAACCGGCTGGTGCCGTGAACGGCCGGAAGACCGGCATCGGCAGGTCGCATATCGATCGCTGATTCAGGGACATGCCAGAGTCGGACGGCGGACCACAAAGCCCCTTGATGGCCCGCCGTCCTGTGGGGCTGGAAGTCCTCCCTGTGTGTCCCCAGCCGGCCGGATCGGGGGGAGGACGGCCGGCTGGGTACCCTGTTAGCTTTCGCTATCCTGTTCGTGGAGCGCGGCGCTCAGTGATGGCTGCGGGGCATATGCGCCTCGGGCAGACGGATCCGCTCGATTTCAGACGCAACCGCCTTCCACAGGCCGACGCCATAGCTGTCGCCATCGCGGATCAGCACGCCTATGCGGCTGGCGACATAGCTGTCGGTCTGATCGCCAAAATCGTCGATCACCCTCCTTGCAAAGTCCCGGATCATGCTGGTCTCCATCGCTACGTAACTCTTCTTCTCCGACGTCTGGGTCATGCCCTAGATCAACCCTTCCGCGCGCAGGCTGCGCCAGCCGGTGCGTGCGACGATGAGGTGATCATGAACGGCGATCTCGAGCGGCCGGGCGGCGGCGACCAGGTGCGCGGTCGCCTTGACGTCTGCCTGACACGGTGTCGGATCGCCCGACGGATGGTTATGCACGATGATCAGCGCAGTCGCGCCGACCTCGAGCGCGCGTTTCAGAATCTCACGCGGATAGAGCGGGGCCTGGTTGACCGTGCCCCGCGCCATCACCTCGTCGCGCAATAGCCGGTTGGTCGAATTGAGGAACAGCACGCGGAGATGTTCGACCGTATTATGGGCCATGCTGGCGAAGAGATAATTCGTCAACGCCTCGGAGGTCGACAGGATCGGGCTCTGGCCAAGCTCGGTGCGCAGCGAATGTAGCATCGTCAAGCGCACCGCTACCAGGAAACCGACCACGCCGTCATCCTCGGGCAGGCAGGCGTGCAGCGCCGACGGCTCGGCCGCGAGAATCGCAGGGACGCCGCCGAATTCTTCGAGCAGTTCGTCGATGATCGCGCCGGTGTGCGGGTTGCCGAGCGGTGCGAGCAGGCCTTCTAATATCTGGCGACATTCCCCCTGGGGATCGGCGCCTGCCGGTGGATATGGTTCCGCGTACCGACTGCTATGCCCAGCAGCATCGGATAGGCCCAGATTTCCGCCGCCCATGAATAGGCCCGCGCCGCCACCGAAGGATCGACGAGCGTGGCCACGTGGATGGTCACCGCGATCAAATGGAAGGATGTTACCCATATTGGCCAAAATCGATCGCTATACAGTGCCAGGTTGCCGAAGGCCGCGAGAACAAGCAGGTCGACGATGAATATGCCTGCTTCGGGCGTTCGCCATCCCGGGAAGAATGACATTGCGGCTATCACGGTCAGGATCGAGCCAACGACCATGATCGCCGCACCGGCCCGCTCGGGCCATCCTCCGAGCCGTCCCGCATAGGAACAGACGAGGATGAGCGCGAGCAGGTAGAAGAACTGGTTCCATTGGGCCATGCGGCGACCGGATCACAAGGATATGCTCCGGTCAAGCATGGCGGCGTCTGGAGCCAGCTCAGGCCGCGGTTACGCGACCTCCTGGAGGTGGCGGACTTCCGCCTTGCCGACCAGGCCGCCCAAAGCATAGGTCTTGAGACCGACCTGATCCTTCGTCGCGGCGAGCTCACGATGGCTGGCGATCATCTGCGCGCGCGCCTTGACCAGCGCCGAGAAGCTCTCGGCCGCATATTCGAGGGCTTCCTGTCCGACTTCGCAGGCCAGATCGGCATCGGCGCGGGCCGCGGGAATGAAGCCGGTCAGTTCGGCGGTGCGGGCAATGGCGAGGTCGATCGCATGCTCGGCAGCCATCAGACGATCGGCAACACCCTGGGCAACTTCGCGACGCTTGAGAATGGTGTGGCGATTGAACATGTGAATCTCCCTTCGCGCGGCCACCCATGGGGCCAGCGCGTCCCTGTTGGACGATGCTGTGGAAATCAGTTGAGGCGCTTAGACGTGAAAGATGCGTTTCAGCGCGTCGAGTCCGGCAAGAAGCCCGCCGAAGGCAATGGCCGAGGCAATCGAGATCGAGAAGATCCAGCCCAGCCGCTGCAACAGATTTAAGTCATTGCGCTCCCTTCCCGGCGTAGGGAAAGGCAGATTGATGAAGCTTCCGCTCGTGGCGAAGGCGGGTGTTCGGAACGCTATCTGTTCCTCCCGTACCGCCGAGCCGTGAAAGCCCGTGTCACTCTGCCGAACCCCATGAATGTCGGACAGGTCAACAGTGGCAGGGACGGGCTCAGGAGCAACATGCGGCGATTGATATACGGCTGATTGATATGGAGTCTGGTTCTCGTGTTTGGCCAGGATTCGCGCCGCCTCAAAGCGGTTTGCGACGCCCAGCGCCTGGATCGCCATACGCAGTCTCTGGTCCACCGTATGCGGCGAAATTCCCAGTTCCCGGGCGATGTCCTTGGACGAAAGATGCATCAGCACCATGCGCAGGCAGACGCGCTGCGCTTCGGTGAGCTTATGGATGCGATCCGATTCCATGGGCGCGACCATATCGTTAAACGGCGACCGTGTAAAACCCGGCACTGAAATGGGTCTGCGGCGCTGCTGACAGGCGGTAAGCGGCCGCCATATCGGTTCCGACGCCACAATGATTTCCGAAGGGCTTTGATATGCGTTGATATCTCAATTGATATGCCATTGCCGGCCATTGCCGTGGCGCGCGCGCGACTCTAGGCTTCGAAGCATGCCAGCGGGGGACCATAGGGCGGCGGCGCGAATCGCGATCGTGGGGGCCGGCTATGTCGCCGACCTCTACATGCCGTCGCTTCGTACCTTTCCCGGGCTGGAGATCGTCGGGGTCTGGGACATCGATTCCCATCGTCTCGATGCGTTCGCCGATCATTGGCGAATGCCGGCCGCGGCCGGGCTAGACGACCTGCTCGGGGTTCGCCCCGACATTCTTCTCAACCTCACCAACCCTCACGCGCACGCCGCGGTCACCCGCGCTGCATTGGAAAGCGGTGTCCACGTCTGGTCCGAAAAGCCGCTTGCGACGTCGATGGCCGAGGCCGGAGCGCTGGTGGCACTCGCCGTCGAGAGGGGGCTTCACCTCGCCTCGGCGCCGTGCAGCCTGCTCGGCCAGGCGGGCCAGACCGCCTGGCAGGCACTGCGCGAGGGCCGGATCGGCAAACCCCGCCTCGCTTATGCCGAGCTCGACGACGACTTTCTTCCGGCCGCCCCCCATGGTCGCTGGCGTTCGGCCAGCGGCGCGCCCTGGCCTGCCGCCGACGAGTTCCGCACGGGCTGCACGCTCGAACATGCTGGTTATTATCTTTCCTGGCTGATGGCGATGTTCGGGCCGGTGCGCCGGGTGGTCGGCGGCGCGGCGCGGCTGCTCGACGACAGCCAGACCGTCGCCACGGCCGAGGACGGGAATGGTGCGCCCGATTATGCGTCTGCCAGCCTGTTCTTCGACGACATGGTCGCGCGGCTGACCTGTTCGATCATCGCGCAGCGCGATCACAGCCTGCGTGTCTTCGGCGACAAAGGCGTGCTGGAGGTTGGCGACGCCTGGGCCAATGGCGCGGCGGTGCGGGTGCGCAGGCGCTACGTTGTCCGACGCCGCCTGCTGAACAGCCCGTTCGCGACGCGGGTCCGCCCCCTCGCGCCCGGCCATCCGATGGTCGGCCGCCGAGGTGCCGCATCGATGAACTTCGCGCTGGGTGTCGCGGAGATGGCGCGGGCGATCGCGGCGGGGGCAACCCCGCGTCTCGCGGGCGGCTTCGCGCTTCACCTGACCGAGGTGTCGCTGGCGATGCAGGCCGGGGGCGACCACCGAATCGGTTCGAGCTTCGCGCCACTGACGCCGATGGACTGGGGCGGCTGATGGAGCCTCTGCGCTTCGCTATCGTCGGTCGGGGCCGGATGGCGGCGGTCATGCGCACAGTGATCGGCGACGTGCCGATCGACGAAGCGGAGGCGGTCTACATCGCCAGCCGCAACCGCGACCATGCCGGGCACGCCCGGTCGGCACTGGCGGCAGGCAAGGCGGTGCTTTGCGAGAAGCCTTTCGCGACAAGTGTTGCCGAGGTAAAGGAGATCATATCGCTGTCGCAACGGTCTCGCCTTCTCTGCATGGAGGCGGTGGCAACTCCTTTCCTGCCAGCCGTGGCAGCCGCATTGCGCGCGGCCGAGGCGGGTCGGCTCGGCGTGGTTCGGCATATCGCCGCGAGTTTCGGCTATCCCATCGACGACGGGAGTCATCCATGGCTGTTCGAGGTCGATGGCGGTGTCCTTGCCGACCGCGCCGTCTATCCGCTGATGCTTGCGCTGATCGGGCTGGGCCCGGTCGTCGCCGCCAGCGCGGAGGTGGAGCGCGACCGTAGCGGGGTCGACATCGCCGCGCGCTTCCGGCTCGATCATCAGGACGGTGGCCAGTCGGACCTTGCAATATCGTTCCGCGAGCGGCTCGACAACAGCCTGCGGATCACGGGCGACGCCGGCGCGGTCGAGGTTGCGCCTCCACTGCTGACCGCGCAGCGCCTGCGTTTCACCCCGCCGGCACAGGCTTGCGCACCGCGTCGCTGGCGGCGTTTCCGCCAGAGCGGCGCGGCCCGGCGACTTGCCGACCTCGGCAGCCGCATCGGCGGCGGCTGGCACAGCCATGGCGGCTCGCCCTATGCCCATGAGATCGCCCACTTCACCGCGCTGTTTCGCGCCGGGGCGATCGAGAGTCCGGTGATCAGCCATGATCGCATGCTCGCGGTCGCGCGCCTGATCGAGGAGGCGCGGCAGGCATGAAGCTCGCCTATCTGCTCAACAGCTATCCGATGACGAGCACCACCTTCATCCGGCGCGAAATCTCCGCGATCGAGAGGGCGGGGGTGCCGGTCAAGCGCTTCGCGGTACGGCACTGGTCCGAACGGCTGGTCGATCCGCAGGACATGAGCGAGCGCGGCCGCACCGAATATCTCCTCACGGGGCAGCGCGGGCGGCTGATCGGCGGCCTGGCGCGTTATGCGCTGTTCAACCCGCGCAGCTTTGGCGAGGCGTTCGAGGCGGTAGGCGACTTGCACCGCGCGGCGGGCGGTGGCTTCGTCCGGCACAGCGCCTATCTTGCCCAGGCAATCCGGCTGAAAACGCGGTGCGCCCAGCTCCGCATCGACCATATCCACGCGCATTTTTCGACCAATGCCGCGACCGTGGCGATGCTGTGCCGGCTGCTTGGCGGCCCGCGCTACAGCTTTACGGTGCACGGCCCCGACGAACTCGACGAGCTGGTGGCGAACAGTGTCGCCAAGAAGGCCCAGCACGCCGCTTTCGTGATCGCGATCAGCGACTATTGCCGCGACCGGCTGCTCGCCCATCTTCCTCAGCACTTAGCGGGCCGGACCCGGGTCGTGCCCTGCGGCATCGACCTGTCCGACTATCCCGCCGAACCGAGCCCGCCGCCGATGAGCGCGCGGCTGCTTTCGGTCGGCCGGCTCTGCCCGCAAAAGGGCCAGGTCGAGATCCCCGCCGCGATCGCCGCGGTGGTGCGCGACCACCCGGGCCTGTCGGTGGCGCTGATCGGCGATGGCGAGAGCCGCGCCGCGATCGAGCGCGAGATCACTGGCACGGCGACCGGCGGGCGGGTGAAGCTGCTCGGCTGGCGCACCAATGCCGAAGTCCGCCGTCGCATCGGCGAAACCCGCGCGCTGCTGCTGCCGAGCCATGCTGAAGGATTGCCGATCGTCATCATGGAGGCCTTCGCGATGGGCCGCCCGGTGATCACGACCCGGATCGCCGCTATCCCCGAACTGGTCAACGAGAAATGCGGCTGGCTGGTCGAGCCTGGCGACGCCCAAGGGCTCGTGGGTGCGATTGGCTCGGCGATGGCGGCCACTAAGGCGGAGCTGGCGAAGATGGGCCGGGAGGGCCGCAAACGCGTCGTCGCGCGGCATGACATCGATAAGATCGCGCCCCAGCTGATAGCGATGTTCGAAAGCGCGGAGGACTGACTTCAAATTCGCTCGTCGAGATCCTCGGCGCTGGTCACCCGGTCACGGCCGTCGAGCTTCGAACGGTAAAGCGCGCGGTCGGCGCGGGCGAGCAGCGTGGCGAGCGAGATGCCACCCGGTCGCAGGCCGGTGACGCCGAAGCTCGCGGTCATGACGATCTGGGCGCGCCCTTCAACGGGCATCGCGGCGATGTCCCGGCGGATCCGCTCGACCACCTCCAGCGCGTCCTGCGCGCGGCTGTTGATCAGCAACAGCGCGAATTCCTCGCCGCCGATCCGGCCGATCAGATCGCCCCGGCGAACCATTCGCTCGATCCGGCTTGCGAAATGCTTGAGCGCACGATCTCCGGTCGAGTGGCCGTGACGGTCGTTCACTGTCTTGAAGCTGTCGATGTCGGCGATCACTAGCGCGAGCGGCTGGCGCTGGCGCTGCGCGTTGCGGATCGCCCGTTCGGCCGATTCCTCGAAGCCCCGGCGGTTGTAGATGCCGGTCAGCTCGTCGGACGTCGCCAGCAACCGCATTTTCTCGGCTAGGTCGGCAGCGACCAGGAAGACAGCGAAGAGCCCCACGCCGATGAAGGCCAGCGGGTAAAGCAGCACCAGCAGCGTGCGGAACAGCAGGTAGCCCTCGCCCTCGCCGCTGCTGCCCTGGCCCAACGCCAGCGTGCCCAGTCCGAAATCCACCACCGCAAACAGCACGAGCATCGCAACCGTCGCCCGTTCGGGGAGCGGTGCCTTCCGAAGGGACCGCGTGACCGATCCCGCGCCGATCACGAGCATGGTGCCGGCGAAATAGAGCCAGACCGCGTCGCGCAGGTCGCGCTGCGGAAAGAAGAAGACGATCGTGGTGATCAGCCCGGCGGCAGCGAAAGCTGCGATCAGCAGCGGCGTCATGCTCGTCTGCGCGCGGGCGCGCTGGACGAAGCCGATGGCGATCAGAGCGTTGGAGAGGCAGCACAGCCCGACGATCAGCGAAAATAGGAGCGGATCGTCACCGGCGAAGAACCGAATGAAGAGATTGCTCGCCCATTCGAGTGTTGCGACGGCGAAGGCGAACGCCCAGATCATCGCATAGCGCGGCTTGCCGAAGCTGCGCCACGCGATAAGCATCACCGCCGCCAGCATGGCCGCGATGATGCTCAATGCGAAGACATTCACAAGCGCCGCAGTCATTGGTCCCCAGAAACAATTCACGACTCCGGATGAAGCACTTCATCCGGTGGTTATTGTAATCATGTGCCGATTGGGCCGCCGCCCTGCGGCCAAGCGGCATGAAATGCAACAGCAAAGCGCCATGATTGTATCATTTATGGGCAGTTTGATCCGATTTGGAGACGGAAATAGGCCAGTTACGTCCCCGGTTGCGCATTATAGCGGATTTTTGCGCGCTGTTCTTCAGTGAGCCAAGCCATTTGCGAGGCGAAACGAAGAGCGCCGATGCTGTACTGACGACACCCTTCGATCATGGCATCACCAACCGCAGCGCTGACCCTTGTTCTGAGTCTTGAGCCAGCCGATCAGCGGCTTGAAATAGGCGATCATCGCCTTGCCATCGATCTCGCGGCTGCCGGTGAAAGCTTCGAGCGCGTCGGGCCAGGGCCTCGACTGGCCCATGGCGAGCATTGCGTTGAGTTTCTCGCCGACCTTCTTGTCGCCATAGAAGGAGCAGCGGTGAAGCGGTCCTTTCCACCCCGCCTGGTCGCAGGCGGCCTTGTAGAACTGGAACTGGAGGATGCGGGCGAGGAAGTAGCGCGCATAGGGCGTGTTGCCGGGGATATGATATTTGGCGCCTGGATCGAAATCGCCCTCGTCGCGCGCCACCGGCGAAACGATGCCCTGATACTGCAGGCGCAGGTCCGTCCACGCCTTGTTGTAGTTAGCTGGCGTGGTTTCCCCGCTGAACACGCCCCAGCGCCATTTGTCCATCAGCAGGCCGAACGGCAGGAAGGCGACCTTGTCCATTGCCTGGCGCAGCAGCAGGCCGATGTCCTTGTCGGCGCTCGGCACCTTGGCGGGATCGAGCAGGCCGATCTTCACCAGATAGTCGGGCGTGATCGACAGCGCGACGAAGTCGCCGATCGCCTCGTGGAAGCCGTCGTTGGCGCCATCCATGTAGAGCTGCGGCTGCTGGTTATAGGCGCGCTGATAATAGTTGTGGCCGAGCTCGTGGTGGATGGTGACGAAGTCGTCGCCATTGACCTTTGTGCACATCTTGATGCGCAGGTCGTCCTTGTTGTCGATGTCCCAGGCCGAGGCGTGGCAGACGACCTCGCGATCGCGCGGCTTGGTGATCTGCGAACGCGTCCAGAAGGTGGCAGGCAGCGGCGCGAAGCCGAGCGAGCTGTAGAAGCCCTCGCCCGCCTTGACCATCTTGACCGGGTCATAGCCCTTGGCGACGAGCAGCTCGCCGACGTCATAGCCGACATCGCCAGCCCCCGGCGGGGCGACTATGTCATAGATATTGCCCCATTCCTGCGCCCACATATTGCCGAGCAGATCGGCGCGGATCGGGCCGGTCTTCGCCTGGACGGCGTCACCATATTTCTGGTTGAGCCTGGCGCGGGTATAACAGTGGAGCGCGTCGTAGAGCGGCTTCACCTGCACCCAGAGCCGGTCCATCATCTTGGCGAAGTCGTCGGCGGGCATGTCATAGCCCGCGCGCCACATTGCGCCGAGATCCTTGTAGCCGAGGTCGCCCGCGCCCTTGTTGGCGATCTCGACGAGCCTGGCATAGTCGCCGCGCATCGGCTTGCCGACATTGTCATGCCAGCTTGTCCACATTTCCTGCAGCTCGGCAGGGTTGCGGTTGGTGCCCATCTCGGCCTCGATGTCGGAGCCGTTGATCTCCTGGCCCCGCAGCGTGCCGCGGCCCTTGCCATAGGTCGACTGAAGCCGGGTGGAGAGATCGTTGAGCTCGCGCGCTGCGCCCGGCGTATCGGGTGCGGGCAGGACGATACGCTGCTTGAGCCGGCCCAGCTTGCGCGCGGTGTCGTAGCTGAGGCCCTTGATGCCGTCGAAGCGCGCCGCGCCCTTGGCGTAACGGACCTGCATCTCGGTATCCTCGGCGCCGACTCGCGCCGCGACCGCATCGGTGTCGTCGGTCAGATAGGTGCTGTTGATCCACTGGACCTGGGCGGCGAAGGTCAGGAAATCGAGATATTCCTTCTCGGTCGCGGCGACGAAGGCGTCGGCCTCCGCAGCGGTTGGGGCGGCGGCGGGCGTGCTCGTCGGCACGGCCTCCTGCGCGGCCACAGGGGCCGTCGCCAGCAGCGCGGCCAGCGCCAGCGCCGAGGATGCCGCCTTGATCATGGTCTTCATGGAAATGTCCCTTGGCAATTTCGTGCTGACACCAGTGTCATCACGCCGCCGGGACGCGGTCAAGCCTGTGTATTATGCTGATCAGACGGTTTCAGAACCAGTTGGCGATCGCATCGCCCAGATCGGGTAGCGTCACCGCGCTCATATGATTGCCGGGCACTTCGGCAAAGGCGGCGTTGGGCAGCGCGGCGGCGAGCGCTCGCGCCGAGCCGTTGTCATTGTCCTCGCTGCCGGTCAGCACGAGGATCGGCAGGTCGAGATCGGTCAGAGCCGCGCGCGGGATGTTCGGGAAATTGTCGAGCAGCAGGAGCAGCGCCTGCGGGTCGCCCCTGGTGGTCTTGAGGAAGCCCTCGGCCATCCATTCGGGCGAGAATTTCTGGTGGGCGCCTATGCCTTCCAATACCCGGCGGAAGAAGCTGACCCGCCCGCCGAGATCGAGCAGCCCTTCGAGCCCCATGCCGGCGAGCAGCGCCTTGCCGGGGCGTGCGCCGCGCACCAGCATCCGCGCGGTGGTGCGCGCGCCGAGCGAATAGCCGCCTAGATCGTAACTGCCCGGCGCGAGGCCGAGCTGCTCGATCAGCGCGAGATTGTCATCGGCGAGGATGTCGTGGCTGTAACCCGTCGGGTCGTGCGGCTTGGCGCTGTCGCCATGCGCGCGCAGGTCGGGCATAATCACCCGCCGCCCCTTGGCCGCGAGCTTGGCGGCATGGCCATAGCGGACCCAGTTGGTGAAGGCGTTCGAGAACAGCCCGTGGATCAGGATGACGGGCCGGGCGTCCGGGCCAACCGGGGCTATTTCGTGCCACGCCATCCGCGCGCCGTCCGCGCCCCGGAAGTGATGGAGGG
>Ga0157326_1000058_pt1 | contig 10610 bp, 14 predicted proteins | sample MOy2old250510_FD_105391 | JGI IMG/M metagenome (GOLD analysis project Ga0157326, IMG submission 105391) | Arabidopsis rhizosphere microbial communities from North Carolina - M.Oy.2.old.250510 | ecosystem: Host-associated > Plants > Roots > Rhizosphere | place: USA: North Carolina | collected... | reverse complement strand
TAACTGTTAAGGCCGCACCTGCCCGGTGCCGCGCACGAGCCATTTATACGTCGTCAGCCCCTCGAGCGCGACCGGGCCGCGCGCGTGGAGGCGGCCGGTCGATATGCCGATCTCCGCGCCCAGCCCGAACTCGCCGCCATCGGCGAACTGGGTAGAGGCGTTGTGCATCACGATCGCGCTGTCGACATTCTGGAGGAAGCGGTCGGCGGCGGTCTGGTCTTCGGTGACGATCGCGTCGGTATGGTGCGAGCTGTGCCGCGCGATATGCGCCATCGCGCCGTCGACTCCGTCGACCAGCGCGACCGAGACGATGCTGTCGAGATACTCGCAGTCCCAGTCCGCATCGACGGCGGGCTTCACCCGCGCGTCGATAGTCTGTGTCGCGGCATCGCCCCGCACCTCGCAGCCCGCTTCGATCAGGGCGGCGAGGACCGGCGCGGGCGCGGCATAGGCGCGGTCGATCAACAGCGTCTCGGTTGCACCGCAGACACCGGTCCGCCGCATCTTGGCGTTGATGGCGAGCGGCAGCGCCTTCGCCGGGTCGGCGGCGCGGTCGATATAGAGATGGACGATGCCGTCGAGATGCGCGAGCACCGGCACCCGCGCCTCGTCCTGGACACGCGCGACCAGGCTCTTGCCGCCGCGCGGCACGATGATATCGATCAGCCCCTGCGCCGCCAGCATCGCGCCGACCGCCGCTCGATCGGTGATGGGAACGAGCTGGACAGCGTCCTCGGGCAGCCCGGCGGCGCGAACCCCCTCGATCATCGCTGCGTGGATAGCGCGATTGCTGCCCACGGCTTCGGAGCCGCCGCGCAAGATGCAGGCATTGCCCGACATCAGCGACAGCGCCCCCGCATCGGCAGTGACGTTGGGGCGGCTTTCATAGATGATGCCGATCACGCCCAGCGGCACGCGGACGCGCTGGAGAAGCAGCCCATTGGGTCGGCTCGCCTCATCGATTATCCGCCCGACCGGATCGGACAGGCCCGCCACCGCTTCCAGCCCCGCCGCCATCGATTCGATGCGTGCGGGGCTCAGCGTCAGCCGATCGATCATCGCGGCCGACAGGCCGTTGGCCTGCGCGCGGGCGACATCCTGGGCATTGGCGGCGAGGATGGCGTCCGCCTGCAGGCGGATCGCGCTCGCTGCCTGGGTCAGCGCGCGCGCCTTGTCCGCGGTCGGTGTCGCCGCCAGCATCTGTGCCGCGACGCGGGCGCGGGCGCCCATATCCGCAATCAGGGCAGTGGCGTCGGTAGGGCGGACAGCTGTGGCTTGGGTCATGCGCGGGGCCCTAGCACTTTGGTGCATTTGGCTAAAGCCCACTCGCGCTTGCTAAGAAGCAATGCTAGCTTCGTGCCCATGTCGGGGGAATTCGAAGCCGTCGCCGATGTCGCCACCGGGGCAGTCGCCGCCCAAGCGGTCGATGGCGTTAGTACCCATGGCCGACGCGAGCATGACGGGAACTGTCTCAACTGCGGCACCGCGCTGATTGGTCCGCATTGTCACCACTGTGGCCAATCGGCGCATATCCATCGCACTGCGAGCGCGCTGATCCATGACATCGCCCATGGCGTCTTTCATGTCGAAGGGCGAACCTGGCACACCATCCCGCTGCTGTTCTGGCGGCCGGGAGAATTGACGCGGCGCTATGTGCGGGGCGAGCGAACCAGCTTCGTTTCACCGATGGCGCTGTTCCTCTTTTCGGTTTTCCTGATGGTCGCGGTGTTCGGGGTGGTCGGTGGGCCGTTCGTCAATCCCGGCGATGCCACGTCAACGGCCAGGGCCCGCACGGACGCCGCCAACGATCTCGCGAAGCTGGAGCGGAAGATCGCCGCGCTGGAAGCCGAGAAAAAGGCGCTGCGAGCCAAGGGGCAAAGCTCCGCCGCGATAAACGAGCAACTCGGCGATCTGGCCTCCGAAGAGGCCGGACTTCGGCTGATCGCCAAAGGCGTCCTGAAGCCGGCTGTGAAAAGCAGGCCGATCGACGTGGAGAAGGCTGGATTGAAAACCGGGATACCCGGCGTCGACCAGATCATCAGACATGCCGCTGCCAATCCCGAACTCACCGCCTACAAGCTCCAGTCGAGCGCCTATAAATTTTCCTGGGCGCTGATCCCGATCTCGCTCCCCTTCATCTGGGTGCTGTTCCTGTTCCGGCGCGACGTCGGCATGTACGACCATGCAATCTTCGCGACCTATTCGCTGTCGGCGATGACGCTGATGGTAGTGGCGCTCAGCATAGCCGGGGCATTCGGCCTGTGGAACGGGTTGATCCTGGCGGTCCTGCTCCTCTTTCCGCCCTGGCATATGTATCGACAGCTGAAGGGCGCCTATCAGCTCGGCTGGTGGGGCGCCTGGTGGCGAATGTGGGCGCTGATCTTCGCGGCCTACACCTCGGCGCTGATCTTCTTCATCTTCCTGGTGGCGATGGGGGCCTGACAGACGCTATTTAGGTAGCCGGCAGGCTGGCAGCTTCAGCTTCGCCAGATCCTTGCACGGGCGCACCTGAACCGATCCATCGGTGCCTATAAAGGCGGCGTAGGCGACGTCGCGGTCGCACCGCACGGTCCACATCTCCAAATTCTTGAATGGCCCCTGATAGGCAACTGCGCCGATTCGACGGCAATATTGCGAATCGTCGAGGACGGCGCGGCGCAGGACGGCGCGTTGCTGGAGCGAAGGCAGCTTCTTCAGCCGATCGCTGAAGTCGTTCTTGAGCGCAACCGCCGGACTGGCGGCAAGCAGGGCTGGGATGAGCGCGGCTATTATCTTCATAGGGCCATCATAAACGAACAAGGCCGCGCCGCACAGATGCGACGCAGCCTTTAGCACACCTGATCTCAAACCTAGACGGAGTCGCTGATCTTCTTGCCCGCGAACAATGCAAGCAGGGCGAAGATAATGAACAGCGCGATCGCGACGAAGAACAGGATCTTGGCGATGCCGACAAACGCGCCGCCGACGCCGCCGAAGCCGAGCGCGCCGAGCACGAGCCCGACGACTAGAAAGATAAGCGCCCATTTCAGCATCGGAGTCACTCCCTCTGGATGTCGGACAGTGAAACGGGCAAGCGGCCGGTCGGGTTCCATTCGGGCAGGGGGCGTAACGACCTCGCGCGGCTGACGGGAAGGCTATTCCCCAGGAGCGTTCGCCTTGATCGACAGCGCGTGGATCTTGGCACTCAGCAGCTCGGCCAGCGCGGCGTTGACCGCGCGCTGGCGGGCGACGCGATTGAGGCCGACGAAGCGCGGGCTCTCGATCTCGACGGTGAAATGGCTTTCGCCGGACCCGTCATGGCCGGCATGGCCGCGATGCTTCTCGCTATCGTCGATCACGACGAGGCGCGTCGGGGCGAGCTCCATCTGGAGGCGGCGGGAAATTTCGGCGGCGACGGGGCCAGCCCCGGTGGGAAGTTCGCTCATTGGTCCTATATAGAGGCAAGGACGAAAGAGGCGAGACTTGAGCGAAGATTTTGCGGCCCGGAGGGCGCGGACCCGGTTTCACGGACGAATCGATGACGGCCACCGCGCCTGCATGCAACCCGGCTGCGAGCAGCCTGGCGAGTTTCGCGCGCCGGCGGCCGAGGGGCGCCGCCCGGGTTTCGACGGGCCGGGCGACTGGCGCTGGTTCTGCCTGGACCATGTCCGCGCGTTCAACAGCGGCTATAATTTCTTCGAGGGCATGAGCCCCGACGAGATCGAGGCGCAGCAAACCCCCTATGCGGGGTGGGAGCGTGAGACCCGGGCCTTTTCCGCTGGAGCCGGCGCCACGCCGCGCTGGGCCGATTTTCTTGATCCCCTCGATGCGATCGGCGCGAAGTTCGCACGGACCGTCGACCGCGAGCGCCCCGATGGACGCCCGCTTTCGGATGGTGACCGGCGCGCGCTCAAGGTGCTGGGACTGGGCCAGGATGCCGATCGGCGGGCGCTCCGAACGCGCTATGCCGAGCTTGTCCGCCGTTATCATCCCGACCGCAATGGTGGCGATCGCAGCCACGAGAAGGCTTTGCAGGACGTGATTTCGGCTTATACGCAGCTCAAAGGCCGTCCTGCCTTCGCATAACGAACATACTCGACCGAATAAGGTTTTCGCCATGACCGACTTGTCCAACGTCCAGCCCGACAGCCGCACCGACACGGTGATGGAGGCGCCCGACAAGATGGTGAAGGTGCGCGACGTCTTCGGAATCGACAGCGATATGGAGGTTCCCGCTTTTTCCGAGGCGGACGAGCGTGTGCCCGATTTCGATCCGGCCTATGTGTTCGATCCGGACACTACCCTCGCCATCGCCGCAGGCTTTGCACATAACCGGCGGGTGATGGTCCAGGGCTATCATGGCACCGGCAAGTCGAGCCACATCGAGCAGGTCGCCGCGCGCCTCAAATGGCCGTGCATCCGCATCAACCTCGACGCTCATATCAGCCGCATCGACCTGGTCGGTCGCGACGCCATCGTGCTGCGCGATGGCCAGCAGGTCACCGAGTTTCGCGAAGGCCTGCTCCCCTGGGCCCTGCAGACGCCGACCGCTCTGGTGTTCGACGAATATGATGCCGGCCGCCCGGACGTGATGTTCGTGATCCAGCGCGTGCTGGAGACCGAGGGCAAGCTGACCTTGCTCGATCAGAATCGGGTGATCCGCCCGAATCCCTGGTTCCGACTGTTCTCGACCGCCAACACGGTCGGCCTCGGCGACACCAGCGGGCTTTATCACGGTACTCAGCAGATCAACCAGGGTCAGATGGACCGTTGGAACATCGTCGTCACGCTCAACTATCTGCCGGCGGCTACCGAGGCGCAGATCGTCCTCGCCAAGTCGGGCGAATATGACAAGCCCGAGGGCAAGAAGGTCGTCGACAATATGGTCAAGGTGGCCGACTTCACGCGCCAGGGCTTCATGGCCGGCGACATCTCGACGGTGATGAGCCCCCGAACCGTGATAAGCTGGGCGCAGAATGCCCTGATCTTCAACGATGTAGGCTTCGCCTTCCGGCTGTCCTTCCTCAACAAGTGCGATGAGAGCGAGCGCACGCTGGTTGCTGAATATTATCAGCGGGTGTTCGGGAAGGATCTGCCGGAGAGCGTTGTCGGGAAAGCATGACCAGCGTCGGCCTTTCCCCGCTTCTGCCGCTCGAAGGCGGGTTCAACCTGCGCGATATGGGCGGCTATGCCACCGAAGACGGCCGCACCGTCAGACGCGGCGTGCTGTTCCGCTCGGGGGTAATGTCGCTGCTGACCCCGGCCGACGAGGCGCATCTCGCCACGCTCGGCATCGCTACGGTCTGCGACCTGCGCCGCCCTGGCGAACGCAAGCGTGATCCGACCCGCTGGTGCGAGTCGGCTGGCGCCTTTTACTGGTCGCGCGACTATAGCGAGTCGAGCGGGGTGCTCGGCGAGCTGCTGCGTGGCGCGGTGCCGACCGCCGAGCGCATGCGCGCGATGATGATCGACCTGTATCGCGAGATCCTCATCGATCATGCTCCCTCCTACCGCTTTCTGTTCGACCGGTTGGCCGGCGGGCATGTACCGCTGTTGTTCAATTGTTCGGCAGGCAAGGACCGCACCGGGGTCGGCGCGGCGCTGATCCTGTCGGCGCTGGGCGTGCCGCGCGCAGCGATCGTCGAGGACTATCTGCTTACCAACCGCTTCGCCGATTTCGACCGGCTGCTCGCGGCGGGTCGCGCGGGCGCGGAACGCTATCGCGAGATCGATCCCGTCGTGCTCGGCCCGTTGTTCACCGCGGATGCCGCATATATCGAAACCGCTTTCGACAGCCTCGATCGCGATCATGGCGGGATCGACGCCTATCTTGACACGATTGGCGTCGATGATGTCGCGAAGGACCAGCTTCGCGAGGCGTTGCTCGACTGATGGCCGAACAGTCTCCCCTCGAGAATTTTCGCCTCGTCCTAGGCGGCACCGCCCGGGCGATGGCGCATGAGCCCGAGATCGAGCTGAGTTTCACTGCCGAGGCGCCCTCGTCGTCATACAAGCAGATCCGCGTGCCGATGCCGTCGCGCAGCCTGCCGCCGCAGGCGGTGGCGGAAGCACGGGGCTTTGCCGACGGATTTGCACTCAAGCTGCGCCATCACGACCAGGAGATCCACGACCGTAGCGCGCCGGCCGAGCCGATCGCGCGCGCGGTCCATGATGCGGTCGAGCAGGCGCGGGTCGAGGCGATCGGGTCTCGCGCGATGGCGGGCGTGCGCGCCAATCTCGGCCACGCGCTCGAAACCCGCTTGCGATCCGATCCGCTGGTGCGCGCCCGCGTGCGTGAGGAAGTCCCCCTGTCGACCGCGATCGGCCTGCTGGTGCGCGAACGCCTGACCGGCGAGGCGCCTCCCGAGATCGCCCTGGCGGGACTTGCGCTGGTTCGTGACTGGATCGAGGAGAAGGCGGGCAAGGATCTCGACGCGCTCGAAATGGCCTTTGATGACCAGGCGGCCTTCGCCAAGCTGGTCGGTCGGTTGCTTGAGGATCTCGATCTCACTCAGGGCGAGCAGGCGCCGGAGGTCGACCCCGAGAGCGGCGAGGATGACGATGGCGAGGATCAGGAGGAAGGCCAGGACCAGCAGGACGACGGCGACGATGCCGGCGGTTCGAGCGATTCCGAGATAGAAGCCCGCGCCGAGCAGTCTCAGGACGGTGAGGATGACGGCGAACAGCGCCAGCTCGATGAAGACAGCATGTCCGACGAAAGCGATTTCGGCGACGATGGCGAAGAAGGGATGATGCCGGTGCGGCCCAATCGGCCGATGTCCGACCTGCCGCCCGGTTTCGACTATCACAGCTATACCAGCCAATATGACGAGGAAGTCGCCGCTACCGAGCTGTGCGACGAGGAGGAGTTGACCCGGCTACGCGCCTATCTCGACCAGCAACTCACCCACCTTCAGGGCGCGGTGACCAAACTCGCGAACAGGTTGCAGCGGCGGCTGATGGCGCAGCAGAACCGCAGCTGGGATTTCGATCAGGAGGAAGGGCTGCTGGATGCGGCGCGGCTCGCCCGCGTCGTCATCAATCCTGCTCATTCGCTCAGCTATAAGATCGAGCGAGATATCGATTTTCGCGATACGGTCGTGACGCTGCTGATCGATAATTCAGGCTCGATGCGCGGTCGGCCGATCTCGATCGCCGCCATCTGCGCCGATATTCTGGCCCGCACGCTCGAGCGCTGCGCGGTCAAGACCGAGATATTGGGCTTCACCACCCGCGCCTGGAAGGGCGGTCAGTCGCGCGAGGCCTGGCTGGCCGCAGGGCGTCCGTCCGCGCCTGGCCGGCTCAACGACCTCCGCCACATCGTCTACAAGAAGGCCGACGAACCCTGGCGGCGCGCGCGCAAGTCACTTGGCCTGATGATGCGCGAGGGGCTGCTCAAGGAGAATATCGACGGCGAAGCACTGCAATGGGCGCACAGTCGGCTGATTGGGCGGCGCGAGGAACGCAAGATATTGATGGTGATCTCGGATGGCGCGCCGGTCGACGATTCGACGCTGTCGGTGAACAATGGCTCTTATCTCGAGCGGCACCTGCGCCAGATGATCGGCTGGATCGAGAACCGCTCGCCAGTCGAGCTGATTGCGATAGGCATCGGTCATGACGTGACCCGCTATTATCAAAAGGCGGTGACGATCATGGATGTCGAGCAACTCGGCGGCACGATGGTCGAACAGCTTGCGGGGTTGTTTGATCTGGAAACGCGCTAGGCGCGTTCGTCCTCCAAGGCCAAACAAAATCGAAGGGCCGCCGGCTCCTCCAGCGAGACCGGCGACCCTTCTCCCCACAACGCCACACGGGGAACGGTATTCAGCGTATTAGCAGTTGCGGTCGATTGCCCGACCGGCGAGAGCGCCTACGCCCGCGCCGATGATCGCGCCGGTCGTGCCGTCGCCACGATCGTAGCGGCCATTGCCGATCTCGTTGCCAAGCAGGCCGCCGGCGATCGCGCCGAGGATGGTCCCGCCGGTGCCCTTGTCGCGACAGCGGCCGCGATAATAGTCCCGGCCACCATAATAGCGTCCGCGATCGGCGTAATAACGACGCTCTCCATAATAACGATCGCCACGATAGCGGTCGCCGCGGTACTCGCGGCCATAATAGCCGCGGTCGCGATCATGGCGGACCTGCTCGTAGCGGCCACCGCCATAATATTGAGCCTCGGCCGCAACCGGAGCCACCGCGGTGACAGCGACTGCCGAAGCCGCGGCGGCCATGAGAAACTTGCGCAACATAAAAACCTCCTCGTCTCAACCGCGTGCTCCGCGAGGCGGAACCCGTCAAAGGAGCCAACAGGGCCCGATCGATGAGACGCTTATTCCACGAGTCGGGTGAGCCCTTGCTGAACATCGCTGTTGGCGATTGTTCATCTTCACACCGTGCGTCACGGCCTCGGTCGCGTGCAAAGTTCTTGGGAAATCGCTCGCGAGCCGGTATCGGGCGCGCCATGAAGAAGGCGTTGGCTGCACTGCTGTTCTGCTTGCTGCCGGGCTCCGCCGGTTTTCCACAATCGGCCAATGTGCCCGTTGTGGTAGCGCCGATCCCGATCGATCCCGACGATCCGGCCCATCGCGTCTTTGGGCGGCTGCGCTATGTCGCGGGTTGGCACCTCACCAGCCGTCAGAGGAACTTCGGGGGCTATTCGGCGCTGCGGGTGGACGGCGACGAGATTCTAGCGCTCGCCGACACCGGTGATCATGTCCGCTTTCGCCTGTCGCCTGCAGGGGTAGTCAGCGAAACCCGGTTTGGGCGGCTTACCGCCCTGCCATCATATCGCGGCGATCGTGGTGATCGCGATTCGGAGTCAATGGCCTTCGGCCCCGAAGGCGACATCTGGGTCGGTTTCGAATATCGCAACGCGATCCTGCGCTATGCTCCCGCTTTCAAGGAGCTGATCGGCATGGCCTTTCCGCCCGCGATGCGGAACTGGGCGCGCAATTCGGGACCGGAGGCGATGGTGCGGCTCGAGGGTGGCCGATTCGTCGTCTTCGCCGAAGGGCAGGCAATCGCTCCGCATGTTCACCTGGCACTGCTCTTTCCCGGCGATCCGACCAACCTCCGAAATGTGCCGTTCCGCTTCGGCTACCGCCCGCCACTGGGCTATGTGCCGACCGACGCCCAACAGTTGCCCGATGGCCGCATCGCGGTGCTTCACCGCCATTTCAGCCTGTTCGAAGGATTTTGGACGGCGATCACGATCGTCGACCCGGCTACGATCAAGGCGGGGGCGACCGTCACGGGCGAACTGATCGCCGAACTCAAGCCGCCGCTCAACGTCGATAATATGGAGGGGCTGAGCATCACCCGTGAGGGCGGCCGGACGATGTTGTGGATGATCTCCGACGACAATCAGGTGCCGATCGAGCGGACGCTGCTGCTGAAGTTCGAGCTGCAGGACCGATAAACATCGCCGCTTATCGGTTCGCCGGAATTCGATCGAAACGCGACGAAGCCGAACCGCACTAGGCGATTCGGCTTCGTGGTTCGCGCTTCCGCCGAAGCGGAGGAGATTTAGGCCGCGACGGCCTGCTTCTTGGCGATATCACGCTTCAGCCGGCGCGCGCGCAGCGAGAGCGAGTCGTCCGAAGTCTTGAGCAGCCAATTGTCCAGGCCACCCACATGCTCGACCGAGCGTAGGCCATGGGTCGAAACCTTCAGCTTGACGCCGACGCCAAGCGAATCGGACATCAGCGTCACATTCTGCAGGTTGGGCAGAAAGGTCCGCTTGGTCTTGTTGTTGGCGTGGGACACGTTGTTGCCCACTAGGCGGCCCTTGCCGGTCAGCTCGCAGATGCGCGACATACTAGTTCGTCCTGATGTTCGGGTTTGCCCGGAAAGTCGCGGCGGATAACCGCGATGAGGAGATTCGTCAAGCCGCGCGACGACGCTGATGCAACTCTCCAACGCAATGATCGTTGTTGGGGCTCCGATACAAGTATCCGAGGAGTGCCAAGGTGAACACGACACGCGAACCCTATACCGAATATCCCGCCCGCAACAACGGCGCTCGGGTTGGCATCATCATTGCGGTCATCGCTGTCCTCGCGGTCATCGCTGCCTTCGCCTTCGGGCTGATCGACATCAACCAGACCAAGGAAACCAAGGTTCCTGAAGTCTCGGTGCAGGGCGGCCAGGCTCCGGCATTCGACGTCGACACCGCCAAGGTCGATGTCGGCACCAAGGCGACCGATGTGACCGTTCCCACGGTCGATGTCGGCACCACCAAGGAAGAGATCAAGGTTCCGACGGTCGACGTCCAGAAGGCCAACTGAACTATGATGCGGCAGCAGGTATCGACGACCCCCGTTTCGCCCTGCGCGATCGTGGCGGCGATCCTGCTGCCGCCGCTTGGGGTGTTCCTAGGGCGGGGGCTGACCCCCGCCTTTTGGCTCACGGTCCTGCTGACCTTGGTCGGCTGGTTGCCCGGCGTCGTGCTGGCGCTGGCGCTCCTGCTCATCCCCGAACGCATTCCCATCCGCTAGCGCTCGGGAGAATCGCCCCGTACAGCGAAGGCGATGAGCCTCCTGTTGCCTTATCCGATGCGGCTTGCCCTCGATCTCGCGATTGAGGCGGCCGCACATGGCGAAGTGCCGGTCGGTGCTGTCGTCATGCGC
>Ga0157326_1000057_pt1 | contig 10693 bp, 11 predicted proteins | sample MOy2old250510_FD_105391 | JGI IMG/M metagenome (GOLD analysis project Ga0157326, IMG submission 105391) | Arabidopsis rhizosphere microbial communities from North Carolina - M.Oy.2.old.250510 | ecosystem: Host-associated > Plants > Roots > Rhizosphere | place: USA: North Carolina | collected... | reverse complement strand
GGGTTGTTACCGGATCCCCACCACCTTGTGTGTCTGCGTCGACAAGCGCCAGCGCGGATGATCGAGGATATAGGCGATTGCGGCATCGCGCGCGATGGCCAGCGCCGGGCCGTCCATCGGCTGGAGCAGGAAATGCTCGAAATCCCACTGCTCGAGTTCCTGTGGATCTATCCCCGGCTGAGGCCAGACCAACTTCAGCTCATTGCCCCGACGCAGCACCACGTCGCTGCCCGCCTTCGGACTGACGCAGATCCAGTCGATGCCCACGGGCGCCGCCTGCGTCCCGTTGGTCTCGACTGCGGTCTCGAAGCCGCGCGCCTTCAGCGCCGCGAGCAGAGCATTGTCGATCTGGAGCAGCGGCTCGCCGCCGGTCATCACGATGAACGGGCCGGGGACATCACCCCACAGCGTCAGCGCCTTATCGGCGAGCGCATCGGCATCGGGGTAACGGCCACCTTCATCGCCGTCGATGCCGACGAAATCGGTGTCGCAGAAGCGGCAGATCGCCGTCTCGCGGTCCTCCTCGCGCCCGTTCCACAGGTTGCAGCCGGCAAAGCGCAGGAACACCGCGCGGCGGCCCACCTGCATCCCCTCGCCCTGCAAGGTGAGGAACATCTCCTTGACCGCATAGCTGCCCATCAATCGTAAACCGTTGGATCGGCAAGCCCAGCTTCGGCAAAACCCTTGGACCGCAGCCGGCAGCTGTCGCACAGCCCGCAATGGTGGCCATCGGGACTCGGATCGTAGCAGGACCAGCTAATCCCGGCGTCGAGGCCAAGTCGGTCGGCTTCGCGCACAATGTCGGCCTTGGTCATATGCTGGAGGGGGGCGTGGATCGTAAAGCCCTGCCCTTCCACCCCCATCCGCGTGGCCAAGTCGGCGAGATGCTGGAAAGCCGCGATGAACTCCGGCCGGCAATCCGGATAGCCCGAATAGTCGAGCGCGTTGACCCCGAGAAAGATGTCACGCGCGCCCGTCGCCTCAGCGAAGCCCAACGCAAGCGACAGGAAGATGGTGTTACGTGCGGGTACGTAGGTCGATGGAATGCCAGGCATCACGCCGCTTTTTGGCACGTCGATGTCGCCCGTGAGCGAGGAGCCCCCGAAGGCGCGCAAGTTGAGCGGCATCGTGACATGCCGGTCGATGCCGAGCACCGCGGCAACCCGCTTCGCCGCCTCCAGCTCGACCCGGTGCCGTTGGTTATAGTCGATCGTCAGCGCCGCCAGCCGAAAGCCCTGCTCGCACGCGATGCCGCCTGACACCATCGAATCGAGACCACCCGACAGCAGCACGATCGCCCGGCGGCCTTCCTTGTTCATATGTGAAGACATGGCACGCGCTTAGGCGATTTTCGCCCTGCGCGAAAGATGAAGCCCCCGCGCAATTACAGGCTCTCAATCCCGAAATGATCGTATATGGTCAGACGAAGCTGTTGGGCGACGGCGAGGAGGGGATGTCATGACCTATTGCGTGGGAATATTGCTCCGCCAGGGGCTGATCATGATCGCCGACACCCGCACGAATGCGGGGATCGACAATATCTCCACCTACCGCAAGCTGCATGTCCTCGCCGATACCGAGGACCGCTTCTGCGTGATGGCAAGCGCGGGCAATCTGTCGGTTACCCAGCTGGTGCTGGGGATGCTCGCCGAGGGCCTGCCCTCGACCGGCGTCGATGACCCGCCGCGCAAGATCGAAAATATGCCGACGATGTTCCGCGCGGCGCAACTGATCGGCGAAGCGGTGATGGAGGCGGGCCGCCAGCTCAAGCCGGCGCTGCATGCGGCGGGAGTCAGCTCGGGCATCTCGCTGCTATTCGGCGGCCGGATCGGCAATAATCCGCCGCAGCTCTTCCTGATCTATGACGCCGGCAATTTCATCGAATGCCAGCAGGACAGCCCATTCTACCAGATCGGCGCAACCCAATATGGCAAGCCTATCCTCGACCGCGCGATGAATTATGAGAGCACGATCGACGAAGCGGTGAAGGTCGGCCTGTTGTCGTTCGATTCGACGATCCGATCGGACAAGTCGGTCGGCCTGCCGTTCGACGTGATGGTGATCCGCGCCGACCCCGCCCTGCCGATCATCCAACGACGGATCGAGCCCCAGGATCCCTATATGCGCGCGCTCTCGGATCGCTGGTCGGTCATCCTCAACGAAGGACGGTCGGCGATTCCCGACCCGCCTTTCCTGGCGGAAGAAGAAGGGACACATGCGGGCGACGTCGTCACCCTGAAATCGGTATGAAAAAATGGGCCGCTCGAGAGCGACCCAGTGAGGCTCGAAAGCCTGCCAAGGGAGGAATGTGCCCAAAGGGGGAAGGGCACGAGCTGCTTATAATCCGGCAGGCCTAAACAAATCATTAACCGGAACGGAGCCATTCGCGAACGCGCCGGGTTCCACCGAATCAGCGCCGCTTTGCCGAGACCTGGCCGCCGCATCCGCCGACGCGCTTTGCCTGCACTGCGTAGTCGAAAGGCGCATTGCGGGCGATGCCCTGCGTATGGATCGTCGCGGCGCGCGGGTTTTCGACCCGTAGCGTGGAACGCCCCCAGCCGGAGCGTTGGCAGCTGTAATGGATTGTCGCACTTTTCGGATCGTTGGCGATCACGAAACGCGAGCATCCAGGCTGGTCATGCTCAATCTGCACCAGCGTCATCGGATCCGAAACGCACATCTGCCGGGGCGTGCGTCCTTGGACGTCCAGCTGCCACAGTCCTGTTTCGAGCTGCGACAGCGCGGCAAGCGACATCGGAGCGGACGGCGTGGGTGCGGGCACCGCGGCGACCGGCGATGCGCCCGAGATCAGGAGAAGTAGCACTGCACGCCGCATCAAAGCCATGTTGCTCTCACGCCTCAAAACATCGGCTCCCGCTTCCCCATATCGCGTATCGCAGGATAGCGCGGTTCGACCAACCGTCGATAACCCATGACCGACAAATGCCATTCGCGACGAAAACTTCGATCTGCCGGATAGGATACGGCGGATGACAGCAAATTGTTTCAGATCGAATCGAGCGTGAGCGAGAAGCGCTTGGCGCAGAATTCGCAGTCTACATGAATTTCGCCCTTATCGTCGGCCATTTCGGCGCGTTCCTCGAGCGGGAAGCGGGAAATCACGCTGCGGATATGCACGGGGTCGCAGCGGCAGCCACGGCCCAGTGGCACGGCTGCCATGGTGCGGACCTCGTCCTCCTCGTTGAACAGCCGCCACAGCACGCGATCGAGCGCGAGATCGGCATCCGTCAGTTCGTCGACCGACAGCGTCTGCCCCAGTGCACGGACATGATCCCACTCGGGATGATCGAGTCGGGTGTGGATACGGTCGCGGCCTTCCTCGCCCTCGGGAAGATGCTGGATCAGGATCCCGCCCGCGACATGGCGGCCGTCGGGCAGAGCGCGACTGGCAAGGCGGACGAGGCTGGGCAGCTGCTCCGACTGGCTGAAATAGCTTTCCGCGGCCTCGGCGAGCGAACCGCCCTCTAGCGGGACGATCCCCTGGTAGCGCTCACCGGTCACCGACTGGTCGAAGGTGATTGCGAGATAGCCCTTGCCGAACAGCGCGAACAGCGACGGGTCGGCGGGCATCTCGGCCAGCCGCAACGCATCGTGGCGGATATAGCCCCGCATCTCGCCATTCTTATAGTCGGCGACAAGCAGTTCGACAGCGCCCCCCTCGGCCTGCGCCTGCAGGGTGAGTTGGCCATCATCATGCTTGAGCGTCGACCCGAGCAGCGCAGCGAGCACCAAAGCCTCCGCAAGCAACCTTTCGATTACCGGGGGATAGCCATGCGCGCCGAGGATGGTGTCGAGCATCGGCCCGAGCCGCGCCAGCCGCCCGCGCGCGTGCCGCTCAGGAATGGTGAAGCCCAGAGCGATATCGAGATCGGTTTGTTCAGTGGCCAAAGTGAAATTCCATCGGCATCCAAGTCAGTATCTCGACATGCATTTTCAAGCCCGGTCCCGGTCCAGCTTTCGCTGGAATGTCGGCGGCGGCTAGAGCTTGCCCAGGCACCAGAGCAGGACGGCCTTCTGGGCGTGAAGCCGGTTCTCGGCCTCGTCCCAGATCAGCGATTGCGGCCCGTCCATCACAGCGTCGACAACCTCTTCGCCGCGGTGCGCCGGCAGGCAATGCAGGAAGGACGCGCCGGGTGCGGCGTGCGCCATCAGCGCCTCGGTCACCTGGAACGGCATCATTGCCGCCAGCTTCTCCTCGGCATGTTCCTGCCCCATCGAGATCCAGGTGTCGGTCACGACGACCTCGGCCCCGCGCACGACCTCGCCCGGATCGCGCGATATCCTCACATCAGCGCCGCGCGCCTTCGCCGCCGCGACCACCGCCGGGTCGGGATCGTAGCCCTCGGGGCAGGCGATCCGCACCGGAAAGTCAAGCAGACTGCCCGCCTCTATGATCGAATGGAGGACGTTGTTGCCATCCCCGAGCCACGCCCAGCCGCCGTTCAGGCAGCCCTTATGTTCGAATATGGTCAGCAGGTCGGCCATGATCTGGCAAGGATGCGACTGGTCGGTGAGCCCGTTGATCACGGGCACGTCGGCATATTTCGCCAGGTCGGCTATCTTCTGGTGATCGTCGGTGCGGATCATGATCGCGTCGACATAGCGGCCGAGCACGCGCGCCGTGTCGGCGATCGTCTCGCCGCGGCCGAGTTGCGTGGTCCCCGCATCCATCACGATCGTAGTGCCGCCCAGCTGGCGCATCGCCATGTCGAACGACACGCGGGTGCGCGTCGAGTTCTTCTCGAAGATCATCGCGAGCGTATAGCCGGCGAGCGGCGCGTCCCGGTCGATCGTGCCCCTGGGCAGGCCCTCGCGGGCCTGCTTACGGGCCTTCGCCGCATCGAGCATGGTCCGCAGGCCCTCGGGCCCGGCATCGGCGAGGTCGATGAAATGCCGGGTCATGATGCGGGCTGGAACGACCGGGCGCCGGCCGAGAGCTTCTCGACACACTCGGCGATATGGCTTTCCTCGATCACCAGCGGCGGCAATACGCGAACGACATTCTCGCCCGCCGCCACCGTCAGCAGCCCGTGATTGTCGCGCAGATGCGCCACGAACCCGCGCGCCTCGGTGCTGTCCTTGAGCTTTATGCCCATCATCAGGCCGATGCCGCGAACGCTGTCGAAGACGCTGTCGTGGTTCGGCATCATCTGCTCAATCGCCTGGCGCAGGCGGTCGCCCATCTTGATAACATTGGCAAGGAAGGCGTCGTTGACCGCAACGTCGAACACCGCCTCGCCCGCAGCCATGGCGAGCGGGTTGCCGCCATAGGTAGAGCCGTGGGTGCCGATCACCATGCCCTTGGCGGCCTCCTCGGTCGCCAGGCAGGCGCCAAGCGGGAAACCGCCGCCGATGCCCTTGGCTACCGCCATGATGTCGGGGGTGATCCCATAATGTTCATGCGCGAAGAATTTGCCGGTCCGGCAGTAGCCGCACTGGACCTCGTCCAGGATCAGCAGCAATCCCTTCTCGTCGCAGATCTGGCGCAGCCCCCTGAGGAATTCCTGCGTCGAGGGAGTCATGCCGCCCTCGCCCTGCACCGGCTCGACCAGGAAGCCTGCGGTAGTGTCGTCGACCGCCGCGCGCGCCGCTTCGAGATTATTGAACGGCACCACCTCGAAGCCCGGCAGTAGCGGCTCGAAGCCGTCGCGCATCTTCGGCTGGTTGGTCGCCGAGATCGTGCCCAGCGTCCTACCATGGAAGGCATTGGCGAAACTGACGACCTTGGCCTTTTCGGGCGCCCCATTCACATAATGGTAGCGGCGCGCGGTCTTGATCGCGCACTCGACCGCCTCGGCGCCAGAGTTGGTGAAAAACACCGTGTCGGCGAAAGTCTTATCGACCAGCTTCTGCGCGAAGGCCTCACCCTGCGGGCTGCCATAGAGGTTGGAGACATGCATCAGCGTCGCCGCCTGGTCGGCGATCGCCTTGACCAGCGCCGGATGGCCATGACCAAGGATATTCACAGCGATACCGCTCGCGAAATCCAGATAGCGTTCGCCGCGCTCACCGATCAGGTAGCAGCCTTCGCCTCGCACCGGACGCACGCCGCACCGCGGATAAACCGGCATGAGCGGGGTGATGGTCATGGCAAAAACTCCTTCTTCCCTCTGATCGTCGTTTGAATCGGCTCCGAAACGCAAAAAGGCGGCCACCAGCCGCCTGTCGGAGCGCGCATATAGTGAAGTGAGGCCGCAGTCGTCAAACGCTTCATCGCATCGCGCTGGGCGCATTAACCTCATGCTGATAAAAATGACGCAAATCCAATGAACAAACTCTTTCATTCAGGTCAGTCCATGCGTCGCCTGTTGCTCCTCACCGCGCTGGTCTGCGCCGCGCCGCTGTCCGCGCAAGGCATCGCCATATCGCCGCTGTTCGGCACCGAGCTGCGCTATGAGCAACATGCCGCCGACCAGCTGGGCGGTGCCAACGACGCGATCCTGTTCCGGGCGCGGCCAGGCCTGAGCCTGTCGACCGGTATCTGGTCGATCGAGGCGGTAAGCGACGCGGCCGTGAAGGTCCGCCGAACCGAGACAAGCGCAAATGCGGGCCGTGCTCCGATCCGCCCCGAGGCCATCCAACTCGGGGAATTAAAGCTTGAATATCGCGGCCTGCCGCGCACCGCGATCAGCATCGGCCGCCAGCATCTGGGCATGGCGAGCGCTGCGATCACCGGCGACCGCGACGGCGACCAGACATTCGACGCTGCCCGGATTCGCTGGGCGGGGGTGCCCGGCCTCAGCGCCGACCTTGCCTATGCCTGGTCGAGCAGCAGCCCGTGGGCCGCAGCCGAGGGACCATTACCGACGGTGGTGCCCGGAGAGAATCTGTTCGCCCAGCTCAACTGGACTAACGGCCTCGGCACCGTCAGCGGCTATGCGTATCAAATCGATCAGCGCGATACCGCCGCCAGCAATTTTCGCCTGCTCAACCAGATCTATGGCGCTCGGTTCAGGGGCTCCCGGAAAATCGGCGAGGATATCAGGCTGGCTTATTCGATGGGATTCGTCCGCCAGACCGGTTCGTTCGCCAACGCCGGCGGCGCGGCCCCCACCTATTGGCAGATCGGCAGCAGCGTCGACCTGTCCGAACTCGCCGCTACCCAGACCAGCTACCGCCGCTTCGCCGCCAATGGCATCAGCATGATGAACGGCAATATGGTGAGCGTCGCCACCAGCGCGACGCGGGGTCTGATGACGCTTGGCGCCGCCTATAACGACTTCCGTCCGGTCGAGGAGACCGGTGCCATTTCGGCGCGCGATATCCGCATCTCGCTGGGGCTGGTTTTCTAGGGCGCACTCCGGAGAGGCGATGTTCGTCCCATAAATCCACCCACTGGCTTGGAAGCGCGGACCCCGGACACGTCATGCCCGTTGCCTCTCTCACAGATCGGGAGAGGCGCATGCTGGAAGGAAACGAACGAGGCGGCGGATGCCTGTGCGGTGCGATCCGCTATCGCCTGCTCAGCGAGCCTTACGACGCCGGCTATTGCCACTGCCGGATGTGCCAATTGACGAGCGGCGCGCCGGTCATGGTATTCGCAACGGTGCCTCGCGCCGACTTTCTGCTGGAAACCGGCGAACTTGCCTGCCGTCGTTCGTCCGACGTCGGGGAGCGATGGTTCTGTGGAGCCTGCGGGACGCCGATAGCCATGGTCGTCGATCGGGCGCCGGACGAGATCGACTTCACCATTGTGACCCTTGACGACTCGATCGACCTGCCGCCCCGCTTTCACATTTGGCGCGAGCGCCGGATCGGCTGGTTCGACACGATAGACGCGCTCACGCGCCATGAACGCTCCCGGCCTGAGATCGCCCCGCACGTGGGAAGCAGGCATGTAGTCCATGCGGATTGAAGGTTCGAATACAAAGTTCATTTCCTTGCCGCGAGGCCCCTGCCCCGCTAAGGGCCGCCGGTCATGCAATATGTCAGCACCAGGGGCGCAGCGCCCCGCCTCGGATTCGAAGACGTAACGCTCGCGGGGCTTGCCTCCGATGGCGGGCTTTACGTCCCCGATAGCTTTCCCCGCTTCAGCACCGCTGAAATCGCCGCTTTGCGCGGGCTTTCCTATGTCGATACCGCCGTTGCGGTGATGCGGCCTTTCGTTGCCGGCGCACTCGACGACGCCGCGCTGCGGGGCCTGTGCGAGGCCGCCTATGGCCGCTTCGCCCATGCCGCCGTCGTGCCGCTTAAGCAGCTCGACCATCGCCAGTGGCTTATGGAATTGTTTCACGGCCCCACGCTCGCGTTCAAGGATGTCGCGCTCCAGCTGCTCGGGCTGCTGTTCGAGCGCTTCCTCGCGAATCGCGACACCCATCTGACCGTGATCGGCGCGACCAGCGGCGATACCGGATCGGCGGCGATCGACGCGCTGGCGGGACGCGCCAAGGTCGACATCTTCATGCTCCACCCGAAGGGCCGCGTCTCCGAAGTCCAGCGTCGGCAAATGACGACGGTGCTCGCTCCCAACGTCCACAATATAGCGATCGAGGGCAGTTTCGACGATGCCCAGGCGCTGGTGAAGGCGATGTTCGCGCACCAGGAGTTTGCTGGCCGCTTCAACCTGTCGGCGGTGAACTCGATCAACTGGGCCCGGCTGATGGCGCAGGTGGTCTATTATTTCTACGCGGCCGCGCAGCTCGGCGCGCCCGACCGTCCAGTCGCCTTCTCGGTGCCGACCGGTAATTTCGGCGACGTCTTCGCGGGCTATGTCGCGGCGAAGATGGGGCTGCCGATCGCGAAGCTGATCGTCGCGACCAACGTCAACGACATTCTCCATCGTGCGCTGTCCGCTGGAGATTATTCGGTGGGATCGGTGACGCCCACCGCAGCCCCGTCGATGGACATTCAGATCAGCTCGAACTTCGAGCGGCTGCTGTTCGATCTCCACGCCCGTGACGGCGCGGCGCTCGCCGCGTCGATGAAGGGCTTCGAGGCGAACAGGCGCTTCGACCTGTCGGGCGCGATGCGCGACGAAGCGGCGGCGCTGTTCACCAGCGCCCGCATCGATGCCGACCGGATGCAGCTCGCGATGCGCTGGGCGCACGATCGCGCGGGCGAGACGATCGATCCGCACAGCGCGATCGGCCTCGCCGCCGCGCAGGATGTCCGCCTCGACCCGTCGATTCCGGTGATCACGCTCGCGACCGCACATCCGGCGAAATTCGGCGATGCCGTCGAACGCGCGACGGGTGTTCGTCCGGTGCTGCCCGCGCGGATCGGCGAACTGTTCGAGCGGCAGGAGCGCTACACCGTCCTTCCCGCCGAGATCAGCGCGATAGAGGCTTTCGTCGCCGAACAGGCCGTGGCGGCTGTCTGATCCGATGAGCGGCCCGCATCTCCACCGGCTGGCCAATGGCTTCACGATCGCCGCCGAGCCCATGGCTGGGGTCGAGACAATCGCCGTCGGCCTGCATGTCGATTGCGGCGCGCGGCATGAAGAGGCCCGCACCAACGGGCTAGCACATCTGTTCGAGCATATGGTGTTCAAGGGCGCCGGCGGGCGCAGCGCGCGTGAGATATCCGAGGTCGTCGAGAATGTCGGCGGCTATCTCAACGCCTTCACCTCGCGCGATCAGACCGCCTTCCAGGCGCGGCTGCTCGCCGAGAATCTCGATCTCGGTATCGAATTGATCGCCGATCTCGTCCGCAAGCCACATTTCGAGCAGGGCGATCTCGTCCGCGAAAAGGATGTCGTGCTGCAGGAACTGGGCGAGGCCCGCGACCTGCCCGACGACATCATCAACGATCATTTTCACTCGACCGCCTGGCCCGGCCAGGCCTTCGGTCGTCCCGTGCTGGGCGAGGAAGCCAGCATCGCCGCGATAACCGTCGACGATCTCCACGGCTGGACCCGTAAATATTACAGCCCGCAGAGCATGGTCCTGGCGGCATCGGGCAAGATCGATGTGGACCAGCTGATCTCCCTGGCCGAGGCCCGCTTCGGCGACATGCCCGCCGCGCCCCGTCCGGTCGTCGAAAATGCACTCTATGAAGGCGGCACCTTCGTCGAGCGTCGGCAGCTCGAGTCCGCGCATATCCTGTTCGGTTATGAAGGCGTCGGCTATTTCGACGCTGACTATTACCCGCTGATGCTGTTCAGCCAGGCGGCGGGCGAAGGCAGCTCGTCGCGGCTGTTCCAGGCGGTGCGCGAGGATCGCGGGCTCGCTTATTCGGTTGGCAGCTCCGTCGCCGCCTGGCGCGATACCGGCATGCTCACCGTCTATCTGGCGACCGCGCGCCGCGAGGCGCAGGGCGCCGCCGACCTGTCGCGCGGCATATTGCGCCAGGCCGCGATCGACCTGACCCCGACCGAGCTCGCCCGAGCCAAGGCGCAGATCCGCGCGACGATCCTGATGACGCTCGAATCGGTCCAGGGACGCGCCGATCGGCTCGGCTTCCAGACGCTCGTCCACGGCGCGCCGCTCGATCTCGCCGCCATCGTCGCGAAGATCGACGCCTGCACGCTCGATCAGGTCCGCGCGGTCGGCGCGCGCCTCTTCGAAGGCCGTGAGACGCTGGCGACGGTGGGGCCGGCGCTCAAGGCGGCGGCGTGAGCAAGGCGTTGGCCTCCATCGTCCCCCCCTTGATCGCCATCCCAGCGAAAGCTGGGATCTCACTTATCTATCGGCGCCAAGGCAAAGAGATCCCAGCTTTCGCTGGGATGACGGAT
>Ga0157326_1000055_pt1 | contig 10715 bp, 6 predicted proteins | sample MOy2old250510_FD_105391 | JGI IMG/M metagenome (GOLD analysis project Ga0157326, IMG submission 105391) | Arabidopsis rhizosphere microbial communities from North Carolina - M.Oy.2.old.250510 | ecosystem: Host-associated > Plants > Roots > Rhizosphere | place: USA: North Carolina | collected... | reverse complement strand
TCACCCGGGTCGTGGCGCCGTTGGGGGCTATTGCCGCTGGGGCGAACAGTTGGGCGCTTCTGTTTGACCCGACCCGCTTCAATACGATTAACAACGTGAACAACCGTCGCTAGGCGCAAGTATTCATATTTGGAATTGAGAGGAAAACAGCACTTATGCAGATTGAAGAATTCAGGCGCAATCGGTTTATTCGCAATTTTATCAAGGATAAATGGCTGATTTTTGCTTCCACCGGCGTGGTGACCTTGTTTGCGGTTGGGTATGTGGCCTTTGTATACAAGCCTGCTTTTTCATCCGAGGCCAAAGTATGGATTAAGGACACTTCCACCCGCAGTTACCTCAGCCAGGATCGGGACGAGCCGGGTTATCTCAGTTCCCTGACCAGTTCGGGCAACCCGGTGATGACCCAGTCCGAAATCCTGATGTCGCGTGAAATGGAAAAGTTCCTGGCCGATTACGTAATCCAGGAAGAGGCCCGCCAGCATCAGGGCAAACCCATTCACGACCAGGGAGACGCCAAGAAGATTATCAAGGTGAAAACCGAGCCGAATACCGATATTATCCAGGTGCAACTGAAGTGGGATAATCCACAGATGGCCCAGAATCTTTTGAGTGTGGCCCTGCAAAAACTGGATGACACCAACCTGGATATTAACCGGCAGATTTATGCCAAAAAACGGTCTTACATTGATGAGCAACTGAATGATATCCAGGCTAAACTGCTGTCCGTGCGGGAACGGATCAAGCATTTCCAGACGGGCAATAACGCGGTGGATATGGATTCCCAGACTCAGGAGCTGGTGCGCCTTAAAACCCAGTTGACCGCCCAACTGGAAACCGCGTTGGCGGCCAAAAACAATAATTCGGGCAATGCCAGGGCGTTGCAAAGCCAGTTGTCGTTGGCGCCACGCGATGCCTTGCGGGCGGTCGCGCTGGGTTCGGGAAACGAAAACCTGGTTAAGATGCGTTCCGATTTGGCGGCTCTCAAGCAGCAATATGCCCACGACAGCGTCAAGGAAGCGCCGACAAACCCGCATCTGGTGGCGCTCAAAAACCAGATTGAAACGCTGGAGTCTCAGGTGAGCAATGAGGTGCAGCATACGGTCGGCAAAAATGCCGGTACTGGTCCGCTGATTTTTGATAATGTGCGCAGCCAACTGGTTCAGGATTTAGCTGCTTCCAATGCGCGAACCGCAGCTTTGGGCGCGGAAGTGCAAAGCCTGACTTCGGCGATTGCGCGGGTGGATGCCTCCTTGAAAACGATTCCGGAAAGCCGTTTTACCCTCACCGGCTTGCAGGAGGAAGAAAAAGCGCTGGCCCTGGCTTACGATGAAATGCGTAAAAAGCAGATTGAAGTGCAGATTAAGGAAGCAGAAACTCCCAGCAACGTATTTGTGGTGGATGCGCCGTCCTTGCCGGAGCGCGCTTCTTTCCCCACCAACGTGCATATTTTGCTGATGTCGGTTTTATTGGGATTGGGCGCTGGCATGGGGCTTTCTATTCTCAAAACTAGTTCCGAGGATCGTTGCGAAGGCGCGGAAGCCGTGGAAGAGGCCACGCACTCCAGGGTTCTGGGTGTTATACCCTGGCTGGATGCGGCGGATCGCCTGGAAGGCCAGTCCATGTTCGCCATGAATGATCTCGCGGGCAAGCAGATTATTTCCAATCTGCGGATTGAGGCGTCCAAGCTGGATGCGCGGGTGATTGGCTTTACCTCTTCCGCCTTGGAAAAGCCCAAGTCAGGCGGCGCCTATTATCTTGCGCAATGCATGGCTGCGCTGGGGCAAACCGTTGCGTTTATCGATGCGGATTTGCGTCCCTCCCAATTGTACGAATCGGTGGTGGATTCATCCGCCGGGCTTGACTTGACGGACTTAATCCTCGCCACGGATTTGAAACTGCGCAACGGTCAGCCGGTTTATCCGGAGGATGTTTTGTCTGGTATGATGCAGGATGCCAACGGCATTTATATGGCTTTGAACCGTAATTCGGTGGCCAATGCCTTTGATTATTTCTCCAGCAAGGGGTTCCGCCACATCCTGAATGTGCTGAAGGAACAGTTTGATTGGGTGTTTATCGATACGCCGCCTGCCTCCATTGCGCCGGAGTTCTTGGCGATTGCCCATATTTCCGATGGGGTGGTTCTGTTTGCGGATAAATTCGTCACCTACCAGACCTTGCGAAAAATTGCCGCCAAGGTACGTGAGGCACAAGTTCCCTTGATTGGGGCTATTGCCCGTGAACAGAACGAGCGCCTGGAATGGGAGCATGAAGTATACTCCAACTGGCGCGGCCCTGGCCGGGGTGGTGGAAGCCTGGTTGGCTCCGTTACGGGCGTTGGGTCATCACATCAAAAAAAAAGGGTTGACTTCATGGGCGCCAAAATTGATGCGCTGACCATGGAAGAAACCTTGGCTCGCATTTCGGAAATGATTGAGCGCCGCGAACCGGCTCAGCACGTGGTGGTGAATGTGGCAAAACTGATGACCATGCGCCGTAACCGGAAGCTGCGCCAGATTGTGAATAATAGCGATCTGGTAAATGCGGATGGCGCCGGAATCGTGCTGGGCGCAAAACTGCTGGGGATTCACATCCCTGAGCGGGTCGCCGGGATTGACCTGATGCACCGCCTGGTGGAGGTGGCCAGTCGACGCGACTATCGAATTTTCTTTCTGGGAGCCGAAGAAGACGTGGTGCGGGACGTGGTGACAAACTATCGTCGGTTATATCCCGATTTGCAGATTTGCGGCTATCAAAACGGTTACTATCCGCCAGAGAATGAATTGGAGATTGCCCATAAAATTCGGGACGCCAGGCCGGATATTCTGTTCGTGGGGATGGGTTCCCCCCGCAAGGAGCGTTTCATCAGCGACTACAAAGCCATTATGGAAGCGCCTTTTGTGATGGGCGTGGGCGGCAGTTTCGACGTGATGGCGGGCAAGGTGCGACGCGCCCCGAAATGGATGCAGGACGGCGGCATGGAATGGGTGTTTCGCTTGATTCAGGAGCCGGGCCGCATGTGGAAGCGTTATCTGGTGACGAATATCCAGTTTGCCCTGGCCTTGGTTGAGCATGCGGTTTCCCTGAATCCGAGGGCGGCCAATGGCTAGGCCGATTTTCGCTAACCCAGGGTCTATAGGGAATTGGGGATGGGCGGGAATTTTCCTGCTTGTCTCCGCCCTCCTGGGCATGCTCTCGTTTTTTGTGCCTGCGTATTTGATTATGGCCGCGGTGATTGGGGTTATCGGGCTGGGCTATCTGGCGCTTAATCCAGACAAAGCGTTTATGCTCACCATTTTTACGATTCCGTTTGTGGATCGTATCCGGGTGCTTCCCATCAGTTTTTCGTTGAACGAACTGGTGCTTCTGTTTACTTTCCTGGTATGCCTGGGGCATATGGTGCTTCGTTCCCACCGGGTCAGCCTCAAAACCAGCCTGGATGGCTGGATATTCCTGCTGACGGTTACCTTTTTCCTGGCCGGTTTTTTCTCGGAGAGCGATACCGGCATGCTGGGTTTTTTCAAGGTGTTTGAAGCATTCATTATGTATTACATGACGGTGTATCTGATTCGAACCAGGCAAATTACCCGTTCCCTGGCACTGAAAGTGGTTTTGTTCACCGCGCTTTCACAAGCTGCGCTAGGCTCGTTTCAGTCATTTACGGGCATCGGCTCTGATTTTCAGTCTGCGCGCGGCTATCTGGGCTATCTGGGTCTGGGTTCCAACATCGTATGGCATGGCCGCGGAACCACGTGGCATTTCAATAGTCTGGGTAATTATCTGGCCACCAATGCGGCCGCCTTCTTGCCAATTTACGTGTTTTGCGTCAAGCGGAAAAAGCAGGCGTTTTGGATGCTTTGCATTTTGTTGACGGGAATTATTACCACGTATTCGCGCGGCAGTTTGCTTGGATTATCAGCGGCTGCATTGTTTTTTCTGGGGGTAAGCCAGCCTACTTTTAAACGATCCCTGATTTTTATGCTGGCATTTGTCTGTTTTGCGATTTTGCCTTCGGTTCTAACGTTGAGCAGCACTTCGTATGTAGAAACGGTAGGTTACAGCGAGCGGCTGATTATCTGGCAGGTGCCTATTGCGGCGATTACCAGCAGCGCAAAATCCTACTGGCTTGGCTCCGGTTTGAATTCTTACGCGGTGGTGGCATGGCCGTATATTCCGGCCTGGGTGCCATCAGATCAGTTCCGGAACTGGTTTGCGCATAATTTTTACCTACTTACCGTGCTGGAAATGGGCGTGATCGGCGCTGCTGTGCTGTTTAGTTTCATGCTGTTCATCTGGATTGACACCTGGCGTAAATTCAAGCGCTGGCATGGTTTTTACGGGATTTATAGCCTGTCGCTCAGTGCGGCCATGATGACAGTTTTTTTCGTCAGTATTTTTGATCACACGTTTGGTTCTCCGCACTTCAAAGTATTTCTTTTCCTGTTATTGGGACTGTTGTATGTCAAGCGCAACCCTCTCCGTTCTTAAGCTTAAGAAGCGGCTAAAATTACCGCCCCTGTTGAAAAATATGAGCATTACATTCAGCGAGAGTGTAGTGACCAAGGGACTGAATTTTTTGATTATCCTGGTTCTTACGCGCAAGTTGGGGCCAGAGGATTACGGGAAATACTCTTTTATTTTTGTCACTGTTGCCACTTGTAGCGCCTTGTTCGACTTTGGCATGGAAAATACGGCCGTTCGGTTTGCGGCCAGGGAAAGAGATAAAAAACAGGGGATTTTCGGCCTGTATCTTTCGGTTAAGCTATGTACGCTGTTGAGCCTGGTTCTTTTCTTTGTATTCGGCGGAGACTGGCTATTTTCCCTGATGAACAAATCCGCCGTGAGCCGTTATCTGCCGTTTTTAATTATGGGGTTGCTGGGAGAGTCCCTGTTTTTTGTGAATGACACCTACCTGCAGGCCAATCAGCGATTTCAGTTGCGGGCCGTGTTGAATATCATTCGCTATGCCGTTGCTTTGCTGTTTATCTTGTTCCTGTTTGTAGGGAATTCGGTTGCTCTGCAATACGTGTTTTACGTATATCTGGTGCCGCTGTTGTTTTCCCTGGTGTTTTTGGGCAAATATTTTTCATTTATTCGGGATTATTTAAAAAAGCCCTTTCAAAAGCCATTAATGGGTGAAATTCTGGATTATGAAAAATGGATGTTTGTCTATTCAACAGCGTATAATCTGCTGGGGCGGATTGACTTTTTCATGCTTGGGTTTTGGGTTGGTTTTCAGCAATTGGGCATTTATAACGCGGCTTATCAACTTTGCTCCATTGTCTCGTTTTTACCGGTTGCGCTGGGAAAAGTACTGCTGCCTGCGCTTTCCGAATTGGGAGAGGAAGAGGTTTGCCGAAAAACCAAAAAAATGATTCGTGCGACTACCCTGATTTGCGTTGTGGCGGTCCTGGTAATGCCCCTTACATACTGGCTGGTCCCCTTTTTATTGGGGAAGGATTACATTGCTGCGGTTCCAATCCTGCAAATCCTGCTGCTGACGTTTATTATCGGTCTGATGAGCATGCCATACGAGCAATCGCTGTATTCGCTGGGTCGTCCCAAAGTGTTAAGCATTGGCCGTTATATTCAACTGGGGATGATTATTCTGTTGAATGGCGTACTATTGCCTTTCTTTGGTATGGTTTACGGCGCTTACATTGTGGCTGTTAGCGGGTTATTGGGCCGACTGTTTTATCTGGTTTACGCTCGCTGGTTTTATCTGGAGTATGAGGGCAAGATCATGGCCCGACATGAAAAAGCGGTTTTGAGAGAGGGAACGCCATGTCAAGTCCAGTATTGAATGTTTTGCAACTAATCTCCTCGTTGGAGGTGGGTGGATCTGAAAAGCTGCTGATTGATTTCCTGACTGCCTGCCGGGATGACGATCAGGTCAGCTTTACGGTCGTAGTGATGAATCAGGCGGTCAACCCGGAAATGAGGGAGCGTCTGGAACGTCTGGGCTTGAACGTGTATTTTATGGATCGGCCCGAGAGCCATAAGCATCCCAAGTATCTGTGGCAACTGCTGAGTATTATTCACCGTCACCAGATTGGCATTGTTCATGCGCATAATTACGGCAGTAAACTATGGGGCGTACTATGCAAAGCCCTGGTGCCTAGATTGAAGTTGATGTTCACTGTTCACGATACCATGACCCTTCCTCGCCTGGACTGGAAGCATGTTTTCATTCATAAGCGCATTATCGATTGCAATATCGCCATTTCAGGCAAAGTGGCCACTTTATGCGAACAACGGGGCATTTTAAATTATCGGCAGATTTATAACGGCATTCCCCTTGCCCACTTTGCACAGGCCAAAACAAGCGGGCTTGGTACTCGTTCGGAAGTTGAGGAATTTAGCGCACAGCCTTTGCGGCTGGTGCATGTAGGACGAATGGATTACCCGGTTAAAGGGCAGGATATATTAATAGACGCTGTTCAGCTTTGTGTGCGGCATGGCTTGAATGTTCAATGCAACCTGATGGGTGGGGTATACGCTTATAGCATGGACTCTTTCAGGTATTTGCAGGAGAAAGTCAGTCAGTTGGGACTAGGTCAATTCGTTCAGTTTCTGGTGAACCGGACGGATGTGCGGGAGGTGCTGTCCCAGGCCGATGTGTTTGTGTTGCCGTCCCGTTATGAAGGTTTGGGGCTTGCCTTGTTGGAAGCTATGTCTGCTGGCCTTCCCGTGATCGCCAGTGATACCGACGGCCCGAAAGAACTGGTGGAGGATGGCGTGAACGGTCTTCTGTTTGAGAGTGGCAATGCGGTGCATTTGTTCCAAAAAATCCGGTTTGTCTATGAAAACCCTGAACAGACAGATCGAATGAGGATGGTTGCGCTTGCACGGGTGCAAAAGTTTGATATTCAATCCATGAAACGGCAGTATTACCAACTTTACGAGTCTATTTTGCCTGTTTCTAAACGGTGTGCGGCTCGGCATGAAAAACAAAGTACAAAAGCACTTTCGGGGAGATTGACTGATGAGGCCTCTGTTTGAATTTCAGTGCTGGATGAAACGTTTGTACCGGCAAGGGCCAAGATTCCAGAAACATTTAAAATTACTGGAGAGAACCCGAGGTTATTCGGAAGATGCGCTACGGTTTTTCCAGAATGAGCAGCTTCGAAAAATGGTGCGGCATTGCTATCGGAACGTGCCTTATTACCAGGATTTGTTCCATGAACTGCGCTTGAGTCCCGAAGATATTCAGACTTATGAGGATCTGAAGAAGCTGCCCGTACTCGATAAAAAAACCGTCAAATTAAATTTTGATAAATTGATTGATAAAAAACGTCGCAATGTCTTGTGCAAAATGGGCGTAACGAGCGGTACAACGGGAAGCCCGGCGCGGTTTCTGCGTGACTACAACTCCATCAATTTTGAATATGCCGCAACTTGGCGGCTATGGCATACTGCCGGAGATTACGGTAAGAAACGGGCCAGCATGCGGGGAGGGATTATCGTGCCGGTTGCCCGCCAAGAGCCACCGTTCTGGCGGTATAATCCTGCCAATCTGGAACTCCAGATGTCCAGTTTTCACTTGTCGCCTGCTAACAGCAAGGCTTATATTGATGAGATTGTGTCTTTTGAGCCGAAGGTTCTATATTGCCTTCCTTCCAATGGCGCGCTGCTGGCTAAGTTTTTCCGTCAGCACAAAAGGGAATATTTTTTTGATGCCGTGTTCACTTCATCGGAAGCGCTGGAAACCTATACCAGGGAGTATATTGAGGATGTGTTCCAGTGCCGTGTTTATGACTGGTATGGTCAGGCGGAACGGGTGGCGGCAATTGGGCAATGTGAACATGGCAGCTATCACATAGAAGAGGATTATTCGGTTGTAGAATTGTTGGAAAATGAGGATGACGGTAGCTATGAGCTGGTTGGCACCCATCTGCATAATTACGTAATGCCGCTACTGCGTTACAGGACTCATGATCATGTGTACCTTTCGGAAGATACTTGTGCTTGTGGTTCCGCGTTTCGCAAGGTTGATAGGATTTTGGGGAGGAGCGGGAATTTCCTGATTACGCCAGAAGGTTGCCGTATTTCGATTACCGCTCATATTCCCTGTGGCATTGATAATTTGATTGAAACCCAGTTTTGCCAGAAGCAGGCTGGCGAGGTTACCATCAAGATTTTAACGAATGGGCTTTTTACGGACAAGGATAGGGAACAACTGATTAGAAATACGTTAACGTATACTTCTCCCCGGATGAAAGTGGATGTGAAGGAGGTGACCAGTATTCCGCGGGGGCCAAACGGCAAATTTATCAGTGTGATTAATGAGATAGGCATGGAGAACTAGGGAATGGGTATAACTAGTTTCTTTGAGATTAATTGTTGGTTGCGAAAGTTATACAGACGAGGTACCAGGTTTCAGCAATATGTCAGGGTATTGGCCGATACGCACGGCCTTGATTCCGGCGGGTTGACAGCATACCAGGAGAAACTGCTGCAAAAAATGGTAAGGCATTGCAATAAAAATGTGCCGTATTATCGGGATTTGTTTAGGGAATTGAAAATCAGGCCGGATGATATTCGAACCTTGCAGGATCTCTCTAAACTGCCGCTTATTGATAAGAAAACGGTGCAGGCTAATCTGGATCGGTTTATTTCCCGTCGGCATTATAACTTTTTATGCAATGTTGGCACTACCAGTGGCAGTACCGGAACGCCTGGAAAATTTATCCGTGATTTTGACGCGATTAATTTTGAACACGCAGTTGTGTGGAGGCAATGGCAAAACGCGGGGGATTCGGGGAAAAAACGGATTTCCCTTCGTGGCGACATCATTGTTCCGTCCTCGCAAAATGAGCCGCCTTTCTGGCGTTACAATCCCGCGAACCGGGAATTGCAAATGTCCAGCTATCACCTGTCTCGGGATAACAGTATCCATTATATCCGCAAGATTCAGGACTTTCAGCCGAAAATCCTTTATTGTGGCCCATCCATGGGGCATGTACTGGCTAAGTTTTTCAGGCATCATGGGGTGGACTACCGGTTTGACGCTGTTTTTACATCGTCAGAATCACTCGAGCCGGAGATTCGGGACTATATTGAGACTGTATTTCAGACCCGGATTTACGATTGGTACGGCCAGGCGGAACGGGTGGCGGCAATTGGGCAATGCCGACATCATCAGTACCATATTCAGGAGGATTACTCAATTGTGGAATTGTTGCCCAACCCTGTGGATGGCAGTTATGAGCTGGTTGGCAGCCAATTGCATAATTACGTCATGCCACTGTTGAGGTACAAGACGCAAGATTTTATTTACCTGAAAGGCGATCCGGCTGAGTTTACCCGGTGTGCATGTGGCAGTTATTTCCGAAAGGTGGAAAGAATCCTGGGTCGTTCCTATGGATACCTGTTGACCCCGGAAGGCTATCATATCGCAATTACTGCCCATATCCCGGTCGGGGTGGATAATGTGATTGAAACCCAGTTTTACCAGGAAAAACAAGGCGAGGTTGTGCTGAAAGTGCTGACCAATGGAAGCTTTAACGAGGTAGATCGGGAACGGCTGGTGTTGAATACCTTGAAACACACTTCACCGCATATGAAAGTACTGGTGCAGGAAGTCTCCGAAATTGAACGGGGGCCGAACGGAAAATTCATCAATATTGTCAGTAATATCAGGAATTCATTGAATTGAAAGCGGGCTGAAAAATGAATAAAAAGAAGCCTAAAGTGATTATGGTGGGAACCGATATGCGAGCCAAAGGCGGCGTGTCGTCGGTTATTTGCATGTACCGGGAAGCGGGCCTGTTGGATGATGAGAGCGTTCGATTCATGGCGTCTTATGTCGATGGAAATGTGCAGCACAAGATCATCTACTACCTGGTTTTCCTGTTCCGCTATATCGCTACGCTAATTCAATGCCCTTCGGTGAAGATGGTGCATGTGCATACTTCCTCTTATGGAAGCTTTTTTCGAAAATGCGGAGTCGTTTGGTTGAGCAGGCTATTTCGGAAAAAAATCATTGTGCATATGCATGGGGCGGGTTTTAACGTCTTTTATGGGAAAATGCCTTTTCCCCTGAAACGATTGATTCGCTCCACCCTGCGTTCTGCCGATGTGCTGGTTGCGCTTTCCAGCCAATGGAAAACTGATTTGCGCCTTATTTCCAGGCATCCTGATATTCGGGTGATCTACAATCCGACTGTTTTGCGAGAACCGGTTCTGGAAACAGCGCTGGAGGATGGAGCAAGCCAGCCGGTTAACTTTCTGTTTATGGGGCGGTTGGGCCAACGCAAGGGTGTTTATGACATTATTGAGTCGGCCCGGCGCCTTCAGCGAGACAATGTGCGGATTGACCTGTATGGCGATGGGGAGTTGGATACCGTTAAAAACAAGGTGCTTGCCGCCGGTGTGCAGCAACAGGTGGCTGTTTGCGGATGGATTGATGGCAGTCGCAAGGATGAAACCTTCCGGAATGCAAACGTGCTGCTGCTGCCGTCTTATCATGAAGGGCTTCCTATTTCGGTACTGGAGGCGATGGCTTACGGCCTGCCCGTAGTGGCGACCGATGTGGGTGGTATTTCGGAAGCGGTTCAGGACGGAGTCAATGGCTATTTGATTCAACCTGGCCAATGCGAGGAATTGGCGGAGCGTATTGAGTGGCTGGCCGCCTCCCCTGGATTGAGAAGGGAAATGGGGCGGGCTGGCTACCGGTTGGCGGCCGAAAAGTTTGCACTGCCGGTGATTAAACG
>Ga0157326_1000054_pt1 | contig 10750 bp, 10 predicted proteins | sample MOy2old250510_FD_105391 | JGI IMG/M metagenome (GOLD analysis project Ga0157326, IMG submission 105391) | Arabidopsis rhizosphere microbial communities from North Carolina - M.Oy.2.old.250510 | ecosystem: Host-associated > Plants > Roots > Rhizosphere | place: USA: North Carolina | collected... | reverse complement strand
TTTCCAGCGGGAAATCCCGCTGTCATGATAATGGTCAGGGTGGAAAGAACGCATCCGGTCGAGCCGCCGGCAAGACCGGTCGCGGCATAGATCTGCCATTGATGCGGCGCCGACCCGGGCGCTGAAACATATAGCAGTCCGCCAAGCCACATCGTGACGACAGTGGCCAGCGTCGCTGCGGTTATCAACACCGCCTTCGATCCAAACCGCTGCGTAAGCCAGCCTGTCAGCAGGCAGACGGCCATGGACACCGAATTGAAGGCGATGCCGGTCTGCACGGCAACCCGAAAGTCCACGCCCGCCGCTGTCAGGGCTACGTAAAGCCAGCTATTGAAGCCGTAGGTTACGACATTGGCGACAAAGTAACAAAAGGCCGTACCCATTGTGAAGCGGATGATCTGAGATTCGAAGATGCTTCCCGCGTCTACGTGCTTGACGTGATCAGAGGGTCCATAATGCAATGAAGGCTGGTCCGGCTTTGCGAACAACCGGTTGATCAGTGACGGAATGGCGTCCCGTTTGCCCGCTCTGTTAAGGTAGGTCCATGATTCCGGAAGCCAGATCATCCCGGCCGCCAACAGCAAGGAAGCGACGCCGACGATCTCGAAGCATCCCCTCCATCCAACGATCGGCGCCGCTACCAGCGCCACCCCTGCCCCCACAACCCCGCCAAAGGGGGTGCAGGTGGCAAGGATGGCCACTGCGGTCGGAAACACCCGTCGGGGAAGCCAGTCCGCAAGTAGAGCGAAGGCATTGGGATTGAGCCCGCCAAATCCCATTCCGCTGATGAAGCGGAGCAGGATCAACATAAGCAGGTTCGGAGCGTATGCGCAGGCCAGCGTGCCGATACCGAATAAAAGAACGCAGGCTATTGCGGTTCGACGCGGACCGAAACGGTCGCCGATCCATCCCCCTACACCGGATCCGATCGCCATGCCGACCAGCGCCGCCGACAGCGCCGGCCCGAACTCCACCTCGGAAACCTGCCAGTCCCCGATGATGACCGGAGCGAAATAGGCCAGAATCTTCAGATCCACCCCATCGAGGAGCAGCGCCAATGCCAGCAGCATGACGAGAAGAATCTGGCCTGTCGCGACGGGCCGTCGGCCGATCCAGTCGATCAGGCCAACTGATTGGATCGCATTGGCGGGGTGTGCAGCCATCGTCTTTGCCCAATGCTATCTTAGAATTTCCAACCCACCGTCACGCCGTATGTACGAGGCGGGGCATAGGCAATACGTCCAGCGCCCAGCCCGCCGAAATTCTGAACACCTGAGAAGTTCGCGACCGCCCGATTGGTGAGATTACGGCCCCAGAATTGTCCATATAGTCCACTGCTGGTGTCGTAGCGTACCGAAGCATTGACGATGGAGTAGCCATTCTGGCGCAGGACATTGTCCGGCTCGTGATAATAGCCGCTGTTGTAATAATAGCTGATATTGGCGCCCAGCTTGCCAGAGCCGAGCTCTGTCTCATAGTTGACCGAAGCGCTTACGGTCGATTTCGGGCTGAGAACCGTATCATTCCCCGAAACATCGCCTGTCCGCAGATCATAATAGCCCGCACCGTTCAGGACAGCGATCTGCGCAAGAGGAAAGTCCACATAGCGGCCGTGAAGATATTGATACGCCAACCGGATATCGAATCCGCGAACCAGACGTAGGTTGATTTCGGCTTCGGCTCCGTAAATTTCCGCGCCGGAGCCATTGTAAATTCCGGTTCCGGTCGGGGATGGCACCTGGACCTGCACATCCTTGTAATCGTAAAAGAAGAACGCACCATTGAATCTGACACGGCGGTCCAGCAAGGTCGATTTGAATCCGGCCTCATATGCATCCAGAACCTCGGGATCATAGGGAGGTATCAAAAGCGAGGTGGGATTGAAGCCGCCACTCTTGAAACCACGGTTGTATGACCCGTAGATCAACGTATCGTCATTAAGCTGGTAATCCAGAGCCAGACGCCACGTCAGCTTCTTGAAACGATCCCCCGTATCTATCCGTGGAATCATTACCCGGACCTCGCCCGTCGATAATATCTGGTTCTGGATCGCGTCCAGTGTCCGGCGTTCGCTTGTATATCGAAATCCTGCCGTGGCGCTCAATCGATCCGAGATCTTGACAGTCGCCTGGCCGAATCCGGCAATTGATTTTGTACCTTGCCGACTTTGAATGTCCAAAGCGACGCGCCTGCTGCCGTCGGGAAAACGGGGTGTCTGCGAGGCCCCAAAATACCGGAACTGCAAAGGCTCATAAGCAGATGAGGCGTCGAAATAATAAGCGCCAAGAACCCACGTTATCTTCTGATTGGATGGCGATAGTAATTGAACTTCCTGACTGAATTGACGATCAGGCTGGGTGAAGACCACTTGGCGCCCGGGCGTTGACGTATAATCAAAGTCCCATGTCCCATCGTAACTGCTTTTGCGGTAGGCGGTGATCGACGCGAGGCTGACACCACCAAAATCATGATCTATGCGCAGGCTCGCCCCGCCGCCTTCATACTCATAATTGGGTTCGGTATCCGTGTCGATGTCCCACGGACCGCCACCATAAGCGGGACCGAATGGGGGAGGGACCGCCGCGTTCCGGAGAATGCGCTGCCCCGCCGAATTGTTACGTGAATCGGAATAATCGAAGATCGCGGTGATCTTGGTCTGCTCGTCAAGGTCCAGCAGCCATTTGGAACGCAGATTGATGTCATGATGGACGCGGTAGACGTCTTTGCCGCTCGAGAAATTCTTGCCGTATCCGCGACCCATTGTCATGCCGGCAAAAGCGATGTCGGCGCTCAGCTTTTCACCCAGGCCGGTCGTGAGGTATGCGGTCCCCCGCTTGGTGTCGTAGTTACTATAGGACAGCGTCACCTCGCCGCCGAACTCCGGCTTGGGATCACGGGTCATGACCTGAATCAGTCCGCCCGTGGCGTTGCGCCCGAACAGGGTGCCCTGAGGACCCTTCAACGCTTCGACCTGGGCGATGTTGTTGAAGTTCAGCAAGGCTGCGGGGGCGGCTGCATAATATACCCCATCGACGTAAATCGCGATCGGGTTCTCTACCCCCGGCGCACCAACCTTGGCCCCTACGCCGCGGATGATGGGATATGCGTAGCCATTGCTATTCTGGACTTCGACGCCGGGCGCGCTGATTTTTAGATCGGCGACGCCGGTGATGCCGGCCTGATCGATCTCCTCGGCTGTCACGACCGCAACGGAAATCGGAACTTTCTGAAGACTCTCGGAGCGCTTTTGAGCCGTGACCACGATATCGCCATATCCGACATCACTGGCCGGAGGTGTGACCACATCCTGCGCGTACACCACTCCCGAAATTGGTAAATAGCTTATCGCCGTCGCCAATAATAATGCCCGCCTCATGATACAACCCTCCGTTTTTTCATTTATAGAATTAATCTCAGCGCCAGTGCGCCAGATGTACCTAAACTCGACTATATATTAGCTATTGGCGGCGCGAACTTGCTGATGTCCTGCCATCCAATGCGTTAGATACTTTGATCTTATATGATCCGCAGCCACACGGGATGACACGAAGGTTTCGGCCAAGTTTCCACCCGCACTATAAAGGTGACCAAAGACGCTGCTGATTTCTCCAGCCACATAGAGGCCCTCGATCGCTGCTCCGAACGGAGACACGGCCTCATAATGTATATTATGGACGATGCCGCCTTGGGTATTGGATACGCAGGGATGGATATTGGCCGCATGGAATGGCGGCTTAAGGATCGGCATCATGCTGCCCGACGGCCGCCCGAATTCCCGATCGCTCCCTTGCTCGCAATCCGCATTCCAGGCATCTACAGTGCTCTTCAGGATTGCGGCATCGATGCCGATCTGCCCCGCAAGCTCCTCAAGGGTAGATGCTTCGGTGATGATGCCTAGTTCTATCTCTTTCCTGTTATCGTCACTCCACCTGTAATGAAGTATATCAGGGTCATTATACGTTGGCTGACCCAGCGCATACATGTTCCTGCCGTCATCATCAAAGATCAGTAGCGAAGGATTTCTGGTAAACCGCATCAGCGCCGGGTCGAAGCGATGCATGGTCCGATGATTGGTATCCTGCAGGTAAGGATCATACTCGTTCATATACCGTTTGCCGAGCTGATCGATGATTATCCACGGCATCTTGACGTCCAGGGAGTCCTGTTCGCCGGGGCGCCAGTTGGGGAAGCGGCGCGTGCGGATCAGATAGGGGTAATCCGGTGAGGGATGGCGGAACGCATAGGAGCCATGGAAATGCCACATGTGCCACAAGGCAGCACCGACCTCCTGTGCCATCCGGATCCCGTCGCCGGTGTTGTGCTTGGCCATGCAACCATCGACAGGCGTCCCTTCCCAGAACTGGGCCTTCAGGTCCTGACTTCCCTCGAAGCCGCCACATGCCAGCACCACCGCCCGCGCCTTGATCGTCGTCGACTGCCCGTTGGCTCCATGGACTTCCAGACCCACGATCGCGCCGCTTTCATGATCCTTGATGAGACGCTGTGCCGCGCTACTGAATCTCAGGGTTATATTGTCCCTGGACATCACATTATCGTAGAGAACCTTATAGATCCTGATACCACCGCCAAAGGTTCGCGTGTTTGACTGAGATGTGCTGCTTTGTGCCGGAAAGTCATTTTCGGGTATGAACCCGGGAATGTCTTTGACAGTAGTGTAATAGAAGGTTTTATAGCCTGGCAGAGGGTATGTGGCTCCGCCGGTAAACTCTGCGGGCGGCTTGCCTTTGGATATATTGGTGATGCTCTCAAAGCCCGCGCCCCCGCGGCCGACAACCTCCGCACCGTTCATCTTCGCCAGCCGCGTGAGATATGGCTGAATTTCCGTCATGCCACCGGCGAGAACTCGGAGGAGCTCGTCGGACGTGCGTCCGCCGCAAATCTCCTTCAGATAGGTAAAGGCATCCTCCGCATCATCGGCGCTCAACAAGCCGCCCCCCGAGCAGATGGAGATGCCTCCTGGTACCGAAGACTTTTCTATAATAAGAACTCTAGCTCCGGCGTCCGCCAGTTCTATAGCAGATACGAGCCCAGAATTGCCGGACCCGCATACCACTACATCAAATTCCTCGTCGAAACTGTCCATGATCGGCCTTCTAATTCTGATTCCCAGTTGCCAACGCAGAATTGGCGGAGAAACGACTATGAAGTTACAGCCCACACCATCGCGAGCAACGTATTAATATTCATAATCTCCTATTATAAGTGCCATTTTCCGCGCAAAAGGGTCGTCAGGATGGAATTGTCACGCTATTTCGAGGCGGTGGGCGAATCATCGGAAATGGCGGGTCCACACTGCGGCAGCGCGACACGCTGCTTTAGGTGAAGGTGGCGCCAAGCGCCGCGTAAGTCTTCCAGGTCCTGAAGCGGATTGAGAGACAACAGATAAGATCGAAACGTCAATTGTATCACAGCATCGAAAGCGGAACCGTATGTACGAAGGCCGCCGCTAAGATTTCCACCTGTTTGTTTATGAATGACAAGCATTGCTTGCTCATGAGGAAATAAACGAAACCATTTAATCAATGATGGCAATCACGATTGAGATAGTGTGTGTCGCCGGGAAGGAGAAGGTCGTGAGCGTCTGTCTGGAGTATGGCATACCAACGGGAAGTACTGGAACTGCCATAAGCTTAGGGATAGAGCGGGGGTTCTTCCGTGAGGAGGGGATCGACTTATCCATGCGCGCGATATTCGGCGGGCCGGAAATATCGGCGGCCTATGACTCGAGCGAACTGAAGTTCGGCGAACTGGGGACGCCGCCCGCCATCACCGCGATAGGAAATGGGGCGCAATATCGAATGGTGGGCAGCGCTTCGCTACGGGGGGTGGCGTTATTCTTTGTGACGCATCCTTCAATCGGGTCGTGGAACGATCTGCGCGGCCAAGTGGTAGGCGCATTGTCACTGGGTAGCTGCAGCTATTGGTACCTGCGCGAGCTGCTGACGCAGAACCAGATCGATCCCGACAAGGACCTGACCCTTCGGCCACTCGGGACGGACTATCCGCGCCAGCTCGAGCTGTTCGGGAAGGGAGAGATCCGCGGACTGCTCTCCAGCGAGCCATTCGTTTCTCAAGGCGAACTGGCCGGGACCATCAGGTGCTGGGGGAGCATCTTCGAGCTCGCCAATGTTCCCCGGCAGCAGTGGTCGGTCCAGGTCGCGAACCGCGCGTTTGCCACCGAAGAGCCAAACATGCTCGACGCCGCCTTGCGCGCGGCGCGACGGTCTCAGAGCTATGCGATTGAAAACCTCGACGAGTGGGCCGACTTCAATGCTCGCACTCTGAATCTGGACAAGACGACGGCGAAAGCCGCGATTGAACGAGACCTGCCATTTCTCTCCGCCGATGGAGAGTTCGACATTGAGGGCCTGGAGAACGTCATTGCCTTGCAAGCAAAGATGGGAGCTATCGACCGGCCATTGCCCGTGTCGTACTTCACCGAGTTCGGCTCCGTCCGGACATCGGAAAGCAGCGCTTAGGGGGTTCGTCCCCCTTCGCTCCTGACGGCGAACCGATGCTACTCCGCACGCGCCTCCCCTAAACGCCCATCATGCCCGCCGTCGAGGCGCCGTCGATCGCATATTCGCCGCCGGAGATGAATGCCGCCTCGTCCGACGCGAGGAAGGCTACAAGCGCCGCGACCTCTTCGAGCTTCGCCATGCGCCGCAACGGCGACATGCCCTCATAGGCCGCCAGCGCCCCCGCGCTGTCGGTGACCGGTCGATGATGCCCTGGATCATCTCGGTTCGCACCACCCCCGGCAGGATCGCATTGCAGCGTATCTTCAGCCCATCGCCGGCGCAGTGTATCGCGGTCGACTTCGACAATGCGAGAACCGCCGCCTTGCTCGTCGAATAGGCCACGAAATTGCCCAACGCCTTATGCGCGTTCATGGAGCTATTGATGATGATCGATCCCGCCGGGCCGTCGGGATTGTCGCGCATCAGCCGCACCGCGGCCTGCGCCGTGAGCATCACGCCGGTCAGGTTGACGGCAAGAATCTCGTTCCACGCATCGACGGCAATATGCTCGACACTGCTGTCTCCGCGTTCCATCCCGGCATTGGCGAAGGCGATATCGAGCCGGCCGAAATCCGTCCGGACCAGCGCGTCGAACCGCGCCCAGTCCGCGGGATCCTGCACCTGCCCGCGGAAGAAGGTCGCTCCCGTCGCCGCGCCGATTTCTGCCGCCGCCGTCGCGTTGGAGCCGGTGAAGATCACGCGGGCACCATCGGTGCTCAGTCGCGCGACGGCTGCTCTGCCGATTCCCGACGTACCGCCAGTGACCAACGCCACCTTTCCTGCGAGATTGCCCATATCGTCTGCTCTCTCCATTCGCTTTGTCGATACGGCCGCGGTCAGGCCGTGGCCAGCATGCCGGTCGCCCGACAGATCGCAACCGTGTCATAATAATAGGGGGTTATTCCGCAGAATTGCCCACCGCGCAGGTGGAAAACCTCGCACAGCGGCATGACCAGCCTTTCGCCATTATGACGCGACGTCGCATGGAAGGTCATGACCGAGATCGCATGCTGTTCGGATATGGCGAGATCGGTGAAGTCGAGCGCGGGATCGTCCCAGAAGCCGAACACTTTGGTGTAGAGTTCGCGCAGCGCGCCTTTGCCTTCATAGATGCCGCCAAAGGGCAGGCATCCGGCCTCGACGATCCGGAAATCATCGGTCAGCATCGCCTCCGCCTCGTCCCACTTTCCTCGCGCGGTCCAGCCATAGAGCGTCTCGACCATCGTCTTGATGGCTGCGTAGCGGACCTGGTCCATAAATCCTCCCGGGCACATATGCGATGCTCCGATCGTTGGCATGCATCCGGACGGGTCGCCCGTCGCCTGTGAAAAGACACAGGTGCCCCCGAAGCGCCTTCGCCCGACAAGGGATCCGCGCGACGCTGGACGGGTGCGCAGAGGAGAGTGCATGCGAGGACTTCGGCTGGACGGCAGGGTCGCGATTGTTTCCGGGGGACTACGCGGAATAGGTGGCGCGATCTCGCGCGCGCTCGCGGAGGACGGCGCCCATGTCGTCATCACCGATCTCGACGATCCCGGCAGCGCCGACGCTGCCGCGGCTCTCCAATCGCTCGACAAGGCGAGCTATCTCCATCTCGACGCCACGAGCGAGGACGACTGGCGCGCGGCGCGCGATTCGATCGAGCAGGAATTCGGGCGGCTCGACATATTGGTCAACAATGTCGGGGCGGACCTGACCGGCAAGGTCCAGGACCTCGACCTTATCGCCTGGCGGCGCCTGATGGCGATCAACATCGACAGCGTGTTTCTCGGCACCAAGACCTTTCAGCCGCTGCTCGCCGCGACCGGCGCGACCACACCCTATGGTTCGAGCATCATCAACATCAGTTCGATCATGGGCATCGTCGGCATGGGCGAGGTCTCCGCCTATAACGCATCCAAGGGCGCGGTACGGCTGTTCACCAAGTCCAACGCGCTCGAGTTCGCCGACGGTGGCGTGCCGATCCGGGTCAACAGCGTCCACCCCGGCTTCGTCGAAACCCCGCTGCTCCATCAGGGCATGGAGCGCTGGGCCCAGCGCGACGGCGGCACCGCCGCGGAGAAGATCGAGGCGATGGCCCAGACGACGCCGGTCAAGCGCCTCGCCCAGCCGATCGAGATCGGCCGGGTCGTCGCCTTCCTCGCCAGCGATGACGCCAGTTACATGACCGGCAGCGAAGTCATCGTCGATGGCGGCTGGACGGCCCGATAGAAAGGACAAGGCCGATGTCGGATTTCCAGTTGAACGGAGCAGTGGCGCTCGTCACCGGCGCTACCGGCGGGATCGGCCGCGCGACATGCCAGGCCCTGCGCGACGCCGGCGCGACGGTGACCGCAACCGATCTCGTGGCCCAGGCCGACGTGGAGGGCGCCGCGGATTATCGGCAGCTCGACGTCACCAGCGAAAATGCCTGGAGCGCCGTGATTTCCGATATCGACGCGCGCCATCGCCGGCTCGACATATTGGTCAACAATGCCGGCATCTCCGTGACGAACAGCATCGCCGACAGCAGCCTTGCCGAGTTCCGCAAGTGCATGGCGATCAATATGGAAGGCGTGTTCCTGGGTACCCGCGCGGCGCAGGCGCTGCTCGCGCGCAGCGGCAAGGACCGCAAGGGCGGCTCATCGATCGTCAACCTGTCGTCGGTCGGTGGGCTGAAGGGCGCGGCCTATATGGCGACCTATTGCGCCAGCAAGGGCGCGGTGAAGCTGTTCAGCAAGAGTGCGGGCGTCGAATATGCGATGCTGGGCCTGCCGATCCGGGTCAACAGCGTCCATCCCGGCGGCATCGACACCGAGATGATGGACACGATCTATGCTCGCTATGTCGATGGCGGGCTCTTTCCCGACATAGAGACTGCACGGGCAGTCGTCTCGTCGGCGCATGCCATGCAGCGGATGGGCCAGCCCGAGGAGATTGCGGGAGGCATCGTCTATCTATGCACCCCCGCAGCCAGCTTCATGACCGGCTCGGAGCTGGTGATCGACGGCGGGATGACGGCGAAATAGGCCGTGCCGCGATCAGGGCAGGGCCATGTTGCGGGATTGGCTGACCTCGTGCATCTGAACGTTCATGCTGACCTTGCCGGCAAAATCGGCCATGAATTCGGTAATGGCTGGCAAGGCCAGATGCGCGTCGAGCGCGGCCTGATCGCGCCAGCCCTCGACGAGGAGGATCACGGAATCCGCCTCGTCTTCCATTGCCACGTGGTAAAAGAGACAGCCGTCTTCGGCCCGTGACGGCGCGCACAATGCCTTGAGCCGCGCATAGAAGGCGGGGTGGGTCGCGGGATCGGTCCTGAGTTGGCCGGTGATCACGATCATGCTGTAAACCTCAGCTCTGGTGGATGATGGTGAAGTTGCGGCTCTGGAGGAACCACTGCCCGCCGCGCTTGACCAGCTTGTCATTATAGCAGGCGCGGGCGCGCTTGTCCTTGAGCGTGCCCGGCTCCTCATAGACCTCGGAAACATAGACGCGGGCGTCGGCGCGGTCGCCGTCGATGAGGATTGCGCCGATGCCGACGAAGAAGCTCAGCTTCGGATAGCTCGGCATCGCCTCGCGCCACAGCTTCACGATCGCTTCCTTGCCCTCGACGATGCCGAGTTCGGGATAATGCGACAGGTCCCAGTGACTATCCTTGACCCAGAGCGACGCCCAGAGCTGCTCGTCGACGCGATTGACCGCGTCGGCATAGGTTTCGAGCACCTCGCGGATCGCCATGCGGTCCTCCAACGGACCCGTGAAATTGGCGGTCATATCCCTCTCCCGATGGCCGGCTTTACCGCGATGCTAATCGCCGCCGCCTCCGGGCGGACCTGCGGGAAGTGGCAGGTCAGCGATATTCGTCGCGCAGCAGCCGGCGCAGGATCTTGCCCGACGGATTGCGCGGCAGGCTGTCGCGGAAGTCGATGGTCTTTGGCGCCTTGTAGGCCGCGATCCGCGCGCGTGCGTGGGCGATGAGTTCGGCGGGATCGGGACTCTCCCCGGCTACCGGCACGACGACAGCCTTCACCGCCTCACCCCATTTGGCGTCGGGCACGCCGATGACCGCGACGTCGCTGACCTGCGGGTGGCTATAGAGGGCGTTCTCCACCTCGGCTGGATAGACATTCTCGCCGCCGGTGATGATCATGTCCTTGATACGGTCGGCGAGGTAGACATAGCCGTCGGCGTCCATTGTCCCCGCGTCGCCGGTGCGCAGCCAGCCA
>Ga0157326_1000053_pt1 | contig 10753 bp, 7 predicted proteins | sample MOy2old250510_FD_105391 | JGI IMG/M metagenome (GOLD analysis project Ga0157326, IMG submission 105391) | Arabidopsis rhizosphere microbial communities from North Carolina - M.Oy.2.old.250510 | ecosystem: Host-associated > Plants > Roots > Rhizosphere | place: USA: North Carolina | collected... | reverse complement strand
CGAAGCGGTGGATGCCGACACCCGCGAGCACCGCCTGCGCCTTGGGGCCGAGCCCCTTGATCCTGGTCAGATCGTCGGCGGGCAGGTCCGGATTGACGTCGACCCCGATCACCGGCCCAGAGACGTCGAGCACCGCGGCGGCGGCGCTGTCGGTGAGGCCATGGCCCTGCTTCGCCGCCGGCCGGGGGGCGGCGACCGGCGCAAGGCCGCTGTCCGACAGCGATACACGCTGGGTCGGCTTGCGCAGCAACAGGAACAAGCCGGCGATCGCGAGGACCGCAACGATGGCGGCAATGATGAGGGTGCTGTTCGACATTCCCCGTCCTTCTGATGTCTTCTACTTATTCAATGCGACAGTGGCTCAAGCGTTCCGCAGCCGTGCCAATTCGCGCCAGCCTATATCGCGGCGGCAGAAACCGCTCGCGAAATCGAGCGCATCGACCGCGGCATAAGCAGTGTCTCGCGCTTCGCCGATATCCTGGCCGATCGTGGTGACGTTGAGCACCCGCCCGCCATTGGCGATCAGCCAGCCGCCCTGCGATTGCGCGGTGCCGGCATGGAAGACCTTCGCACCCTTGGCCTCGGCCTTGACGATGTCGCGGATCGCGCCTCCTTTGGCCGGCGTACCAGGATAGCCTTTCGCCGCCATCACCACGGTCAATGCGGTGTTGGGCGAGAGGCTGGGGGGCGGCAGTTCGGCGAGACGGCCTTCGGCGACGGCGAGCAGCAGCGTGAGCAGATCATCCTCGAGCCGCAGCATCAGCACCTGACATTCGGGATCGCCGAAGCGCGCATTATACTCGATCAGCTTAGGGCCTTCGTCGGTCAGCATCAGCCCGGCGTACAGCACCCCCGAATACGGGATGCCCGCCGCCGCCATCGCCCGCACCGTCGGCTCGACGATCTCGCGCATCGCCCGTGCTTCCAGCTCGGGGGTCAGCACCGGGGCGGGGCTATAGGCGCCCATGCCCCCGGTGTTGGGCCCCGTGTCGCCGTCGCCCACGCGCTTATGGTCCTGCGCCGACCCGAAGGGGACGACGGTCGTGCCGTCGGTGAGGGCGAAGAAGCTCGCTTCCTCGCCGGTCAGGAATTCCTCGATCACGACCTCCGCACCCGCGCCGCCAAAGCCGCCGCCGAACATATCATCGATCGCGGCCTCGGCTTCGGCGCGGCTTTCGGCGATCACCACGCCCTTGCCGGCGGCGAGACCGTCGGCCTTGATCACCACCGGTATGCCAAAGCTGTCGAGCGCCGACTTGGCCGATCCGGCGCTGGAGAAGCGGCCATAGGCGGCGGTGGGGATATTCTCGCGCCGGCACAGATCCTTGGTGAAGCCCTTCGATGCTGCGAGCTGCGCCGCCGCCTGGTTGGGACCGAAGGTGAGGATGCCGTTTTCGCGCAGCAGATCGGCGAGCCCGGCGACCAGCGGCGCTTCGGGTCCGATCACCACCAGCCCGACATTCTCGTCGCGCGCGAAGGCGAGTACCGACTCGATGTGGGTCGGATCGAGATCGACGCATTCGGCGCATTCGGCTATGCCCGGATTGCCGGGTGCGGCGTAGAGCTTGGTGAGCCGTTCGGATTGCGCGAGTTTCCAGGCCAGCGCATGTTCGCGGCCTCCCGATCCCAGCAACAGGACGATCATGAACGAACTTCTCCCCGGTGAACCGCCCACAGAGTCTCTGGGCGACAGGCCCCGCCTGTTAGCCGAGGAGCAGCCGGGCGACAACGCGCCAGCACTCAGCGTTTCCGAATTATCCGGCGCGCTGAAGCGCAGCGTCGAGGAAGCCTTCGGCCATGTCCGGGTGCGCGGGGAGATATCGGGCTTCAAGCGACACGGTTCAGGCCACTGCTACCTGACCCTCAAGGACGACCGCGCCTGTATCGACGGTGTTATCTGGAAGGGGCAGGCGGCGGCGATGCGCTTCCGCCCCGAAGATGGCATCGAGGTGATCGCCACCGGCAAGCTCACCACCTATCCCGGCCGTTCCAAATATCAGATCGTGATCGACCGGATGGAGCTGGCGGGCCAGGGTGCGTTGATGGCGCTGCTCGATCAGCGCCGCCGCATGCTCGCCGCCGAGGGGCTGTTCGCCGAGGAACGCAAACGGCCGCTCCCCTTCATGCCGCGTATCATCGGCGTCGTGACCTCGCCCACCGGCGCGGTGATCCGCGACATCCTCCACCGGCTCGAGGACCGCTGCCCCACCCATGTCATCCTGTGGCCCGTCGCGGTGCAGGGCGAGGGCGCGGCGGCACAGGTGGCGCGGGCGGTTCGCGGCTTCGGCATGCTCGCGGCGGGCGGCGCGATCCCCCGCCCCGATCTGCTGATCGTCGGGCGCGGCGGCGGCTCGATCGAGGATCTGTGGGCGTTCAACGAGGAGGTGGTGGTCCGTGCGATCGCCGAATCGCCGATTCCGGTGATTTCCGCAGTGGGCCACGAGACCGACACCACGCTCGCCGATTTCGCCGCCGACCGCCGTGCGCCGACGCCGACCGCCGCTGCCGAGATGGCGGTGCCGGTGCGGGCCGACCTGGCGCATCATGTCCGCGAGCTTGGCGCGCGCGCCGAGCGACTGACGCGGCGCTATCGCGAGCGCGCGGGCGAACGCTACGAGGCCGTGGCCGAGCGGTTTCCGGCGCTCGACAGCCTGTTCGCGGGGCAGCAGCAGCGGCTCGACGACATCGCCGATCGGTTGCCCCGCGCGCTGGGCCAGCGCATCGCCCATGCGAATAGCGATCTTTCCCGCGCCGCCGGAGCGCTGCGGATATCGTTGCTGGATCAAAAACTCGCACGCTCGAAAGAGCGGCTGGCCGCGGTGCGCCTTCGCCCGGAACCGATCATGGCGCGCATCGCGGAGGGCCATATCCAACTCGACCAGCTCTGGCGGATCGCCGAGCAGCTCCACCCCGACAAGCCGCTCAGGCGCGGCTATGTCCGCGTCGAGGCGCGCGGCGGCGGGGTGCTGACCGAGGCCGCCGAAGCCCGCGCGGCGGGCCTGCTGACCTTGTACTTCGCCGATGGCCCCGTCGACGCCCAGGTTGAGAATGGCGGCAAGCCGGCTTATGCGAAGCCCAGGGGAGCGGACGAGGTCGCGCCGCGTCAGCAGGATCTCTTCTAAATAACGACGCCATTCCCATATTGGCGGTAAGGAGCCAGACATGCTGATGAACGCGGGCCGCCCCGCCAAACTCAATTATCTCGCCAACGGCTTTCGCGTGCTGGTGCCCGGCGATCATGTCGTCTGCGCGGTCTCCGGCGCGCCGATCGAGCTCGACGTGCTGCGCTACTGGAGCGTCGCGCGGCAGGAAGCCTATGCCAGCGCGGTCGAAGCGACCAAGGCGGAGCAGCAGGGTTGAACCAGGCGCGGCGCGGCACGGTTGCCGCGCTCGTCACGATGATGCTCGCGGGTTGCGCGCCTACCATCGTTCCGACCGCCGCGCCGGTGCCGCCACCCAACCATGCACGGATCGTCGAAAACGCCGATTTCCTGCTGGCTGGATCAATCGAGCAGGGCGGCATGGCGACGGGCATCGCACCCACGGGCACGGCGACGCTGCTGCTCGACGGCAAGCCGATCGGCCATGCCGCCGACGGGCGCTTCCTGATCGCATTCGACCGCGACAATCCCCCCCTCGCGACGATCGAAGCGCGGCTGGCCGACGGATCTCTGCTGCGCCGCACGCTGGCGGTACAGCCGCGCAGCTGGCGGATCGAATCGCTGCCTACCCTGCCGCGCGGCACGACGCCGACCCCCGAATTTCTCGCCCGCCGCAAGATCGAGACCGACCAGATCGCCGCCGCGCGCGCGACCGCAACGGCAAGCGAGGGCTGGCGGGAGAAGTTCATCTGGCCGGCGACCGGGCGGATCAGCGGCGTGTTCGGATCGCAGCGTATCTATGCAGGCGAGCCGGGGGCCTATCATTCGGGAGTCGATGTCGCCCGGCCCAGCGGCACGCCCATCGTCGCTCCCGCCGACGGTATGGTGATCCTCGCCGCCGCCGCGCCCTTCTCGCTCGAGGGCAATCTGCTGATGATCGATCATGGTATGGGGCTGAACTCGGCCTTCCTCCATCTGTTGCGGATCGACGTCACGGTTGGACAGGCCGTGAAGCAGGGGCAGCCGCTGGGCGCGATCGGCATGACCGGCCGCGCCACGGGCCCGCACCTCCACTGGGCGATCAAATGGCGCGACGCGCGGATCGATCCGGCGGGCATCGCTGGCGCGATGCCTTAATCCGTTCGGCCTCAGTCGCCGGCCCGGCTCGAGGTTGGTACAGAGCCCCTACATCACCCGCCGGAACCGGACCCCGCGGCTGAGCCCGACCTGGCCGAGATAGCTGCCCATCGCGGCCTTGGAGATCTTGACCTTGTCGCCAGTGCGCGGCGGATAATTGAGGCCGGAGATCGCTTCCCATGTCCCGCCGTCATTGGCGAGCCTGATCGACCAGTTACCGCCTGCCATCCGCGCCGTTTCGACAGTGCTGACGATCTCCCTGATCGCATCCTTGTCGTCGTCCTTGGCGTCTTCGAACAGGCCGATCCTCGGCAAGGCGAAGCCGAACAGCGACCTCTTGGTCTCGCGGATCTCCTTGCGGTCGACGACAACGAGATCCTTCTTTTTCTCGGCCTCGTCGAGCGCGCCGGCGGCCGCATCGTAGCAGGCGAGACGCCGGGTGTTTTCCGTAATGGCGCGGCAGTCGATCAGCTTGGTAAACAGTTCGGGACGATTGGGCTTCCGCTCGGCCGCTGCCGCGGTCGCGAAAAGCACCGCCGTGGCCAGAATTACTGTCGTCGCCGGCACATAGCCCATCGCCATTCTCCTGAGATTGAAACATTATAACCATTGTTACGGCAGTATAAGCAATGAGATTTCGCCACTGTTGCAAAAAGGCGACAACGGCGGCGCAACATGTCCCAAGCGTTAACCTCCGCTTTACAGGTTAATCGGATTTCTTGCACATCTGGCAGCATGCCCGAATGAGGTGACGGCGGCGTGCCAGCGTCTGCACATCTCATCAGGGTTGAGCACGGGGCGGAATTTCTCCCCGTCACTCCAGAAAAGGGACTGGACAGTGATCACTAACACGAAAAAGATCAGCCGCTTCGGACTGGGCTGCAGCGCAGCCTCGCTCGCGCTGAGCATGGCGCTCGCCGCGCCTGCCTTCGCACAGGCCGCCCCTGAAGCCGCCGCCGAGGCCGATGATTCCTCAGTCATCGTCGTCACGGGCAGCCGTATCGCCAATCCCAACCTGACTGCGGCTTCGCCGGTCACGGCCGTGAACGCCGCCGAGATCAAGCTGAGTGGCACCACGCGCACTGAGGACCTGCTGAATTCGCTTCCGCAGGTCGTCGCCAGCCAGACCAGCACGCTCGCCAACGGCGCCACCGGCACCGCCACGGTCGATCTTCGCGGCATCGGCTCGTCACGCACCCTGGTGCTGATCAACGGCCGCCGCCTGATGACGGGCGATCCGAACTCGACCAGCTCGGCCGCCGATCTCAACTTCATCCCCTCGTCGATGATCAAGCGCGTCGATGTGCTGACCGGCGGCGCCTCGGCCACCTATGGCGCCGACGCGGTCGCGGGTGTCGTCAACTTCATCATGGACACCGACTTCGAAGGCTTCCGGATCGACTCCAACTATGGCGTCAGCCAGCACAAGAACCGCAACAAGACCACGCCGCCGCTGCTCGATGCACGAGCCAATGCGGGCTTCTCGGGCTTCGGCTATCCCAAGGGCAATGTCGTTGACGGCGGCAATTTCGACACCACCATCTCGTTCGGCACCAGCTTCGATGACGGCCGCGGCCGCGCGACCGCTTATGTCGGCTATCGCAAGACCCGGCCGATCCTGCAGGCACGCCGCGACTATAGCGCCTGCACCATCCAGGTGAATGACGGCCTTGCCGGCGGCTTCACGCCGGACGCCCCGCTGCAATGCGGCGGTTCGCTCACCAATGCCGGCGGCACCGCGATCTTCTACACCAACACCACCTCGTCCTCGACGGTTGGCACCTTCGGTCCCGGCGTGCTGAACCAGGGCGTGGTCGATCGCTACAACTTCGCGCCGACCAACCACTTCCAGCGTCCCGACGAGCGCTACACTGCAGGCGTGTTCGCGGACTATGAGATCAACGAGGCCGTCCATCCGTACATGGAATTCATGTTCATGGATGACCGCACCGTCGCGCAGATCGCCCCGTCGGGCGACTTCGGCAACACGCTGAGCATCAACTGCGACAACCCGCTGATGTCGGCCAACCAGCGCGACCAGCTCTGCGCCGCCAACAACCTGATCGTCGGCAACATCGGCAACTTCCCGCTGGCGACCGGCCTCTATCAAGGCATTTTCGGCACAGCCGCTCCAGGCCCGGTGAACTACATCGATCCGATCACGGGCGCGACGTACAACCGGGGCTTCCTGCAGCTCCTCCGCCGCAACGTCGAGGGCGGCAATCGTATCAATGACCTTCAGCACACTGCCTTCCGCACCGTGATCGGTTCGCGCGGCGAGCTGGGCAAGGGTTGGTCTTACGATGCCTATTATCAATATGGCCGCACCAACTATTCGCAGGTCTACAGCAACGAGTTCTCTACCCGTCGCCTGGGCAATGCCCTTGATGCGGTCATGGGGCCCAATGGCACCGTGGTCTGCCGCTCGGCGCTGACCGGCGCGGATCCGAACTGCGTTCCCTACGATATCTTCGGCGGCACCCCGTCGCAGGCTTCGGTCAACTATCTGAGCGCGACCGGCTTCCTGAAGGGCTATACCTCGCAGCAGGTCCTCAGCGGCCAGCTGACCGGCACGCTGGGTGACTATGGGCTCAAGGCTCCCTGGGCGAATGACGGCGTGAGCCTCGCGCTCGGCGCCGAATATCGCAAGGACTCGCTCGACCTTGATTCGGACAATGCCTTCTCGACCGGCGATCTCACCGGCCAAGGCGCTCCGACGCCACCGGTTTCGGGTTCGTACAACGTCAAGGAGCTGTTCGGCGAAGTTAACGTGCCGATCATCCAGGACGGCTTCGTCTACGATCTGAGCTTCAACGGCGCCTATCGTTATTCGAAGTACAAGACCTCGAACGGCCGCAGCTTCAAGACCGATACCTACAAGCTCGAAGCTACGTTCGCCCCGGTGCGGGACATCAAGTTCCGCGGCACCTATGCCAAGGCGGCGCGTGTTCCGAACATCCAGGAGCTGTTCGCGCCACAGATCGTCGCGCTCGACGCGGTGACAGACCTCTGTTCCGGTCGGACGATCACCGCGGCGGACGTCGGCTGTCTCGCGCAGGGCCTTCGTGTCGGCCAGTCCGTCACGGCCAATCCCGCGCAGCAGTATAACGGCCTGATCGGCGGCAACCCCACCCTCAACCCGGAAAAGTCGACCACGAAAACCTTCGGTGCGGTATTCCAGCCGAGCTTCGTGCCGAACTTCATCCTGAGCGTCGATTATTTCGACATCAAGGTGAAGGACTTCATCCAGGGCTTCGGTTCGGATGCTATCCAGGCATCGTGCGTCAACGACGAGAATCTCGACGCCTGCGCCCTGATCAACCGCAACCCCGCAGGCTCGCTGTGGCTGACCTCGGATGGCTTCGTTCGCAATATCCCGACAAATGTCGGCGGTCTTCGGACGAAGGGTTACGAGATCAACACCAGCTATGCGCACGACATCGGCACCGGACGCCTGACGCTCAACATGTACGGCACGCTGCTCGACAGCTTCGTCGTCGATAACGGCCTGACCGCCCTCTACGATTGTAAGGGCTATTATGGCGCGACATGCGAAAATCCGCGGCCGAAATGGCGTCACCGCGCCCGTGCCACCTACCAGATGGAAAATGGCATCGGCGTCTCGCTGGCCTGGCGCTACCTGTCTTCGGTGAAGATCGAAAACCAGAACCCAAGCGCGTCGCTTAACGCTCCTTTCTATGACTTCGACGCCAAGATCAAAGCGCAGAGCTACTTCGATCTCGCCATCACGGTGGACCTGGACAACAAGTTCACCTGGCGGATCGGCGCCAACAACCTCATGGACAAGCAGCCCCCGCTGATCAGCTCGGGCAGCGCCAACTTCGGCGCCAGCGCCTGCGCCGCGACGCAGTGCAACGGCAACACCTATCCGGGCACCTACGACTCGCTTGGCCGTTACCTCTACACCGGCATCACGCTCAACTTCTAAGCAGGTTGGCTTTGCCTGATCTCGACGGCGGCTTCCCCGGAAGCCGCCGTCTTTTTTTGGAGGTTTCCGGGCGGGTTTGCCGCAGCAGGGAGCTTCCACTAGAACCTCGCCGACACCTCCGGCCGGATACGCAAAACATGTCTGAAACAACCGCGCCGCCCTTGCTGAGTCAGATCGCCGGCCTCGCGCGCGCCAACCGCCTCGACGAAGCCGCGGCTCTCGCCGCCGACGCCTGGAAAGCCGGAGCCGACCCGGTGCTGGCGGCGTTGGCCGGCGCGGTCGAGTTCCATCGCGGCCGGTTCGAGCCGGCGGCGAGCTATCTGCGCGTCGCCCATGGGGCCGAGCCCGGCGACATCGTCGTGCGCGCCAATCTGGCCGATGCGCTGTACCGCAGCGGCCAGGCCGACGCCGTGCTCGCGCTTTGCGACGATGCCAGCATGCGGGCGGACGGCAGCCTGCGCCTCGCCCGGCTGGCCGGCCATCTCCGCCAGGAGGCCGGCGACTTCGACGGCGCCGTCGCCAGCTATCGCCTTATCGTCGATCGCGAGCCGGGAGACTGGGGGGCCTGGAACAATCTCGGCAATGCCCTCAACGCCACCGGCCAACGCGATGAAGCCCTCGAGGCGCTGCGCAAGGCGCGCGACCTGGCGCCGGATTCCGCACCGATCCTGCTCAACCTGGGCAATACGCTGATCGAGGCGCGCCTCGGCGACGAGGCCGAAGCCGTCTTCGTCAGCGCGGCGCATCATCATCCCGGAGACGTGAAGCCCGTCCTCGCGCTGTATAATCTCTACCGCGAGGCGGGTCTCGAAGACCAGGCGCTCGTCAGGATCACCGAGGCGGCGGCGCTCGCCCCGGACGATCCCAGAATCCTGACCGATCACGGCCAGGAAGCCGCCCGCCGCAACCATTATGACGTCGCCGAGACGGCCTATGAGAAGGCGCTCGCGGTGCAGTCCGCTTTCGGGCCGGCGCTCGTCGGGCTGGCATCGGTCTATGAGCGGGTCAATCGCGAGGCCGAACTCGATCCGCTCCACGCCCGCGCGCTGAGCGACCAGGCCGACGCGCAAACCCTCGCATTCATCGAGGCGCTGCGCTTCAAGCGCGCGGGGCGGTTCGAGGAAGCGCGCCAGGCGCTGGAAGAGGCCGGCGACGTCATCGTCTCGGGGCGGCTGCTCCACCTGCGGGGCACCGTACTCGACCGGCTCGGCCGCCATGATGAGGCTTTCGGGACCTTCGCCGACATGAATCGCCATTGGCAGGCGGATCCCACCAACCCACGCGACCGCGCCCGCGACTATCGCGAGGCGATGGCCAGGGCCGATGCGCTGCTATCGCGAGAATGGCTGGCGGGCTGGAGCGCGCCGCCGTCCCCCGATCCGCGCCGCACGCCGATATTCCTCGTCGGCTTTCCGCGATCGGGCACGACCCTGCTCGACACGATGCTGATGGCCGACCCATCGGTGCTGGTGCTCGAGGAAGAACCGTTCCTGGTCGAGGCCGAGACCGAACTGGGCGGCGTGGATGCGCTCGCACGGGCCCAAGCCGGCGCCATCGCCGCCGCACGCAACGGCTATTTCGCCCGGATCGAGGCGCTGTCGGGGCCGGTCGGCGACCGGCTGGTGATCGACAAGCATCCGATGCACCTCAACAAGGTCGCGATCGCGCGCCGGCTGTTTCCCGATGCGCGCTTCATTCTCGCGCTGCGCCACCCGGCCGACGTATTGCTGAGCTGCTTCATCACCAATTTCCGCATCAACAACGCGATGGCGAACTTCCTCGACCTCGACGATGCCGCCGCGCTCTACGACCTGACCTTCCGCCATTGGGAAAAAGCCCGCGAGCTGTTCGGGGCGCCGGTGCGCGAGGTGGTCTATGAGCGCCTCGTCCTCGACACGGCGCGCGAGCTGCGTCCGCTGTTCGACTGGCTGGGCCTCGCCTGGCCCGACAGCGGCGTGGACCATCTGGACGCCGCGCGGCGCCGGGGCGCAGTCAGCACCGCGAGCTATGCCCAGGTCGTCGAGCCGATCTACTCGCGCTCGGCCGGACGCTGGGCCCGCTATCGCGAGCATCTCGAACCGATCCTGCCGATGCTCGCCCCATGGGTCGAGCGCTTCGGTTATTCACTCGACGACGCGACGATCCCCGGCTGGCCGTCCGGCGAGGCGTGATGGCCGCGCCCGATCCCGCCCGTATCGCCGAAGCCGATGCGCTGGTGCGCCAGGGCGACATCGCGCGCGCAGCTGCTCTGCTGGAAGAAGTGCTTGCCGACGGCGATGCCAGAGCGCCGCTCTGGTTGCGGCTGGCTGGCCTGCGTCGTGCGCTCAACCAGCCCCGCCGCGCGCTCGACGCGGTCCATCGTGCATTGGCGGCCGCCCCACTCGATTTCATGGCGCTGGCGATGAAGGCGAGCCTGCTCGAACGGCTGGACGACGCCGAAGCCGGACGCGCCTGGGACCATGCGCTGGCCCAGAAACCCGACGGCGACCTGCCGCCGGTGCTGATGCAGATGATCGCGGCGGGCGAGCAGGCCCGCGACCGCTGGATCGACGAGCGCTCGCGCATG
>Ga0157326_1000052_pt1 | contig 10757 bp, 10 predicted proteins | sample MOy2old250510_FD_105391 | JGI IMG/M metagenome (GOLD analysis project Ga0157326, IMG submission 105391) | Arabidopsis rhizosphere microbial communities from North Carolina - M.Oy.2.old.250510 | ecosystem: Host-associated > Plants > Roots > Rhizosphere | place: USA: North Carolina | collected... | reverse complement strand
GCCCTGGACGCCGCACGGCAGCGCGCGAAGCGCACGGGCAAGATGCTGCTGCTCGATCTCGGCGCAAATTGGTGTATTTCATGTCGCGCGCTCTCCGGAACCCTGCAACTCGAAACAATGCGTCGTTTTGTAGACAAGCATTTCGTTCTTGTGACCGTCGATGTCGGCCGCTTCGATCGCAACATGCATATTCCGACGTCCTATGGCGTCGATCAACTGCCCGGCTTGCCATCGTTGCTGGTGATCGACCCGCAACGCGATGAGTTGGTCAATGAAGGCGAAGTCAGCATTTTTGCCCATCTGAAGCGGCAAACCCCGCAGGCAATCGCCGATTGGCTGGCGAAATGGGCGCGCTGATAACCCTCATCGGTTGCCATAGGGGCGGAGCCACGGTTTGGACGGCACGCAGATCATAGCGGCCGTTATCAATGCCATCGCCACCACGTTCATCAGCCCAACCACAAACATGACAGTCATGGGTGCGGCGCAGCGTCTAAACATGTGAGCGCCGTAGGCGAGGCCATGTCGGAAAGCCGCAAGGCCTCCTGTTCCGCCTTGTGCGGAAGAGGGCAGGGCCCGCCGGTCGGAACGGCGCTGCAACAGATGGCAAGCGAGGATGAACAACAGGATCGCGCCGTTCAACGCCCAGCTGGTGGATACCAGATACTCGTCCAGATATCCGGCCGCATGAAGAAGCCATTGGCACATGACCGCGGCAATGCAGAAAGGAACCGAGGCGAGGATATATCCTGCAAGGGACATGGCAAGCGAACGGTTCTCCTGCGGAAGCGGCACGCGCCAGATGGTGGGCAGCATCATTGCCATGCTCATCGCAAACCACATTGCGAATGCCCGCGCAAAATCCAGGGCCTCCCACTGCGTGCTCCTGGCGAAGCAGAGTGTGATGTTGAACCGAAATGGCAGGGGATTGCCTGAAAATGCGGAATGCAGCGCGGCGATGATCTGCATTCCCGGACCCGTTTGCGCCAGGGCATTGGGTGCTTCCATCGTGAAAAGATCCACAAGCAGATACAGCCACCCGAGAAGCATCGGCGCCATGATGAGAAGGGCGCGCGATCGCGTGACGTTCCGACAGGCAGGTCCCGCCGTCATCTCTTGGAAATTAACTCGAGCGTGGCCTGGGCCGACGACACCGAAAAGGGATTGAGATAAAGTTGGTCGTGGCTTTCCACGCCGACATCGAAGACACAGTCTGCCTTAGGGCGTGCGACACATAGCAACACATAGCCAAGCTTCGCCTGACGCTTGTTCAAGGCGGTCGCGTGCGGTTGACGTACGGCGCCGGAAATCATGCGGGCCGCACAAGTAATGCAACCGCCATAGCGACAGGCGACGGGCAGTACGACGCCGCTCGCCTCGAAAGCGTCGAGAATCGCTTCATCCTCGCCTACGTCCAGCGTCATGCCTTCGCGGTTTCGAAGGGCTACCTTATATTTGCCCATATTCCCGACTCGCCGTTCTGAAGGTGGTCCGCCAATGGCGGACCACCCTTCCAGTCAGATCCAGATATCCGATGAGCAATCGCCCCCGGGATAGCGCGATTCATGCGCGCGGGCGGGACCATGGGGCTCCTTTCCGAAATCGACCAGAAAGTCTTCGCGGATTTTCATCCCGCCATTTTCGACATCGCAGTCGACGATCAGCATCACGCCGCCATTATCCTTCATTTCGGGATAGAATTGATTATCCCATGTGGAAAACAGCGAGGTGGTTACATATAGCCGGCGGCCATCGAGGCTGAGCTGGATCATTTGCGGTGCGCCATGGACGGCGCGACCGTTCACGTCCGGGGCCTTGCCCAACAATCCACCCATCCAGACCTGGCCGGTCAATTTCGGATTGGAGGGATCCGATATGTCGTATTGACGAAGATCCCCATGAAGCCAGTTGGAAAAATAGAGATAACGATCATCCATGGAAACCAGGATGTCGGTAATCAAGCCCGGCATGGGAACCGGAAATCCCGCGACGTCCACAGTAGGCACGTCAATGACCTTCTCGACCTTTATTTCTCCATCTTCCTTCCAATAATGGAAGATATTAGAGGACAAGGTCGCCCCCACAAAACCGTGGGTGCTGTCGGGGTCATGGAGGAAGCGAGCCTCCAGAGGGATCAAGCCCTCGGCGCCCAGGTCGAAGCTTTTCTCGACTTTCCGATTTTTGAAATCCCAGAAATGAATGTGCTGACCATATTTGCCACGGGCGACGTCGTCGAGATCGAAACCGGGCATGAAGGTGTTCGGCGACGCCCATTCCGTCGAGATCATCATGTTGTGGCGGGGCTGATACCAGAAGTCGTAACTATATTGCATCGCGCCGAGATCATTCTCCCAGCGCCCTACGATGTTAAAATCCTGATCAAGATGGAGATACCCTCCCGGGCCGTTGCCGTCGGCATCGCCGAGCATCGAGACGATGATGTCAGAGCCAAGACAGTGCACCGTATGAGGCGCCGACAGGTTGGTTTTCCGCTTGATCTCATCGCCGTCGATTACCTTGACGATCTCGGGCTTGCGAGGATCGCTCGCGGTATCGACGATATAGAAATTGTTGGTCCGAACACCGGGAACGATGAGGTATTTCCGTTGTGCGGACGTATTGCCGTGGCAGGATGAGCAGGCGTTCCAGCCCATATGATGTAGTTCGTCGCCAATGACCCCTGTTTCGGTCCGGTAGATAATCTGGCCGTAGGTCGGGCTGGTTTCGTCGACATCAATGGTTGCTAGATAATCGGGCTTTTCGATCCCTGTCCCGGTGTAGATGCAGATCGTGTAGATGACCTTCTCCCGAGGCGCTTTGACCGCCTCCTGGGGAGAGGCATAGCCGGGCCCTGGACAACAGGCTGCTGGATTATTTGCCATTCAAGTCTTCTCCTATTTGGTTTTTGTTTCGCGTAGTTCGTCGAGGCCGCGGGCGCCAATTTGCCAAGCTGCCATTACCGGCACCGCGACGCAAGTTGCCTGCTGCTGGGCTTCACCATGCATCAGCTATCGGGCGCAAGTCAAAGAGGATGTCAGAAATCATCGATAATTTCATTGACTCTCGGTGATCGCTATGGTGACTGCCTGTCATTCATGCTGGGTCAGAGGGCGGGATTGTCGTTTGTCGCGCCAATAAAAGGAATTCGGGACACGCGCTTCCGAAGAAAAATATCAGTTAAGGAGAACAAAGTTGTCAGGTCAGAAGCAGATCGTATCGACGAGCATAAATCGGGGGGTCATGACCGTAACGCTTGACGATCCCGAACAGTTGAACCGTTTCTCGGTAGAGATGTTCGAACAGTTCGGTGCGGCAATCGACAAAGGCAAGGACAAGAATATCCGCGCCGTTGTCGTTCGCGGGTCGGGACGCGTTTTCTGTGCGGGCTTCGACATCAACATGTGGCCGATAATGAACGATTTCGGCCTGCACAGCCCTCAGACACGCGACTTCCTTCGCATGTGCCAGGAGGTTTTCGTCGAGAAGATCGAGAGTCTCGAAAAGCCGGTTATCGCCGCCATCCATAATGTGTGCTTCGGTGGCGGCTTCGAAATTTCCATGGCGTGCGACATCCGGATCGTTACCGCCGATGTTCGGATGGCGTGCCCCGAGGTGAGGCTTGGGGTCATTCCAGAAGCCGGAGGTTGTCACCGCCTAGCGCGACTCGTCGGCCTGGGCCGGACCAAGGAACTGATCATGACCGGCCGTGAAATCCACGCCGACGAGGCGGAACGGATCGGGTTGGTCAGCCGGGTGGTGCCGACCAAGGGCGATCTCGATGCGGCCGTTCAGGAATATCTCGACATGTTCGAGTTGTGCGGACCAGTTGCGGTCGGACTGGCGAAGAAGACGATCGATTCAGCGTTCGGCCTTACTTCAAAGGCGGGGCTGGAACTCGAATATCTGGTTGGCAACGTCCTGTACGCCACCCCCGAAGCAGCCGAAGGCTACAACGCATTCCGGGAGAAGCGGAAGCCCAACTTCTACCCGCATTGTCGATGAGAGGTCGCGGTATCGCCGACGAGATCGGCTACAGAGCATTCGGAGGCAAGTAAGAACGATGCCCCTTTATGAATTCGAAGGCAAAAGGCCAGTAATCGCGGACGATGCGTTTGTCCACGATCAGGCGGTGTTGATCGGCGATGTGGAGATTGGATCGAGCTGTTACATAGCAGCCTGTTCCGTATTGCGTGGCGACTTCGGACGTATCGTCGTCGGCCCCGGGTCCAACGTGCAGGACGGGTGCGTCGTTCACAGCTTTCCGGGCGAGACGGTCGTGCTCGGCCCTGACAGCCATATCGCGCATGGCGCCATCCTTCATGGCGGAAAGCTCGGGCGGCATGCCGTCATCGGCATGAACGCGGTGGTGCTCGATTTCGCGGAACTTGGTGACGACTGCGTCATCGCTTCGGGCGCGGTGGTGCCGGCGCACAGCAAGGTGCCGGCCCGAACGCTGATGGTGGGCATTCCGGCCAAGCCGGTCCGCGAGCTCAAGGCTGACGAACTCGATAAGTGGATGGGCGCAACGCGCGCCTATCAGGAATTGGCGCGTTCGAGCCTCGCCACGCTCAAGCGAATTTAGGGTACCGATGATGCAGACACCTCAATCTAAGAGTGAACATGACGCTGCATTGGCTGCAATGCCAGCGACCGAGTTGCGGAAGCGGATCGCGCGCCGTGAGATCAGCCCGGTCGAACTGGTCGAAGCGCTGATCTCGCGAGTCCATGAACTCGATGGCGAGCTTCACGCCTTCTGCGATTTCGACGAGGAGAAGATCCGAGCGTCCGCGCAGGCGGCGGAAAAGGCTGTGAAAAGCATGGATTCCCTGCCTTTGCTTCACGGCATTCCGGTTGCGGTCAAGGACCTGATCGTGACCAAGGGAATACGCACGACGCGCGGCTCGGCTTTGTTTCGGGATGACATTCCCACTTTCGACGCGCCGGTAATCGAAAAGTTGCATGCGGCGGGCGGGATCATATTCGGCAAGACCAACACGAGCGAGCTCGGCTGGAAATCGGCAGGATCCAATCGCGTGTTCGAGGAAACCAGGAATCCATGGAATCTGGACCGCACGCCCGGCGGGTCCAGCGCCGGCTCCGCCGTGGCCCTGGCGACCGGGATGGTCCCGCTCGCGCTCGGTACCGATGGCGGCGGCTCGTGCCGTATGCCGGCATCCTTCTGCAACACGTTCGGCTATAAGCCGTCGCTAGGCCGCTGGGCGCTGTTTCCGCCGGCACCTGTCGGACCGATGAGCCATGTCGGTCCGATGTCGCGGACCGTGGACGATTCGGCGCTGCTGTATCGCGCGCTCTGCGGTCCGGATGATCGCGATATCTATTCCTTGCCGGCCGAGAGCTATTTCGAAGAACCGGTCAGGCCCGCGGAGCGGTTGCGGATCGGCTGGTCGCCGGATCTTGGCTTCATGCCGATCGATCCCGAAATTCTGGCGATCTGCGAAAAGGCAGTGCGCCGGTTCGAGGCCGCCGGTTGCGAGATCGTGCCGCTGGACATCAAAGTCACCGATCCCAGCCGCGCGCTGGAGATCATTTTCGCGACCGGGATAGGCAGCACGGTTCGTCGTTTTCCGGACTGGCGCGAAAAGCTTGACCCCGGCCTCGCGGAACTGATCATCAAGGGGGAATCGCTGACCCCATTCGATGTCGCCGAAGCGGGGGTGCTGCGCGCCGCGATCTCGATGCAGGTTGCGGCGGCGATGGCCGGCGTCGATGTCCTGGTGACGCCGACGGTGCCCATCAAGCCGTTCCCGATCGGACAGGACGGACCCGATGACGTTGCCGGTCACGATCTTGGACCGGTCCGCTGGTTCGCAATGACGGCGATTTTCAACATGACGGGTCAGCCTGTGGCGTCTGTCCCGTGCGGCTTCGACAGCGATGGAATGCCGGTCGGACTCCAGATCGTCGGACGGCGCTACGCCGACTGGGACGTGTTTCGCGCATCCAAGACGTTCGAGGAGGTATCCCCCTGGGCACAGCATTGGCCCAAGATAAGCGGCCTCGGTCAAGCAGGAGGGAAGTAATGAAGAAAGGTCCGGTCGTCCCCGCGAACTCATCGCCGCCGCTCGCGCCCTATTCACCAGGCTTCATCGCTGGCAATGTCCTGTATGTTGGTGGGACGCTGCCGATCGCCATCGATGGCAGCACGGTCGCTCCCGGCGACGTGCGAACGCAGACTCGCTTCGTGCTCGACGCTATCGAAAGCGTGATCAGGGAAGCGGGCGGGACCATGAAGGACATCGTTTTCAATCAGATATTCATATCTGACCTCGCCGACTATGCGGCGATGAACGAAGTCTACAAAGTCTATTTTCCTGAAAATCCGCCGGCCCGCTACTGTATTCGGGCCGATCTCGTCAAGCCGGAGTTCCTCGTCGAAATCGCATCGACGGTACATCTCGGCTAAATAGCAGGTTCAATGAAAGAGAAACGTGATGGAACAGCAAAGCAAAGCCCTCGTCACACCTGAATGGATCATCGCCAACCGCGATAATCCGAAGCTGGTGCTGATCGAGATCGATACCGATGATACCAGTGCGTTCGAGCAGGGGCATATTCCCGGGGCGACTGGCTGGGCGTGGAAAGAGGTGCTGTGGGATCGCAATATGCGCGAGTTCCCGGATCCCCAGGAATTCGCCCGCCGCATGGAGCGATTTGGCATCTCGAACGATAGCATCGTCGTCTTCTACGGCGATCCCGTCGAGTTCGGCTTCTATGGATGGTGGACTTTCAAATATTGCGGCCATGACGACGTTCGCATGCTCGACGGCGGCAAGAAGCGGTGGCGGGCCGAAGGACATCAACTGGTTACGGACACGAAGGCGATCACGCCGGGCGTCTATGAACCGCGGCCCCGCCGTGATGATATCAGGGCGCTGAAGGACGAGGTAGTGAAGTCGATAGGCGATAACGCTGTCGCGATCCTCGACAATCGTTCGGATGACGAGTTTTACGGACGGTCCAACAACCTTCCGGGCAAACCCGATTTCGGTGCTGAGCGTTACGGGCATATTCCCGGCGCCAAGCAACTCAATTTCGTCAACCTGCTCGATGAAACGGAATCCTTTCTGGACCCCGCAGCCATCCGTCAAAAGCTGGAAAACGCCGGCGCAACGCCCGACAAGCGGGTGATCTGTTATTGCCGTCGCAGTCATCGCGCGGCGCTGGTCTGCTTCACCATGATCGAGCTGCTTGGCTATACCGATGTGCGCAATTACGATGGCTCATGGACCGAATGGGGTACCGCCGTCGGGACGCCCATCGAGCGCTAGGATAGTCGTGAGCCGGCGATCTCGAACGCGAGAATGATGTTGATGGGTGGCCGCCTTTCGGCCACCCATCCAAGGCTGAAAGGGGGAAAGACGTGGGTGAACATTCGACACTTGTGGAACAATCCTATTCCCTCATCAGGGAAGACATCATTTTCGGTAGGCTGAACCCGAATTCGCCGCTTCGCATCGAGCGGTTGAAAGACAGCTATTCGGTCGGCGCCAGTCCGTTGCGGGAGGCTTTGTCAAGGCTGCTGACCGACGGTCTGGTTACAAGTGAGGGACTGAGGGGTTTCCGGGTTGCACCGGTCTCGCTGGCGGACTTCCGCGACATCACCGAATCTCGCCTTTTGGTGGAAACGGCGGCGCTCAGGCTGGCAGTGGAGCGGGGCGATTCCCAATGGGAAGGCAATCTGGTCGCCGCCCATTATCATCTCTCCCGCCTCGGTGAGCGGCAGAACATGGATCCGCAGGATTTCATGATAGAGATGGAACGGCTCAATCGTGAGTTTCACCTCGTGCTGATCGCCGGCAGCAAGTCTGCCCATCTGGTCCGCATCTGCATGCAGCTCTTCGATTTCTCCCGGCGCTACAGGAATATCTCGCTTCGCGGCAATCCGGGCCGCGCGCACGAAGTGAATGACGAGCATGATGCGATTCACTCGGCGACGTTGCAGCGCGATGCCGACACCGCCGTGCGGTTGATTGCCGAACATATCGAGAGCACTTACCGCAGTGTTTCCAAAGCTCTCGAAGTTGATGCCGCCTAGAACTCAAGATTAGGGGCGGAGCTGTAACCAAAAAGTTAAATCAGGCCGGCAGGGCGGCCGCAGTCGCCGCGGTATAGTTCCGGCTGATGGTGGCCCGGGTGGCGATGGCCCGCACAGGAGGATAATTGAGTGAATCTCGGAGAGGTATTTCGGGACAGTGCGCGGCACTTCAATGGCCGGATCGTCATCCACAATAAGGATGAGTCGGTCACGCACGATGCGATGGCAGATCAGATCTATCGCTTGACCGCAGTTTTGCGCAAGCGAGGTGTCGGTCGCGGCGACCATGTGATCCTGGCGATGAACAACAGCATCGACTGGCTGGTCTCGTTGTTCGCGATTTTGGGGACCGGGGCTGTAGTCGTTCCCGTCAATCCCGGGCTTCGGCCACGCGAGATGTGCAATATCGCCAATCATTGCAAGCCATCCCTGGCGATCATCGAGGCCGAACTGGAAAATCATTTCAGCGATGTGGCGACCTCCTTTCCACGCATCGTTCGTGGAGGTGATACCAATGAATGGCGACGTTGCATCGAGCGCGCCGAACCGGTCGCCTTCGTGGCCGATGTCGACGCGGGCGATCCGGCGCTGATCTTCTATACTTCCGGAACGACAGGCGTTCCGAAGGGTGTGGTCCGTAGCCACGGGGCTGAACTCGCGGCCGCAACCGCCACGGCGGATCATATTGGAATCGGGCCATCGGATAAATCGCTGGTGATGGGCTCGCTTGCCTTCGTCTACCCGCTGGTCATTAATACGCTTTCGGCAATGATCGGTGGGGCGAGCATTGTTCTGCTGGATCGCTTCAATCCGCAACTGGCGGCGGACGCCATCGAACGACATTGCGTTACGATCATGATGGGCGTGCCGACGATGTACGCGATGCTCATGGATTATACGGATCAAAATCCGCGCGATCTGTCTTCGGTGCGATGCGCTTTTTCCGGTGGCGCCAGCCTGACGGAAGCGCTGTGCGTCAAAGCTCGCGAAAAGGGCCTGGAATTGCTCGATTTCTGGGGGCTGACCGAATGTACGCCCGCTACGACCTTCGACCCGAGACGGGATCGTCGCCGCAGGCCTGAATCCTGTGGACAGCCGATGCCGGGCGTCGCGGTGAAGGTCGTTGACGAGGCGCTCAACGATGTGCCTGCCGGCGAGGTGGGCGAGGTCATGCTAGCCGGGCCGATGGTCATGACCGAATATTATCTTAATCCCGTAGCAACCCGGGAAGCGCTCATCGACGGGTGGATCCGGTCTGGCGATCTCGGCAGGGTCGACGAGGAGGGTTATCTTCATCTTGTCGGTCGAAAGAAGGATCTCATCATTCGGGGTGGCGCCAATATCTACCCCATCGATGTCGAAGACGTGCTCTACGCGCATGATGACGTTTCGCAATGCGCGGTCGTCGGAAAGCCCGATCCAGTGTTTGGAGAGACCGTCATCGCTTATGTCGTCAGCAAGTCGGGAATGCTCACTGCCCAAGATCTCGTCGACCATTGCGGTGCGCATCTCGCTGATTACAAGGTTCCGGGGGATATTATATTCATGCCGGAACTGCCGAAGGGTCCGACCGGTAAAATTCTTCACTTCGAGCTGCGCAAGATGGCGGAGGCGAGATAAGGAATGAAGAACTGGCCTCATACTCCAGACGACTGAAGAATATAATCGCGGCCCAGCAAACGAACCGCTGCCCTCATAAATATTCTTAAGAGCGAGAAGGATTTTGCCATGCCCGTAACGCGACCCAGCCTTGCTCAGATGCAGACCATCGTAGCGGATCTCGGCATGTCCATGGAGACGGAGCAGCTGCGCGAATTCATGTCCGCGGCAGAGGGCCTGTTCGGCGCCTACGATCTTGTCGCTGCGCTGCCCGATGAAAAGCCAATCGTCCGTTATGCCCGCACGCCGGGCCAGCGTCCGCCGTCCGATGAGAACGCGCATAATGGCTGGTACGTGAAAAGCGAGATCAAGGGAGCGTCGAGCGGACCGCTCTCCGGCAAGACGGTAGCGATCAAGGACAATATTGCCGTCGCTGGTGTGCCGATGATGAACGGTTCGGCTACCCTCGAAGGGTATGTGCCGGATTTCGACGCGACAGTAGTCACCCGGGTTCTCGATGCCGGAGGAACGATCGCGGGAAAAACCAACTGCGAACTCTTCTGCATGTCCGGCGGGAGTCACACCAATGCTACCGGTCCGGCACATAATCCGCACAAGATGGGATACTCGGCAGGAGGTTCCTCGTCGGGCAACGGTATCGTCGTGGCGCTGGGCGAGGTCGACATGGCACTTGGAACCGACCAGGGAGGATCGGTCAGGATGCCTGCTTCCTTCTGTGGGATCTATGGCATGAAGCCGACCCATGGGCTGGTGCCCTATACGGGCGCCATGCCGATCGAGGCGACGATGGACCATATCGGCCCGATGACCCGGACGGTCGAGGATAATGCGCTGTTGCTGGAGGTGGTCGCCGGACGGGATGGACTCGACCCCCGTCAGTATGAGCCGCGCACCGCGAACTACACCGCGGCTATCGGCGGCGGCGTAAAAGGCCTGAAGATCGGTGTCGTGCGCGAGGGCTTCGGACATCCATCGAGTGAAGCGGACGTTGACAAGTCAGTGCGCAACTATGGGAAGCGGCTGGGGGATCTCGGCGCGGAAGTGCATGAAATCTCGATCCCCATGCACCTCCAGAGCCTGG
>Ga0157326_1000051_pt1 | contig 10796 bp, 7 predicted proteins | sample MOy2old250510_FD_105391 | JGI IMG/M metagenome (GOLD analysis project Ga0157326, IMG submission 105391) | Arabidopsis rhizosphere microbial communities from North Carolina - M.Oy.2.old.250510 | ecosystem: Host-associated > Plants > Roots > Rhizosphere | place: USA: North Carolina | collected... | reverse complement strand
AGCCGTGCTGGTGCCGATCATCGACGCCACGATACCGCGCGTCCTGCTCACCGTGCGCGACGCCGGGCTCCGCTCGCACGCGGGCCAGGTCGCCTTCCCCGGCGGCAGGATCGATCCCGAGGATGATGGCCCAGTCGGAGCCGCGCTGCGCGAAGCATGGGAAGAAGTCGGCCTTCACGCCGATCAGGTCGATATTGTCGGAGCGGCGCGCGCCTATGCGACCGGCTCGGGCTATCTGATCACGCCGGTGGTCGGTGTAATTCCCGACGGCCTGGCGCTGACACCGCACGAGGCCGAGGTCGCGGGGGTGTTCGAAGTGCCGCTGGACCACCTCATTGCCGACGCCAATCACCTGCCGAAGTCGGGGACCTTCAACGGAGTTGAACGGCATTACTATGAGATCGACTGGCCTGCCGAGCGCATCTGGGGCATCACCGCAGGTCTGATCGTCAACCTGGCGCCGCGCCTGCGCGACGCGATCGGATCGAGCACGTGATCCGCTTGCCCGATGCCGAGTGGCGCAGGAACCCCGACCTCGGCTCACTGATCGTCGCGCTGGGCGGCGGCGAGGGAGATATCCGCTTCGTTGGCGGCGCCGTGCGCGACACGCTGCTCGGTATGACGGTCAAAGATATCGACTGCGCGACCCGGCTATTGCCCGAGGACAGCAGCCGCCGGATCGCCGCCGCCGGCTTCAAGGCGATCCCGACCGGTATTGCGCACGGAACGATCACCGCAATTCTCCCTTCGGGGCCGGTCGAGGTCACCACCCTTCGCCGCGACTTGACGACCGACGGACGCCATGCCGTCGTTGCCTTCACCGACGAGTGGCGCGAGGATGCGGCCCGGCGGGATTTCACGATCAACGCATTGTTCGCGGATCCACTGACTGGCGAGGTCCACGATTATTTCGGCGGAATTTCCGATCTCGATCAAGGCATCGTCCGCTTCATCGGCGATCCCTTGCAGCGAATCGCCGAGGACCATCTGCGAATATTGCGCTTGTTCCGTTTTCACGCCCGCTTCGGCCGCGGCGCGCCCGATCCCGACGCCCTCTCCGCCTGTGTCACGCGCGCGAACGACCTGATGGCGCTGTCGCGCGAGCGGATCGCCGACGAACTGCTGAAGCTGCTCGGCTGTGACGATCCAGGGCCCACAGTCAGGCTGATGGTCGACAGCGGGATATTCCGCCCGATCATTCCGGAAATCGACGATAGCGGCGTCGAACGGCTAATTCGGCTGATCGCGCGTGAACGCTCGGCCGAGGTCGCTGGTAATCCGTTGCGGCGGCTGGGAGCTTTGCTTCCGCAGGATCCAGCAGTCGCGGTCGCGATAGCCCAGCGTCTCAAATTCTCAAAACTCGCGACCCGCCGCCTTAAGCAGGCCTTGTCAGGCCTCGATTCGGCGCGCGCGCTTGCTTATCGTTACGGGCCCGAGACCGCAGCCGATGTCCTGCTGCGCAGCGATCATGATGTGGCGGTGCTCGGACTGGCGCAGCTGTCCGGCTGGGAGCGCCCTCGCCTGCCGGTAAGCGGCGGAGATCTCATCGAAAAAGGCCTGGACGCGGGGCCCACGATAGCGGCGACACTACAGACGATCGAACGGCGCTGGGTTGCCGAGGATTTCCCCGATGCCGACCGCGTGGCCGAGATCACGGCCCAGGAAGTCGATCAGGCCATGCGCTCGCGCAAATAGGTGTAAGCCAGGTCCGCCGGCAGCGGGCGCGCGAAATGATAACCCTGGCCAACATCGCAACCGAGGCTGGTCAGTGTGTCGACCAGCTCCTGGGTCTCGACCCCTTCGGCGGTCGTGGTCATGCCGAGCGCCGAGGCGAGACCGAGCACAGCGCGGACAATGGCCACCGAATCGCGATCTTCGAGCATCGGTGCGATGAAGCTGCGGTCAATCTTGAGGACATCGATGGGCAAGCGCTGAAGATAGGCCAGGCTCGAATAGCCGGTTCCGAAATCGTCCATCGCAATCAACACGTCGAGATCGTGGATCGCCCGCAGCACATCGGCGATGCCGTCGGGATCGCTGACGATGCAGCTTTCGGTGAGCTCGATCTTAAGCCGGTTGCCCGCGATGCCGCTTTCCGTCAGGGCGGCGGTGACTGCGGCAACAACGTCGTCGCGCTGGAACTGTACCGCCGAAACGTTGACGGCAACATGCACCGGCAATCGGATGCCCGCCTTGCGGTCCCACTCGGCAAGGGTGCGGGTGGCGGCGCGTAGCGCCCAGCGGCCGAGCGGCACGATCAGGCCCGACTCCTCAGCGACCGGGATGAACTCGGTCGGCGATATCATTCCCCTCTCGGCATGATCCCAGCGGGCGAGCGCCTCGAAACCCGAAATCCTTCCGCTATCGAGCTCGATCAGCGGCTGGAAGTGGAGCTGGAGCTGGTCACGCTCGATTGCTCGGCGCAGCTCGGTTTCCAGGCTGAAGCGCTGGCGAGCTGCGGTGCTGTCGCACGCCTGGTATATTTCGGCGCGTCCCGATTGCTTGGCGCGCTTCATCGCGAATTGACCGTTGCGGATAAGGTCCTCGACCGCCTCGATCATCGGCGACATCATCGCGACCCCGACCGCGCAGTCGATCTTGATTTCGAGATCGCCCAGCCGGATTGGCGTGGACAGACAGGCCTGCATCCGCCGCGCAGCGCGCATCGCCTCCGAACTGTCGTCGGCGACGCTGAGCAGCACCGCGAATTCGTCTCCCGCGAGACGTGCGAGGAGATCCCCCGCGCGCAACGCCGATATCAGGCGCCGCGCCACGGTGATGATCAGTTCGTCGCCGGCCAGCGAGCCAACACCCTCATTAACCCGGCTGAACCGCGTAAGATCGACCAGCAACACGGCGAACAGGCGGCCTTCGGCCTGGTAGTTGAGCATGGCGCTTTCGACATGCTCGGCGAAAGCGGCGCTGTTGGGCAGGCCGGTGAGGCTGTCGCGCATCATCTGGGAGCGCAGTGAACGCTCGCTCTCGACCTGTTGCGTGCGATCGATCAGTGAAACGATGCAGCGTGGTGCATGTGATTCGTCACCGCCCAGTTGCGCCAGGCGGATCGCGAAATGACGCCCGCTGATGCCATCGCCTTCCTGCATGTCGAAGGATTTCTCCGGCTCCGCGGAGACCAGGAACTCTTCGATCACCGGCAGCAAGGGAAGCGCTATTCCGGCGCAGAGATCATGGCCAGCATCGACTTCGATGAAGCTGCCACGGCGGTCGGCAAGCTGCAGAAAGGCCCGGTTCCTCGTCAATATCGTGGCTTTCTGGTCGATCAGCGCGACGATTGCGATCGCGATCGGCAGGGTGTCGATGAACTCCTGTCGTTCCGCGCTGCGCGGCGTATCGAGCAATTCCTGAAAAGCCACCGGAAGAATATGCGAGGGCGACGCCGCAGCGTCTCCGCTCCGACCAAATGGTGTGACTATCTGGGTTTTCGTCGCCCGCATGGTCCGAAGGAAATAGCAGCGCGGAGTTAACGCACTGTTTCGATGCGGTTAGGGCTTCATTACCATCTGGAGCTAGGATCCGAAACGATTGTCGCGTGGAAAACCGACCGGAGGCATGCGGCCCGCTGCGCCACGCGCTGCGCGCCAGGGGGTGAGGTCGGCCTCGGTTCGGGTCCGGCCGCTGTCGCCGCCCATCGCCCAGCTCAAGCCATCCTCGAGCTTGAAGCTGATCGCGTCGGAAAGCCCGCCATCCTTGTAGCGCTGGATGGTGACGCCCTGCCCGCGCGCCATGCGCGGCAGCTCACTCAGCGGGAACACCACCATCTTGCGGTTGTCACCGATCGCCGCAACATAATCGTCGCCCGCCACGACCGGGTGAATCACCTTGAGCCGGCCGCCTTCGCGCAGGTTGACCACCTGCTTGCCCTTGCGGGTCTCAGCCGTCACCTCGCCCATGTCGACCACGAAACCCTTGCCGTCGGCCGAAGCTAGCAGCAGCTCAAAGCCCGCCCGCGCGACCAGCAGCGCCGATATCCGTGCATCCGTATCGATGTCGGCGAACAGCCGCACCGGCTCGCCGAAGCCGCGCCCACCGGGCAGTTTGTCGGCGGGCAGCGTGAAGAAGCGCCCCTGGTCGGTCGCCAGTAGGATGCGGTCGGTGGTCTGGGCCCTGATCGCATAGGAGGGGCCGTCCCCGTCCTTGAACTTGACCGCCGCGATAGCGGCATCGTCGACATGGCCCTTCATCGCGCGGATCCAGCCGCGCTGCGACAGGATCACCGTCACCGGCTCACGCTCGATCATCGCTTCCAGAGGGATCTCGCGCGCAGGGCCTGCTACCGACAATGTCGTCCGCCGCGCGCCAAGCACCGTCTCGGGGCCATAGCGTTCGCGCAGGGCGGTAAGGTCGCGCTTCATCCGGGTGCGCTGGCGTGCGGGGCTCTCCACCAGCGCCTCGAGCCCCTTGCCCTCGGCATCAAGCGAATCGCGTTCCTTCCGGATCTCATATTCCTCGAGCTTGCGCAGTCGCCGCAGCCGCATGTCGAGGATCGCCTCGGCCTGGCGGTCGGTCAGGCCAAATTCGACGATCATCACCGGCTTGGGTTGGTCCTCTTCGCGAATGATCTGGATAACCCGGTCGAGATTCAGATAGGTGATCAGATAGCCGTCGAGCAGCTCGATCCGGTCGGCGATCTTGGCGAGGCGATGCTGCGAGCGCCGGATCAGAACCTCGAACTGATGCTTGAGCCATGCCGCGAGCGCCTCCTTGAGGCTCATCACACCGGGGGTGCGGCTGTCATCGAGGACGTTGAGATTGAGTGGCACGCGGGTTTCGAGATCGGTGAGCCGGAACAGGCTGTCCATCAGCATCCCCGAATCGACGGTGCGGCTGCGCGGTTCGAGGATGATGCGGATATCCTCGTCGCTCTCATCGCGAACGTCCGCCAGGATCGGCAGCTTCTTGTCGTTGATCAGCTCGGCGATCTGCTCGATCAGCTTGGACTTTTGCACCTGGAAGGGGATCTGGTGAACGACGAGGTGCCATCCCCCGCCCTTCTCATCGATCTTCTCGATCAGTGCGCGCACCCGAAACGCCCCACGTCCGGTGGCATAGGCCTCCGCGATCAGCGCCGGATTATCGACCAGCACGCCGCCGGTCGGGAAATCGGGGCCCCGGACGAACTGCATCAGTTCGGCGGTGTCGGTCTCGGGCCTGTCGATCAGCAGCATTGCCGCATCGATCAACTCAGCGACATTATGCGGGGGGATCGAGGTGGCCATGCCAACGGCAATCCCGCTCGCGCCGTTGGCGAGCAGATTGGGGAAAAGGCCGGGAAAAATCTCGGGCTCTTCCTCCTCGCCATTGTAGGTGGGACGGAAATCCACCGTACCTTCGTCGAGGCCGGCCATCAGCTCGCCGGCCGCGGCGGTCAGCCGTGCTTCGGTATAGCGCATCGCCGCGGCGTTATCGCCGTCGACATTGCCGAAATTACCCTGCCCGTCGACCAGCGGATAGCGTAGCGAGAATGTCTGCGCGAGGCGGACCATCGCATCATAGACCGATTGATCGCCATGCGGATGATATTTGCCGATGACATCGCCGACGACGCGCGCACATTTCTTGTAACCCGAAGCCGGGTCGAGCTTGAGCAACCGCATTGCCCAGAGCAGCCGGCGATGAACGGGCTTCAGCCCATCACGAACGTCGGGCAGTGACCGCGCGGTGATCGTCGACAGCGCGTAGACGAGGTAGCGGTCGGACAGCGCACTATCGAAAGGGGTGTTGCGGATGCTGTCGTCGGGCAACTCGGCGAGATCGGTCATGGCGAAGCTCTAGCGGCAAAAGGGGGACGCTGGGAAGTATCTCCACGCGCTCCTCACTCAGCCGCGATTTCGGCCATCAGCCATTCGCGAAACGCCTTCACCTTGGCCGTATTATAGCGATGCTCGGGACAGACCAGCCAGAAGCTGCCACCGGCACCGATATGCGGAAACAACTGGACGAGACGGCCGGTGGCAAGCTCGAACGGCCAGAAGCGCGGCGTGAGCATCGCCAGCCCCTCCCCGGCAATCGCCGCCATGCCTTCGATCACCTGGGAATCGACATGGAGCGAATAGCGGGTGAAATCCGCGGGCACCTCGACGCCGACTTGATCGAACCAGCTCCGCCACCAGACATCGTCCGAGTTCAGGCGCAGCACATTCAGCAACTGCCCAGGCTCATCGAACGGTCCCACGCGCTCGACATAGGCGGGACTACACATTGGCGTGAAATCGGCGGGAAACATCTCAACCGCGCGCAGCCCCGGCCAGTCGCCCTGGCCGATACGCACCGCGACATCGACGCCATCATGGATGAAATCGGCAAGGTCGCCGGTGGCCAGCAGCCGGATCGCGATCTCGGGCCGGGCCATCTGAAATCGCGCGAGGCGCGGACCGAGCCAACTGGCCGCGATCCCCGGCGCGGCACTGATCGTCAGCACCCCGATCTCGGACTCGCGGATCTTGCCGAACGCCTCGTCGAGCATGTCGAAGGCCGCCGAGATCGAGGGCGCGAGCCGCTGCCCAGCCGGGCTCAGCGACACCCGTCGCCCGGACCGCACGAACAGACTGGTGCCAAGCCGATCCTCGATCATCCTTATCTGGTAGCTCACCGCCGCCTGGGTCATCGCCAGCTCTTCGGCCGCGCGCGTGAAGTTCAGATGCCGGGCCGCCGCCTCGAATACCCTGACTGCGCTGAGCGGAGGAATCTGTCGCGGCATATCGATAAACTCACCTTATCAGTTCCGATTGATAACCGATTGGCCATCGCGAAGGAATAACCATATTTTCTCAGCCATTGATGATGGAGACGATAATGAAATGCATAAATCCACATGATCATACCGTGGGCTTCCGCGATCTGACCGAAAGGCTCCGCCGGCATATCGCCGCGGGCATCAAGTGGTGGGCCGAGCATCAGGCATGGCCCGCCACCGATGTGATCCGTATCGATCGCCGTGACTCGACCTGTGGCTGATACTGCGCGCGATGGGGGCGGCAGGGGGTGACGTACGCGGCATAAGGCTGCATGGTTCGGGCATAATCACAACGGACCAATCCGCCGATGCGTTGTCTTCCCCTGCTTACCCTGGCTGCGTTGACCCTCCCTTTCCCCGCTCTCGCGATAGACTATAGCCGGCCGCAGCCGCTGCCGATCGAACGCCATGTGCCCCCGGCCCAGGACATCGCTTACCCGGGTACGATCGGCCTGACCGTCGATGCGACCGATGTCGCGCGCGGCATCTTCCGCGTAAGGGAAAGGATTCCGGTCGCGGGCGTAGGCAGGCTTTACCTGCTCTATCCGCAATGGCTCCCCGGCAACCACGCGCCGCGCGGCCCGATCGACGATGTCGCCAATCTTGTGATCGCCGCCAACGGACAGGCGCTCGACTGGCGACGCGACCCAGTCGACGTCTATGCGATCGAGGTCGACGTGCCTGCCGGGGCGCAGGCGATCGATCTCGCCTTCGACTATGTCTCGCCGGTCTCCTCGTCGCAGGGCCGGGTGGTGATGACCCGCGAGATGCTCAGCCTGCAGTGGAACCTGACCGCCTTCTATCCGGCGGGCTATTTCACGCGGCGGATCATGGTCGCGCCGAGCGTCGTCCTGCCCGCGGGCTGGGGCTATGGCACCGCGCTCGATCCGGTGCCGGGCAAAACCTCCGGTGCGGTAGCCTTTCGCCAGGTCGATTTCGAGATGCTCGTCGACAGCCCGATGCTCGCGGGCCGCTATTTCCGACAGGTCCAGCTCAGTCCCAAGGTTCGCCTGAACATCGCCGCCGACCATCCCGAGGAACTGGCGGCGACCGATGCCCAGTTGCTGGCGCACCGTCGCCTCGTCGAACAGGCCGTCAGGCTGTTCGGCGGCGAGCATTATGACCGCTACGAATTCCTGCTGTCGATCAGCGACCGGCTTGGCGGCATCGGCCTCGAGCATCAGCGATCGAGCGAGAATGGCGTCGCCACCGGCTACTTCACTCGCTGGGATGAGCAGACCGCGCGCCGCAACCTCCTGCCGCACGAATATACCCATAGCTGGAATGGAAAATATCGGCGCGGCGCGGACCTCTATACCCCCGATTTCAGCGTGCCGATGCGCAATTCGCTGCTCTGGGTCTATGAGGGGCAGACCCAGTTCTGGGGCTATGTCCTGCAAGCCCGCTCGGGGCTCGTCTCGACCGAAGATACCCTCGCCAGCCTCGCGATGATCGCCGCGACGCTCGACACCCGCCCGGGCCGGCAATGGCGGCCGCTGATCGACACCACCAACGATCCAATCATCGCCGCGCGCCGTCCCCAGCCCTGGACCAGCCTGCAGCGTTCGGAGGACTATTATAATGAAGGCATGCTCGTGTGGCTCGACACCGACATGCAATTACGTGAGTTGACCGGGGGCAGGCGCTCGCTCGACGACTTCGCGGCCGCCTTCCTCGGATCACGCGACGGCGACTGGGGGATTCTGACCTATACTGTCGACGATGTGGTCCGCGCCCTCGACGGTGTAGCCCGTTATGACTGGGCGGCGTTCCTGCGCAGCCGGGTCGACCGGCCGCAACCACGCGCGCCGCTGGGCTGGCTGGCCAAGGGCGGCTACCGCCTTGTCTATGCGGACCAGCCGACCGGCTTCTGGCGGACCGAGGAGCGTCGCCGCAAGCAGGGCGACTTCAGCTATTCGCTGGGCATCGTCGTCGACAACGGCGATCGCAGCATCGATCAGGTGATCTGGGACAGTCCCGCCTTTGAAGCCGGCCTTACCAACAGCGACACCATCGTCGCGCTCGATGGCGAGACCTTCGACAGCGGCGCGCTGGGCCTGCGGATCGCCAGTGCGGCGACGACGCGGAAACCGATCGAACTGCTCCTTCGCCGCGGCGATCAGTATCGCACGGTCAGCATCCCCTATTTCAAAGGCAATCGCTATCCACGGCTCGAGCGGACCACCGGCACGCCGGGCTGGCTCGATCAGCTTCTGCAACCGAAGCGGTAGTTCGTACCCCAATCCTAGAGAAAGCTGGGATGACGGAAAAGACGACTACCCGACGAAAGCCTTCTCGATGACGAAATCGGCGGGTTTGGCGTTCGAGCCTTCCTCGAAACCGAGTCGCTCGAGAATCGCCGAGCAGTCGCGGATCATGTCCATGGAGCCGCACATCATCACGCGGTCGGTCCCAGGATCGAGCCTGGGCTCGCCATCAACGCCGGCGAACAGCCCGCCATCCTCCATCATCGTGGTGATGCGCGCCTGCCGCTCGAACGGCTCGCGGGTCACCGTGGGGATGTAGCGGAACTTGGCGGCCGCTTCTTCCTCGACCAGCGGATCGCCGGTCAGCTTGCTTTCGAGCACCTCGCGAAAGGCGAGGTCGCTCAGGCGGCGAACGCTGTGGACGATGATCACCTGCTCATAGCGCTCGTAGATGTCGGGATCGCGCATCACGGACAGGAAGGGCGCAACGCCAGTGCCCGTCGCCAGCAGGAACAGCCGCTTGCCCGGGGTCAGCGCGTCGGCGACCAGCGTACCGGTGGTCTTGCGGGCGACATAGATCTCGTCGCCGGGAATGATGTGGCGCAGCCGCGAAGTCAGCGGGCCATCGGCGACGGCGATCGACAGGAACTCGATCTCATCCGAATAGGACGGGCTGGCGATCGAATAGGCGCGCAGCAGCGGGCGCGCCTCGGTGGGCAGACCGATCATCACGAACTCGCCTGAGCGGAATCGCATCGAGGCGGGCCGATCGACCGCGAAGCTGAACAGATGATCGTTCCAATGCTTCACCCAGAGCACCGTCTGGATGTTAAAGGCATCGTTCGGCGCGATCTTTACCGCTTCCGTACGGCTGCTCATGGTTCCGCTTCCTTCTCAAAAATCCGTGGCGCGAGGCTAATATGGGCGCTCCCATAAAGCCCCGGAAGAGCCCGCGCCACATCGGAATATTTTGGAAGCGGGACAGCTAAGCTTCATCGGACCATCGCCATGCCCGGCGGGGAGATGAAAAGTTGCTCGCAGGCCAGATGCGGAGAGAACGCGCCGACCGGAACCCTTGAGACAGCGCCTCAACCGGGCTCGATCAACTCGTAGTGATTACTTGCCGCGATTCTTGCGATGGGTTTCCAGATCGAGGATCATATTGTCCCCTTCCGGCATCAGGCCGAGCCGCCGGGCGATCTCCTGATAGGCCTCGACCTCGCCGCCGAGATCCTGGCGGAAGCGATCCTTGTCGAGCTTTTCGCCAGTGGTCATGTCCCACAGGCGGCAGCCGTCAGGGCTGATCTCGTCGGCCAGGATCACCCGGCTGAAGTCATTGTCCCAGAAACGCCCGAATTCCAGCTTGAAGTCGACCAGGCGGATGCCGATGCCAGCGAAGAGCCCGCACATGAAGTCGTTCACACGGATCGCCATGTCGGCAATGTCGTGCATTTCCTCCTGGCTTGCCCAGCCGAAGCAGGCGATATGCTCGTCGGCGACCATCGGATCACCCAGCGCATCGTCCTTGTAATAATATTCGATGATCGTGCGGGGCAGTTGCGTCCCCTCCTCGATCCCGAGCCGCTTGACGATCGATCCCGCCGCGACGTTGCGCACCACCACCTCGATCGGAATGATCTCGACCTGACGGATCAGCTGCTCCCGCATGTTGAGCCGGCGAATGAAGTGAGTCGGCACGCCGATCGTTGCGAGCAGCGTGAAGATATGCTCGGAGATGCGATTGTTGAGGACGCCCTTGCCGTTGATCGTGCCCTTCTTCTGGGCATTGAACGCCGTGGCGTCGTCCTTGAAATATTGGATCAGCGTGCCCGGCT
>Ga0157326_1000050_pt1 | contig 10835 bp, 9 predicted proteins | sample MOy2old250510_FD_105391 | JGI IMG/M metagenome (GOLD analysis project Ga0157326, IMG submission 105391) | Arabidopsis rhizosphere microbial communities from North Carolina - M.Oy.2.old.250510 | ecosystem: Host-associated > Plants > Roots > Rhizosphere | place: USA: North Carolina | collected... | reverse complement strand
TGAAGGGGTTATCGGCACTATTTTAACCGGTTTAATGGTGCTAATGTTCCTGCGGTGTTGGCGCAGCACCATTATTGTGGTGGCGACCATCCCCATCTCTTTGCTTTGCGCTGTTATTGGGCTATGGATGACCGGCCAGACCATTAACACCATGACCCTGGGCGGTTTGGCTCTGGCTATCGGCATCCTGGTCGATGAGGCCACCGTTGCGATCGAAAACATCCATACGCACCTGTCACAAGGCAAATTCAAAGCACGGGCGGTTTATGACTCCGCCAAGGAAATCGGCTTGCCATTGTTGCTGGCCATGATTTGCGTACTGGCCGTGTTTATTCCCTCCTTTTTTATGACCGGCGTGCCACGCTCCCTGTTTGTGCCGTTGTCCATGGCGGTCGGGTTTGCCATGATTGCATCCTATGTCCTTTCGCAGACTTTGGTGCCGGTCATGTCCATCTGGCTGCTCGATAACCATTCGCACCACCCTGAAACGGAAAAGAAAGCGCCGGGTAAATTCTCGCTGACATACGTGACCTACCTGTACTCCCAAGGTATGGAACGCTTGATGAAGCGGCCTAAAACGCTGGTAGCCGGTTACCTGATCATTGCCTTTGGCCTACTGGCCTTGGTGGGCGGCAGCCTGGGGTCGGAGCTTTTTCCGAAGGTTGAAGGCAACCAGTTTAAATTCCGGCTGAAAGCCGCAACCGGCACCCGCGTGGAAGAAACCGAGCGACAAACCCTGAAGGCGCTGGATTTAGTCAAACAGGAAGTCGGCGGCCCCCAAAACGTGGATATTACCCTGGCCTATGTCGGAACACAGCCGTCAGCCTTCGCTTCCGCACCGGTCTACCTGTGGACAAGCGGCCCGCAGGAGGCGGTGGTGACGGTCGCCCTGAAAAAAGATTTGCCCATCAAAACCGGGGCTTTGCAGGAACGTTTGCGGAGCGTGTTTGCCAAAGAGCTGCCCGACACTCAAATCTCGTTTGAACCGGCGGATCTGGTGAGCCAGGTCATGAACCAGGGTGCCACCACGCCGGTGGAAATCGCGGTGGCCGGTAAGGATCTGGAACAAGACCACGCATTTGCGCTGAAACTGAAAAACGAGTTGTCCAGGTTAAAGTATGTGCGCGATTTGCAGGACGGCCAGCCCTTTGAATACCCGACCCTGAACGTGCATTTGAACCGGGAATTGCTGGGCCAGATGGGGCTGACGGTGGACAAGCTGAGCCAGTCCGTCATTGCCGCCACGTCCTCCACCCGGTTTGTACTGAAAAATTTCTGGCTGGATAAAGAAAAAGGGGCCGCTTACCAGGTACAGGTGCAACTGCCTCAAAGCCAGATGCAATCCATGGATGACCTGAAAGCCATTCCCGCGACCGATGATCCCAGCGGCAGACCGTCGATTGGGGATGTGGCCGATGTCAGCTACGGGCATGGATTCGGGGAAATTGACCGGCTGAACAGTAAGCGGTTCGTATCCGTAATCGCCAACCTGCACGATAAGGATCTCGGCGGCGCGGCCACTGATATTCAAAAGCTGGTTGAATCGCTGGGTCAGCCGCCCCGTGGCATGGATGTAACCATTCGGGGTCAGCTTTCACTGATGCTGGAAACCCTGGATGAACTGAAAGGTGGCTTAATTCTGGCGATTGGCACCATCTTCCTGTTGCTGGCTGCCAATTACCAATCTTTCCGGTTGGCGCTGGTCGTCGTATCCACGTTGCCCGCCGTGTTATGTGGCGTCGTCATTATGCTGGCGCTGACCGGCACGACTCTGAACATTCAATCGGCGATGGGCGCAATTATGGCCCTGGGGGTTGCGGTGGCGAATGCCATCTTGCTGGTGACCATGGCTGAAGGCTACCGGAAGCAATGGGGTTCCGCCGCCAGTGCAGCGCTTGAGGGCGCTCGAACCCGTCTTCGCCCGATTCTGATGACCAGCCTCGCTATGTCCGTGGGTATGATTCCCATGGCATCCGGTCTGGGTGAAGGCGGTGGCCAGACAGCCCCCTTGGGACGCGCCGTAATTGGCGGCATCATCGCCTCCACAATGGCCACGCTGATCATCTTGCCTCTAGTCTTCGCGCTGGTTCAGCAAAAGGCGTCAACCACCTCCCCTTCGCTTGACCCTGAAGATCCGGAAAGCTCCCATTTTGATGCCCACTTGAACAATCTTCCTGAAATCATCCCTTGCGAAAGACATTTGCGTGAAGGTAGCCATTTCAAGTCTGAACCGTCTTCTGACAATTAAGTCTCTAGGAGTTAGCCAATGCGATATTTAACCACTTACGTCCTTGCGGCTGGCCTGATTCTGGGTTTGACCCTGTCTGGCTGCGCCTCCCCCACCCCTGTCAATCCTCCGCCCACAACCGAAGCCCAGGCGGACGCCGCTTCAATTCCAGTGGACGCCTTTTCCCTTCAAAAAAGCACCTTTTCAAAATCACTGAAGTTTCCCGGTGAATTGTCCCCGTATGAAACGGTGGATGTTTACCCTAAAGTCGAAGGCTTTATCCAGCAAGTGTATGTGGATAGGGGTTCGCACGTTCACCAGGGGCAGTTACTGGCAAGCCTAGTCGCGCCTGAACTGGAAGCCAAAATAGCGGAAGCCCTATCCAAGGTGAAAGAGGCCGAAGCGGCTGATTCTGAAGCGCAAGCCAAGTACCTGGCCAATAAAGGCGTTTACGATCGTTTGCATGAAGCGTCCAAAGTGCAGGGCGTCATTTCCGAAAATGAGCTGGCCAACGCAAAAATGGCTGTGCAGGCGGCAGCGGCCCATGTCGAGTCGCTGAAGGGCGCCCGCATGGCCGCGCTGGCCAATGTCCACTCTTTGCAGGAGATTAAAGGTTACCTGCAAATCCGCTCGCCGATCGAGGGTATTATCACCGAGCGGGATTTGCACCCCGGCGCGTTGGTCGGGCCTTCCGGGGCAGGCGCGGATCAACCCATCGTGAAAATTCAGCAAATCTCGCATTTGCGTCTTTTGGTTTCCATACCGGAACGCTATTATGGCGGGATTAAACTGGGCAGCCATGTACCTTTCACAGTGTCAGCCTACCCGGCTCGCGCCTTTCAAGGCGTTATCAGTCGTCCCGCATACGCTGTCAACGAAAAGAACCGTACCGAAACCGTTGAAATTGATGTCAGCAACCAGGACGCGGCCCTCTCTCCCGGTATGTACGCCGAGGTACAGTGGCCTGTGCAACGCCAAGGCAGTACTTTCATGGTTCCCACTTCCGCCGTTGTCTTCACCACGGAGCGCACTTTCGTGGAAAGAATCCGTGACGCAAAAGTGGAATGGGTCAACGTACATAAAGGATTCACAGACGAGGATCGCATTGAGATATTCGGTGACCTGCAACCCGGCGATCAGCTTGTCTTGAAAGGCTCGGATGAATACAGGGAAGGCTCCAAACTATCCCCGCACCTGGTTGCCAATCAGAAATAAATTGTTTCTCATAAAATAAGCCCGAAGAGTCCCTGTTTTTGGGACTCTTTGCTGTTCATTTATTTTTTTTAACAGGCCAATAAAATCGCAAGAGAAAGTTCGGATGAAACTATAAATGTGTATGATTTTATAAGCAATTGATAAGGTTACTTCTGTTGCTGACTTGTAGACAATTTTGACAGTTTGGGCTGCAAAATATGCGCAATTTGTCTTTGGCATTTGTTTTTAAGCTACAAAGCCATCTGCCTGTACACCATCTGTATAATGGCAGGCTAAAACACCAAAGTGTTTTGACTCCCAGGCTTTCCCAATTTCAAACTTGACTTTACGATATGGATTAAGCATAACTATTTGAGTTGTTTTGTATTTCCGTATACTTTCCACCTTCAGGATCAACTAAATTTTATGATGGCTTCCATTATTGCAATTCAGATTTGTTGTATGCAACCGAATCCCGGTTCTGCATCTTATCTGGTATTGCCGCACTAGCCATCGCGTTAAAGCAAGTTCCAAAAGACCCGCAGAACCCACCTTCTGCGGGTCTTTAGCATACAAAGGATTTTTCAATGACTTTTACCGTCGGGCCAAGAATAACCCAGCAGATTATGAAAACCGGCAGCATGTCCAGCTCAGTACACCGGCTGTGGATTGGCTCGACCGGACTCCTGACCCGGCCCGCTATCGACTATTACAACGGTGATGTGGACAAGGAAACCCGCAAGTACTCGGCGGCAAAAACAGCCGTCAAGGTTGCTATTACGGTCTTTAACGGCATTTTAACCCGCATCGTCGCAGAAAAATTAGGGATTTGGATGGTGAAAAAGGGCATTATCCAGCCACTCAGCAAAAACCTGGATGCCGTGGCTTTCGCCAACGGCGTGGCCACCGTCACTTCCTTTTTAGCAACGGTGCTGACCACCTTCACGCTGGATATCCCGCTGATCAATTCCGGCCTGAACTTTACGCTGGATAAACTCTTTCCGGGGCAACGCAAATGAGCGCGCAACAATCATTGTGGAAGCAAAAAATCGCCAAGCTGGCCGAGTACGACATCCAGCACCATGCCAGCCTGCTGAAATGGACCACGCTGATTATCTGGGCCTGCTCCCTGGCGGCGGAAGTGGGTACGTTTGCAGCCAACAAGAAGCTCCCGCCCAAGGAAAAGAGCTTTATCATCAAGCAGGAGCTGACCGCAGGCGGCATCAGCCTGGCGATTATGTACCTGCTGGCCGATAGCTTTGAAGAGGCCGGGAAACGGCTGGTAGACAAGGCCAGGCTGCTTCCGGGGGAACTGCCTCCCCAGTGGCGGAATCCAGACGCCGTCCGGAAAATCCTGAAGGCGGATGCCGACTTTCTTAAAACAGCGCTCAAAGGGAACAGAGCCTGGATTGAAAAGCTGGTCGGCTTTAGAAAAGGGGTTAGCGTGGTGGCCGGGACCATTGGCACCATTATTGCCTTTAACATCACCACCCCCCTAATCAGCAACAAAATCGCCTCCTATTTCCAGAATCGCTCCCTCGCCCAAAAAGTGAACATGGCAACCTCCAGCCCGCCCAGCCCAAACACACCGGCCCACTTGCCGAGTCCGGCTCCCATCACAATACCCGCTCCAGTCAGGATGCCTGCGCCGTTGCAGGCCACACCGACAATGCCGTATTATCGATACAGTCCCTTTCGATAAGCGATGTTTTTTTACCGATAGAGGCCTGCTGATCAAGTCAGCCCGGTACGCAAACCATGCAACCAATAGTATAAGGATATCTCAAATTGGACATCCCAACGGTTAAACCAGCCTCCCCCAACCTTCAACGGACACTCACGTTGTTTGACGCGGTAGGCATTGTGGTTTGCGCCATGATTGGCTCCGGAATCTTCATCGTTTCCTCCCAGGCGGCCACGGAGTTGCAGTCCGGCAGCCTCTTGCTGCTGGCTTGGCTTGTTTCAGGCATCATGACCATCATTGGTTCCCTGGCCTTTGCCGAGCTGGCCGCCGGTTGTCCGGAAGTGGGCGGGCAATACGCCTACATTAAAAACGCCTGGGGAGACCTACCAGCCTTTTTATACGGCTGGACGCTTTCCTTTGTCATCAAGTCCGGCTCTATCGCCGCAGTAGCCCTTGGTTTTGCAAAATTCGCCGCCATCCTGCTGCCCGCAATCAGCACGGTGCAAATTCAATTCGGCCCAGTCTTTCTGTCCAGCCAAAAGCTGCTGGCTACCGCATTAATCCTGGCGCTTACCGCTATCAATATCCTGGGCGTCAAAATCGTGGCTCGCATCCAAAACGTGGTAACCATCACCAACTGGCTGGCTCTGGTGCTGATTATCCTGGCCGGGACGGTCTTCAGCCTGAATCCCGCCACGTTTATAAGCAATATGCATCCTTTGCCCTGGCTGGCAAACTGGGATCTACCCTTGTTCTGCACTCTGGGCATCGCCCTGGTAGGCCCGTTGTTTGCCCTGGACGGCTGGAACAACGTAACCTTCATCGCTGCGGAAATTAAAAAACCGGTTAAAAATTTACCACTGGCGCTTATTTTAGGCGCGGGACTCACCACCGTGCTATACCTGTTGGTCAACGGCGTCTATCTGGCCGGTTTATCCCTGAGCGCCATTATGGGGGCCAAAAACGGGGTGGTGGGCGCGGCCCTGATGCGCTCCGCCATGGGGCCGTTCGGGGAGCGGCTGATTACCGCAATTATCCTGGTTGCCGCCTTCGGTTGCGTAAACAGCATGATTTTAAGCGGCTCCAGGGCCATTTACGCCCTGGCCAGGGACGGTCACTTTTTCAAACGCGCGGCCCAACTGGGAGGGCGTTCCAACGTGCCGGAAACCGCCCTCTGGCTGCAAGCGGGATGGTCGGTCTTTCTGGTGTTGAGTCGGGCGTTTTCAGATCTGCTGGACTACATGGTATTCGCCTCCCTGCTGTTTTATGGGCTGACGGTAGCCGGGCTGTTTATTCTCAGAAAACGCCAGCCCAAACTGCGGCCGGTCTACCGGGTGGGCGGCTATCCCCTTTTACCGCTGGCGTACTGCCTGCTTTGCCTGTGGATTATGGGGAGCCTGCTTTATTTAAGGCCCATTTCAGCCGGAATCAGCTTGGTCATTGTGCTGCTGGGTATCCCGCCATATTTTGCGCTGGTGCAACGCAAGGGCGACAATTCTCCGCTTCGTCCTGAACAGGGCCAGGAGCGTCTTGAGATAGAACCCGGTGCATTATAAGCTTTTGGCAAAAATGTTTAGAACTTACTCAGGCGTTATTCTGACCGAAATTTACCGAATAAGCTCTAATTCAAAGTGGATCTAAATTAAGGTTCCAGTCAGTCTTGGAATTATTGTTTTGAGCGCTCCTGGCCGAGTTTCAATCATGAGACAATTCTGAGCCTTCTTCATTGTCTGGAAAAGATCTGATAGGTAGGATGGCACATTCCTTACAAAGTCACGATCTTATGAAAACTCGATTCTTGCGGTATTTAAAAGTATACCTGCCACTGCCGTATCGCTATTGCTATAGATGGCTGCAAGCTCAAATAATGGATTGATTTGAAGCTGCTTGGTTGTTTTCAATAAGGCATTAAACAGATCCGGATGGACGTGTTTCAAGCATTGTTGCAGGAAACAATTATTCTCCCCTACCCGCCTGATCCTGTTATTAGGAAAGCACATTGATGTATTGTTGAGAGGTATTCTCCATTGCCTTATTGAATGGTTGCTCTTATTGGTTGAGCGGAAAACTATCCTCCACAAGTTGCTGTCTTAAACATATTGGCTACTATAGGTTGAGAGGATATTTTATTCCTTTCCAAGCTAAAGGGGATTGTGACCATCAATTCTTGGCTGGCACTACTTTTGAGACGGTCTTGGATCATTACAGCTTTGACAGATAGCTAAGATTATTGGCTCTTAATGCCTTAGAACGCATTGAAAGTGCCTTAAAAGCCGCAACTTCTGATGTAATGTGCCTACAGCATGGGCCATATTGGTACACTGATGAAAAGTTTTTCTCCTACAGTAGTAGGTTTGGGCATATTGACTACCTCATAGCCATTCGCGAAGACCTACAAGTTCATCAAAAAACACAATTTCTCAATCATTATTACCAAAAATATGGAGGCCCCGAATTTCCTCCAAGTTGGATGTTGTTTCAGATTCTGTCGTTCGGGTTTGCCTCCAAATTATTCAAAAACCTAAAACGGAATATCAAAAAGAAATCGCAAAGCATTTTGAGTTTGACCATATTCTTCTTGCTTCCTGGTTTGAGTCTTTGACAGTTACCAGAAACACCTGTGCTCATCATTCACGACTGTATAATCTTACGTTTAGCAGGGCTCCCCAGATAGCAAAAGAACATAAAATGTTCGTGGCAAAGCCCGGTAAATTCTATGCTCAAGCCGTAATAATGTTTGCGTTGCTTAAAAAAATAAGCGGAAGTTCAACCTGGAATGTTAAATTACAAGAGTTACTCATAAAATTTCCCGCAGTTCCCTGCAGTTGGTTAGACTTCCCTGAAAATTGGCATCAAGACAATTTTGGGGAATTAACCTCTGATATTTCTTGGTTGTTTAAATTATAGAGTTGGATCACTACTCATTAGTCCCACCCCTTCATTGCTTCTATCACCTCCTGTTTAGCCGTCAAGCAATAGCTCATGGTGGTTTTAATGTCTGAATGCCCACAAGACCTTTGCAGGATAAGCAGCGGACGGCCTTTGTTGGCGTTGATGGTTACAAAAGCCCGGCGAAGAGCATGAGGGGAAACAGTTACATCTGCCAATTCCCCAAGGCGTTGCAGGCGTTGGTAAAGGTCACTTCTATCCATAGGCTTGCCCTTGCGGTTTAAGAGGATGGGTTTGCTCCCCGCTTGGCACTTTGGTTTTGTGTTCATTCAGGGCTTCCAGCAGTCGGGAGGAAATGCCAACCTTCCGGGTTTTGTTGCCTTTCCCTAACCTGACAACAAGCCAGCCGCTTTCCATGTCGATATCGCCCCAACAGAGGGAACATGCTTCAGAGGCTCGCAGGCCGGTGCTCAGCAATCAAATTACTATCAGGCGTTCTTGTGTGGTTTCACAGACATCTAACAGGGTTGAAATATCAGCCTCATTTACGGTGATTCGCTTAGGGGGTAAGTGCCGTTTAGGATAAAGAGCTTTCATCTCCTCAAGAAAGCCATCATCCAAAGCGCCTTCCTGAACCAGAAAGCGCCCAAGGCACAGAATCGCCTTGTAGTAATGTTCTCGCTTGGCAAAACTTGCGGCAGGAATAGCCATTAACTCCTTTTTCAAACTGTAAGTGCTAACTTTTTGGTACTTTAAGAAGTAGAGCTTGCCGTAACGAGTGTAGTCATCAATTGTCCGCTGGCTAAAGACCTTACCAGTCAAGGTACCTTTGACCATAGCATTAATCCATCCAGGCAAAAGCTCACTGTGGCTTTTCTGTTTACTTCTCTTTAGTGCTTCAGCCTTCTCAAAGTCCATAGAAGCAAGTAATTCTAAAGTCTGTGGGCTTATCGAATAGGTGATTTTCTTACCATAGGGCTTTACTGTTGCTGGAAGCTTACCGGATTTACACTAGCTTGTTACCGTTTTCGCATCTATCCCTTGAGGCACAGTCAGGAATGCTCCCGAAAAATTCCCGACTTTCTCCCGACTTTGAGCCTTTTTTGAGGATTTCCGATCCTCTGTTTTTTCATCTCCACAAACTAAAACAGCCTCCGGATTCGGCTGAATTCCTTGGGACTGTAAAGGTTGACCCTGAAATAGGGTGGTGGAGGCGACAGGAATTGAACCCGCGACATCCTGCGTGCAAAGCAGGCGTTCTACCAACTGAGCTACGCCCCCGTGGCGTGAGTTTTTAGGCATATTATTTCTCCTGACCTTTGCTGATATTCCCGACTTTTTCCTGAGTTAGGCTTTTGTCTGGCCTCATCCTATGCTATGAAACTTGGAAATTTAAAGCTAGTAATAGCTGAGATTAAACGAATTGAGTAGCCTGTTTGTTTATATTCCCCATGATGGAGGAAGTTGCTGTGAAAAGAGATGACTACATTAAACTATTGCTTGATGAAAGCTCTTATTACGACATAAAACCTTATAGGTTATTGGATATTTATTACAAAAACACTCTTCAACCTTTAGATCTAACACCCCCTTCCTCAAATCAAAACATTTTGATTTATGGGTTAAGATGCCCAATGACTCATATGTTGTGGTTTATTGGTGTTAGTTATAATCCTACAAAAGATTACAAAAAAGATGAGCAGACATTTGGCTACACAGCCCCAGTTCTGGCCACTTGGTTAACATTCTTGCAAGAACGATATCGTAGGCCTATTCCGGTTGCTTTACATTGGGTCTGGGATGGTGAAGCGGCTAAAACGTTTTTTAATATGGAAGTTGTTTCTGCAAAAAATATGGAAAACCTTTATCTACTAAACCAATTCATTGCAAATGAAGGCTTTTTTATAGAGCCATCTTCCAGTTTATCTGATAAAAGCAAGGTTAAGGCTTGAATCCGATAAATAATAGCCTGAGAGCGAGCATTTCAGCCAACAGGAAACCTCAGACATCAAGGTAGTAAAACACTTTGTGATTGATCCTCCAGCAAAAGACCCACCGAGGCGGGTCTGGCTGGATTATCTACTTTCAATAATGGCTGTTTACATAATCGTTTTTAAAACAGTTTGTAGTACATCAGGTCGAAGTCTTGTAAGGCATTTAAGTGCCTCCTCTGCAATCCAACCTGGATCTTCAAACGCATCATAGTTGTTTCGCTCGCCGCAATATTCAAACAGAAGCTCTCCAGCTGGTTCCTTTAGATCTTCCCCAAATAGCTCCTGCTGTGTTGGTGTTAGTGTGGTACCCAAACTATAAAGGATTGCATTTTCAGCTTTCGATAGTTGAGGCAAATCAATATTCAACATATGGCGATAAGCTTCTCGGCGTTTTTCCTCAGGCATTCGTCGATTCATGCAATCCAATGTAAAAGGCTCCAGATGGTTAATAAATTCATCTTCAGACATTCTGCGGAAGCGGTTTAGGCAACCATATGCGGTAACAGGATCACTATAGTCGCCATTCTGCTCATTCACCAACGGTTCTAATAGATTTATATATTCTGCATGTTTTGTAGCTTCAGAAGGATAATTGGTAACGTACTGAAGCATAAATATTAGGCGTTCAGTCGGAATTTGTGAACACATGGCTTGTTCTGCTAAGTCATAAAGTGTCTAAGAGGCTATCTGAGAAGTGCAACAAATTGAGTGTTTAGGTCGTCTTTCCCTATAAAGTTGGGAGGGAAGCACAATGAACAAGCAAAAGCGGTATACCACTGATTTAAGCGACCAGCAGTGGCGGTATTTAAGGCCCCATATTCCAGAGGCATTGCCGGGCGGACGGCAC
>Ga0157326_1000049_pt1 | contig 10865 bp, 11 predicted proteins | sample MOy2old250510_FD_105391 | JGI IMG/M metagenome (GOLD analysis project Ga0157326, IMG submission 105391) | Arabidopsis rhizosphere microbial communities from North Carolina - M.Oy.2.old.250510 | ecosystem: Host-associated > Plants > Roots > Rhizosphere | place: USA: North Carolina | collected... | reverse complement strand
TTCCTGCTCGCCGATGAGGCCGTGGTCGGCATGTTTCCGGCCGCGCGGATCGTCGCCGAATTGAAGGCGCTGCTGACCGATCGGCTGGCTGCGACGACTGACGATAACAGCTTCCTGATCCACGCGGCGCTGCTGGCGCGGGATGACGAGGGAATCTTGCTCTCGGGGCCATCGGGGGCCGGAAAAACGACGCTTTCGGTCGCGCTGGCCGCCGAGGGCTGGAGCTACGCCGCCGACGATATCGTCCGGGTGTCGCCTGCACTGGGCTTTGAAGGCGTGCGCTTCAGTCCGGCGATCAAGTCGGGTGCCTGGCCGCTGCTATTTTCTCATGTTCCGCAGCTGCCGCATCTTCCGATTCATCTGCGCCGGGACGGCCAGACGGTTCGCTATCTGCCGATCGACGGTTCGCCGCCGAAGATCGGACGACTGGCATGGGGTTTCCTGCTGTCGCGGCACGAAGGGGCCGCTGCGGCTCTCGAGCCGGTCGAGCCGCTCGCCTTTCTGAGCGAAATTCTGAACGGCGCCTTTTCGGCGCGGGGCCAGTTGCGCGGCGACGCCCTGGAGGCGCTGGTCGACCGGCTGTCCACCATCGCATGCCGTCGGCTGATCTATTCAGACCTGGCGGGGGCCGTCGGCCTGCTGCGCGAAACGGTGCATGCGTAGGGCGCGAGCCTTGCGCCAGTTGATGGCGTGCCTCAACGGCGACCCGCCCGGGGACTGCCGGTGGGAGGAGGTGCTGGCGCTTGCGAACCAAAGCCTTATCACGCCGCAGCTCGCGGCCGCCGTCGACCACCGCCGAAGCGTGATCCCGCCGCAGGTCGCCGGCTTTCTTGACGATGTGCGCGCCCGGAACATAGAACGGAACCGGCGTCTCTGGCGGGAACTCGACGATGCGGTGAAGGCGCTGGCGGAGGCGGGGATTGTCCCCACACTGCTCAAGGGTGCGGCGCGCTGGGCGGCGTGGCCCGGCGACAAGCCCTTCGACCGGATGCTGAGCGACATCGACCTGTTGATAGCACCGTCGGAGGTGGAAGCTGGCGTGGCGGCTTTGTCGCGTGCCGGGTTCGGCATAGCCGCACGCTATCCCGGGCCGTCCGTCCATGTCGTCGCCGAACTCGGGCGGCCACAAGACCCCGGTTATATCGATCTACACCAACGCCCCCCCGGCCCCCCCGGGCTAAGCGACACGCCGACGCTGATACTGCGCCGCCGCCCGATGACGCTGAGCGGACGGACGGTGATGGTGCCCGACGCGGCGAGCCAGCTCTTCTATCTGCTGCTGCACGACCAGTTTCATGACGGCGGCTTCTGGCGTGGCGGATTCGACTTGCGTCATTTGATCGATGTCGCCGCACTGGCTCACGAAATGACGGCAGCGGACCGACAATGGCTGCACGAAGCATGTGGGACTTCGTTGGTGCGGACGGCGCTCGACGCAATATTGTTCGCGGCCGTCCGGCTCGTCGCGGCTTCGCACCCCGGCGATGCTGGCGGCGGAGCCGGAGCGTGGACCTACCGCCGCTGGCTGTTGCAATATAGTTGGCCGGCACTTCGCCTTCCGCTGGCGGGGTTTGCCGCCTTGCTGAACCTGCCGAAATTAAGGGCCTATCGCAGCGCCGATATCAAGGGCCGCCGCCGCGTTCTGGGGGATGGGGCACAGGATGAGACGTCGATCATCGAGCGCCTTGGCCGGGCTCGGCGGATATTGTCGGTCGCACCGGGCAAGATCTGACCGACATTCGGCGCGATGCTTCAGTCGCATCTCCGCTCGCCAGGCGCCGAAAGCCTCGCTTCGGCAGAAACCGGGCTCCGCATCGCGATCCAGTCGGCGAGCTCGGCCGCCGATACCCATTGGTCGCCATTCTTATCGGCGGCGGTGAAATGTCGCGATAGCGCCTCCGGCCGGTTGCCGTCGTTTCGTGCAATCCCCGCGAAGGCGGCATTGTCCTTGCTCCACCGCGCAAAGCTTTCACGCGAAAGGCCTTGAGCGGAACCAATGCCACGAATGCGTGCGCGAGGTTCGCTATCGGTCCTTGCCGCGGGCGAGGCAGGAATATGCGCCCGCCATGCCAAGGCCTGCGCCAGACCGGGCGATGACAGCGGACAGAGCGTCCAGGCGAGCAGGATCATGCTATATTTCATTGGCCTGGCGATGAGGCTTCAAGCTGTCGAGGACGGTTTCCAGCCCAGGCTGGTCGCGTGCCGCGAGATCGATGAGACGGACGCCGCCGTTCGACGGGTCGATCTGATTAAGAAACCTCATGGCGCGGTCGCGGCAACCGAATTGGTCGAGCGCGATTTTAACCGCGATGCTCCGGCGCGACATCTCTTCTGCGGCAGGCCGTGAGGCGGCGATACGTCTGGCGAACCAATCGTTCATGGCGGTCTCGCAATGCTAAGCAAAATCAAAGAACCCATCGGTCGGGGGGGCTTTGACCGATGGGTTCCCTGTTACAAGCCGATGACGGGGACATCATCGACTATTAGGTATAACCACCTAGCGGATGAGAGGTTCCGTATAACGCTGCGAAGGCGGTATGATTTTTGAATAAATATATGTTAATATAGTCTTATAACAGACATATATTGTAAATACGATAGAACAGGCCAAGAATTGACGTAGTTAATTTAGGAATTAAACTAATTTTCGTAACGGCCGTAGGTAATTTCTGGTTGAATACTGTTATTTCCGCACCAAGCTCGCGGCTCGGTCCGATCGTTAGCTGGTTTGTGGAGTCAAACCGGTCGATGTCTTGCCAACGGGTTCACGCCCCTGGAACAGCGCGTCGAGCCGCCGGCGGATCGACCGTTCATATTCCTCTCGTTCGACCGAGCTTGGTTTCGACAACATTATGTCGCCGCAGATCGCGTCTTTGATTCGGCCCAGGGCAGCGTCGTCGAGGACGCCTGCGCGTTGGAGCTCGAGCGCAAGCTGAACGAAGCCGACTGCCGTCGCCTGAGCGCGCAAGCCGAGCAGATCGACCGCCTCGCGAAGTTTGCGATTTTCAGTGCTATCCATGACGCGATCCTCTCCGCTTCTGCAGGGATGATCCGCCAGTCGGCGCTGCCATTCAATCCCCGTTCGACGGTGGATCAGTTATTACCGCCGATCAGGTCGCCGAGGCCGCCGAGCACCGATCCCTCGCCGCGATTCTGACCGCCCCGGCTTCCCGCCGCGGCGAGCATGCGGCCCGCGAGGCGGGAAAAGGGGAGCGACTGGATCCAGACCTTGCCGGGCCCGGTGAGACGCGCGAAGAACAGCCCTTCACCCCCGAACAGGACGCTTTTCACTCCGCCAGCGGTGACGAGGTCGAAGTCGACGCTCGGGGTATAGGCGGCGAGACAACCGGTATCGACATGCAGCTCTTCGCCCGCCGCCAACTCGCGTTCGACCACGGTGCCGCCCATCTGGACGAACACCCAGCCATCGCCGTCGAGCCGCTGCATGATGAACCCCTCACCGCCGAACAGGCCGGTCATCACCCGGCGCTGGAAATGCACCCCGATCGACACACCCTTCGCGGCGGCGAGGAAGCTGTCCTTCTGGCAGATGATCGTGCCGCCATAATCGCCGAGCCGCAGCGGTAGGATCGCACCGGGAGTAGGGGAGGCAAAGGCGACCCGCGCCTTGCCGCTACCGCTGTGCGTGAATACCGTGGTGAACAGGCTCTCCCCGGTGACGAGCCGCTTGCCCGCGCCGAGCAGCTTACCCATGAAGCCACCGTCGCCGCCGCCGCTACCGTCGCCGAACACCGTCGTCATGCCGACGGTGGCGTCCTTCCACACCAGCGCGCCCGCTTCGGCGACCGCGCTCTCGCCGGGATCGAGCTCGATCTCGACGAACTGAAGCTCCTGGCCTTTGATCTCGAAATCGATGTCGTCGGCAACACCCGCCTTGCGGTGGTGCTGCCATGGGCTGGGAGCGGTCATAAATAAGCCTTTAATAGTGCGTCGTCCTAGCTCAAGATAGCCAACAGGTCCTTCGCATCAACCGCCTGTCCAGGCGCCACGGTGAATTCGAACACCGTTCCGGCTCTTTTCGCGAAGACCGAGACCTCCATCTTCATTGCCTCCAGCGTCAGCAGCAGCTGACCTTCCTCCACCTGCTGGCCTGCTGCGGTGTTCACTGTCGAGACCATACCGGGCATCGGGGCGGCCACATGGCCATCATTGGCGGGGTCGGCGACGCGGCGTTGCGGCCGGGTCGCGGTGGCGCGGCGATTGGTCATGGTGATGATGCGCGGCTGGCCGTTCAGCTCGAAGAAGAGCCGGACGCTGCCGTCTTCCTCGGTGTCTCCGATCGCCTGCAGGGTAACGACGAGCGACTTGCCCTGGTCGATCTCGACGGTAATTTCATCGCCCGGCGCCATGCCGTAGAAATAGGTCGGGGTGGGGAGGGTGGCGACTGGGCCATATTGGCGCTGCGCCTCGGCGAAGCCGGTAAAGACCTTCGGATACATCAGGTAGCTGGCGAACTCATTCTCGCTGAGCGCGCGGCCGCATTGTTCCTCGGCGGTCTTGCGCATCGCGACGAGGTCGATCGGCGGAAGCAGGCTGGCAGGCCGTGCCGTATAAGGCTTCTCGTCGCCCAGAACACGCTTCGAGATCCCCGCGGGCCATCCCCCCGGCGGCTGGCCGAGGTCGCCGCGCAGCATCTCGACCACCGATCCGGGGAAGGCGATGTCCTGCGCCGGATCGAGGACATCTTCGGGGGCGAGGTCCTGCGCGACCATCATCAGCGCCATGTCGCCGACGACCTTGGACGAGGGGGTGACCTTGACGATATCGCCGAACAGCATGTTCGCCTGGGCATAGGCCGCCGCGACCTCGTGCCAGCGGCTTTCGAGGCCGAGGCTGCGCGCCTGTTCGCGCAGGTTAGTGAACTGGCCACCGGGCATTTCGTGAAGATAGACCTCGGAAGCCCCTGATTTCAGGTCGCTTTCAAAGGCGGCATATTGAGTGCGGACGGCTTCCCAATAGAAGCTGAGCTCGCGGATCGTCTTGCCATCGAGACCGGTGTCGCGCGGGGTGTTGCGCAGTGCTTCGACCACCGAGCCGAGGCAGGGCTGCGAGGTCGTTCCCGACATCGCGTCGATCGCGGCGTCGACCGCGTCGACCCCGGCGTCGATCGCGGCGAGCAGCGTGGCGGCCGCCGCGCCCGACGTGTCGTGGGTATGGAGGTGGATCGGCAGGTCGGTCGCGTCGCGCAGCGCCTTGATCAGCGCGGTCGCTGCGGCGGGCTTGAGCAGCCCCGCCATGTCCTTGATTGCGAGGATGTGGCAGCCGGCGGCCTCGAGCTGGCGGGCAAGACCGACATAATAGAACAGGCTGTACTTCGCGCGGTTCGGATCGAGAATATCGCCGGTGTAGCAGAGCGCGCCCTCGGCGATCTTGCCGCTTTCCACCACCGCGTCGATCGCCACGCGCATGTTCTCGACCCAATTCAGGCAGTCGAAGATGCGGAAGACATCGATGCCCTGCGCCGCCTGGGCGATGAAATGCTGGACGACATTGTCGGGATAGTTGGTGTAGCCGACCCCGTTCGCGCCGCGCAGCAGCATCTGGGTCAGCAGGTTCGGCGCGCGACCGCGGATTGCGGCGAGCCGTTTCCACGGGTCTTCCTGAAGGAAGCGCATCGACACGTCGAAGGTTGCGCCGCCCCAGCATTCGAGGCTGAAAAGCTGCGGTAGACCGGTGGCATAGGTTTCCGCGACCGCGATCATGTCGGCCGAGCGCATCCGCGTCGCGAGCAGCGACTGGTGCGCGTCGCGCATCGTCGTGTCGGTGATCAGCGCCTGCTTCTGCGCCCGCATCCACTTGGCCAGTCCGGCGGCGCCTTCCTTTTCGAGGATCTGGCGGGTGCCGGATTTCGGCTCGCCCACGGGCTTCGGGGCTTTGGGCGGACGCGCCGAGGCGGGCGGCCTCGCGCGGCCGGCGACATCGGGATGGCCATTGACGGTGACGTCGGCGATGTAGCGCAGCAGCCGTGTAGCACGATCCTGCCGCTGGGCGGGGGCGAGCAGCGACGGCGTGTCGTCGATGAACTTGGTGGTATATTTGTTCGCGACGAAATCGGGGTGGGTCAGCACATTCTCGACGAAGTTGAGGTTCGTCGCGACGCCGCGGATGCGATATTCGCGCAGCGCGCGGACCATGCGCGCCACCACTTCGCTCGAGGTCGGTGCCCAGGCGGTGATCTTTTCGAGCAGCGGGTCATAATGGCGGGTGACGACCGCGCCCGAATAAGCCGTGCCGCCATCGACGCGGATCCCGTAGCCGAACGCGCCGCGATAGGCGGTGATGCGGCCATAGTCCGGGATGAAGCTGTTCTCCGGATCTTCGGTGGTGATGCGGCACTGGAGCGCATGGCCATTGAGGCGGATGTCGGCCTGCGGCGGTACGCCGGTTTCCTCAGGGGACCCAAGATGCCCTCCCTCGGCGATCCTGATCTGCGCCTTGACGATGTCGATGCCGGTGACGACCTCGGTCACGGTATGCTCGACCTGGATGCGTGGATTGACCTCGATGAAGTAGAAGGCCCCGTCGGTCTCATCCATCAGGAACTCGACCGTGCCTGCGCCGCGATAGCCAGTGACTTTACCGATCCGGATCGCGGCATCGCACAACGCGACACGGGTCGCCTCGTCGAGATAGGGGGCCGGGGCGCGCTCGATCACCTTCTGGTTGCGCCGCTGGATCGAGCAGTCACGCTCGAACAGGTGGAAGAGATTGCCGTGGCTGTCGCCGAGCAGCTGCACCTCGACATGGCGCGCGCGGCGGATCAGCTTTTCGAGATAAACTTCGTCGCGGCCGAAGGCGGCCTTGGCTTCGCGCTTGCCGGAGCGGACCGACTCGATCAGCTGCGACTCATTCTCGATCGGCCGCATGCCGCGACCGCCGCCGCCCCAGCTCGCCTTGAGCATCAGCGGATAGCCGACCTTCGCGGCCAGGAGGCGGATCTTGTCCTCGTCGTCGGGCAGCGGCTCGGTCGCCGGCACCACGGGCACCTTCGCTTGTTCGGCGATATGGCGCGCCGAAACCTTGTCGCCTAGCCGCCGCATCGTATCGGGCGAGGGGCCGATGAAGATGATTCCGGCCGCGGCGCAGGCCTCGGCGAAGTCCGGATTTTCGGACAGGAAGCCGTAGCCGGGATGGATCGCGTCGACCTTAGCCTTCACCGCGCAGTCGATGATCCGCTGATAATCGAGATAGGCCGCGATGGGGCCGACGCCGTCGCCGAGATGATAGGCCTCGTCCGCCTTGAAGCGGTGGAGCGACAGCTTGTCCTCCTCGGCATAGATGGCGATGGTGGTGATGCCGAGTTCGGTTGCCGCGCGGAACACGCGAATCGCGATTTCCGAGCGATTGGCGACGAGCAGCCGGCGTATCGGGCGAGCCATCTTATACCCTCTTGGTGGTGGGGAGGTTCATAGCGACCTATGCTACGCGCATAGGTATCGCCGGCATGTTGCACCGCACCAGTGCGAGATACAAGTAGGGGTAAAGGCGGGCCAGTGAGATCGACCGCCGGGACCTGCATCGAGGGGTGTATCAGTGGCTCGCCCAAATCCGGCGATGCCGAGGCCCTCAGGCCAAGGCTGGATGCATCGCCGGAAAAGCCGGGTTCAGTAATCGCTGCCCGATGCGATCGCGGCGCCGATGGCAAGCCCCGCAATGCCCGCGATCAGCGCGTCATTGTCGTGATCATAGTAGCGATAGCGGGGGTAGCCATAGTAGCCGTACCCATAGCTATGGCGCGGGGCGTAATAATAGCGGCGCGGGCTGTAATAGCCGCGCGACCCATAATAGCCCCGATAGCCTCGGTCATAGCGATCACGGCGATCGTAGCGATCGCCCCGCCAACTGCGATTGCCGTCCCAGCCGCGATGATCGCCGCGATAGCCATATCGGTCATCGCCCCGCCTTGCTTCCGCCGGAACAGACGCCGCCATTACGCTGGTGAACGCCAGCGCGGCGGCGAGTCCTTTGTAGATGTTACGCATGTCATCCTCCTACCCGGCCGGGTCCAAAGCAGGACTCGACCAGGATGAACAATGCCTCGCGTCAGCTGAACCCAGGCGGAACGGCGGCGGAAAGCGGTGCGCGCCTTGCCATATCGCGGCTCAGCCTCTAAAGGCGCGCCGATCTTCCAATGACCCTCAAGATATGGAGCCGCTCGGCCATGGCGACCGAACGTACCTTTTCGATCATCAAACCCGACGCCACGCGTCGCAACCTCACCGGCGCGGTCACCGCGAAGCTCGAGGAGGCCGGCCTGCGTGTCGTCGCCTCCAAGCGCATCCACATGAGCAAGGAGCAGGCCGAGGGCTTTTACGGCGTGCACCGCGAGCGCCCCTTCTTCGGCGAACTGGTCAGCTTCATGATCTCGGGTCCGGTCGTGGTCCAGGTCCTTGAAGGCGACAACGCCGTCGCGAAGAATCGCGAAGTGATGGGCGCGACCAATCCGGCGAATGCCGATGAGGGCACGATCCGCAAGACCTTCGCGGAATCGATCGAGGCGAACTCGGTCCATGGCTCGGACAGCCTCGAAAATGCCAAGATCGAGATCGACTTCTTCTTCAAGCCCGAAGAAATCGTCGGCTGAACATGAGCGGCCCCGTCATCAGACGGGCGGGGCCGGATGACGTCGCCGCGCTGAGCCTGATCGGCGCGGCGACCTTTGTCGAAACCTATGCGCACATGATCGGCATTGCCGACATGATCGCGCATGTGGGCGCTACGAACAGTGTCGACGCCTGGCGCGGCTTCGCGCGTGATCCCGATGCCGCGATATGGATCGCCGAGATGCCCAAAACGGCGGCTCCGCTGGGCTATGCGCTGCTTACTTCGCCCGACCTGCCGATCGAGCTGCAGGCCGAGGATATCGAGCTGCGGCGTATTTACCTGCTGTCGAAATGGCATGGCGGCGGCTCAGGTCGGCGGCTGATCGAGCAGGCGATCGGCTATGCCCGCGCGATGGGCAAGCGCCGCTTCCTGATCGGTGTCTATTCGGAAAATACCGGCGCGATCGGTTTTTACCGGCGGATGGGTTGCGAGCTGGTCGGCACACGAAGCTTCCAGGTTGGCGATACGATCTTCAACGACCTGATCTTCGGGATGGATCTGTAACGCCACGTTTCTGTAACGCCACGTTAATGTGACGTCATCCCAGCGCAGGCTGGGATCTCCGGAGGCCAGGTCGCGACCCTCTCCCGAGATTCCACCCTTCGCTGGAATGACGGAGTAGGGGGAGGGCGATCGAAGGGGGCGAACTCCCCTTAAAACTCTAGCATCGCCGCAAATTTGGCCGGGGCGTTCAGCCGCCAGCTTTCGCGCAGGCGGTGTTCGACAAGCACCCAGTCGGTATCGGGCTGGTGGAGCCGAATTCCGACCCAGCCCGAGGGGCCGAGATAGGGCGGCTTGAAATAGAGATCGGCGTTCATCTCGATGAGCATCTCCTGCTCCTCGATTCCGCTCGCCTTGACCAACAGGGCGGTGCGGCCGTCGCCATGATGATTGTGCCAGAAATAGGCGAACATCCGCTTGTCTGCGACGCGCCAGCAGGGCGATCCGTGCGAGACTTTCTCCTCGACCTGCGGCAGTGCCATCGCCAGTTCGCCGATGCGGGCATGGACCTGTCCCGGATCGGCGGCGGCCATCAGTTTTTTCCCTTGTGGCGCGCCTTCCACAGCGCATCGATCCGCGAGGGCGCGGACTTGGCGCTGCTCCGCCCGATCAGCGACAGGCCGCGCAGCTTTATCGAGGTGCTGAGCAGCCCGCTCTCGGTGATGTAGCCGACGTCGTAGAGCGTGACGTCCTCGGCCATTGCGCCATCGACGGTAAAGCGCGTGGTGATCGCGACCGGAACCCGAGCATCGCCGCGCACCTTCTCGTCTTCGCCGGCATCGTCGCGGGCCTTTTTCAGGCCGTCCGCGAACCAGCGCGCCTCGATACGGGGGTCGGTGCTGTCGACCGGATCGACACCGAGCGCCTTGGGGAAGGCTATGGTCTGACCCTGAATAACCTGATCACCGGTCGGGTGCAGCGCAAGCCTGTCGCCGTTCTTCTCGCGCTCGGCCTTGAGGATCAGCGTGCGGGCCTTCACGATCGCCTGCCGGCTTTCGGCGCTTCTGGCCGCCTCGCTGTGGCGCCGCTCGCTATAGCTGTTCCAGAAGGTCAGGCCGGAGATGACTAGTGCGGCGACGCCCAGAATCTCGCCCAGCGTCAGCCACCGCATCCAGCGTCGCCGCATCGCGGCTTCGGAAGCTTCCTTATCCATGCGCCCGGATATAGTCAGCCAGGGCCTCGGGATAAAGGCGGTGCTCTTCGAGGAGCACGCGCGCGGCCAGGCTATCGGCGGTATCGCCGGGCAGGATCGGGACCCTGGCTTGCGCGAGCACCTCGCCGTCGTCGAGCTCGGGCGTGACGAGATGGATCGAGCAGCCGCCCTCGGCATCCCCCGCCGCAATCGCGCGGCCGTGGGTGTCGAGGCCCTTATATTTCGGGAGCAACGAGGGATGGATGTTGAGCATATGCCCCGCCCAGCCCTGAACGAAAGCGTCGCTCAATATCCGCATATAGCCCGCCAGCGCGACATAGCGCGCGCCCGCATCGCGCAACGCCCGGTCGATGATTGCGTCGAAATCGGCGCGCGGCAGGCCTTTGTGACTATGCGCGAAGGTGGCGATGCCGGCGGTGCGGGCGATGGTGAGGCCACCGGCGGCGGGATCGTTCGAAGCGACGAGCACGACTTCATAGGGGCAGTCTTCAGCGCGGGCGGCGTCGATAAGCACCGACATGTTGCTGCCGCGACCCGATATGAGGATGGCGAGGGGGGCTTTGATCATATTTCATTGCCCCGGCGG
>Ga0157326_1000048_pt1 | contig 10930 bp, 10 predicted proteins | sample MOy2old250510_FD_105391 | JGI IMG/M metagenome (GOLD analysis project Ga0157326, IMG submission 105391) | Arabidopsis rhizosphere microbial communities from North Carolina - M.Oy.2.old.250510 | ecosystem: Host-associated > Plants > Roots > Rhizosphere | place: USA: North Carolina | collected... | reverse complement strand
CACCGCGCCTGGCCGCTGGCGGGTGGGCAGCAAGCTCAACCTCGAACGCTCACTCAAGCTGGGCGACGAATTGGGCGGTCATATCGTCACGGGCCATGTCGATGGCGTCGGCACGATAGTGTCGGTTGCCGAGGAAGGCGATTCGCACCGCTTCGAGATCCGCGCTTCCGCCGAACTCGCCCCTTACCTCGCCGCCAAGGGCTCGATTGCGGTCGATGGCATATCGCTGACCGTCAACAGCATCACCGACCAGCCCGATGGCAGCACCGTCTTTGGCCTCAACATCATCCCGCACACCGCGGCGGTGACGACGCTCGGCGCCTTCTCCGCCGGCGACAGCGTCAATCTCGAGATCGACGTCCTGGCCCGCTATCTGGGACGGATGGAACAGCTTCGCGCGCTTACGAAGGCATAAATCACATCACAGTGTGATTTTTATTTGAGGCCAACTCTTCGCTGTGATAGCCGAGAGTATGAGCATCGATCTTGTCACCCGCATCCGCAACGCCGTCGCCGAGCGCGGCATTTCGCGATCAGGCCTGGCGCGCGCCGCCGGCCTCCACCCCAATTCGCTCCGGTCGCTGGACGAGGACGACTGGAACCCGACAGCCGATACGCTGAAGAAGCTGGAGCGCTATCTGTCCTACTCGGGCCTGTCGCCGATCGAGGAGATCATCGACGAAGCGCGCAACGGCCGGATGTTCATCCTGGTCGACGACGAGGACCGGGAGAATGAGGGAGACCTCATCGTCCCGGCGCAGATGGCGACCCCGGATGCGATCAACTTCATGGCCAAATATGGCCGTGGCCTCATCTGCCTCTCGCTGACCCAGGAACGGGTCGAGCAGCTCGGGCTGCCGCTGATGAGCCGCAGCAACGGCACCCGGCACGAAACAGCGTTCACCGTCTCCATCGAGGCGCGCGATGGCGTAACCACCGGCATTTCCGCTGCGGACCGCGCCCGCACCGTCGCTGTCGCGATCGATGCGTCGAAGGGCGCCGAGCATATCGTCACCCCCGGCCATATCTTCCCGCTCGTCGCCAAGCCGGGTGGGGTGCTGATTCGCGCCGGGCATACCGAAGCGGCGGTCGACGTCTCGCGGCTGGCCGGGCTCAACCCGTCGGGGGTGATCTGCGAGATCATGAACGATGACGGCACGATGGCGCGGATGGATTCGCTGGTCGAATTCGCCCGCACCCACAAGCTCAAGATCGGCACCATCCGCGACCTGATCGCCTATCGCCGCAAGCATGACCATCTCGTCGAGAAGCGGGCCGAGACGCGCTTCACCAGCCGCTGGGGCGGCGAGTGGAAGATGATGACCTTCTACAACAAGGCGACGGGCACCGAGCAGTCCGCGCTGGTCAAGGGACATATCGACCCCGACAAGCCGACCCTGGTCCGCATGCACCTGCTGTCGCCTTTCACTGACGTCTATGGCGAAATGGCTCCCCGTTCCGCCATAATCCGCCGATCGATGGAAATCATCGCCGAGGAAGGTTCGGGCGTCCTCGTCATTCTCAACCGACCGGTTGGAGGATGGATAAGCCGGGCGGTCGCGGCGCGCGAACGCGCGGATTCGGCGACAATGGACGAGCTGCGCGACTATGGCGTCGGCGCCCAGATCCTCAGTGAGCTCGGCGTCCACGATATGGTGCTGCTGACCAATTCCCATCACACGCTGATCGCGCTGGACGGCTATGGCCTGTCCATCGTCGGGGAACGCCCGATCCCGCTGGATGAAGAGGAAAAGGCGTAGATATGGCCAAGCTGCTCATTGTCGAGGCGCGATTCTACGACCATCTCAACGACATGCTGCTCGACGGTGCGCGCACCGCGATCGAAGAGGCCGGCCATCGCCACGAGACGATCACCGTTCCCGGCGCGCTGGAAGTGCCAGGCGCGATCGCGATGGCGGCGGAAAGCGGGCGCTATGACGGCTTCGTCGCTTTAGGGGTGATCATCCGCGGCGAGACTTATCATTTCGAGGTGGTCTCCAATGAGAGCGCACGTGGCCTGATGGCACTGTCGATGGACAGCCTTGCGATCGGCAATGGCATTCTGACCGTCGAAGACGAGGCCCAGGCGCTGGCCCGCGCCCGCCGCAGCGATAAGGACAAGGGCGGCGAGGCCGCCAGGGCCGCGATCCGGATGATGGAACTGCGCGAGCAGTTCGGCTAGGTTCCCCAACCCTCTCCCACGGAGGCGGGAGAGGGTGGTTTACCGGTCAGGCCACGGGATAATCCACATACCCCTCGGCGCCCTGGCTATAATATGTGGCTGGATTACCCTTCGTCAGCGCCAGCTCGCGCTCGAACCGATGGGGCAGATCCGGATTGGCGATGAACGGCCGGCCGAAGCTGATCGCGTCGGCGAGGCCCTGATCGAGCACCGCCTGTCCGCCCTCCCGATCCAGGTCCGAATTGAGGATGAAGGGGCCGGCGAACGCCTTGCGCATCGCGGGCGATATCGGCGCCTGCGACGATGGGATGAACCGGCTGTCGCCCTGGGGCTCACGCACCTCGAGAAATGCGATCCCGATGTTCGATAACAGGCGGGCTGCGGCGGTGAACAGAGGTTCCGGATCGCTGTCATCCGCACCGTTGACCAGACCGTTGGGCGAAAGCCGGACGCCGGTGCGATCGGCCCCGACTGCGTCGACGACCGCGCGGGTGACCTCATCCAGCAGGCGGATGCGGTTCTCGATCGATCCGCCATAGGCGTCCTGGCGCTTGTTGACGCCGTCGCGCAGGAACTGGTCGATCAGATAGCCATTGGCCGCATGAATCTGGACCCCATCGAAACCCGCCGCAACGGCGTTGCGTGCGGCCCGCGCATAATCGGCGAGCAGCCGGGGTATCTCCTCGATCTCCAGCGCCCGGGGTTCGACATAGGGCTGATTGCCCTCATAGGTGTGCGCATGGTCGGGTGCGGTTATCGCCGAGGATGACACTGGCTGCTCGCCGCTCACCGACGGATGGACCACGCGGCCCATATGCCAGAGCTGCGCGACGATTCGTCCGCCCGCCGCGTGAACGGCGTCAGTCACTGGCTGCCAGGCGGCGACCTGCTCGTCATTCCAAAGGCCGGGGGCATGAGGCCAGCCCAGACCCACGCGGCTGATGCCGGTCGCCTCGCTGATGATCAGGCCGGCCGACGCGCGCTGGGCATAATATTCAGCCATCAGCGGGGTGGGCACTGCCCCGCGCGTCGCCCGCGCCCGGGTGAGCGGCGCCATGATGATTCGGTTTGGCGCCTCGATCGCGCCGAGCGTGATGGCATCGAAAAGGGTGGGCATGCTGAACCGTTCATACTTGCTTCGTGATCCCAGAGGTAGGACGGGAGAAGGCGATATGCAGCCCGGCGATGAAACAAAATTTACTGGCGCGAGCCGAGCTGTCGCGCTCCGCGCTTATGCCGCAGTTGTCCTCGCTAACACCATGCTTGCCTTCGGTCCGTGGCTCGTCAGGCTGGCGGACGTGTCTCCCCTGTCGTCGGGCTTCTGGCGGCTGGCGCTGGCCGCGCCATTCCTGCTGCTGCTGACCAGAGTGGCCGGTCAGCCCATCCCGCGCCTGTCGCGCGGCATGATGGCCGTCATCGCCATCGGCGGGCTGTGCTTCGCCGCCGATTTGGGCGCATGGCATACCGGCATCCTTCATACAAAACTCGCCAATGCGACGCTGTTCGGCAATTTCGCGAGTTTCCTGCTGGCCGCCTTCGCGCTGATCAGCAGTCGGACCTGGCCCGATCGCGCGCAGACGGCGGCGCTCCTACTCGCGGCTGTCGGCGCCATGCTGCTGCTCGGCCGCTCCTATGATGTCGACCGCCGCTACCTCACGGGCGATCTGCTCTGCATCCTCGCCGGCATACTCTACACCGGCTATCTGATCGCGATGAACCGCGCGCGCGGAATGCTCGAACCTATCCCCATATTGCTGATCTCGACCGTCGCCGGCATGGCGCCCCTGCTCCTCTTCGCACTTGCGGACGGCGGACAGTTCTGGCCGGACAACTGGGCACCGCTGCTGCTGCTGGCGATCGGCAGCCAGGTCATCGGGCAGGGACTGATGGTCTATGCGATGGGCCACCTGCCGCCGCTGGTGATCGGTCTCGCCCTGTTGATCCAGCCCTTCATTGCTGCGGTGATCGGTAGCTTGCGCTATGGAGAAAGGCTTGGATTGGTCGATGCCCTGGGCGGACTCGCCATCTGCGCGGCGCTGGTGCTGGTGCGGATGAGCAGGTCTGGCGCAGCGGCGCCGGGGCGGGTAGATACAGCCTCATGACAGCCCCCGACGACATGACTCTCGATGAACTGCGCGTAGCGCTCGCGGGACGGATCGCGGGCCATGCCGTGTTCGACGGCTGGACTGAAACTGCGCTGGCCGGCGCCGCCGCCGAGTTGGGCGTGCCCGCCGACCGGGCCGCGCTCTGCTTTCCGGGCGGCGCGATCGATATGATCGATGCCTGGTTCGCCGACATCGACGCAAACATGGCCAGGAAACTCGACGACGCCGGCATCACCGGCTGGAAGATCCGCGACCGGATTCGCGGCGCGGTGCTCGCCCGCCTCGACGATGCCATGGCGCACCCCGATGCGCTGCGGCGTGCGCTGGCCGTCCTCGCCCGTCCCGCCAACATGCCCCGCGCCACCCGGCTCTGCTGGCGCGCAGCCGACGCAATGTGGCGCGCCGCGGGGGACAAGAGCGTCGACATCGCCTGGTACACCAAACGCGCTACGCTCGGCACGATCTATGCGGCGACGCTGATGGCTTGGATGGACGACGACAGCGATGGATTCGCGGATACCCGCGCCTTCCTCGACAGGCGCATAGACGACGTCATGAACGTCGAGAAACTCAAGGCGCAGCTAAGGCCCAATCCCGACCGACATTTCAGCCCGGCCCGCTTCCTGGGACGGCTACGCTATCGCATCTCGGGATAGCATCGGCGGTGACGACAGCCATGGCGTCAGCCATCCTGTCGGTACGCGTCCGATGTTTTGACTGGCATTTCGTTACCGTTATTGATAATCACTCGCATCATGAAGCTCTCTGCCACCACGACGCTCGACAAGCTGCCGATCAGGACCGGCGGCGACATCGTCGGCATCGACTGGGCGATCCTCAGCGAGAAGGATGCCCGTCGCCTGCGCGAGCTCGGCGTCGACGAGGGCGTGACTGTCGAAAAGCTTCATAAGGGGCCGTTCGGGATCGATCCGATCGCCTGCCGGATCGGCCGCATGACCATCGCGCTGCGCACCGCGCAGGCCGCCGCCATTGCCGTGGGGCCTTCAAAAAATACATGAACTGCCGCGGCGAATGAATCCCACACCCCTGGTAGCCCTGGTCGGCAATCCCAACGCCGGCAAGAGTGCGCTGTTCAACGCGCTGACCGGCGCCCGCCAGAAGGTGGGCAATTATCCTGGAGTCACGGTCGAACGAAAATCCGGGCGGATGGCGCTCGCCGATGGCCGGCCAGTGGAAATGCTCGATCTTCCCGGTACCTACAGCCTCGAGCCATCGAGCCCGGACGAGGCGGTAACGCACGACGTCCTGCTCGGCAGGCAGACGGGTGAGCGGCTGCCATCGGCGCTGCTGATCGTCGTCGATGCGACCAACCTCGACAATCATCTCCGCTTCGCGCTCCAACTGATCGCGCTGGGCCTGCCAAGTGTCGTGGCGCTCAACATGATCGACATGGCCGAACGCGACGGCCTGAAGATCGACGCCGATAAGCTGGCGGCGGAACTGGGCGTGCCGGTCATCCCGACGGTCGCGGTGCGCAAGAAGGGCATAGACGAACTCAAGGCCGCGATCGGCATGATCGCATCCGCCGGCGCGGTGGTGACGGTGTCCGACCCGGCGCCGCACCAGGACATAGTCGAGCTGCAGCGCCGCGCCCGCGCGATCGCGGTGGCGGCGACCACCGAGGAGAATTTCAAGCGCCGCCTGACCCATAGGGCCGATGCCGTCGCGCTTCACCCGCTGATCGGGCCTGTGCTGCTCGCGACGATAATGTTCGTGATGTTCCAGGCGGTGTTCGCCTGGTCGGCCGTGCCCGCCGACATGATCGACGCTGGTATCGGCGAATTGCAGGGGTTGGTGGCGGGAGCGATGCCCGCCGGCTTCATACGGTCGCTGATCACCGAAGGGCTGCTCGCGGGCGTCGGCGCGGTGGTGGTGTTCCTGCCGCAGATCCTGATCCTGTTCCTGTTCATCCTGTTACTCGAGGCGTCGGGCTATATGGTCCGCGCGGCCTTCATCATGGATCATCTGATGGCGCGCGTCGGGCTGTCGGGCCGCGCCTTCATCCCGTTGCTGTCGTCCTTCGCCTGCGCGATTCCGGGTATCATGGCGACCCGCACGATCGACGATCCCAAGGACCGGCTGACAACGATCCTGATCGCGCCGCTGATGACCTGCTCCGCGCGCCTGCCCGTTTATGCGGTGGTGATCGGCGCGTTCATACCCGCGCGTGACGTCGGACCGGGAATCGGCTTGCAGGGCCTCGTCCTCTTCTCGCTCTACATCGCGGGCGTGGCCGGAGCGATGGTGGTCGCCTATGTCCTGCGCCGCTCCATTACCAAGGGCCCACCGCCGGGCTTCATGATGGAAATGCCGCGATATCAGATGCCGATCCTTCGCGACGTCCTGCTCGGCCTTTGGCAGCGTGCAATGATCTTCCTCAAGCGCGCCGGCACGATCATCGCTTTCACCACCGTCATCCTGTGGCTCCTCGTGTCCTACCCCAAGCCGCCGGCCGATTATCCGCTGCCTTCGATCGACTATTCGGTCGCGGGACGCATCGCCAATGCGATCGAGCCGGTGTTCCGCCCGATCGGCTTCAACCGCGACATGGCGTTGGCGCTGATCCCGGCGATGGCGGCGCGAGAGGTCGCGGTGTCGGCGCTAGCCACGGTCTATGCGATCGACGCCGGCGACGAAGCTGTGCAGGAGAAATCGCTGATCGAACGCCTCCAGGGCCGCTGGTCGCTGCCGACCGCACTTGCCTTCCTCGCCTGGTTCGTGTTCGCGCCGCAGTGCATATCGACGATCGCGGTCGTCCGGCGGGAAACCAACAGCTGGAAATGGACCAGCTTCATGCTCGCCTATCTCTTCGCACTGGCATACCTCGCCGCAGGCGCTACATACTGGGCGGCAATCGCCCTGGGTCTCTAGGGCCACCCCATTAAGGAGAGAGCCGTGGCTGGCAGCGTGAACAAGGTGATCCTGGTCGGTAATCTGGGCCGTGACCCCGAATCGCGCAGTTTCCAGAATGGCGGCAAGGTCGTGAACCTGCGCATCGCCACCTCGGAGCAATGGAAGGATCGCAACACCGGCGAACGCCGCGACAAGACCGAATGGCATTCGGTCGCGATCTTCAGCGAAGGGCTGGCCAATGTGGCCGAGCGCTACCTGCGCAAAGGCAGCAAGGTGTACATCGAAGGCCAGCTCCAGACCCGCAAGTGGACCGACAACGCTGGTGTCGAAAAATATTCGACCGAGATCGTGCTGCAGGGCTTCAACGCCGTGCTCGTGATGCTCGACGGTCCCGGCGGCGGCGATCGCGCAGGCGGCGGCGGTAGCGCGATGGGCGCTGGCGCCGGTGGCAGCGGCGGCTGGGGTGACGATGATGGCGGCTATGGCAGCGGCGCGGGCTTCGGCGGCGGCAGCGGCCGTAGCGGCGCGAGCAGCGCGCCCGCCGGCCGCAAGTCCGATCCGTTCGACGCCGGCGATCTCGACGACGACGTGCCGTTCTGACGCTCGTCCTTTAATCACTCGCCCGAACACCCTGAGGGAGGGCCGTCGCCCAGGCTCAGTCCCCTCTCAGGCCGCCCGGACGGCGACAGAAGTGACTAGAGCGACCACCCCTGCCTAAATAGGGATGAACCGTTAGCGAAACGGTTCAGACTAACCTAATGCGCTTGATCCACCCGGATGGGAGCGTATTTTCCCGCGATGTGTGAGCCAGTGCGTGCCGGGGCGAAAAGATAAGATGGTCTTCGAGCCTATCCTGCGATCGCCGCCCTTCCCTGGCACACCCCGCGCCACCGCCGCGGTGAGCCAGCCCCAGCCTGAGCCATCGGTCCGCGCGACGCTGACTCCGGCCGAGATCGAGCGCGCCCGCCTGATTATCGACCATATCGTCAGCGATCGGATCGGCGGTAGCTTCTGGAAAAGCGGCAAGGCCGATCCATGGCAGGAGCTCGGTGGCGCAGGGCCGGCGGCGGTGGCGGGAGACGACGAACGCGGTCTTATCGCCTGGATGACGGGATGCGAGGTCGAGTGGCGCAGCCCCGGCCGCTTCGCCGACATCGCCCGCGACGGCCTGCCCAATCCGCTGGAACGCGCGGTCACGACCTGGCTGATCGATGCCGCCGACTATCGCGATCCTTATTCGAGTCGGCCCGTGCCGGTCGAGGCGGCGATCGAACAGCTCGGTTTCTGGCGGCAGGCGATCGACCGTAATCGCGGCCTGGCCGTGGCCGCCGGCATAGCCCGCTGGAAGCGGCGCGAGGTCGAGGCGATGCTCTGGCCCGGCGAGCCGCTCCATTTCGCACGCACCGCCGAGGACGCGGTGCGCAACGCCCGCGCGGCGCTGGGCGCGATCGCGGTCTGGCCGTCCAAGGCGCCGCGCGGCCTCGACGCCGAGGCCGCCGCGCACGGCGTCACCATCCATCCGGTCGAGGACGGCTTCCTGCGCTCGGCGGGTCTGGGCAGCGACTGCCATCCGCCCCATTCGATCATCCTCGACCGCAGCGGCCTGCATCTCGATCCCAATCATCCGTCCGATCTCGAAACGCTGATCGCCACGCCGATCGAAAATCCCGTGCTGATCGCCCGCGCGGAGCGTTTGATGCGCGATGTCGTCGATGCCGGGATCAGCAAATATGCCAGCGGCGGCAAGCCTTTCGACCGGCCCGTGCTGGAACGCCGCCTCGTGCTGGTGACAGGCCAGGTCGAGGACGACCTGTCGGTGCAGCTCGGCGGCGCCGGGGTTGCCGGCAATCTCGACCTGATCCGCCGCGCCCGCGCGGCCGAACCCGAGGCCTATCTGATCTTCAAGCCGCATCCCGATGTGGATGCCGGCCACCGGCGCGGCCGGATCGCCGATGCGCAGGCACTCGAATATGTCGACCAGATCGTGCGCGACGTACCGATGGCCTCACTGCTCGACAGCGTCGATGCCGTCCATGTGCTGACCTCGCTCGCGGGATTCGAGGCGCTGATTCGCGGCTGCGAAGTGGTGACCCACGGCCAGCCCTTCTATGCAGGTTGGGGATTGACGCGAGACCTGGCACCGACCATTGAACGGCGCAGGGGCCGCAATATAACAAAGGCACAGTTGGTGGCGGCAACCTTGATCCTTTATCCCCGTTACCTTGATCCGGTGACGAAATTGCCCTGTCCTCCCGAGATACTGGTTGAGCGACTGGCAGCCCAGCCCATTCCGCAGGAAAGCTTTCTGACCCGCTTCCGGCGGGTGCAGGGTCGGTTGCGGCGCGGATTCGTCCGCGCGGGAGGCAATGCGTGAAGCTGCACGATGTAGCCAAGCAGCGCTTCCTATTCCTGCAAGGGCCGCCGGGGCCGTTCTTCGATCGGCTAGGCACGGCGCTGCGGGATCTCGGTCACGCCGTCCACCGCATCAATCTGAACGCTGGTGACGTCGCCTCCTGGTCGGGCGCGGCGGTCGATTATCGCGGCACGGCGGAGCGCTGGCCGAGCTTTGTCGACGATTATCTCGTCCAGCACGCCATCACCGACGTCATCCTGTTCGGCGACTGCCGGCCGCTGCACAACGCCGCGCGCGGCATGGCGCGCCTGCGCGGCGTCCGGGTCCATGTCTTCGAAGAAGGCTATATCCGGCCTAATTGGGCGACGCTCGAACTCGACGGCGTGAACGGCCATTCGACCCTGCCGCGCGATCCGAAATGGTATCTCGACGCGGCGCGCACCCTGCCGCCGCTCGCCGAACTGCCGACGGTGCCATCGCGCTTCCGCCGCCGCGCGCAGGAAGCAACCAGCTATTATGCCCGCACCTCGCTCGGCAAATGGGACTTCCCGCATTACAGGTCGCACCGCGACCGTTCGGCCTGGGCCGAGGCGCTGGGCTGGCTCAAGCAATTCGCGCTGCGCAAACTCCACGAGGATCGCGCGGAGACTGCGCTCGCCCGGCTCGAGGGCAAACGCTATTTCACTCTGCCGTTGCAGCTCTCCTCGGATCACCAGATCCGCGTCCACTCGCTGTTCGGGACGATGCAGGCCGGCGCTTCCTACGTCATCGAGAGTTTCGCGCGCTCGGCCCCGTCGGACACGCGGCTGCTGGTCAAGGAGCATCCGCTCGACAGCAGCCTGTTCAGCTGGCAGCGCTTCATCCGCCGCGAGGCGCGCCGCCTCGACGTCGAGGACCGGGTGATCTTCGCCAAGGGCGGCCATATCGGCGACATCGTCGAAGGCTCGCTGGGCGTCGTGACGGTCAACAGCACCACGGGAACGCTGGCGCTCGCCTCGGGCGTGCCGGTGATCACGCTCGGCCAGGCCGTCTACAATATCCCCGGGATCACATTCGATGGCCCGCTGGACGCCTTCTGGAGCAACCCGACGCCGCCCGATCCCAAGACCTGGGACGCCTTCTCGCGCGTGCTCCAGGCGCGTTGCCTGGTCTATGGCGGTTTCGCCAGCGACGAAGGCATCGAGATGCTGGTCCAGGGATCGATCGCCCGACTCGTCCAGGCGTCGATGATCATCGATTTGAGCAAGCATATCGCCGGGACGGCGCAAGCGGCGGAGTAGCGGCATCCTTGGGAGCGGCGTCCGATCACCTCTTCCGGAAGATATACTCCTCGTCATACCAGCTGCCGACCTTGAACCGGTAGTCGCCGACCTTCTCGAATCCGCAGGCTGCATAGACCGCCTGTGCCTTGTCATT
>Ga0157326_1000047_pt1 | contig 11007 bp, 7 predicted proteins | sample MOy2old250510_FD_105391 | JGI IMG/M metagenome (GOLD analysis project Ga0157326, IMG submission 105391) | Arabidopsis rhizosphere microbial communities from North Carolina - M.Oy.2.old.250510 | ecosystem: Host-associated > Plants > Roots > Rhizosphere | place: USA: North Carolina | collected... | reverse complement strand
TGTACGCTTTTCGGGCGTCATCCAGTCGGCCTGCCCGCTGTAATACACTGCCCTTGTTGAAAAAGTACTGCGCGTTGCCCGGATCCAGCGTGGTCAGCTTGTCGAACGTCTGGATGGCTTTTTCAATATTATTGTTGAATGCATACGCGGTGGAGAGGCCGTTCAGGGTGTTCAGGTGCTTGGGGTTAATCACCAGCGCCTTTTCAAAGGCGGAAATGGCTTTTTTGTAGTCGTGCATGGTCAGGTAGGCAAAGCCAATGTTGCTTTGGGCCTCTACCAGCTTGCCGTTTTGCGAAAGGGCGGTTTCAAAGTGCTTGATGGCTTCCTTCAGCAACTGCTTTTGGCCGCTGGCGTTGCCTTTCTCGTTTTGGATTTGGGCAATCTGGAACAGTTCCACGCCCTTGTTGTATTCCACCGCACCGGGGGGCAGGTTGTGTTCTTCCTGCTTGGCCGCCGGTTGCGTTCCCGCCGCAAGCGAGGGTTGCGCGGCCTGGGCATAGAGGCCAAAGCCGCAAGCCAGTACCAACCCCAGGGCTAATACAGGACGTGTGCGTGAGGTTTTTGCGTATCGTTTCAGAAATGGCGCCGACATGGTGTTTTAGACGACCTCCGTCCAGGCATCGTGGTTGTTGAGGACATCGCGGTTCAGCTCGCCTTCGCTGGAAGCGACCAACGCCGCCACGGTGCAACTGCTCATTACGTTGACTACGGTTCTGCACATGTCCAGCACCCGGTCGATAGACCACAACAGGGCCATGCCGCCCGCCAGATAATCCATCTGGAACTTGCCGATGCTGTTCAGCACGATGGCGATGGTGATCAGCCCCGCGCTGGGAACCCCGGCCGCGCCAATGGATGCGATGATGGAGAACAGGATAATCATGCCCACATTATACGCGTCAATGGGAATATGATACGCCTGAAGCAGAAATAAGACCGCAATGACCTCGAACATGGTGGTGGCGGTCTTGTTGATGGTGGCCCCGGTGGGCAATACAAAGCTGGCGATTCGGTTGGAGACCCCGGCCCGGCGCTCCATGCAGGCAATGGTAATGGGCAACGTGGCGGAACTGCTTGCGGTGCCGAAGGCCACCATAATGGCTTCCGAAATGGCCCGGTACAGGTTCATGAAGTTGATTTTAGCCAGTGTTTTGAGGGCCAGCGGGAAGATGATCACGATTTGGAACAGCAGGCCAATCAGCACGGTGGCCACGTACAGCCAAAGCTCGTTGAATACGCCGATACCCGATTTGGCGACCGTGGTAAACGCCAGGGAAAACACGCCCGGCACCGCGAAGATCATCACCCAGTCGGTCAGCTTCATGGTGGCGGTAAACAGGGCTTCAAAAAAGTGGATGACGGGTTTCCCGGCATCTCCGATGCTGGCGACGGCGGCCCCGAACAACAGGGTGAAGATAATCACCGGCACTAAATCCGCATTGGCCAACGATTCAATGGGGTTGCGGGGAATCATGTTAAAGAACAGGGCTTGCAAATCCTGGTGGGGGGATTGCTGCAACTGCTGGATAATGCTGGCGGTATCCGCCTGAGAGAACAGGTTTTGCTGCAATTGCATGCCTGGTTGCAGCCACATGGCCAGTCCTGCGCCCAGTAAGGCGCTAATGCCCATAAAAAGCAAGAAATACGTAAGAACTTTGGCGCCCATGCGGCCCAACTGGCGGGAATCCCCCAGGGAGGAAACGCCCACAATTAGCGAGCTGACGACTAAAGGCACCACAATCATGGTAATCAGGCGGATAAACAACTGCCCGACGATATTAAAGAACTGGTGGATGAAGAAGAATCGATCGGGTTCCGCCGCCAGCGTTGGATACGGCAGGTTAATGCCCAGAATTACGCCCAGCAGAATGGCCACCAGAATGTGCCAATGTCTTTTCGTACCTAGTCCCAACGCCACCAGGATCAACCAGAAGGCTTTCGCTCTCATTCACATGTCCTTAAAATCAAATGGAAAGTTTAACTTCTATTATATGTCAAGACAGCGAATACGGGCTTTTGTTGCACTTTTTTCCTGATTCTATCGGCGCTTTTGTCTGGAATGCGGCCAACGGCCAAGGCTGGAGCATAGTTTATCCAGCAGAATGTGCAGGAGAGAACCTGTCCAGATCCCTAGGCCGAGCCATAAAATATCGTGGGTGTGGGCATGGACGAAGCGCAGGATATCTTGTCTTGGCTGATGAATAGAAATATTACCCAGGCGGGAGAGCGTGTGGGAGGACGCTATGTACAGGAGCGCCAGGACGGCCGACAAGTACAGCAACCTTAGCCAGGATGCGAACCAGATGCCATGCGACAGCACGGAACGATGCCTGACCGCCCAGTGGTAGGGCCACCAGATGAACCGAAGCCCTCCCCATCGGTAAAACGGACGGCTGCGGGTATCTAAATCGGGGCTGAGCCAGAATCCGCCGATAAAGGTGCCCAGTGTTACCAGTGCGCAAACCCAGAAGCCCCAATGCAGCCCCCACTGGCCAATAAGCCAGACGAACGGCAGAAATGCCAAGGTTGTCCAGTCATGTGTTTTTCCCGAAGGCATGTGTTCACTCTATCACGGGTTGTTTAATCAGGGATGGGCAGGGGTATGCAATTGCCATATTGCGCCAATTTGCTTTGCGCTATAATGAGCGCCGGAAAGAAAACCCATATATAAGTTGAGTGAGGAGGGTGTATCCCCATGGCAGCCGCTACGCAAGCCAATCCCCAAAGCCAGTTTGAAATCAAGCCCGGCAAGTTCAGTGGACAGTCCCAGTTTTTGAATTACATTGGCGGACAATGGGTTCCCGCCAAGTCCGGTAAAACCTTTGAGAGCAGAAACCCTGCCGATCCATCAGACCTGATTGGTGCGTTCCCGGCCTCCGGCCCCGATGAAGTGGAAGCCGCCGTGGCTGCCGCGAAAAAAGCCTACGAAACCTGGCGCCTGGTTCCCGCGCCGGTGCGTGGCGAGATCCTCTTTAAGGCAGGGCAGATTTTAATTGAGCGTAAAGAGCAACTGGCCTGCGAAATGACCCGCGAAATGGGCAAAGTGCTGGCCGAAGCCCGTGGCGATGTGCAGGAAGTCATCGATATGACCTTCTACGCTGCAGGAGAAGGTCGCCGGATGTACGGGCAAACCGTTCCTTCCGAATTGCAGAACAAGTTCGCCATGTCGGTTCGGGTGCCGCTGGGCGTGGTCGGTTTAATCACCCCTTGGAACTTCCCCATGGCCATTCCGAGCTGGAAGCTGATGCCCGCCCTGATTTGCGGTAACACCTGCGTGTTGAAACCGGCCAGCGATACCCCGCTCTTGTCTCACCGCCTAGTGGAAGTGCTGGAAGAAGCGGGCGTCCCTAAAGGCGTGGTGAACATCGTTTACGGTTCCGGGCGCGAAGTGGGCGAACCCCTGATGGCTCACAAGGATGTCACCCTGATTTCTTTCACCGGCTCCACCGATATCGGCCGCCGGGTGAACGAAGCCTGTGCGCCTAGTTTCAAGCGGGTTTCCCTGGAAATGGGCGGCAAGAACGCCATTTTAATTATGGATGACGCCAACCTGGATTTGGCCGTGGATGGCGTATTGTGGGGCGCGTTCGGCACGTCTGGCCAACGTTGTACCGCAGCCAGCCGGGTGATTGTGCATAAAAGCGTCCATGCCCAAGTGCGTGAGAAACTGCTGGCCCGCATCGGGGAACTCAAGCTGGGCTATGGCCTGAACTCGGATGTGAAAGTGGGGCCGGTCATCAATGAATCCGCCATGAACAAGATTCTGGAATACATTGAAATCGGAAAAAAGGAAGGCGCTGAACTGCTATCCGGCGGCAAACGCGATACCAACGCCGGTTCCGGCTGGTTTGTGCAACCTACCCTGTTCGATAACGTAAAGCCCAACATGCGGATTGCCCAGGAAGAAATCTTCGGGCCGGTGACTGCTTTAATTCCGGTCAATGACCTGGATGAGGCATTGAAAGTGGCCAATGGCATCGCCTTTGGTTTGTCCACCGCCATTTACACCAAGAACGTGAACAACGCCTTCAGGGCCATGCGCGATCTGGAATCCGGCCTGTGCTACGTGAACGCGCCCACCATTGGGGCGGAAGTCCACCTGCCCTTTGGCGGGATGAAAGAAACCGGTAACGGACACCGCGATGCCGGGCAAACCGCGCTGGATGTATTCTCCGAATGGAAGAGTCTGTATGTGGATTACAGCGACAAGCTGCAACGCGCGCAAATCGATCACGGCGAATAAATTGACTTAACCTCAACTCCAACAGGAAACCCTCCGGCTGTTTGGCTGGAGGGTTTTCTTTGCGGTTGGGCTTTGCCTTGCCATGGTTGCGCTCGCCGGGCTAAGATAGCGCCATGATTATCGTCATTCCTGATGACAAATTGGAGATTTTGTGATGCCCATTGAAACCCAAACCCCGCTGAAACGGATTTATGTTGAGGATATCGGCGCGCACGAAGGGCAAACGGTAACCCTGCAAGGCTGGCTGTACAACAAGCGTTCCAGCGGAAAGCTGCACTTTTTGCAACTGCGCGACGGCACCGGCATTATTCAATGCGTGGTGTTTAAGGGCGATGTCTCCCCGGAGCTGTTTGAGGCCGCCGATAAGATCAGCCAGGAGTCCAGCATTGAAGTGACCGGCGTGGTGAAGGAAGACAAACGCTCCCCGTTGGGTTTCGAACTGTCCGTCAGCGATTTCAAGGTGCTGGGCAAATCGGTGGAATACCCCATTACGCCTAAAGATCACGGCGTGGCGTTCCTGATGGATCACCGGCATTTGTGGCTGCGTTCGTCCCGTCAGAATGCCATTATCCGCATTCGGGCGGAAATTATTCGCGCCATTCGCAATTATTTCGATCAACATGGCTTTACCCTGGTGGATGCGCCCATTTTTACGCCCAATGCCTGTGAAGGCACGTCCAACCTGTTTGAAACCGATTATTTCGATGAAAAGGCCTACCTCACGCAAAGTGGGCAGCTTTATATGGAAGCGGCGGCAGCGGCCTTTGGCAAGGTTTATTGCTTTGGTCCCACCTTCCGGGCGGAAAAATCCAAAACCCGCCGCCACCTGACCGAATTCTGGATGGTGGAACCGGAAGTGGCCTTTATGGACTTGTATGAGGACATGGATCTGGCCGAGGATTTTGTTTGCTACATTGTGGAGCAGGTGCTAAAAAACCGCCGCGCCGAACTGAACGTGCTGGAACGGGATATCAGTAAGCTGGAGGCCATTCGGAAACCCTTCCCGCGTATTACCTATGATGAGGCCGTTGAGCTGATTCGCAAGTACGGGCCGGAGGAAGAGCATCGCAATTTCCCGTGGGGCGAAGATTTTGGCGGGGATGAGGAAACGATTATTTCCAGCCAGTTTGAGCGCCCGGTGTTTATTCACCATTACCCCACCGAGATCAAGGCGTTCTACATGAAGCCTGATCCGGCCAATCCCAAATACGCGCTGAACGTGGATATGATTGCCCCGGAAGGCTACGGGGAAGTGATTGGCGGCGGTCAGCGGGAAGATGATCTGGATGTGTTGATTGCTAAAATTAAAGAGCATGATCTGCCGTTGGAAGCTTTTGACTGGTACCTGGATGTGCGCAAGTACGGCAGTTTTCCGCATGCCGGGTTTGGCTTGGGTATTGAACGGACGGTTGCCTGGATTTGCGGCCTGCACCATGTTCGGGAAACCATCCCTTTCCCGCGTCTGATGGATCGCTTACGCCCGTAGGGTTTGATCTCCAAAGTTTTAAAATAGCCGGGGCCGGTTTTGTGCCTTGGCTGTTTTGTAGCGGGATGGCGGCGGCTTGTGGCTGCGGGTGGGCAAGGGTTTACAATCAGAGGGTGGAAGTTCATTCGGATAGGGGATAAGGGCGACTGGCGGGGAATTGTATGCTGAGACGTAGGAAGGCTTAAACTTTTTTCGATTACTGTCGATAGCCTGATTTGACGAGCAATGGCAATCGCCTTCTTCCCCGGATGGAGAAGACAGACGCGCTGGAGGCTCTCGATTCATATGGCTCCAGAGAATATAGCCCTTGAGAAGATGGAACTGTAAGACTGATGCCTGCCCCCCGTAAACCTAAAAAAGTATTGGTTCAATTTGCGATTGCCCTGGTGGTGGCCATTATTTTAGGGGTTGGCGCCCTGGTGGTGGGTTTCGGCATTATTACCAACGTGACTGGTAGCGCGGAAAGCAAGCAGAAAGAACTGCTGGCGGAAAAAGAAAAGCTGGAAGCCGAAAAAAAACGCTTGCAGGACGAGCAATTGCGGATGCAAAGTACGCCCAAAACCTTTAAAGTGGTGCAGGCTGTGACGGATTTAACTCCAGGCCAGCCCATTACGCAAGAAATGGTAACGCTGGTGCAAACGCCCGATCGGCCCATGGCTGGTACGCTGAGCATGTTATCGCAAGCGGTTGGCAAAATGGTGAAGTTGCCCATTATGAAAGGCGAGCCGATTGAAATGGGCAGGCTGCTGGATGCCGGTGGCTTTATTAATGTGCAAGACGGCATGCGGGCCATTACCATTCAGGTGGATGCCATTGGCGGGTTGAACGGCTCCCTGATTCCCGGCGCCCACGTGGATGTGCTGACTACGGTCGCTAAAAACGAAGGCAGCGTAACCCGCACCCTGTTGCAGGATATTCCTGTCATTACCGTGGGAGAAGGCTCCTCGACAGCCAGCGGCGGCAATGCTAACTCCAATGGCGCGAGCAAATCGGCGTCCAGCTCCGGGTTGCCGGTCACTTTGGTGGTAACGCCCCGGCAGGCGGAACTGCTGACCCTGGCGAATACGGTCGGCGCTTTCCATTTAACCCTGCGTAACTTTGGCGACAAGCGCAAGAACAAAATGACCGGCGCGGATATTACCAGCCTGATGACCGGCGTTGACCCGGACGCGCTGGGCAAGCATGCACCGTCCAAGCCCCGGATGCCAATTGGCGGCGGCGACGGCTTCCACAACGTGAATTATTCCCCGGACGCCATGAACTTGCCCGCACCCTCTGCGGGAGCGCCAGCCGGTTCTTCCCGGTTCAGCATGCAGATTTACCGGGGCACCGGTTCGGAAACCATGGATTTCCAGCAGTAGTGAGAGGCAAGGAAGTAAAAGGATGAAACCAGTGAGTGGGAGACATGGAAAGAGGCTGACGCCGATCGCCTTGATGATCGCCCTGGCGGCTCAGGTATTGCCGATCACCCTGCCGCAGGGCGGGGAAAGCTGGGCGGAAAGCCAGGCGCCTAAAACCCAAAAGGCGGCCCAGGCGGATTTAAAGTCCGCATTAAAGCCCCTGGTTAAAATGCCGGAAAACTTGCTGGATAACATGGTGCTGAAAGCGGCCCAGAATCAAATCGGCAAAACGGCCAAAACACCCGTTGCAGCCGCAAGCAATGCGGATGCGGCTTACACTTTGCAGCAACTGGATGAAAGCGCCAAACCCGGCAAGGCCGACCCGGAAGATGTTTCCGCTTCCGCTAAAAGTAAGGCGTTGCAGGGCAGCGTCACCAGTATTCATGTCACTCGTGGTCGCTCCCAGATTGTGAAATTTGCCCAGCCCATCATGCGGCTTTCCATTGCGGAACCTACCGTGGCGGATTTAATTCCCCTTTCCCCGGATCAAATCATGATTAACGGCAAGCTGCGTGGCGTCACCAGCCTGATTGTTTGGGACGAGAACGGGCAGGAAGGCATTTTTGACCTGTACGTGCAGAACGATACCAGCGAGCTGATGGATGCGGTGGACGCCATTGCGCCCAGCGAAAAAATCCATGCGCGGGTAACGGATGATTCGTTTATTCTGAGCGGGCAGGTGTCCAGCTCGGTGATTCTGGACGAAATCCGTAAAACCGCCGCCGCCTATGGTTTTAGGGATGACAAGTTTATTGACCTGACCGACACGCCAGTGCCCCAGGTCATGCTGGAAGTGCGCATTGCGGAAGCAAACCGCAGCGTCAGCCGCGCGCTGAAAACCTCGTTCAGCCAGAACAGCGGCAGCCTGACCTTAACCCGTCTGGCGAACCCGGTGGATAGCGGGATTCTAAAATCCGTGGTCGATCGGTTGAGCGGCCAGGGTGGTACGGTTTCCGGCCGGGCCACGGCGGGTTTCGCTCCGGCAAGGCCGCTTGCGGTGCTGCAAAGCGCCAACAACGTGGGCGGTATGACCGGCACCTTTAAATTTAGCGACAACCTGAGCGTGTTGTTCGACATGCTGGAAACCAACGGCAAAATTAACACCCTGGCCAACCCCACGCTGGTTTGCACCCACGGGCGCACCGCCAGCTTTCTGGCCGGTGGCGAATTCCCCTTTGTGGGTTCCGTGGATCAGAACGGCAGCCCTATCGTTCAGTTCAAGGAATTTGGCGTAAAGCTGAATTTTACCCCCTGGATTGCGCCCAGTTCCGGGCGTATTGAAATGACCGTGCAGCCGGAAGTGAGCAATTTGGATTCTTCCAACTGCGTTCAAACCCAGGCCGCCCCGGTCTGTGGCATCCTCAAGCGTTCCACCAACACCACCGTGGAGTTGATGGACGGGGAAACCCTGATGATTTCCGGCATTCTGAGCCGTGAAGAACAAAATACCTTTACCAAGGTGCCTTTTATTGGCAGTGTGCCGGTGCTGGGCAACATGTTCAAAAACGGCAGCATGGCCAAAACGGATCGCGAGTTGGTAGTGGTGATTACCCCCCATATCGTTAAATCTTCCGATTACGGCAGAATTCTTGGCAATGTCCCTTAAGCAATTGAGAGTGAGTTATGTCTGAAAATCTCACAGTTTTGATTATAGATGAGGATCCTGGCGTTCGGGCCATGATTCGCAGCGTGTTTGAGGGCGTTAGCGGTCTGGAAATCCTGGCGGAAACCGATAGCTTGGTTTATGGCTACGAACTCATCCGGCAGAACCGGCCCAAAATGGTGTTTATGGATCTGCGGGAAGATCCCTCCAAAACCCTGGAAATGGCCAAGCGGGTTTCCTCGTATTTTAAGGAAGTCCTGATGGTGGTTTCCGGCCATGAAATGAGCCTGGATACCATTAAAGCCTGTATGGAAGCGGGCATCCGCGATTTTTTGCAGCGCCCTTTTTCCCCCGACGATATCCGGATCGTCTTTGAAAAACACCGTCAAGCGCTGGTGGCGGATTCTGGAGTGGGCGACCGCACGGGCCGCATTGTGACAGTGTTCAGTAACAAGGGCGGTTTGGGTAAAACCACCATTGCGGTGAACCTGGCGTTAGCCCTCTCGGAGACCGTTGGCAGCCCGGTGGCCCTGGTTGATTTGAACCTGCAATTGGGTGATATCACCACATTTTTGGATGTGGAGCCCAAACAGACCATTGTGGACATTGCCCGCAACATTGGGCGAGTCGACGCCGCCTACCTGGAAGGCTCGCTGGCCCAATACAGTTGCAAGAACGGCACGGTGTACGTCATGGCCGATCCGCTGCATGTGGAAGACGCCGAGGAGTTGACCGCCGACCAGATTAACGCGGTGCTGACCGTGTTAAGGGCCACGTTTGAATATGTGGTAATTGACACCACCACGTCCTTCGATTCCAAGACCTTGTCCGCGCTGGATTTGGCCGATCACATCCTGCTGGTCTCCATGGTGAACCTGCCCAGTATCCGCAGTAGCCAGCGGTTGTTAAACCTGTTTGACCGACTGGGTTATGATTCGCAGAAAATCAAGCTGGTGGTAAACCGTTATATGCCGGGTGAGGAAATTACGGTTGAAGACGTGGAAGAAACGCTGGAACACCCGGTGTTCTGGAAAATTCCGAACAGTTATAACGTGGTGATGACGGCCATTAACCGGGGAATTCCCATTTCCATGGTGGAAAACAGCAAACCGGTGGAAAAAAACTTTTTGGAACTGGCCCACAAAATTAGCGGTGTTTTGCCCAATGCCATGGGTGGCAACCACGTGGCGGCCATGCCATCCAAGGGCAAGGACTCCAAAAGCATTTTGGGCGGTTTGTTCGGTAAGCGCTAAACCCATTTGAACTAAAAAGGAACAGGATTCGGCTATGTCGTTAAGGGATCGTTTAAACAAGGCGGGCGCGGCTTCGGGAAACCCGATGCCCGGATTGCCGCCCAATGTGCAAACGCCCGCGCCGAATATGCAGCCTTCCACCGCGCCACAGGTTGGCGGCAATGGCGCGCAGAACCCTGGAGCATCGGTTCAGGTGCAGCCGGTCGGCAAGTCCGATGTGCATCAGGTTGCCCAGCCTAAAAAGGGTGATCGCTTTGAGGAGGTGAAAACCAGGGTTCACAACCTGTTGGTTGAAAACCTGAATCTGTCTCCCAACGAGGAAATCAGCAAGGAAGAAGTGACGCTGGCCGCGCATCAGTTCCTTGAAAAATTCTTGAATACCGAAAAACTTCCGATGGGGACTTCGGAGCGGAACATGCTGGTTCAGGAACTGGTGGAGGAAGTGGTCGGCCTGGGGCCGCTGGAACCCCTTTTACGGGATCCGATCATTTCCGAGATTATGGTGAACGGCCCCAAGAATGTTTATATTGAACGCAACGGCAAGCTGCAAAAAACCAATGTAACCTTTAAAGACAACGCCCACCTGATGCATATTATCGAGCGGATTGTATCCGCCGTGGGCCGCCGGGTGGACGAGAAAACGCCCATGGTGGATGCGCGTTTAAAAGACGGTTCCCGTTTCAATGCTATTATTCCCCCGCTGGCGCTGGATGGGGCATCGGTTTCCATCCGTAAGTTCAAGGCCGATGCGGGAACCCTGGAAAAACTTTTAGGTTGGGGTTCCATGACCCCGGCCATGGCGAAGACCCTGGAAGCGGCGGTCAGGTGCCACCTGAATATTATTATTTCCGGCGGTACCGGCTCCGGTAAAACCACCATGCTCAACTCGCTTTCGGCCCTGATTGCGCCGGACGAGCGGATTATCACCATTGAGGACTCGGCGGAATTGCAGTTAAAACAAGAGCATGTGGTTCGCCTGGAAACCCGTCCGCCCAACATTGAGGGCGAAGGCCAGATTACCG
>Ga0157326_1000046_pt1 | contig 11034 bp, 10 predicted proteins | sample MOy2old250510_FD_105391 | JGI IMG/M metagenome (GOLD analysis project Ga0157326, IMG submission 105391) | Arabidopsis rhizosphere microbial communities from North Carolina - M.Oy.2.old.250510 | ecosystem: Host-associated > Plants > Roots > Rhizosphere | place: USA: North Carolina | collected... | reverse complement strand
CGGGGGCCGTCAGCTTTTGCAGGCGAATCACCATGGCCTTATCCTGCACCGCCAACTGGTGCAAGCCCAGGTTGGAATACAATTCGCTCCGGTTCTCGTAAGCCGGGCTGCTGAACGGGTTAATGCGAATAGCCTGCCCGTAGTCGGCCAGTGCGCTTTGGTAATGTAGCGCCGCGCTCTGTTTATCGCCCACTTTACTGGCCAGGTCGCCCAGATACACCCACAGGTTACCTCGGTTCAGGTAGGCGTTATAGTAGTTGGGTTTCAAGGCAATAGCCTTGGTATAATCCGCGAACGCGCCACTATAGTCTCGAATCCCCACCTTGGCGACGCCTCGCTTGTTCAACACCTGGTAATCCTGATTGTTCAGCGCCAAAGCCTGATCGTACGCCTGGATGGCATGGTGGAAGCGGCTGGCCTTATAGTAATTTTCCCCCAGGATGGCGTAGTAGCGTTGCAGCACTTGCGGGGAAAACTGGCTCAGATCAATTGGCGCAGCGGGAGGTGGAGAAGACGAGGAGGGGGATGAAACAGCAGTCGAAGCAGCGGTCGGGATTGGTTGTACCGCAGGCCCGGCCGGTACAGGCGGTGATGCGACGGCAGGGGCGCTCCTCCGCACAAAGGCATCTGGCGGCGGTTGCATGTTAGGCCATACGGATACGGGCCGCACCGGGTAAGGCAAGGCCCATGGAGTGGCTGGCGGGGGCAGGGTACCGATCAGGCGAGTCATCTCCCATCACTAAAGCATGCATTATGCCCTGTATAAAAAAGAAAAGCACCTGAATTTTGACAAATTTAAAGTCGAGTTTAACGCCTCCTTACGCTTTTTTAAGCACTATAATCCCAGCCACCCGCCGGTAATTAATATTCAACCCGAATGCAAACAGCCTTTGGACCCGGCAAGTGGCTTGCCTGTCTTCACCTGCTGGAACGTTTAAAAGCGGTACAATAAAAGCGGGAGAGGAAAATCCGCTCAACATCGGAAAAGTCACAGAGGGTTTGTATGCTCAAAATCGGCAATCGGTGCTTCTGGCTGTATTTTCTGGCGGTATCGGCCTGGGTGCTGCTCTACCTGCTGGCCAACAACAAAACCGATTGGGACTTGTGGGGCGTCATGTCTTTTGGCGCTTTGCTGGAGCAAAACCCCGGCCATTTCCCCCGGATCGATCCATTCTCCTACACCACGTTTCGCAAACCCTGGGTATACCATGAATGGGGTTCCGGGCTGATTTTTTACCAACTGGTGCGGCACTGGGGCAGCGCCTCGCTGTTCTGGCTGAAACTCGCGCTGGCGGAAGCGATTTTTCTGGTGGGCTGCCACCACCGGTTCAAACGCGCAACCCCGGCAGAGGACAACGGCGCGTTCCGGCCCTTGGCGTTCGCCGCCCTGTTAACGGTGGGCGCTTACCTACTACTGCCCATGCTGTCCATTACCATTCGCTGCCAGTTGTTTACCTTTCTGTTTTTCGGGTTGGCCTTAATGGTGCTGGAACGGTTTCGGGAACAATCCAAAAGCGGTGACAGCAGCCGGGAAATCTGGCTGCTGCCACCGCTGATGCTGGTTTGGGTGAACGTACATGGCGGCTTTATCACCGGTTTTTTAGCCATCGGCGTTTACTGGCTGGCCGCCTTATACGAAAGACAGGCCGCCTCATTCAAAACACTGACGCTATTATTGGCGCTTTGCGGCGTGGCCGTGCTCATCAACCCATACGGGCCAGCCTTCTTTACGACCATGGCCGCCGCCTGGACTTTGCCCAGAACCAACATACTGGAATGGGGCAACGTGCTATCCCTGGATGTCCCGGCATACGGAACGCTCTACAGCCTGCTGGCGGTTTTATCCGTTTTACTGGCGCTGGTGCGGTTCCAGCGGCAACCGCACCGGTTTCCCTACGCCGCGTTGCTGCTCGCTGCCACCGGGGTTTACGGCTGGATGCACTACAAGCTGGCCCCCCTGTTCCTGGTGACTTTATTCTCGCTGGGCTACAAGCTGCTGCCCCAACACACGCCCTTTTTACCGGAAAACTGGAAGCCGCCCACCTTCGGACTAAAGCTATGGGCCACGTTCGGGCTACCACTGCTGCTATTTTGCTTTGGGGGCATTCTATCGGGCGTTTACCTGCAAGCCCACCCCAACCCGTTCCAGGTTCAGACGCAAGGTATCGACGCCGTTCCCAAACACCAGGATATTACCCACTACGCCTATCCCCTGGGGCTTACCCGTTTCCTTATGGCAAACCACATTCGTGGCAACCTGTGGGCGCCTTTTTCATGGGGGGAATTCCTGTATTGGGTACTGTACCCAGATTGCCGGGTTTCCATTGACGGACGCTACGAAACCGTTTACCCGCAGTCGGTGGATGACGACTTCCAGCGCTTTTACTACCCGCCGTACGATCTTGCCGCCGCGGAGCGCTACCCCACCACCCATATCATCGTGGACACCGGTAAGGCCGAACTGATTCAAAAACTTTCGCGCAGCGGGCGTTGGCACGAAATTTACCGGGACGCCATGGCCATCCTGTACGCCCGGCAAGCGTCGCATTACCCTGCCCAGGCGTATTCAAACCAATCCGACACTCTGGACGCCTACATGGGCAACCCGGACCGGTTCCGCCTGTCTGCCGATTTTTACCGCTAATCCCAAAATGACGGCGTGAATTGAAAAATATTCGACAAGTGGCTAAATTGACAGTCCACCCCCAATTGGTATAATTCAGCTAATCGATTAGTGAAGCTCAATGCTTCCTGCTTCTTGCAGATTCGAATCTGATCCTATGGTTTTCATGATGACGGCCCCGCCAGTCCGGGGCATCGACCGCCAACCGGCACCGTACCGCCGGAAGGCGCGCTTCTCAAGCAAGGGCAACTGGTACAAGCGCTTGCTTTCCTCGTCAGAACAGATTTTTAAAAAGGAATAAAATATGGAACTCAACACCTTGTTGTGTCTGATTGTCCTGGCCTACCTGCTGAACAGGATCTAGGGCCAATCAGCCAAAAAGGGCGCGGTTTTACACACCGCGCCCTTTTTACGACCATTCCATTGAAAGCCTCTCAAGGGTGAGTCGTTTCCAGATGCGAAGCCCGCACGATGCCGCGCAACATGCCGTTAAAAATAAAATGATGCACCGGCAGCACCGCGTACCAGTACAGCATGCCGCCCAAACCGCGCGGGGCGAACCAGGCCGTCTGGGAAAATTCACAAGCGCCACCCGGTTGCTGGGTTAAATTGAATTCCAGCAAGGCCTGGCCGGGCAGCTTCATTTCGGCCAGCAGGCGCAACCGATGGGGAGGTTCCACGTTTAGCACCCGCCAAAAATCCAGGGCGTCGCCCGGCGACAGGTTTTGCTGGTTGCGCCTGCCCCGCCGGTGGCCGACGCCACCGAACAATTTATCCAGCGCGCCCCGCAAACGCCACAGCCAATCCCCGTAATACCAGCCGGTCGCGCCGCCAATACGCATAATCGCGTTCCAAAGCTGTTCGGTGGAGCCTTGCAGTTGCACGGTGCGGCGATCCTGAAAAATCGCCCCGCCCGCCCAGCCCGGATCGCCGGGGAAGGGGGTTTCTTCCGGCGGCAGGTAGCCCGCGTCCGTCCAGTGGCTCTCCACGCTTTGCCGCACAATATTGTCCAGCGCCAGCCGAATGGCTTGCCGAATTGGGAGCAAATCCTGCGGGATAAGGGCTTGTATGGCATGCTCCCCGCACACCACGGGGTTTCGCAAGCCTTCCGCCAAAGGGCGGGCAATGCTGGCTGATACGGGCGTGACCAGATGAATCCAGTAGGAACTGAGGCGCGGCGTAAAAAAGGGCACCGGAATAATCCATCGTTTGCCCAGTCCCGCCTCTTCGGCGTAGATGTCCATTAGCTGCCGGTAGGTTAAAATGTCCGGCCCGCCAATGTCGTAGATGTGTCCGGCGGTTTGCGGGCAGGCAAGGCAACCTAGCAGATACGTCAGCACGTTGCGGATGGCGATGGGCTGGCAGGGCGTATTCAGCCATTTGGGAGTGATCATGATCGGCAGGCGATCCACCAGATACCGCAAAATCTCAAAGGAGGCGCTTCCGGAACCGATGATCATGGCCGCCCGCAGAATCGTCACCGGCGTTTTACCGGCCTGTAAAATACGGCCCACCTCGCTACGGGATTGAAGGTGCTTGCTGAGGGACGGACTGTCTTCTCCCAGGCCGCTGAGGTATAAAATGCGCTGCAAGCCAAGCTGCTCAGCGGCAGCGGCCATATTGACGGCGGCCTTGCGATCGGTTTCGGCAAAATCCCGGTTGGCCCCGCTCGAGGATTTACCGGGAGGCTCCATGGAATGCACCAGGTAAAAAGCGGCGTGGCAGCCGTTTAATCCCTGTTCCAGCGATGCGCGATCCAGCACGTCCACCGCCATGATCTCCACGTTGGGGTGCAGCGCCCATTCCCGGCTTTTTAATTTAGCGGTGGAACGACTGGCGGCCCGAACCCGATACCCCGCCGCCAGTAGCCGAGGCACCAGCCTGCCGCCCACATAACCCGTAGCACCCAAAACCAAAATCAGTTGCGACTTCGATTGCGTTTGCATGGCTTGCCCTCTTTGTAAATTGCTGTAAATTCCCAGAGACAGCGGGTCGTCAGTTGAATGAAGCGCTAGCCGGAAACCACCTTACAGGCGTCATTACAGACATTCTGAATCACGGACAACAGGACTTTAATGACTTGCAGATGTTCCCCGACCGGCGGCAGAATTTCCACCTCCAGACCGTCGCAGGCCGCAGTCGCCCGAGCCGCCTGAAGGGGGATATCGCGATCCACATGCCCGCCGGAGGCCATAAACAAGGGCAGCACAACCAGCTTACGGGTTCCGGCCTCATGCGCCGATTGGGCCACCTCCATTAACGACGGGGCGCACATTTCCATATAGGCCAATTCCACGTGATGATGCCCCACCTTTTGCCGGGCCAGGTACAGCAAGTTCGCAAAGGCTTGCTGCCACCGCTGATCGGGGCTGCCATGGGCGAACAAAACCAATTTGAATGGAGTCGACATCACGCCCTACCTCTCCTGCCCCAAAGCGCCTGAAGCAGTTGCATTCAAGGCTTGCCTGTACCTGATATCATGCAAAACCGCTTCGGCGGCCTTTCTGCCGGATGCCATGGCCCCATTGATAGACGGGGTTTCCAGATGATCGCCGCATTGGTAAAGCCTGTCCCCCAGACGGGCGGAACCGGATTGCAGACTATTTCCCGGCAGTACCAGACTGGGCAACGCCCGGCGGATCACATAATGCCGTAATGGACGCCATACTTCCACTTGCGCGCCAAACCATTCCTGCAACTCGGCTTGAACAGCACGCGCCAAAGCAGCCGTCGAGCCATCACCGTCGTCATGCTCGCCCAGCACTGACACCGAGACCAGCGCCTGACCCTTGGGGGCATAGGTCGGGGCCACCTGGCTGGGAACGCACACGTTGTTCACCAGCTTGCCGGGCAAGCCGTTCAGCATTAAAATCGGTTCCTCCACAGGGGGATGCGGGGCCGCGAAATACAGGCAGGTCACGGCGTTAAACGCGCGTTTCGGCGCGGTCGGCAGCAACTTTCCAGCATCGGCGGCATCCGTGGCCAGCAGCACGTTAGCGGCCCGTATTGACTCACCGCTCGCCAGCCGAACCAGGCCGGTAGAAATTTCGGCCACCGGACTATTGAGGCGAATCGTTCCGGAAGGCAAACCGGCGGCCAGTTGCTCCGGGATGGCCCGCATGCCATTCGCGGGCAAAGAGCCGCCCCACAGGGAAAACATGCGGAAAACGAACTCAAAAAAACGGCTGGAAGTTTTCAGATCCGGCTCCAGGAAAATGCCAGAGAGAAACGGCCTGAAAAAAGTGTCGATCATCTGCCGGGAAAAGCCGAAGTCCAGCAGATAGTTTTCCACCGTCATTTCAGGACTGTCAAAATAGGCGTCTTGCCGCTGATCTAACAATTGCTGGCGCAAATCGGCCACTTTCAATTTATCTTTTAAGGTGCCTACCTTGTTGTAAACCGACTGCAGGCCTTCCACCGGGTGCCGCCACGGATCGGCGACCTTTTGGAAACCGTCCGCGCTTCCCAACCAGACCATGGAACCGTTAAAAAATTCTTTTAAGTCCAACTGCTCATAATTCAGCAATTGCCGGGCTTCCGGGTAGGCCTTCAAGAAAACCTGAAACCCATGATCCAGCAGGAAGCCTTCATACTCATCGGTCTTAATCCTGCCGCCCACTTGGTCGGAGGCCTCCAGAACCAGGCAGGAAAGGCCTGTTTCGGTCAGGACTTTAGCGGCGCTTAACCCTGCCAGGCCAGCTCCCACTATCACCACGTCATACTGATTTTCAAACATCGCAAACCTCTTTTGATTCCCTTCACCCGAAAACAGGGCCGCCTGAATGCAAAAACCGGCTACATTTCGTTATTGTTCAATATAAACCCGATCAATACACACCAGAATAATCGCATTAAATAACCTAAATTGAAACGCATTGAAACTCGGTACACCGGGCATAAAAATTATTTTCAGGGGAACCTGACTTGCCCAGGGCATGATTGAAACCTGGAATAAAGGCAGAGATAGGTCAACTTATTTTATACCATACGGTATAATAATTTTCCAGCCCATCTTATAACACCGTTACCAATTTTAGCGCATTGCCGATACTCCAGAATAGTAATCTGGCTATTTTTTAAATTACCGTATGGTATAATTAAATTTAAATTACCCTATTATGCCCCATCCAAACTGCACTGGGCCAAACCCGCAAAGAACCCCGAAACAAAGACGGACAACGAGAATGGACTTGGATCATTCCCACAAAAACCCATCATCCGCCAAAGGCAAAGCCCAAAACGCGCGTGAAGAGATCCTTCAACACGCCAAACGATTGTTCCGGCAAAAAGGGTTCACGGCGGTTTCCATGAACGATCTGGTCGCCTCCGTCGGCCTGACCAAGCCCACTATCTACTACCATTTTTCCGATAAGGAAACCCTGTTTACCGAAGTGGCGATCGAAATGATGCGCCACGGCAACGAGCTGTTCACCGCCGGGATTAAGCGCAGCAAAACCTTGCCAGAAAAACTGCATAAACTGAGCGAAGGGTATTTCCGGTTTTCCCCCACCTCACTCAGCACCATGGTGCGCGATTCCATTGAGAACCTGAGCGAAGCGCACCTGAAACGGGTGATGGAAGCCCACCGCTTTTACCTGGTGGGACCGATCATCGAAATTTTCACCCAGGCCATGCGGGACGGGGAAATTAAGCAGGACGACCCGGAACAGTTGGCCCTGTTTTTTATTAGCTGGATTGACGCCATTACCGTATTAAAAACCGGCTACGAAGGCCGCGCGTTCGACGCCCGCAACGTATCCCTGAAAATGGTAGATATTTACCTGGCGGGCATTACCCGTCCATGAACAGCCTGACGCCCACCATCGTCTGGTTTCGCCAGGATCTCCGGTTAAGCGACCATCCCGCCCTGCATGCGGCCTTGCAGCAGGGTCAGCCGGTGATTCCCCTTTATATTTGGGATACGGAGCCCGCCAAAGATTGGCGGCCAGGCGGCGCGGAACGGGTCTGGCTGGAGGCCTCGCTGCGAGCGCTGCAACAGGATTTGGAAGCGCTGCAATCCCGACTGATCATCCGCCAAGGGAACACGTTGTCCTGCCTGCTGGATGTCGCCCGCCAGAGCGGGGCAAGGCGGATTGATTGCAACGCGCGTTATGAGCCTTGGGCCAGACAGCAGCAGGAAACCTTGCAGCGCGCCCTGGTGGCAGAAGGCATTGAGTTGCGCTGTCATCGGGGAGGCAGCCTGATTTTTGAGCCGGATTCGGTGCAGACCGGCGATGGAAAACCCTACCAGGTGTTTACCCCGTTTCTCAAAAAGTGCCTGCAAGCTTTGCCGGATGTACAGCCCTTGCCAGTCCCCCGGCACATTCCCGCCCCTGTTGAGTGGCCAGACAGCCTGCCCGTTGAGGCGCTGGCCTTGCGTCCCCGTATCCAATGGGACGTTGAAATGCGGGACTACTGGCAACCGGGGGAAATCCAGGCGCACCTCCTGCTTCAACATTTTATAAGCCAGAAGCAGGACACATATGCAGAGGCCAGGGATATCCCCTCCATCGACGGCACATCCCGACTGTCCCCTTACCTGAGCCACGGGGAAATCTCGGCCCGGCAAATCTGGCATGCGGTATCGGAAGATGGCAAGCGTTCCGGGCATGCCTTTTTGCGGGAAATCGCCTGGCGGGAATTTGCCTACCATGTGCTGTATCATTTTCCGCATACCACCGATCGCGCCTTAAAACCCAAATTCAACCAACTGCCATGGCAACTCAAAGAAGAATGGCTGGAGCGCTGGCGCAAAGGCCAAACCGGCTACCCCATTGTGGATGCGGGCATGCGTCAGCTCTGGCGCATCGGCTGGATGCACAACCGGGTTCGCATGATTGTCGGCTCCTTTCTCACCAAGGATTTGCTGATTTCCTGGCAGGACGGAACGCGTTGGTTCTGGGATACGCTGGTGGATGCCGACTTGGCCTAAAATTCGCTGAACTGGCAATGGGTGGCCGGTTCCGGCGCGGATGCCCAACCATTCTTCCGCATTTTCAACCCGATCACCCAAGGCAAAAAGTTCGATCCGGATGGCACCTATATTCGCCGTTGGGTGCCGGAACTGGCCCAACTGCCGGCCAAGTATATCCATTCCCCCTGGGAGGCTCCTCCGCTGGTGCTGTTGCAAGCAGGCATTACGCGAGGGCAAACCTACGCGGAACCCATTGTGGATCACGCTACGGCCCGCAACAAGGCGCTCAGCGTTTACAAAAGCATCGCTGAACAGCCAGTTTAATTCCAAACCGCTTGGCTTTTTGAAACAGAAATATATGAAGCAGAACCAGCCCTTCAACTCCTGTAAGCCAAAGGGCTGATTGTTCGTTTCAAAAATTCTAAACCGTATTCGCGCCGCTCAACAGGCTGATCACCAGGCGTTTTTCGCTAGGACAATACGCCTCATCCGACAGCACCGGATGCACCGTACCGCCGGAAGCGCCTTCCACCTTTTGCTTCAGGTCGCATTGCACAAACTCAACGCCCTTGGCCATTTGCGCATCGGTCATGGTTTTCACCGACACGTTCAACGCCTCCAGCATACTCTGGTTGGATTCCGCCAGTTCAGCCACCCGAATGGCATCGCCCAGCGGCGCATTGATGTCCGCTAGCCGCAAGCCCGCAAAGCGCACGTTCACATTGCGAAACGCCGATTCCCATGCAGAAGCCATCTTGAAGGCTGTTGCAGTTCCGCTCAGCAGGCCTCCGCCGCCAATGGGGGAAATCAACACCACTTCCTCATAGCTGCCCTGTTGAAGCAGCGTTTGCACCTGTCCTAGCAGTTCCAGGCCAAGCGTGCCTTGCCCGGCCACCACCCAGGGGTTGCTATACGGATCAAGATACGCCTCGTCCTCATTCTGTTGCGTCAAGGCCCAAGCGCGGGCCTCATCGAAGGTATCCCCCTTAAAAAGTAAATCGGCCTGAACACCTTTTGCGTTCAGACCGTCAATTGCCTTTTTGAGCTTCTCGAGCTTTACGGCGGCAGTGTTACTGGGCACTACGAGCCGGACACAGGCCGGAAGGAGAAGCTCCGCCGCCTTGAGAACGCCAAGGGCATGGTTTCCGGTAGAAACGGTCAGGAATTTCTTCACATTACCGCTTTCCATAGCCTTGGCCATGCCAACGACCGCGCCACGAACCTTGTAGGCTTTGGTGACGGTCTGATCTTCGCGCTTGTAGTACAAGTGCGGTATTAAAGTAGATGGCGTCAGGGCCGTGAGGGGCGCTTGCGGTTGATCATCATTCCCGCTCAGTAACCGCAACGAATCTCGATAGCGATCCAGAATTCGGCTGGCCTCCAGTATCTTGGCGTACAAATGCACCAGGGGCAGGTAAGCTTGAATGGAGAGACCAGCCGGAAAGCCCGGCAGCCTAATTCGGCCGTCCTCATCAATCGCCGGAATGGAAGCAGCGGCGGGTTGATGATTCAGGTCGAATTTTTGAAAGGCGTTCAGGCTTTCCAGCATGGTAATTCTCTCTAACTCCTTCTAGTTCTTATCGCGACTAACGAGTTTACCGGCAGCCAGCCAGCTCATCATGCCACGCAGTTCACGACCGGTAACTTCCAGCGGGTGCTGTTGATCAGCGGCAACCAGTTTTTTCATTTCGGGCATACCGGCACGGTACTCAGCCATCCACTCGCGGGCGAATTCACCAGACTGAATTTCGCTCAGCACCGCTTTCATCGCCGCTTTGGTTTCATCGGTGACGATGCGCGGGCCACGGCTGACATCGCCGTAACGGGCGGTGTCGCTGATGGAGTAACGCATGTCTTCCAGACCGCCCTCGTACATCAGGTCCACAATCAGCTTCAGTTCGTGCAAGCACTCGAAGTAAGCTAATTCCGGCGGATAACCGGCTTCGGTCAGGGTCTCAAAACCGGCTTTCACCAGGGCGGCAGCGCCACCGCACAGCACGGCTTGCTCGCCGAACAGGTCGGTTTCGGTTTCGTCTTTAAAGTTGGTTTCAATCACGCCCGCGCGACCGGAACCCAGGCAGGCAGCCCAGCCCAGCGCCAGATCCTTGGCGTCGCCAGTGGCATCCTGGTACACGGCAAACAGGGAAGGTACGCCGCGATCACGCTGGTATTCGGAGCGCACCAGGTGGCCGGGGCTTTTGGGAGCGATCAGGAACACGTCCACATCTTTGGGCGGAACGATTTCGCCGTAATGGATACTGAAACCGTGGCTGAACACCAAGGCTTGTCCGGGCTTCAGTTTGCCTTCGAAGTATTCTTTATATACCGGGCCGTGCTGCACGTCCGGGATCAGGAACATAATGATATCAGCCCACTCGGCAGCCTGCTCTAGGGAGATTGGTTCCAGACCGGCGGCTTTCACTTTCGCTTCGGTGGCGCTACCGGCGCGCAGAGCAATTTTTACATTGGCGCCGGATTCTTTCAGGTTCAGGCTCTG
>Ga0157326_1000045_pt1 | contig 11053 bp, 12 predicted proteins | sample MOy2old250510_FD_105391 | JGI IMG/M metagenome (GOLD analysis project Ga0157326, IMG submission 105391) | Arabidopsis rhizosphere microbial communities from North Carolina - M.Oy.2.old.250510 | ecosystem: Host-associated > Plants > Roots > Rhizosphere | place: USA: North Carolina | collected... | reverse complement strand
TGACCAGTATCCATATCAACCGGACCCTCAAGGCGCTCGCGGCCGAGGGCCTGATCCGCCGAGACCGGCGCAAGGTTTCGTTCGACGATTGGGATCGGCTTCGTCATGCCGCCGATTTCAGCTCTATTTATCTTCACCTCGACCAGGTCGCCTCGGCCGAACGAGTCGCCTGAGCGGTCAGACGCACGCCGAATGCGACCAGATGCGACAAGAGGCTGATCGAGATAAGGGCCCCGATAAGCTGTCTTGCCTAGACAGCTCCTACCGGTGGTATCCATCGGCTACTGGCGGGTCGCTGTTACTTCCGGTCGCTGCCGCTTGGCCGGCGACCCGCCAGACCATTCACCGGATTCGATAACATTGCAGCGAGATAGCCTCTCGCTTTGGCGATCGGCGGCATGGAGTCCCTTGCGACGGGGGGGGGCGGGTCTCAGCGCCCGTTGCCCGAGCGCAGGGGCGTGCCGGCGCTCGATCGGGTCGTGTCTTTCTGACGCGGGAGGGATAGATCTTCTCGGGGAATCGCCGCTACAAGCCGCTCGCCGCACCACAATTCGCAATCGGCTGTCTCGCGCCGCAGGACAAAGAGCGCGAGCGCCTCGCCGTCGTCTTCGGCGATATAGTCGGAACGTTCGGCGACCCGGCCGCGCTCCAGACATAGCACTCTGTAATTGGCCATAGTGACGACCTTCCCCGGGGGAGTCGCGATTTTACGCTAAATTCCGCCGGAGTCCGTAACGCGGATTAAAACTGAACATGGATCAGTGTGTTTTCGCGCCGATACCGCGGATCGGGCCGAGCTGGAGTGGACATTGCACCGCCTTCGCGCGTTTCGGGGAGAGCCTATGGCAGGAGGACGTGATGGAACGGGAAGCACCCAATCTTTCGACCGAATATCAGCCCAAGGGCAGTGGACGCAATCCGAGCGATACGCTCGACAAGGCCGTCTCGGCGCAGGACAAGCTCGCCAGACCCACCGTTCGAGACCCGTCCAAGCGGCGCACCGGGGAGGTGGTCGACGAAAAAGGGCGACCGTTGACCGGCGATGGCCTGGTTGAAGGTGCCGATACCGGCGCGTGAGGCGGCGGGCGCGGGCCTGGGCGTACCGACACCAATAGGGATGAATAGGATGCAAACGGAAGGTGGCGCCCTTTGGGGCATGATGACGATCGTCGGGCCCATCGTGCTTGGGCTGGTGTTGGTTTTCGCCCTCCTTCGCAACCGCCGGTCTCGCGCCGAGAAATTGCGAAGCGAGCAGGCGGTTCGCGACCAGCATGATGCCGACCGCCGCGCCGAGGGCTTGCCCGCCAAGACCGAGCCAGTGTCGTCCAGCAAAAATTGAGGCGCCATTGGTTCCGCGTCAGGCAGATCGGAACAATTTTTTCGAAATTCGCGCCGCCGCCTCGCGCAGATCGGGCAAGACGGCGGCAAGCACATCCTCGGCGATCAGCGGACCCCGGAAACTGACGGAGAGCGCGGCGATCCCTTTGCCCTGCCGGTCGAGGACGGGGGCCGCGATGCAGCTGAGGTCCGGCATGACTTCGCCGATGTCGGTCGCCCAACCGCGTCCGCGCACCTGGTGAAGCTGTTCGAGTAGCCGTTCGGAGTCGGTGATCGTATTCGCGGTCAGCGCAACGAACGCGCCCTGCGCCATATAACGATCGAGCTCGGCAGGCTCGAGCTGTGCGAGCAGCACCTTGCCGATCCCCGAGCAATAGGCTTCGAGCTGCGTGCCTTCCGATGTCAGCAGCCGACCACGACCATAGCGGAACTTGGTGAGATAGGTGACCATGTCGCCTTCGAAGACGCCGAGATGGGCATGCGTCCGGCAGCGGCGGCCGAGTGCCTGTAGCTCGTCCAGACTAACCCGATGGAGCATCTCGTGGAGCGTCAGGCCGGCCCCGAGCGCCAGCGCGGCTGGCCCCAGTCCATAGACCCCGCGCCGGTAGGCGATCAGATAGCCCCGTCCCCCTAACGACTGGACGATGCGATGGACCGTCGCGACGGCAAGCCCGCAACACGCGGCGATATCGGGCAGCGAGCAGGTTCCCGCCGCCCGCACCGCTTCCAATATGTCGAGCGTCCGGTCGACGAGGCGTGCCGGGACCAGCGCGGTCGTGTCCGCGGGCATCTATGCTGTTATTCCCATACAGCGGGAATAACCCCCGCCTTCTGATTCGGGAAGTCCGTTCCTTTGGGATAAGCCATGGCGATCTCGGACAGGACGATGGAGAGCGGCATGGACAAGGTGAAGGTAGCGATCATCGGATCGGGCAACATCGGCACCGATCTGATGATCAAGGTCATGCGGCTGTCGGATGTACTGGAAATGGGCGCGTTCGTCGGCATCGACCCCGAGTCGGACGGATTGCAGCGAGCCGGGCGCCTCGGTGTTCCCACGACCGCCGATGGGCTTGACGGACTGCTCGCCCTGCCCGGCTTCAAGGATATCGCCATCGTCTTCGACGCGACCTCGGCGGGCGCGCACAAGCGACACAGCGAGGTCCTGCTCGCCCATGGCAAGCGGGTGATCGACCTTACCCCCGCCGCAATCGGCCCCTTCACCATCCCACCGGTCAACGGCGACGCCAATCTCGATGCGCCCAACGTCAACATGGTCACCTGCGGCGGCCAGGCGACGATCCCGATCGTCGCGGCGGTCAACCGCATCGCCAAGGTCCGCTATGGCGAGATCGTCGCGTCGATCTCGTCCCGGTCGGCCGGTCCCGGCACCCGCGCCAATATCGATGAGTTCACCGAGACGACCAGCCAGGCGATCGTCGATGTCGGCGGCGCCGATCGCGGCAAGGCGATCATCATCCTCAACCCCGCCGAGCCGCCGCTGATCATGCGCGACACCGTCTATTGCCTCACCGACGACGGCGACCAGGACGCTATCGCCAAATCAGTCGAGGACATGGTCCGCGAAGTACAGAGCTATGTCCCGGGCTACCGCCTCAAGCAGGCGGTGCAGTTCGAGCATATCGGATCGAACCGCCCGCTGCGCATTCCCGAAATGGGCGGCGAGTTCACCGGCCTCAAGGTCACCATATTCCTCGAGGTCGAGGGGGCCGCGCATTATTTGCCCGCTTATGCCGGCAATCTCGACATCATGACCTCCGCGGCGCTCAAGACCGCCGAGAAGATCGCGTTGCGCGGTCGTGAGAAGGTGGCGGCGTGACGCCTGTACGCACGATCACTCCCCTTCTGACGGCAGGAGCATAATATGGCCTTCGACCCCACCCAGACCAAGCTCTACATCCAGGACGTGACGCTGCGCGACGGCATGCACGCGATCCGCCACCAATATGGCCTCGACCATGTCCGGGAGATCGCCCGCGCGCTCGACCGCGCCAGGGTCGATGCAATCGAAGTCGCGCATGGCGATGGCCTGCAGGGATCGAGCTTCAACTACGGCTTCGGCGCGCATACCGACTGGGAATGGATCGCCGCCGTCGCCGAGGTGCTCGAGCATAGCGTGCTCACCACGCTGCTGCTCCCCGGTATCGGTACGGTCCACGACCTCAAGCACGCCTATGCGCTGGGGGTGCGCTCGGTCCGCATCGCCACCCATTGCACCGAGGCCGACGTCTCGAAGCAGCATATCGAGGCCGCCCGCAATCTGGGCATGGACGTCTCGGGCTTCCTGATGATGAGCCACATGTCCGAGCCCGAGCCGCTCGCCCAGCAGGCCAAGCTGATGGAAAGCTATGGCGCGCACTGCGTCTATGTCACCGACAGCGGCGGCGCGCTCAGCATGGACGGCTATGCCGCGCGCTGCCAGGCCTATGACCGGGTGTTGAAGCCCGAGACCCAGCGCGGCGTCCACGCGCATCACAATCTGTCGCTCGGCGTCGCCAATTCGATCGTCGCGGTGCAGAATGGCGTCGTCCGGGTCGACGCCAGCCTCGCCGGCATGGGCGCGGGCGCGGGCAATGCCCCGCTCGAAGTGTTCATCGCCGCGGCCGACACCTATGGCTGGAACCATGGCTGCGATCTCTATGCGCTGATGGACGCCGCGGAGGACCTGGTACGCCCGCTCCAGGACCGCCCGGTCCGCGTCGATCGGGAGACGCTCACGCTCGGCTATGCCGGGGTCTATTCGTCCTTCCTGCGCCATGCCGAGAAGGCCGCCGCCGAACATGGCCTCGACACCCGCGCGATCCTGGTCGAACTCGGCCGCCGCAAGATGGTCGGCGGCCAGGAAGACATGATCGTCGACGTCGCGCTCGACATGGTGAAGGCGCAGAAAGAGTCGGCCTGAAGCTATTGGGTATATTTACTTCGAAACAGCCGCTCATCCTGAGTAGGGGCTGAGCCTGCCGAAGACCCGTATCGAAGGACCGGACCGTCCTTCGATACGCCATTTCGACAAGCTCAATGGCTACTCAGGATGCGCGGGGGATAAGAGTGACACGGCGGGCCCCGGCGGGGCGGCGATATGCTTTAATGATTCCGCCCGAAATCGGGCGCCGCATCGTCCTGACCCTGTTCGATGATCGAGCGGCGGACCGCGCGGGTGCGGGTGAACAGGTCGAACAGCGCGTCGCCGTCGCCCCATCGGATCGCGCGCTGGAGCGCGGTCAGGTCTTCGCTGAAACGCTGGAGCATCTCGAGCACCGCATCCTTGTTCGACAGGAACACGTCGCGCCACATCGTCGGGTCCGACGCGGCGATGCGGGTGAAATCGCGGAAGCCGCCCGCCGAATATTTGATCACCTCGCTCTGGGTCACCTCCTCCATGTCGGACGCGGTGCCGACGATGGTATAGGCGATCAGGTGCGGCAGATGGCTGGTGACCGCGAGGACCAGGTCGTGATGCTTGGGATCCATCCGCTCGACATCGGCGCCGAGCCGCTTCCAGAAGATCTCGACCCGCTCGACCGCGATCGCATCCGCGCCCTCGGGCGGGGTGACGATGCACCAGCGCCCGTTGAACAGCGTCGCGAATCCCGCATCGGGCCCGCTATTCTCGGTGCCCGCGACCGGATGCGCTGGGATTACAGTGGCATTGGGCAGTGCTTCGGCGAGCGCGGCCAGCACGCTCATCTTCGACGAACCGACATCGCTGACGATCGCATCGGCGGGCAGGTCGGCGGCGATCTCCGCACCGACCGCGCCCATCGCGCCGACCGGCACGCACAATATGACCAGGTCCGCATCCACCACCGAGGCCCCGGCGGTGTCGGTGACGTCGTCGACGAAGCCGAGTTCGCGCACGCGCTCGCGCACCAGCGGGTCCGCGTCATGCCCGGTCAGCCTTACCGTCGGCATCGTCGCCTGCACCGCGCGCGCGATCGAAGAGCCGATCAGCCCCAGACCGATGATCGTGACCCGCGCGAAAGGCAGCATCAGTCCGCCGCCTCGACCAGCTGGCGCAGGCTTGCGGTCAGGCCCTTGATCTCGGCCTCCGTACCGATGGTGATGCGCAGGCCGTGCGGCAGGCCCTGCCCCGGCAGCCAGCGGACGATATAGCCCGCGTCCATCAGCCCATGATAGGCGGCCTCGGCGGTCAGCTTGCCCTCGAACAGCACCAGCGAGAAATTGGCCTTGCTCGGCACCGCGAGCAGGCCCTTGTTGCCCATGCTGGCGATCTCGCCCTCGAACCAGGCGCGCCATGTCAGGTTATGCGCCCGGCTGTTCGCGACAAAGCTGGTATCGCCAAGCGCCGCGACCGCCGCCATCTGGCCGGCAGTGGTGACGTTGAACGGCGCACGGATCTTGTGCAGAGCCTCGATCACCGGCGCGGCGGCATAGCCCCAGCCGATTCGTTCGGCGGCGAGGCCGAAGATCTTCGAGAAGGTGCGCGTGACCATGACGTTGGGCGCGCTCCGCGCCAGCGCGAGGGCGCCGTCGTCGTCGGCGGGCTCGAGATATTCGGCATAGGCCTGGTCGATCACCAGCAGGCAATCGGCCGGCGTCGCGGCATGGAGGCGCGCGATGTCCGACGCCGGCGAATAGGTGCCGGTCGGGTTGTTGGGATTGGCGATGAAGATCACCCGCGTCTTCGAGGTGATGCGCGCGATCAGCGCGTCGATGTCGGTCGCATAGTCCCTGTCGGGCGCCATCACCGGCTCCGCCCCGACCCGCCGTGCCGCGATCGGATAGACCGAGAAGCCGTATTTCACGAACAGCACCTCGTCGCCATGCCCGGCATAGGCGCCGGCGGCGAGGTGGAGAATCTCGTCCGATCCGGTGCCGTAGATGACGCGCGCGGGATCGAGCCCATGGGCCGAGGCGATCGCTTCGCGCAGGCCGGCGGCCGATGCGTCGGGATAACGATCGAGCGAGGCCGCTCCCGCCATGAATGCGGCGCGCGTCGCCTCGCTGGTGCCGAGTGGATTTTCGTTCGACGACAGCTTGGCGACCTTGCGGCCGTCATCGGTCGTCGAACGCCCCGGCACATAAGGCGCGATCGCATCGATCCAAGGCTTGGGGGCAAGTGTCTTCGTCATAGGCTGCGCTTTAGGGGGGATGGTGGACCGCTGCAACACCACGTCCACCATTGCGGCCCCCACGCACAGGCCCTATTCCGCAGCCCCATGACCGACGACAGCCGCTTCGGCCTCGCCCGCACCGTGACCCTGGCCGGCCCGCTGAAGCTGGACGGCGGCGCGCGTCTCGCGCCCGTCGAGATCGCCTACGAAACCTATGGCGCCCTGAACGCGGACGGCTCGAACGCGATCCTGATCTGCCATGCGCTGACGGGCGACCAGCACGTCGCTTCTACCCATCCGCGCACCGGCAAGCCGGGCTGGTGGACCCGGATGGTCGGGGTAGGCCGGCCGATCGATCCGGCGCGGCATTTCATCATCTGTGCGAATGTGCTCGGCAGTTGCCTCGGCAGTTCGGGGCCGGCCACGATCGATCCGAAAAAGGAGGCGCCCTTCGCGATGCGCTTCCCGGTCATCACCATCCGCGACATGGTCCGCGCGCAGGCGATGCTGCTCGACCATCTCGGCGTCGAGCGGCTGAGCGCGGTCGTCGGCGGCTCGATGGGGGGCATGCAGGTGCTCCAATGGGCGGCGACCTATCCCGACCGGGTCCGCTCGGCGGTGGCGATCGCGACCGCCGCCCGGCACTCGGCGCAGAACATCGCCTTTCACGAGGTCGGCCGCCAGGCGATCATGGCCGATCCGAAATGGCGCGGCGGCGACTATTATGCCGATAATGATCCCCCCGCCGCCGGGCTCGCCGTCGCGCGGATGGCGGCGCACATCACCTATTTGTCCGAGGCCGGGTTGACCGAGAAATTCGGCCGCCGGCTGCAGGCGCGCGCCGGCAACAAGAATGGGGCGAAGAGCTTCGGCTTCGACGCCGATTTCCAGATCGAGTCCTATCTGCGTCATCAGGGGATCAGCTTCGTCGATCGGTTCGACGCCAACTCCTATCTCTATATCACGCGAGCGATGGACTATTTCGATCTGGCCGAGGAGCATGGCGGGCTGCTTGCCAGCGCCTTCGACAAGGCGACGCGCTTCTGCCTGGTCAGCTTCGACACCGACTGGCTCTATCCGACCGCCGAATCGCGCGCCATCGTCCATGCCCTGAATGCCGCCGGCGCACCGGTCAGCTTCGTCGAGCTGTCGTCGCCCTTCGGCCATGACGCCTTCCTGCTCGACGTGCCCGAGCTGAACCGGGTCGTCGACGGATTCCTGCGCGCGGGAGAAAATGCGTGAGCGAGCTGCGTCCGGATCTCGCGATCATCGCCAATCATGTCGGCGGGGGGTCGCGCGTGCTCGATGTCGGCTGCGGCGACGGCGAGCTGATGGACGTGCTGCGCGCCAAGCAGTGCGACGCGCGCGGGATCGAGATCGACCCCGCCAATGTCAGTCTCGCGGTCGCGCGCGGGCTGTCGGTGGTGCAGGGCGACGCCGACACCGACCTGGTCAACTATCCCGACCACGCCTTCGACTATGCGATCCTCAGCCAGACGCTGCAGACCGCGCGCGCGCCCGACCAGGTGCTGACCGAACTGATGCGGATCGGCCGCCGCGCCTTCGTGTCCTTTCCCAATTTCGCCTATTGGCGGGTGCGCCTCAGCCTCGCCTGGGGCGGCCGCATGCCGATGACGGCGGCGCTTCCGGTAAGCTGGTACGCCACCCAGAACATCCACCAGCTGACCATCGACGACTTCCGCGCCTTCGTGAAGGAACGCGGCATCACCGTCGAACAGGCCTGGTTCCTGACCGGCACGCGCCGCAGCGGCGACGCCGCGGCGAACCTGCGCGCCGAACATGCGGTGTTCCTGCTGCGGCGGTGAGCCAGCTTCCCCTCTCTGCCAAGGGAGGGGATTGAGGGGTGGGTTACGCCGCCATCCCTACCGTCCCATCATTTGGCGGACTGACCCACCCCCAGCCCCTCCCTTGGCAGGGAGGGGGAGAAGAAGTGTCTTACCGTCATAAGACTCGACATCACCCGTACCGCTGATAATTTTCGGGCAACCCCATTTCCGGAAAGCCCTCCCCATGAAATCCGCGCTCGCCGCCTTCGCCCTGCTCGCCTCCCCGCTCCTCGCACAATCCGCCGATATCCCCGTCTTCACCCCCGAACGGGTCGAGGCGACGGTGCGCTTCCTCGCCGACGACCTGCTCGAAGGGCGCGACACCGGCAGCGTCGGGCATGAGATCGCCGCCCGCTATGTCGCCAGCCGCTTCGCCGAACTGGGGCTCAAGCCCGCGGGCGACGACGGCAGCTATTTCCAGCGCATCATCCTGCAGCAGACCGATCCCGGCGCGATCCCAGGCAGCGTTACGATCAGCGGTCCTGGAGGAACAGCGCAGAGCTGGAAGCACGCCACCGAGGTACTGGTCGGCATGAACGCGAACGAGCCCCGCCTCGACCTCAGCGCGGCGATGGTCTTCGTCGGCTATGGCATCGAGAACAGGAGGCTCGGCATCGACGACTATGCCGGGCTGGACGTGAAGGGGAAGGTCGTCGTCACCCTGCGCGGCTTCCCCAGGGGACTGCCGAGCGAGGAGGCCGCACATCTCGGCGCGACCAAGCGGCAGGCGGCGCAGGCCCATGGTGCGATCGCGATGGTCACCGTCGGCACCCTGCTGTCGAACAAGACCCGGCCGTGGAAACAGTCGGTCCATTTCGCCAACGAACCCGACTTCGCCTGGGTCGGCGCCGACGGCAAGACGTTCGACGAAGCGCCACGGATCCGCATCACCGCCGCGCTCAACGACCCGGCCGCGCTCGCGCTGTTCGCGGGCGCTCCGCAGACGCTCGACGCGGTTCGCGCCGTTGCCGACAGGCCGGGCGGGCGGCCGAATGGCTTTGCGCTCAAGGCCCGCATCCGCATCCAGAGCGAGAGCGTGACGAAGCGGGTGACCAGCCCCAATGTCGTCGCGATCCTGCCGGGGTCCGATCCGAAACTGAAGGATGAATATGTCGTCCTGTCGGCGCATCTCGACCATATCGGGGTCCTGCCGGCCAGCCCGGACGACAAGCCTGGCGTCGACCGGATCAACAATGGCGCGCTCGACAATGCCGCCGGGGTCGCGACGATGCTCGAGGTCGCCCGCGCCAGCACGGAGGCCGGGTCGCGCCCGCGCCGCTCGCTGATCTTCATTGCCACGACTGGTGAAGAGAAAGGCCTGATCGGCGCGGACTATTATGCACGCCATCCCTCGGTGCCGATCGCCGCAATCGTCGGCAATGTCGACCTCGACATGCCGCTGCTGCTCTACCGCTTCACCGACGTCACCGCCTTCGGGGCGGATCACTCGACGCTGGGGCCGATCGTCGCGCAAGCCGTCGCGCCGATGGGCGTGAAGCTGTCGCCCGATCCGATGCCAGAGCAGAGCATCTTCGTCCGCTCGGACCATTATATGTTCGTGAAGCAGGGCGTCCCGGCGGTGTTCCTCGCCACCGGTTTCGGCAATGGCGGCGACAAGCTATGGAGCACATTCCTGGGCGGCGCCTATCACCACCCCGGCGACGACATGAACCAGAAGATCGACTGGGAGTCAGGCGCGCGCTTCGCCGAGGCCAACTACCGGATCATGCGCGCGATAGCCGACGCCGACACCCCGCCGCTCTGGTATGCGAAGGACTTCTTCGGCGACACTTTCGCGCCGAAAGCGGCGAAGGCAACGCGACCCTGATCTACCAGATCAGTCGCGCAACCGGGTGAGATCGAAAGCGCCGATCGTCAGCCAGCCGTTCACATAGTTCACATAATAAAGCGCGAAGGCAGCTGCCGAGACGATCGTCGTCCACAGCACGGTGCGCCCGACCGAGAAGTGCGGCGTCGCGCTCTCCGCCTGGCCGGGCACATGCGCCTCGGGCTCCGGGCTACTACGCAGCCGGAAGGGGAGCACCAGGAACAGGCAGCCCCACCAGAAGATCAGGTAGATGGCCAGGATCGATGTGAACTTCATGGGCTACCTCAGTTCACCCTCCCCCTTCAGGGCAGGGCTATCGCATTTGAATTTTGTCGTCCCGGACCTGATCCGGGATCCCGCTTCTTCCTCTGACGTAAACAAGAGAAGTGGGATCCCGGATCAGGTCCGGGATGACGATAGCCTTGAGAAGGCCGTTGTTTCCCTAAATCCGGATGATCGAAACCTCGACCACCGGCTTCTTACCCGTCCACGCGGTCGCGCGGCGGCGGACCGCGAGGCGGATCGATTCGCGCAGTTTAGCCTGGTCCTTTCCACCCTTGGCGACCGCGTCGGCGGCCGCGTCGCGCGCCTCGTCGAGGAAATCGTCCTTGTCCTCCTCGACCGGCAGGCCCTGGAGCAGGATCGCGGGCTCACCCTTGAGCTGGCCCTTGCCGTCGATCGCCACGGTCACGCCGATCACGCCATATTGGGCGATGCGGCGACGCTCGTTGATCGTCGTGCCATCGGCGGGGAGGATCACGTCGCCGTCGAGCACCAGCCGGCCGACCCGCTCCTGCCTGATCGCGCGCGGCCCATCGGGCGCGAGCCGCACCACCGTCCCGTTGGTCTGAACGATGCCGCGCGGCACCCCCAGCCCCTTGGCGAAGCGCGCCTGCTCGGCCATGTGGCGCAGCTCGCCATGCACCGGCAGCATGATCTCGGGC
>Ga0157326_1000044_pt1 | contig 11066 bp, 13 predicted proteins | sample MOy2old250510_FD_105391 | JGI IMG/M metagenome (GOLD analysis project Ga0157326, IMG submission 105391) | Arabidopsis rhizosphere microbial communities from North Carolina - M.Oy.2.old.250510 | ecosystem: Host-associated > Plants > Roots > Rhizosphere | place: USA: North Carolina | collected... | reverse complement strand
ATCGCGTCGAGGTCGGGCTTCAGAATCATGTCGGATTCGTTGATCGCTTTCCAGCCTTCGATCGACGAACCGTCGAACATGAAGCCATCGCTCAGCTCGTCTTCCCCAACGACACTGGCAACCATCGTCAGATGCTGCCACTTGCCCTTCGGATCGGTGAAACGAAGATCGACCCACTCGATCTCCTTGTCCTTGATGACCTTAAGAACGTCAGCGGGCTTGTTCGCCATTATACTTGCCTTCCCGTAAGAAAATTCGTGAATATTTGGACGACTGTTACGCCCTGCCTGCCGCTAATCCGTGCCTTCGCACTCAGATCGCGTCGGCGTCTCTCTCTCCGGTCCGGATGCGGACCGCGCCTTCGACCGGCAGGATGAAAATCTTGCCGTCACCGATACGCCCTGTCTGTGCCGCGGATGCGATTGCTTCGACTACACGGTCGGCCAAGCTGTCTTCGACGACAACCTCCAGTTTCACCTTGGGCAGGAAGTCGACTACATATTCTGCACCGCGGTACAGCTCGGTATGGCCCTTCTGACGGCCAAATCCTTTTGCTTCGGTCACTGTAATGCCGGAAACACCCACTTCGTGGAGGGCTTCCTTGACCTCATCGAGCTTGAACGGCTTGATGATTGCTTCAATTTTTTTCACCTGAGCCCTCCCCGGCCAGCGTCATGCGCGCATCCAATAAGCGTCCCATAACGCGAGTCGCAAGGATGCTGGGCCGGATCGCCAAGATAATCTGCCGCAATGCCGCAAAACACGGCATATATCATCAATCTGCCCGAAAAATAGGCAGGGGATGGTCAGCTATAAGGCGGCTTATGCAGCCCCTCCCGGCTTAGGGTGAAGATCTCGCAACCGTCTTCGGTGATGCCGATTGAGTGTTCGAACTGGGCCGAAAGCGAACGGTCGCGCGTCACCGCGGTCCATCCATCGTCGAGCAGTTTGACGTCCGCGCGGCCGATATTGATCATCGGCTCGATCGTGAAGAACATGCCGGGCCGCAGCTCGGGACCGGTACCGGGGCGCCCGAGATGGACGACCTCGGGCGAATCGTGGAACACGCGGCCGAGACCATGGCCGCAAAAGTCGCGCACCACGCCGTAACGATGCTTCTCGGCATGGTGCTGGATGGCATGACCGATATCGCCAAGATGGTTGCCGGGACGGGCCTGTTCGATCCCAAGCATCAGGCAGTCATGGGTGATGTCCACGAGGCGGCGCGCTTTTATCGGCACGTCGCCGACCAGATACATGCGGCTGCTGTCACCATGCCAACCGTCGAGCAGCGGGGTGACGTCGATATTGACGATGTCGCCGTCCTTGAGCGTCTTCGCGCCGGGAATGCCATGGCAGACAACATGGTTTATGCTGATGCAGCAGCTATGGGTATAGCCGCGATAGTGCATCGTCGCGGGCACCGCGCCGCCCGCCACGGTCATGTCGAAGACGATCCGGTCGAGCTCCTGGGTCTCGACGCCGGGGACGACATGTGGCGCCAGCGCGTCGAGAATATCGGCGGCGAGCCGGCCGGCGGCGCGCATCCCGGCGAAGCCTTCGGCGCCGTGCAGCTTGATGGCGCCGTTGCGCGGGTTGGCGGCGACATCATGGTCGGCGATCACATAGTTGGTCATCGCGGCAATATAGGCCAACCGCGCCTGCTTTGCGAGGGGGCTGTCGCGCGCTATGGCTGCTTGGATGACATCGTCCGAAAATGAAGAACGCATCTGGACCGCGGCGCTGCTGGTGATCGGCGACGAGATTCTGTCGGGCCGCACCCAGGACAGGAATGTCTCGCAGGTTGCCCTGTGGCTGAACATCCAGGGGATCAGGCTGTCCGAGGTCCGGGTGGTCGCCGACGACATGGCGCTGATCGGGGAGGCGGTGGTCCAGCTCAAGGCGCGCAACGACTATCTGTTCACCACTGGCGGCATCGGGCCCACGCATGATGACATCACCGTCGATGCGATTGCCGCCGCGCTGGGCGTCCCGGTCGTGATCCATCCGCGCGCGCGCGCCGTGCTCCACGATTATTATGAGTCGCGAGGCGGTTTGACCGAAGCGCGCCTGCGCATGGCGCGGGTGCCCGAGGGAGCCGATCTGATCGAGAACCGTATGTCGGGTGCGCCGGGAATACGGATGGGCAATATCTTCATTCTCGCCGGCGTCCCGCATATCGCCGGGATGATGCTCGAAGCCCTGTCGAACCGCATCGAGGGCGGACGGCCGATGCTGTCGCGCACGATCGGCTGCTGGGTCGCGGAGAGCGAGATCGCGGACCTGCTGCGCGAGACCGAAAAGGCGCATGCCGGTTCGCAGATCGGAAGCTATCCGTTCTTTCGCGAGGGCAGGACGGGGGCCAATTTCGTGGTCCGCTCGACCGATGCAGAGATGGTCGACAGCTGCATTGCCGCGATCGCCACCGGACTGGTCAGCCTTGGCTACGTTCCGGTGACCGATGGTATCTGATCCGGCGCTTCGTCCTTGTCCTCGCGGACAATGGCGAGGGCCAGAAACGCGAGAACGGCGACGACGGCGGCGATCACGAAGGCCGCACCCGGAAAATAGACCGGCGCGCTCGGCCCGGTAAAATAGGCCAGCGTCGGGTTTAGCAGCAGCGGCGCGGCGATCGATCCGACCGCGGTGAGGCTGCCGATGAAGCCCTGCATCTCGCCCTGGGCATCGGCCGGCGCGCGTTTGGACATCAGTGCGGTGACGCTGGGCTGGACCAGCGCTTGTAGCGCCGACACCGTGATGATGGTTAGTCCGAACCAGGCGAAGGGCACTAGAGCGTAGCCGAAATAGCAGGCAGCGGCGACACCGGTGCCGATCATAGCCGTCCGTCGTTCGTGAAAGCGCTTCACCACGCGGCCCAGAATTGTGCCTTGAACGATCACCATCGCAATCCCTGTGAGGGTCAGCGATGCACCGATCATCGCGCTGGACCAGCCATATTGCGCGATTGCGAAATAGGTCCAGGTTGCCGGATATACCATCGACGCGATGTTCCAGAGCAACAGGACGCTGGCGAGACCCAGGACGCCGCGCAGCTTTCGAGCGACGAGAAGCGCGCCAACGGGATTTGCGCGAGCCAGGTCGAACGGACGGCGGTTTTCGGACGCGAGCGTTTCGGGAAAGCGAAAGTAGCCGAAGACGAAATTGACCGCCGCAAGCGCGGCGGCGGCAATGAACGGCGCGCGATGGCTGAGATCGCCGAGCAAACCGCCGATCGCCGGACCGACGATGAATCCGATGCCGAACGCTGCTCCGACAAGGCCGAAGCGCTTGGCGCGATCCTCGGGCGCGGTAATATCGGCCAGCGCGGCCGTCGCCGGGCTGAACGAGGCGCCAAATACCCCCGCGATCATCCGTCCGACGAAAAGCCAGGCGAGGGTGGGAGCGAAACCCATCAGCAGATAGTCGACCGACAATCCCGCGAGCGCGAGCAGCAGGACCGGCCGCCGCCCGAACCTGTCGCCCACATTTCCCGCCAAGGGCCCGCACAGGAACTGCATGCCGGCATAGACCGCCGCGAGCCAGCCGCCCATCCGCGTCGCATCGGCCAGGCTGAGATCACCAAGCTCCATCACCAGGCGCGGCAGCACCGGGATGATGATGCCGAAGCCGATTGCGTCGATCAGGATGGTGGCGACGATGAAGATAGTCGCGGAGCCCCGGCCACGATCTGAACCCGACATCAATTCCCCGAATCTGGGCGATAGGCGTATCGCGCGCCTGCTTCATCGTCGCTCGCTGGTTAAAAGACAAGGATGACGGCATCGGCCAACTCGTCCATGAAGGGCCGTTATTGGGGGAGGTTTTGCATGACCCGTATCATCATCGCCTATGTCTCGACGCTGCTGGTGTTCGCGGCCGTCGACTTCGTCTGGCTAACCCAGATCGGCCCGTCGCTTTATCCGCCGATCATCGGCTCGATCCTCGCGCCCGAGCCGAGGATGACGCCAGCGGTGATCTTCTACGCGCTTTATATCGGCGGTCTCGTCTATTTCGCGGTGATGCCGGGGCTGAACGGCGCCGGCTGGCGCGGTAGCCTGATCAAGGGCGCGCTGTTCGGTTTCTTTGCCTATGCGACATACGACCTGACCAATCACGCCACGCTGGTCGTATGGTCGACCATGATCACCGTCCTCGACATGATCTGGGGCACCTTCCTGTCGGGAGCGACTGCGACGGGAGGCTATCTGATCACTCGTAAATTGGCGAAGGGCTGACGGCGGTGAAGATCGAAGGGGGCTGTCATTGCGGGCTGGTGCGGTTCGAAGCCGAGGTCGGCGACGAGCCGCTCGAGATACTCGACTGCGACTGCTCGATCTGCACGATGACGGGCTATCTGCACCTGATCGTCCCCGACACGCGCTTCCGCCTCCTCGAAGGGCAGAAGGATACCACCACCTACCGCTTCGGCAGCGGCAAGGCGCGGCACATCTTCTGCTCCCAATGCGGGATCAAGAGCTTCTACCGGCCCCGCTCGCACCCCGACGGAATCAGCATCTCGCTGCGCTGCGTGGACGATTGGCGGGACTTGAAGGTCGTCATCGTGCCTTTTGAAGGGCGGGACTGGGGCAGGGGCGAGAACGTTCCGGGCGTTTAGGCAGCGAGGGCGATCTCGTCCTGATCGTTATGGCTTTCGGGCGCAGCGGGTTTGGACGCCGTGCTTTCTGCTGCGGCGAGAAGCTGCCGATCCGGGAACAGCCAGCGCGACAAAGCGACGAGGACGCCGAGCGCGACATAGATCGAGATCACCGCGACCGGAGCGGGCAGGATCGCGACTGCGAAGGCAACCCGCAGATAATCGGCGTTGAACCCGAGATCCTGGCCAAGCGCTTCGCACACGCCGAAGAACGTGTCGTGGCGGGCGAAAACCGGCGGCTTGGAAGCGTGCATCTGTCCGTTCCTTTGTACGGCGACCATATCGGCCGCGGGATGCCTGCTGTTTTGCACAAGCCGTGCCAGCCGCGAGACATCCCGATTTACAAGGACGGACTCATATCGCACGCACCTTGGCGGCGCCGCGAGAGGGTGATTTTCGCCAACCTTTGGTGAACGGCGCTACCCCGCAGGTTTCAGCCGATAGTGGCTCACCGCCCAGGGCACACCGTCCTTGTGGCCGAACAGGCCGGCGGTGGCGAGGAAGAACAGGCGCCAACGGCGCTCCCACAGCTTTGCGTCCTGGCCATAGGTGTCGCGGAAGATCGCCGCGATCGCCGGCTGGTTCGCGTCGAAACGCGCCAGCCAGTCGAAGGCGGTGCGGGCATAATGTTTCCCGTTCCAGCGCCATTCCTCATCGACCGTGAACAGGCCGGGAAAATGCCGGATCAGCGCGTGACTGGGCATGATCCCGCCGGTGAAGAAATGCTGCGCGATCCAGTCGGCCTTGTCGGCATGATCGAAGCGGTAGCTCGCCTTGTCATGCGTGAAGATGTGGATGAACAGATAGCCCTCGGGCTTCAGCCAGCCTCTCACCTTGCCGAGCAGCGCTTCCCAGTTCGACATGTGCTCGAACATCTCGACCGAGACGACGCGGTCGAAGCGCGCATGGGCCTGGAAGTCGTTCATGTCGCAGGTGATGACCTTGAGGTTGGTCGATCCCTGCGCCGCCGCCAGCTTCTCGATATGCTCGCGCTGCGAATTGGAATTGGAGACCGCGGTGATCCGGGCGTTGGGATAGCGCGCGGCCATGTAGAGGCTGAGCGAGCCCCAGCCGCAGCCCAGTTCCAATATCTCCTGCCCGTCCGCCAGGCTGGCATGCTCGGCGGTCTGCGCCAGTGCGGCGTCCTCGGCATCCCCGATCGTTGTGTGGGGTTCGGTATAATAGCAGCAGCTATATTTTCGACGCGGGCCCAGGCACAAGTCGAAAAAAGCGGCTGGCACTTCATAATGCTGGGCATTCGCATCGTCGGCGTGGATCGCGATCGGGAAGTCCTTCATCGTCCGCGCGAAGGCCTCGTTGTTTTCGGGCTCCCTGGCCAGCATGCGCCCGGTGCGGCCGACGAGATACCCGACCCCCGCCAGCGTGACGGCGTCAGGGAGGGGCAGCCGCTCGACGGCGGCAGTAGCGGCGGCAATAAGATCCATTCAGATTTTCCTGGGTGGCAGTGGAAAGAAGGCGCTGGTGCGCGCCATGTAGCTTTTGAACGCATCGCCCCGGCTCTTGAGCATATGCGCCTCGAGCGGAGGAATCCCAGAGACATGGACGAGCAGCCAGTACATCAGCACGGGCCCGATCAGCGCCAGCCAGCCCTGCCACCAGTCGTCGGAGAGCGAGATGGCGATCAGCGGATAAGCCAGCCAGGCAAGCCATTCGAAAAAATAATTCGGATGGCGCGACCACGCCCACAGCCCCTTGTCGCAGACCTTGCCATGGTTGGCCGGGTCGGCGGAAAAGGCGCGCAATTGCCGGTCGGCGATGCCCTCGCCGATCACCGCGACAGTCAACAGGGCTAGCCCCGCATAATCGGCGACCGACAGGGCCGGGCCGGGGCGCTGGGCCGCGGCATAGACGGTCACGACCAGCCCGATCCCGCACAACGCCTGGATCTGGAGGAAAAGGAACAGCCGCGCCTGGAACCCGTCACCCCAGGTCTTGCGCAGATCGGCGTAGCGCGGGTCTTCCCGGGAAGCGTTGGCGGTGCGCGCGAGAATGTGGAAACCCAGGCGGATCGACCAGCAGCCGACCATCGCCGCGACCAGCCAGCTGCGCTCCAGCGGCGCGCCGCCCTGCGTCATGAGCGCCACGACCAGCCCGCCCAGGCCGATTGCGAAAGACCAGAAGACGTCGGCCCAGCCGGATTGATGGGTGGCTCGCTGCACGCTCCAGGCGGCGGCCATCATCGCCGACATGATCATCGATGCGACGACGATGCTGGTGATTGTGGTCATATGTTCACGGCCCCCATCGCTTTCCCTAACCCTATACGTTCGTCGCAGCCAAGCCGTTGCAGCAAGATTCCGGATTGCGCTTTCTCTAACCTGAGTTAGCAGTCGACCTCGGGCCATCCCGCAACCCGTTCGCTACGGCCAGCGTAGCTTTGGCCAAATGGACGAGAGCGGCGGACAATGACGGGAACGAAGAGCATGACAAACGGCCGCGGGGGGCAGCGGATCGCGGTGATCGGCAGTGGGATCACGGGGCTTTCCGCCGCGTGGATGTTGTCGCAGGACAATCACGTCGTGCTGTACGAGGCCGAAGGGCGGCCCGGCGGCCACACCCGGACGATCGACGTTGCGATGGCCGACGGCTCCACGCTAGGCGTCGACACCGGCTTCATCGTGTTCAACGACCGCACCTATCCGAACCTGATCGCGATGCTCGCCCATCTCGGCGTTCCCGCGCGCGCCACAGACATGAGTTTTGCGGTCTCGCTCGACGACGGCAAGCTTGAATATGCCGCGGGCGACCGCATCTGGCAGCTGTTCGCCCAGCCCTCGAACCTCTTCTCGCGCCGCTTCTGGTCGATGCTGCGCAATCTCGTGCGCTTCTACCGCGAAGTGGGCGCGCAGATGGGCGGCTTCGGCGACATGACGCTGGGCCAGATGCTCGAACAAGGCAAATATGGCGATGCCTTTCGCGACGATCACCTGTTGCCGATGGCCGCGGCGATCTGGTCCGCCCCCGCGCAGCTTCTGCTCGATTATCCGGCCGAGGCATTCGTGCGCTTCTGCGACAATCACGGCCTGCTCAACCTGGGCGCGCGGCCAAAATGGCGCACCGTGATCGGCGGCAGCCGCAGTTATGTCGACAAGCTGCTCGCCGATTTCGCGGGCGAGCTGCGCCTGAACGCTCCCGTCGCGAAGGTCGAGCGCAAGGGTGGTCAGGTGACGATAACCGACCGGGCCGGCAATGCGGACCGCTTCGACGAGGTGGTGATTGCCGCGCACGGCAACCAGGCGCTGACGATGCTCGCCGATCCCAGCCCGGCCGAACAGGACCTGCTCGGCGCCTTCCGCTACAGCACCAATCTCGCCGTGCTCCACGACGATCCCGCGCTGATGCCGAAACGCCGCGCGCTGTGGGGCGCGTGGAATTATTTCGGCCGTCGCCACGCCAATGACGCGACTGGCGACCTGTGCGTCAGCTATTGGATGAACCGGCTTCAGGGCTTCGAGACCAAGCGCCCGCTGATCGTCACGCTCAACCCCAACCGCGCGATCGGCGCGGGGCACGAGATCGACCGCGCCAGCTTCGAGCATCCGATCTTCGATCATGCCGCGCTCGATGCGCAGCGGCGGATCTGGGCGATCCAGGGCCAGCGCAACACCTTCTACTGCGGCGCGCATCTCGGCGCGGGTTTCCATGAGGACGGCCTGCAATCGGGCCTCGCGGTGGCGGAGATGCTGGGGGCGAAGCGCCCGTGGACGGTCGCCGAACCCAATGGCCGGCTGGCGATGGAGCTGGCCCCAACCCGTGAAGTCGCCGCGTGAAATCCGCCCTCTATATCGGCGAGGTGTTCCACCAGCGCTTTCGGCCGCGTCCTCACCGGCTGCGCTACCGCGTCTTCCAATGCCTGTTCGACCTTGACGAGATCGACGCGATGGCAGGCAAGCTGCGCCTCTTCTCGCGCAACCGCTTCAACCTGTTTTCCTTCCACGACAAGGACTTCGCCGGTCGCAGCGGCGCGCCGTTGCGCGGGCAGATCGAGGCGCTGATGATCCGCGCCGGGCAGGAACCCGATGGCGGTCCGATCCGTTTGCTCACCATGCCACGCATGCTGGGCCATGTCTTCAATCCGATATCGGTCTGGTTCTGCCACCGCCGTGACGGCAGCCTTGCGACGCTGATTTACGAGGTGACCAACACCTTCAAGGAACGGCACAGCTATGTCATCCCGGTGGCGCCGGAGCATGTGCAGCCGGCTGGCCCGATCCGGGCGGATGGGCCGCCACGCGACCCGCTGATCCGCCAGTCCTGCGACAAAAGCTTTTATGTTTCGCCCTTCATGGATCTCGACATGCGCTACGATTTCACAGTCGAGCAGCCGATGGAGCGCACCCGCGTGGTCGTCGCCGGCGGCGATGCAAAGGGGCCGATGATCGTTGCCGCCTTCCAGGGCAAGCGCCGCGAGCTGAGCGATAGCGCGCTGGCGAGAGCCTTCCTGCGTCACCCGCTGCTCACTCTCAAGGTCGTCGCGGGCATCCATGTCGAGGCGCTGTGGCTGTTCCTCAAGCGGATCGGCGTGCGCCGCCATGTCGCGACCGCCGGGGACGGTGTGTCGATCGTCGTCGATGACGCCGCGGCTGCATCGGTCGCCGCGGCATGAGCGTCGCCTTCCGCCGGGAAAGCGACGAGGAGCATCTCGAACCCAAGTTCGAACTGCCGATCCCGCCCGGTCCCAACCTCGTCACCGAACGGGGCGCGAAGCTGATCGCCACGAAGATCGCCGAAATCGAGGCCGCGATAGAGCAGGCGACGAAGGACGGCGCGACCGAAGATGTGATGAAGTCGCTCAAGCGCGACCTGCGCTACTGGCACACCCGCCACGCGACGATGGAAGTCCAGCCCCCCGCCCAAGGCGACGTCGCCGCCTTCGGCACCCGCGTCCGCTACCGCCTGCGCGGCAAGGAAGCGGAGGTGTCGATCGTCGGCGACGACGAGGCCGACCCGGCGGCGGGGCTCATCTCCTACGCCTCGCCCATCGCCCGGGCGTTGATGGGCGCGGGCGAGGGGGACTTCGCGGATTTCGGCGGGAAGGCGGATGCTATTGAGGTGTTGGTCGTTAAAGCGATCTAACCATAACTCGTTGAGCCTCGACGCGGGACTGCGGCAGAGGTTCCGCTGCCCGATCCTTGCGAAACTGATGCTATCTCCGGCCACGTCAATGTGGATGGGGCGATTGCTTTCGGCGCGCAAAGCGGCTGAAAGCGGACAGGTGAACGCCAGCCCCGACCTTGCCATCCGTATGCGCCGCGCCGCCTTCAATCGTGCGCTGGCGGAGGGCGACCTTGCCGCGATCGGCCTGCTGCTCGCGCCGAACGTGGTGCTGGTGGCGGGCACAGACAGCGCGCTCATCTCGGATCGCAAGGCGCAGCTGATGGCGTGGAAGCGTGAGTTCGCGGCTCCGGTGCGGACGATCTACACGCGCACCCCGGCAACGATCCGCGTGTCGGATGTCGAGCCGATCGCGCTCGAACATGGCCAGTGGCAGGGCGTCATGGAGAGCGGGGACGTGCTGGCGTCAGGTGACTACACGGCGAAGTGGCGCAGGGTTGGCGCGGATTGGGTGATCGAGGCGGAGATTTATCTGACGCTGGGGTGATTCAACTTTTCACCCCTCCCCTTCAGGGGAGGGGCCGGGGGTGGGGCCTATCCACGGGGCGCTGCTTCTTTTTCGGAGGCCCCACCCCAACCCCTCCCCTGAAGGGGAGGGGCTTATCCCCTACCCGCAAACGAAAAGGCCGCGCTCCTTGCGGAACGCGGCCTCGCTTTGCCCCCTGTAGCAAAAGGGTAGAAGGGTCAGGCCGCGACCTGGCCTTCTTCGGGATCGCGCAGCACATAGCCGCGGCCCCAGACGGTCTCGATGTAATTGTCGCCGCCGCAGGCAAGGCTCAGCTTCTTGCGCAGCTTGCAGATGAAGACGTCGATGATCTTGAGTTCGGGCTCGTCCATCCCACCATAGAGATGGTTGAGGAACATTTCCTTGGTCAAGGTGGTGCCCTTGCGCAGCGAAAGCAGCTCGAGCATCGCATATTCCTTGCCGGTCAGATGGACGCGGCTGCCATCGACTTCGACGGTCTTGGCATCGAGATTGACGGCGAGCTTGCCGGTGCGGATGACCGACTGGCTGTGCCCCTTCGAGCGGCGCACCACGGCATGGATACGGGCCGTGAGTTCTTCGCGATGGAACGGCTTGGTGACGTAATCGTCGGCGCCGAAGCCCAATGCCCGGACCTTCGAATCCATCTCGCCGATGCCCGACAGGATCAGGACCGGGGTCGAGACTTTCGCGGTGCGCAATTTCTTGAGCACATCGTAGCCGTGCATGTCGGGAAGATTGAGGTCGAGAAGGATGATGTCGTAGTCGTAGAGCTTGCCGAGATCGAGGCCT